>Ga0170475_123314368_pt1 | contig 18271 bp, 15 predicted proteins | sample Soicark_Litter_5_FD_111474 | JGI IMG/M metagenome (GOLD analysis project Ga0170475, IMG submission 111474) | Avena fatua rhizosphere microbial communities from Hopland, California, USA. Combined Assembly of 48 SPs
CCGTTGCGAGAACGGCGTGTTCTTCAGGATCGTCGCTCGCACGCGGTGAATTGAACTGAGGCCGTTTCGGATGCCCGGAATTGCCTGACGGTTCTGTGCGGTGCGAATGCGGGAGTGGTCGCGATGCTCGACACGACAAACAGACGACCTTCGGTCACACTTCCTGCAGATCACCAGTCTGCGTCGTCCGAGCCGTGGCGCGAAGGCGTCGGCCTGAGAATGTTCTTGGTGAAGGTGCGGCAGAGGAGGCTGATGATCGCCCGCTTGATGCTCGTCGGCGCGGCCGTGGGATCATTGGCGGGGTTGGGCTACAATCTCGTCAGGAGCCAGGCCTTCAGCGCCTCTTCCGAACTACTCATTTCGAATACGACGTTGCAGTTGTCTGGACCCGATGCGGTGGTGACGCAGATCCTCGTCGAAAATTCACTGATCCAAAGCGCGATCGAAATACTGAGGTCCAACAGTGTGCTTGAGCGCGTCGTCGACCGAATTGGACTTGATGCCGTCGAACGCGTCCTGCCGAAAGGGCTCTCTGAACGGGTGATCGACAGGATCGGTTCGGAAGCCGCCGGCCGGTTCTTGCCGAGTTCGATATCGGCACCTGAGCAGGAGAGTTCGGATCCTGACAGAAAGCGGGCGGCGATACGAAGGCTCAGGGCTAACACGCTGGTCGCACGCGTCGGCGCGAGCCAGATCATTTCAGTGCGCGGCAAAGCGCTCGCTGCGAGGGACGCCTCCAGGCTGACCAATGAGATTGCGAGCGCATTCGTTGAGGTTCAAAATGGCACAAATGCGGTTGTCGCCACAAGTGCGGCCCTGCGGGAGCGGATCAAGGTGCTGGGCCCGACTGCTCGGATCATTAGCGAAGCTTTTCCGCCCACCTCAGGGGATGGGCTGGGGGAACCCTTGATAGTTGTCCTCGGATCAGGCGCGGGTGGGATGCTCGGTCTAGCCGCAGGACTGGCCCTCACGCTCCTGGATCGACGTTTGCGGAGCTCGAAACAGCTCGTAGCGCTCACCTCAGCCGAGTGCTTCGGATATGTGCCGCGAGTAGTCGGGACAAGCGACGAGGTCTGGCGCGATGTCGAATCCGGCTCGATGTTGCAAAATCTCGTGCTGCGTCGCGCCCGTTCGGCGGTGCTTGAACGGTCCGGAAAGATACCTCGATTTGTCGGCGTGACGTCCTGTCATGACGGCGAGGGGAAGACGAAAATTGCCGCGGAGTTCGCGAAGCTAATTGCCCGCGACGGCGAGCGGGTGCTGTTTGTCGACGCGTCTCGATGCAGTCCGGTTGTCTCAGGTCATCCAGATCGCGCGGAAGCGGAGGGACTTCAAGAACTGCTGCGCGGAGAAGTTGCCGCAGGCGACGTTATCCGGCCACAGCTCGGTTCTAATCTCGATTTCCTGCCATCGGGCAAGGCCCTCGCGAGCCCGGATCTGTTGTGGGGCAATCTGCTCCGCGCGATCACTGGCGGACGCGAACAGGCCTACGAATGGATCATCCTCGATCTGCCTTCCCTTGTCACTGCCGTAGATGTTCGCTCGGCGGCGCAGATTCTCGACGACCTGCTGATCGTCGTCGAATGGGGCCGTGCATCGGAAGGGCAGATGGAGCAGGCCCTACGGTCGTTGGGAGCTATGCGGGAGAGAATTATTGGGGCTGTGATCAACAAGGCTCCTTGGAGTTCGCTCGATGCCGAGACGTTGGCTCAGATGCGAGCGGCTTGCTCCCGTTCTGTGGGAAATCGGGCGGCGCAGCTCCGAAAGCGGAGGATACCATGACGAAGAGAAGATGGCGTGAGGCAACCCTCGCTCTTGGTATGGTGCTGCTGCTTGGCGCGCCCTCGGTCGATGCAGAGGATTACAAGCTCGGCATCGCGGATCGGCTGAAGGTGAAGGTGCAGGAGTGGCCGGACTTGAATGGAGAATATGCCGTCACTCCGGACGGTGTGGTGTCTTTGCCTCTGATCGGCAATATCGATGTGATTGGCTTGCGCTTGAATGATCTGACGCAAGAAATTTCGAACCGGTTGGCGCGGCGCTCGGAAGGCGCGGAACGACCGCTCGCGGCGGCCGAGATCGTTCAGTATCGCCCGTTTTCCATTGTCGGTGACGTCCAGCGACCGGGAGAATATCCGTATCGACCAGGGCTCACTGTCCTGCAGGCAATCTCGCTCGCCGGTGGATACTACCGACCCGAAGTCGGCCTTTTCCGGCTCGACCGCGACGTGGCGGTCGCAAGGGGCGACATCCGCACTCTATCGATAAAGCAGACCCGGCTCATAGCGCGCGCAGCGCGTCTGACGGCAATGCTTGCCGGGCGTTCGGATATCCTCCTGCCGCCCGAATTCAATGAGCAGAAGGATAATTCCGTCATTCGGGCTATTATGGAAAGCGAGCGGGCGGCACTCGGTATGGCAAACGACGCCGTCCATTCTGAGAGGATGGCGCTTGATGAAATCAAGACGCTATATCGGCAGGAAATTGCCTCGCTGCGGGGACAGATCGAGGCGCTGGCGCAAGAAGACACCACCATCCAGCAGCAATTGAAAGATATGCGCTCGCTTTCGGCACGCGGCCTCGCTCTGATGCCGACCCTGTTCAACCTGGAACGGGCGGCCGCCCAGATTGCGAATGAAAAAATGAGCCTGCAAACAGCAATCGTAAGGGCTGAGGAAAGTATCACACTTGCCGAACACCGGCTCCGCGAGCGCGACCTCGAGAGGGATCGAGTCAACACGCGCGATCTGCAGCAGACAAAGGAGGAGCTTGCCGATGTTCGGGCGCGGCTTAGGACAGCGGCAGATCTGTTAGCCGAGGCACAAATCAGCGCGCCGGCGGAAGCGCGCGAACGTCTGTCGGACGAGGGCCAGCGGCCTGATTTCACGCTGATCCGGAGGGACGGTGAGACGACACGGGAACTTGCGGCGGACGAAACGACCTTGGTCGTGCCCAACGATGTGATCAAGATTCCGAAGATCCCCTCGAAAGCGTATGGTACCGGCAACTCGACCAATCTTTCGCAGGTCGAAAATCCCGAGGAAAGAACCAGGTGATCTTGCGGCGCAATCGCCAAGAGCAGCAGCCAAAGCAGCGGTAGCAATCGAGATCAAGTCCCCGCGACATTTTGAGGACGCCCAATGGCTCGCGCTTTCTTTTCACGCATTGATCGGGTCCAGCTTCGCGCCGTCTGTATCCATACGCGCTCCCAATAAAAAGTGGACAGGTGAGCTGCGATCAAGGTGAAAATGAACCCAAAGGGCCTCTTGAGCAGATATTTCTCCCAGACAGATCCTGCATTCCACCATCCATTGGCCGTTAGTGGATGAATGATGTAGAGCGCGTACGAGGTCGCCGCGATGTAGCGAAAACCCTGGTTGCCCAGCAGTGCGGTCAGGCGATTCGACTGTTGGGAGATCGTTGCCCAGAGCAGAAGTGCCGCCATGTACGGGCGAAAATACTGGAACCAGCCGCTATCGGGATGCGACGTCACAGCCCAGCCGCCGGCCGCCAGTATCCAGATCAGGCAGGAAGCGGTGGGATGGCGGAAACGACTCGCCGGCAGGGTGGCAACACAGGCGCCGGCAAGAATTTCGTCCATGCGAAGGTGAGTTGGCACGTCTATCTCGACGCCGTCGACAATGCGAGTGATAGTAATGGCAGCACAGATTGGCCAAACGAGCAGGAGTGCCCGCCGGCCACCAAGCACGGCGAGCAGCGTGACGAGGATGTAGAAATGAACCTCGACGCACAGTGACCAGAGATGCTCCGTTACGGGCAGCATCTGATCCGTCCTATAGTTGATGAGGAAGCCTAGATGGAAAAGGAGCGCTTTCAGGTTCAACCCGAAAAGAACAAAAACCAACAGAATGAACAGATATGCAAGTGGCAAGATTCGCGCCAGTCGCTTTATAACGAATTCCAGGATGGAGGTCGTTTGTAGCGTGCTGACAATCAGATAACCTGAAAGCGTGAAGAACAGACTCATCCCCATAGGGCCGGCCGCGGAGTTCAAATGCAGGGCTTTGGGGCCCAGCGGAAGCAGGTGAGTGGCCAGCACGAGCATGATGCTGATTGCGCGAAGTCCGTCCAGCTCCGGAACGCCATGAGCTCCTGGTTCGCGCTTCGGAGGAACTGACGCCTGCTTGCTCATCTCTAGCGTCCAGCTGCGAGCCGGAAATGGCGTCGTGCCGCCACGAGGGAAGGTCCAGCTGCGCTAGCCTTCAGCCATCGCTTGAGTCTCCGCTCAAGCCGATAGGTCTCCGGCTCGACGCCGAAAATGGCGACCGAAGACCCGAACATCCGGCTTTCTTTCTCGTAAAAGTCACTTTGCGTGGCCCGTAGCTCGGTTATGTACAGCTCGCGATACGGCTTGCGGGCGAGATAGACCTTGTTTGGTGTGATCGCAAAGGGACGCAACGTCGTGCCGTCATCACTAAGGAACCGTGCGGCTCCTGCTGCCACATCCGGCCAACTTGGATTGAAGAAGTCGTCGAGTATCACCAGCCCGAACGGAGCGACAGTGTGTTCGGCCAAGCGAAGGTCATTGAGCGTACATTCGGCGGTGTGTCCGCCGTCTATAGAGAGCAGCCTCAAGAAGCCAACTCTGGAGACGATGTCGTTAGCCTTCGCGTCCAGCGATGATACCCGAATGATCTCTACGTTCCGCAGCGAGGCCCATCGCTCGACGTATTTTCGGAACTGCTGTTCGTCGCCGCATCCCGAATGATCCAGGTTCAGCTGTTGATTCTCGAACACATCCAACGCTATCGCACGCTCGTCGGGTGCCGTCAGCAATCTGAGCAGAATGAAAAGCCGGCCCATGTGCACGCCAATCTCCCCGACCGATCCTTGGAAGTGACGAGCCGCCTGAATGCGGCCGAGCTCGGCAATGAAGCGCGCGCTATAATCGTCGAGCCAGCCTGGGACCTTATTATGTTGGCGAAGATATCGATCCACTCCATTCATCAGGGCGATCCGTGTAGCAGTTCATGTGCTTAGGTGGTTCTCTGAACTAGGCTCGATCAGTTTCCTTTGGTTACAGGCCGGCTCCCACGAAAGACGCAGGCGCCACGGTGCTGAACAGCTTTGAGCAGAGCATTGATGTGCGGGGACAGCTCATGGCCGAGGAGCATAACCGCCGCGACCCAGAATACTGCCGAGATTGCGCTCGAGGCCGCAAATCCAAACAGGATCTCACCCGGAGTGTCGTTTGCCGCATACCGGAAAACGAGCGGAACGGGAACCGCAGCGAGAGTTACGCCAAGGCTTCGGAGCCAGGTCTTGGCGAGCGCGGTGGGCTCGAACCCGATCACGGACTTGATCGCGCCAAAGTAGCAAGCTGCGAAGAAGGCACTACTCAGCACCAGGCTCCAGATCGCATCAGCACGTCCGAATATGAGGCCGACAGCAAGTGCCACGATGGTAAATACGAAAACCGAGACTTCGCAAAGGAAGAGAAGTCGCTGTCGTCGCTTGACGATAAGGATGTCGTAGTGGGGCGCAACAGTGAGCGTGAGCGCATGAGCGATGGCGATCGGCGTCATCATTGTCCCCGCGGCGCTCCAGGATTGGCCGTAGATCGTCGTAACGATGGGCGTCGCCCAGATCGCCAGCACAGCGTAGGCGGGCCATGCCATCCCGGTAACCGTTTCAACGATACGCAGATAGATTGGCCCGAGACTCTCGCCCTTGCTTTCACGCTCACCGAGGCTGGGAAGCAAGGGTCGCGTCATCCCGACGAACAGAATGTTTCGAATAGAGGAAACCAGGTTCTGAGCACGTGAGAACAGGGCGGCATCAGCTAGTCCTAGCGCCCTGCCGATGATCAGTTCTGGTGCCGACATGCCAGCACTGCCGACCAGGAGTGCCGAAGACATCCAACCTCCGAAGGCAAGAAGCCGACGCGAGCCAATTAGGGTCGGTCGAAGGCGGAGCGCATCGGGCTCGTAAATGACGGTTACGATCGCTGTAGCGGCAGCCGACGCGAAATAGCCCCATGCCAGCCCGGCTGCCCCGTAACCCAGCGCGGCGAGGGTGATGGAGACCAGGCTTTGCGCTGCTGCTGCCGCAAGGCCGATGGCGAGTAGCGAGTCGAAGCGCAGTGCGCGCGTCAGGCAAACCGTGACAGGAAAGGCAAGCGCAGGACCAAATTGTGCCAGCGCCAAAATCCTCAGGCTCTCGCCGAGATTGGGGTCGTGATAGAACGCGGCGACCGAGAAGCTCAGCGCGAGCAGCGCGACTGAAAGGACACTGGCGATCGTCAAGCTCAAGCCGAACGCGATCCTCAGCAGTCCACTGTCGACCTCGGGTGCGCTGATCACATAGGAGCCAACAGCCGTGTCCTTCAAAGCGGCAAACAAGTTGACTGCGGCCAGTGCGACGGAGTAGGAGCCAGCTTCCCGCGGTGTCAGCAGATGCGCAATGACAATTCCGGCCGCAAAGGACAGCAGCAATGTCACATTCTGTTGCAGGGCCGAACTCAACATTGCCTGGCGCAGATGCATGACCGCTACCCCGCTCTGCACGAGCGTCGGTCGGAAATTCGGTCCAGGTCCCGAATTGACGGAGAGGGGATTGAATTTTCGTCGGATGCGAGATGATCGCTCGCGTAGTCGGCAAGTCCGGCGCGAAGTTCGCGCGCAGTTAGTGTCGATACGTCGGCGAATGAGTAAAGGGTGCGTGCCGTGTCATAGGCCGACGCAGCCAGCGTGTCAGCGAGCACATCGTCCTGCAACAAGCGCACACAAGCAAGCGCCAATGCGTCGTCATCATCGTGGACCAGGACATCGCGCCGATGCATGAAGGCCAGTCCTTCTACGGCGACAGAGCTCACCACCGCGGGTTTGCCAAATCCGGCTGCCTCGATCAGCTTGAGGCGCGTGCCGCCTCCGTTCCAGATCGGGCAACACACAATCCTTGTCCGCGCATAGAGCGAGTTGAGGTCCTCCACGAAGCCCGTGAATTCAACACCGGCGGGGCCGCGGTGGTATGATGGAATCTGCTCCGGTTGAGCACCTGCAATGATTAAGGTTGCACCCTCGACACGCGCCCTTACCTTTGGCCAAATCCGTTTCGCCAGGGTTTCTGCCGCCTCTGCATTAGGCGTGTGGCCGTAGTTCCCAAGAAACAAGATACGTTTCTCGCGCGATATTCTTGGCCGCGAGTTCGGTATATTCGCTGCGTTGGGGATAACGACCGTCCGAGAGACGTCAAAGTCCAAATCCGAGAGAATGTGTCGGTCGACTGTGGAACAGACGAAAGTCCTGGCTGCGCGACTGACGGCTTGGCGCTCGGCAGCCAGAAGAGCCGGCACTTCGACAGAGTTGCGGATTGTCTCCAGTTGAGACGCTGCGGTCCGCGCGGAGCGCCATTTTACGCGATGCTCGAGATCGTCAAGATCAAAGAAAATCGGCACGCTTAAAGGCCGCAGTTGCAGCAGTGCTGCCATCGCCGGCAGCCGGTGCGCAAAGACAAAATCCGGCGACAACCCGAGAATTCGCCGGAGGGCGTCCGCCTGATCAGGCCCGATATATGGGCGGAAGTCACGCCGGTACCGAAGAGTAAAGGGCACCGAGGCAGCCTGCCACCACGACCGCGGGCCGACATTCAGCGGGGCAAGGTGCACGCTCACTGGCACATCCCAGAAGGCCGACGATGCGGCACTGGAAGCGACAGTAGACGCGATCTCCCCGGGGCCAGCAAAATGAACTAGCTCGATTTCATCGCACACTTCTTTGAGGGCTCGCAGAAACATCCCCAGCCGGCGATAGACACCATGTCGATCACGTGCGGGGTCGGGCTGAGGTAAAAGAGTGACAACGACGCCGCGCATGAAAGCCTCAATGTGTTGTGGATGCCGGCGCGACAGCTGCTGGCAGAGCGACTGCATGCTGCGACGGCAGTCCGAACCGAGCTGGACGTGCGCGTTGCCGCGGAGCGGCGAACAGCGTACTTGCGAGCACCGCGGGCCTAAACTTCCCCTTCCGAGAGACTCGTCTTTCTTGGACGTCAATGCGACCGACCACCGGAGTGGTCAGAAATCCGTCCTTCAGCACACAAACTTCCGCGTCGCCGGTAAACAAGAGCCGATAGCCCGCCGCCAAAGCCTGGTACACGACTTCAGACGTATATGCGCCATGCGGAAAGGATAGCGCATCTACCTGGGCGTGCCCCTGAACCGACACGACTTCGGTCAATGTCGTGCGAGCGTGGCACAATTCGGATAGAAGATCGGAGGAAGAAGGCAGTGCGGTATGAGTCTTGCCGTGCGCTCCAATGAAGAGCCCGTTGGCGACCAGCCCTGCGATTTCATCCCGGGTCAGCATTTGCCGGGGATGCGTCACCGGAGCTAGCTCGATCTTCAGTCTGTGGATGGCTGCATATACTCGTGCTAGGTCGACTTGCGGTCCCTGACGCACGATCTCCCAGATAAGCATAGGGTCATCGGGATCGTAAGCGCTTCCAGCGAAAAGGAGCGGATGCAACTGGGCAAGCGTCTCCTGAGACACCCGTCCCGCCGTAACGGCCCAAAGCAAATCCTCCGTCCACAAGCGCTCCTCGTGTCCTATGACGTCTGAGGTGATGAATATTGTTGCGGAAGCATTGTGCTTTCGAAGCAAAGGCAATGCATAGTCGAGGTTGTCAGCAAATCCGTCATCGAAAGTGATCAGCAGACTTCGCGAGGGCAGAGGACACTTGCCCTCGATCGAAGCCATGACCTCACCAAGACTGACCACGTTGTAGTGACGATTGAAGAATCTCAAGCATTGCCCGAAAGTTTCGTCGGTCATCGTCCAGTTCACGAGCGCCGTCGTCCAACGCGGATCCTCGGGCCGCAGGACTCGATGGAACGCCACCACCGTGAGCACATGCTGGTTACGGATCCTGTGGTAGAGCGATAGAGCGCCCGTCCGGTACAGAGCAGTTCGCATGGCCCCGCGGAGAAAGCGGACGGCCGACCAGACGAGCTTGGACGGCGCATCGGCCGCGCTGTCGCCCAGGAATGTCGCCCGCGTCGCCCTCACAACTTATCCCGCAAGGAGAGATATCCAGTCTGCTGCTGCGATACTCGGTAACGGGCCCGGCGGGTCAACCACCAATCTGGACTAGTTCCTAAGAGCGCTGTCCGCTAGCCAATCAAGTGTTACGGTGATGGGCCGTTTGGCGCGATCCACGTTGAATTCGCCGCTGGTCTTGCCGATAGCCCGCGGGTCTTGCCGATAGAGAGCGCTAAGCACGAGAAGATGCATGCCGACATTAGGGGCCATTCAACTCATCCTCCCTGCACAATTGCGCCACGGTGTACGCGGACTGGTCGATGCGGCCTTCGCGAAGCAGCGCACTATGCGCCGGATCATACGCGCCTCGAGCCAAGCCGTAGACGATGAATATGCACGCGGTCGATGGAATTACCTCGGCGATCTCCAGGAAATGCCGCGATACGCCGTGATCGGCGGCTATTGCCGGCATTCGGGTGAGTTCTCGAGTGTGCTCGATCTGGGATGCGGAACGGGCGTCTTGCGCCGGTGGCTGCCCAAAGAAGAGTTCAGCTATGTCGGCGTTGACCTGTCCAACACTGCTATTGAGACCGCACGGCGCGATTGGACAGACACTCGCACAAAGTTTGTTGCAATGGATGCGGCTTTATTCCGTCCTGATCGCAAATTCGACGCCATCGTCTTCAATGAGGTTCTCTACTATTTCGAGCAGCCCGCTGAAGTTCTGACAAGCTTTGCAGCGTTTCTGAAGAACAATGGGAAGTTTGTCATATCGCTGTGGGATTCAGCAGAGTCTCGCCTGGCGTGGCGCCGCTCGCGCCCCAGCTTGGAGGTGATCGATGAAGTGCAAATCCGGCACGGTTCCGGACTTTGCTGGCAAGTCCGGGATTGCAGACCGCGAGTTCTCGCACCATGAACAAGGTCTCGACTGCGCAGGCCAGTGCCGGGCCGCCAAGTACCGCGCGGAGCGTATCAGCCAGTGGCACGGTGCGCTCGCTCGCTGTGCTTTACCTCATCAACCAATATCCCGCAGTCACTCACACCTTTATCAAGCGAGAGGTGCTTGCGCTTGAACGTTTGGGAGTTGAGGTCATCCGTGTTGCTGCCCGCGCCGGTAAGGGCTTGGTTGATCCGAGCGATATGGAAGAGGAAAGGCGTACAACGTATTTGCTTCGACGCCCGCTCGCCTTGCTGGAGGCCGCAGTATGGTTTGTGCTGCTGCGACCGAACCGATTGGCAAAGGCGTTGGCAACGACATTGCGCATGCTGCGCAACAGCGATCGCGGACCATTGCTGCACATTCTCTATCTGTTGGAGGCATGCGGCGTCGCTGCGCTTGTTCGCTCCACGCGCGCCGCGCACATTCACGCGCATTTCGGCACCAATCCTGCAGAGGTCGCGCTGCTGGCCTCACAGCTCTCAGGCGTACCCTACAGCTTTACGGTTCATGGGTATGATGAATATGACAAGCCCGAATTCATCGGATTGAGATCCAAGATCCGCGGCGCGGCATTCGTAGCCGCGGTTAGTTATTACGGCCGCTCACAGCTCTATCGCTGGTGCGACCGTATTGATCAACGCAAGATCCGGTTGATCCATTGCGGTATCGAAGCCCAATTTCATGACAAAGCAAAAGATGCGCCGTGCGACGCAGCGCGTTTCCTATCTGTCGGGCGGCTATGTCGCGAAAAAGGCCAGGAGGTCCTCATTCGAGCTGCGGCCATGATGGCAAGTGCCGGACACCAATTCGAAGTGGTAGTCGTCGGCGATGGAGAAACCAGGCCTGAACTGGAAATGCTGATCGCCTCACTTGGGCTTTCCCAAGTCGTTCATCTGCGAGGTTGGTTGAGCAGCTCCGATATCCGTGACGAGATCGTTGGAGCGCGCGCGTTGGTTGTTGCCAGTTTGGCCGAAAATCTTCCCGTGGTGATCATGGAGGCGATGTCCCTCAGGCGTCCTGTCGTCGCTACGCAGATCGCCGGTATTCCGGAACTGGTAAGTCCACGCGAGTCCGGATGGCTGGTCCCCGCCAGTTCGGTGGAGGCGCTCGCTGCCGCCATGACTGAGTGCCTGATGACACCCCGCGAGGAACTGTGGGCGATGGGCCGCCGGGCGCACGAGCGCGTACTTGCCCTGCACGATGTCGACCGCGAGGCCGCCGCGCTAGTCGACTTGTTCGAAAAGGCAGGTTCGCAACATCATGAGTGCCCCCGCACCGTGCGGCATTTCTCAAGCGCGGTTCAATAAGATGCCGACCCTGAAGCGAAGGATCGCCAATGCAGTTGAGCGATTGACCGGTGCACGGGTCATTTCGCCGGAGAAAATCGGCAGACTTCATGGTGAAGAGCACATTCGCCGAATGATCGCGGGTTTCGGGGTCGATTGCGTTTTCGACGTCGGAGCAAATGCCGGGCAATATGCCCGGATGTTGCGCGAGCAGGTTGGATATTCGGGACCAATCATCTCGTTTGAACCGGTCCCTCATCTCGCTCAGGAGCTGCGCAGTTCCGCGGCGTCTGGCAAGAATTGGTACATTCAGGAAGCTGCGTTGGACCGCGAAGCGGGTAGCGCGCGATTGAAGGTGACGCGCGATGAGCAATTCAGCTCGCTTCACAATATCAGCCAGCTGGGACGTTCAATGTTCCCGAACCACGTGGAGGTAAGTGACGAAGTCGAGGTCGTCACTTCGACACTGGCATCGCAATATCGCTACTGGCAGGACGTTATTGGATTTCAGAAAGCGTTCCTCAAGATTGACACGCAGGGCAACGATCTGGCTGTCTCCGAAGGAGCGGGCGAGTACCTGCAGGAGTTCGTCGCAGTTCAGGTCGAACTCGCAATCAAGAAACTCTATGAGGACGTACCAGAATTGTCAGACGTTATTTCGTTCTTCCAGGATCATGGCTTCGAGCCAAGCGCGTTCCTGCCCAACAACGAAGGAACATTTCCGATGTTGCTGGAAACGGATTGCATATTCGTGAATCAGAAATACGCATAATCTCGCTCGGAGGAGTGCGAGGCAGGCGAGCTTGGTGAAGGGAGGGAAATGGCGGTCACCGCGCCGGAACTGCTATGCAATCTGCAACTCGAGTCGTATGCCGGATGGCGGTCCGGGTGGCGTACCAATAAAAACCTTGGTTATCGAGGCTCCCGATGGCCAAGTGACCTCGGCCGCGTCTCCGATCTTTAGGCCAGGTAGCGATGCCAAAATGCCCCCGCTGTCACGGCGCCGGACGTCAAATCCCCCTGTTGCCTGGCCGAACCCGACAGCCTTCACTCGATACTGCCGACCGGGCTGAGGGGTGATGTACCAGCAACCCTGCGTCCATTGAAACCAGGGACTGCGGCTCGCATCTTCTCTTCTACGTACGGTCTTATGATACGTGAGGCGGGTCCGGGTCTCAGGAAACAAGAACAGGTCGGAAGTCGTTTCGAAGCCGCTCACCGACTCTTCCGGGCCGTCCAGCTGCGTCCAGGGCCCGCGCATGGAAAGAAGGTTCATTCGTTCCCATGGAAGGGGAGTAAAGGGAACGCCGTCCGAGTCCAACCAACCTAATGTCGATATCACCGGCCGCAGATCATCGCGAATTCGGTCGAGGTCTTCCGCCCAGGATGATCGCCAAATGTTGTTTCGATCGACCGCCTGGGACCATTGGCCGCCTATCTCGCCGGCAAAGGAAAACGTCCGGAAAGCGGTATCGGTCAGCCGCGCGCCGTAGACCTTCAAAGTCCTGGCGATGACGCGAGCATTTGGCGAACTGAGCGTCTCGGAGTCAAAGTCGGGGGGCAGCATGAAGAGCGTGCCCATCGGAAAGGAGCCCGAGTATTCGTCCGTGCCCGACAAATCTTCCAAAGTTGCGGGATAGAGGGGCCCCGATTTCAGGACGTTCGAATGAGCCGCAACGGCGAGCGCGTGAGGTACGACAGCACTGTCAATCTCATGCGCTCGTAGAATGCCGCTGGTGGAGGGGGTTCCAGACGCCCGGGGGCCGTCCGGGCGAGCCGGAGATCCCCATCCGGTACCGCTCACCGACGAGACGGTGTATTTGCCCGCCTTCCAAACTTTCGCAGCGCTGTCGAAGCCCAATTGGTAGAAAGAATGGATAAAGCCGGTACTCTCGTCGAGGATTTCGCAATGTCCGTCCAGGCCCGTTGCCGGCACGACGTTCTCCGGGAAATGCGGAACGATGACCGGCCTGTTCCGCAGCTCGTCAGCCACCCAGATTCCCTCGGCCGCATCTCTTCCTTGAACTGTCACGGGGCCATCCGAGGCAGTGGCGCGAAACAGCTTCGTCGCGTACTTGTCCTGCTCTAGCCAGGTGACGTTGTCTTTTTGCGGAATCGCCGCCCTGCCGAGTACGGGATCAATGGGGCGTGCATTCCAGAGGGATTGTGAATTGAACAGGTGTTCGAACGTGCCCACCGAGCCAGCAGGGCTTGCCAGCAGCCGTGGCGGCATGGTCAGCAAGCCTGTCATGGCAATCAGGAACTCTCGACGCGAGGCGGTCAGTTTCATAGGCCCACCGCAGCAGTTCAGCTTGCGCTTCTCTTGAGATATCGCTTCACCTGACGAGCAGGCACAACCAGGAGATTTGCGATAGGGAAACGGTCAAAGGCCGATGGCTGGGCAATATCCGTTCGGGATGGTCGCTGGTACCCCAACTTGGGCCACGCGACAAAATAGCCGAGCTCCGGAAACCTCGTTCCAAAGTGTGTATACGCGGCATCGATGCCGCGTGATGCTCCGAGAAGATCAATTGCAAGTCGTGCGATTTCCTCGTGAAGAAACGGCACCATCAGTTCGATTGCCCTGCGATGAACGGCGACAAAATGCGTACCGCGAATCCAGCTGCCGGGACAAATTCTTTGAATTGGTCCCGGTTGGCATTCGTCGCGTTCAAGGTCTTCATGGCCGCCGAAAAACATACTCCAATCCTGCTCGCGTAGCGCATACAGAGCTCGCACGAGGGAAACCTCAATGCTCCCGACGAAGTCGCAATCGTCTTCAAGTATTAGTACAGTTTCGAAGCGCTTCAGCCGAGCCTCTTCGAATACAGCCAAATGACTATGAAAACATCCTCTCGCGCCGATCGTCGGGAAAGGGTGAGCGCTGTCGAAAGTCGAGGCATTGTGAAAGCTGATCTTGCCGCCATCGATGGCCAGACCGAGGCGCTCAAGTTCGGAAGTCATTTCTCGGCGACGATCGTCTCGCGCCTTCAGATTTATTATTCTTATTGCGTCAAATGTATTCACCAGTGCTCGGCCTGCTGGGGTCGGCGTTAGCTCTCTCGCTGCCATTTGCGGACCACCTCCATTGACTGAACACAACGTTCTTCCATGTGACCATTTGAGCTGGCGAATATTGAGGACAAGACCGACGATACCCCTTCAGGACAAGGGTTTGAACCGCACCATGCGGTTGGCTCTCGCAACATGTGGCGTTGAGGGGGAGGGTGATGCAAGAGCGATCCGCTCGGAAGCGCACACGGTGCCAACCGTGAACCAGAAGAACCACTGGAATTGCAGATAACCGAAGAGATTGTCGTAGTAGAGAACGATCATGTATCCGACGCACAGCATCAACATGACAAAAGCGCCCGCGAAATCTTTGTTGAACGTGGCGATCAGCTTGAGGACGATTGCGGCCATCAAGAAGGTGAACGCCACAAGTCCCGCGATGCCCATTTCAAAGTAGATTTGTAGAAAGCCGTTGTGTAGACCGAGCCCTTGTTCCACGTCGGGGCGTCCGGCCTCAGAGTCCAGAAGCGAAAAGAACAGCGGCACGTAGGACTGGAATGAGTTGAGCCCGTACCCGAACAGGCCGGGTGGGTTGTCTTTCAGCCACTCGAGTGTGTCTTGCCATAGCAGTTCGCGCCATGCCAAGGAGTTGAGTTGCTCGAAGCCGACAGCAATTGTTCCGGATTGGAGATCCGATAGCCGCTCGCTGGTGCCGGGGATGAGAAAGGCCAGGGTGGGCAGAGCCAACATCGGCAGAAGCCAGCGCCTGTCGATAACGAGCGAGTAAGCCACTAGGACGATCACCGTTGCGAACCAGGCACTTCGAGTCTTGGTGAGCAGCAGCAGAAAGAGAAGATAACCTGCATAGGCGAATGTCGTTCGTCGCATGAAGGTGGAAAGCGCGATCCGCCTGGACGAGTTCAAGAAGATTACTAGGACGACGACGCTGAGAAGGTAGAACGCGTAGATGTTGGGATGTGTAAATGTACTTTGCAGTCTGTGTTCGCCCGTCAGAATGGCCGGATCCATTGCAACTTCCAACAGCGCGAAGGTTGACGGTACAAGAGACGAGCCGAGTGCCACGCCAAAGCAGAGTGACATTGTCTCGCGGCTTTTGATCAGAGCATGGGGCAGCATAAAGACGGCGGCATAAGTGACCAGCCCCAAGAAAAGCCGCAATCCGCCCTCGGGATCCGGAGTGTGGGGGAGCGAGCAAGCAGCAGCCAGAAGAAAGCCGAACCAGCCGATAAAGGCGGTGGAGAACGCGAGTCCCGGAACATAAAATATCGCGACGAGTGCCATCCCGATGACGATGGCGTTTATTGGCGCACCAGGTCCGGATTGGCTGCCAGACGTCTCCCTCAGCCAGTCGAACAATCGATCGCACGATGGGCGTACCAGCATGATTGCCAGGGTCATCTGACGCACGCCAGTAAGAAAGGTCAGGAACAGCAGAAGGCCCGTGAGGACGAGGGTCAGTACCATGATATGCCTATTCCGAAGACCGCGCGGTATAGGTGATGGACCGAGGACCCGCGGGAATCGCCTCATCCAGCAACCGATTTTGTGAGCTCATCGCCGGCACTGCCTCGAGCGGATCGATGTCGATCATTCGCTCGATCTTGCAACTTGGCTGACCTCGGCGCCCGTCGGCAAACACCCGAACGTATCGCCGCGGGCGCATCAGGCTTAGCACCAATGAAGCCTCGCCCGCTTCGCACACCGAGTATAAGTTGCATCCATTGTGCTCCCGCACCGGCGCGCCAAGGCGTCCGTCGTAAGGATACGCGGCCCGGGAGCGTGGGAAGTTCACATCGGGATCTAAGGCGGCGACCGGGCGGGATAACTCCCCGGGCCGGGGCTGGTTGTCGCCCCTTAAGGGTGTGCCGTGATGCAGTGGCTTGATCTGCATGGGCGGTCTGCTGCTGCCCGTTCACAACAGTTCGCCGTTTCTGGCGCGCGGCCGGCGGCGGCCGGTCGAGTGACACCGGTTGGCGGGGACCAGTCCGACAGGGCAAGGTTTGAGCCGGGCGCGCCGTTCGAGGCGATATCCATCGCGGGCAACGACTGTCTCGAGATAGGGAGACGAATCAACGCCGCAGGACGACTTGCACTGCAACCGAAGCGGCGAGATGCGAATTGCGCGAGCAAGAGACTCTTCGACTTTGTGCTGGCCTTGATTGGAATCCTCCTTTTCCTTCCACTGTTCGTTGTTGTGGCGGTAGCCGTGAGATTAGAAACGCCGGGCCCGGTTCTGTTCCGTCAATGGCGGGGTGGCCGGAATGGCAAGTGCTTTCGAATTCTGAAATTTCGAACCATGACCTGCATGGAGGACGGTGTTGAGGTTTGCCAAGCTCGATCGGGCGATCCGCGCATCACGCGGGTTGGGCGGGTGCTCCGGCGGACAAGCATCGACGAGCTTCCGCAGCTCTTCAATGTGTTATGGGGCGAGATGTCCCTTGTTGGGCCACGGCCGCATGCGCTCGTTCACGATGCAATGTACTCGAAGCTAATCGCGGCATATGTAAGCCGTCAAGCGGTGAGGCCGGGCATCACCGGCTGGGCCCAAGTTAACGGGTGCAGGGGTGAGACACGCGGGATAACCGCCATGGAGAGGCGAATACAACGCGACCTCCAATACATACGTCGGTGGTCGCTTTGGCTCGATATCGTCATTTTGGCGAGAACCTCGGTGGAACTCCTGCGGTCCAAGAATGCCTGTTGAAGCTGACCTCGCTTTGAAGCGCGCTGACACATCAGAGGACGATGCAGGAGGGAGTGCGGGCCTCGAAGATCGTGGCCGCCAACTGTCACAACGATCTCAACCGCCAGCCCGACACTTGGCTACCGACGCAGTGCTCACGCGAGATGCGTGATGGTCCCAGGTGATTGAGCTAAGTAACTGACATTGTTGGTGAGCGCGCTGCGGCTCGAACCAGGACTCCGTAATTAAAAGGGTCACGTGCTCAAGCTGCTTGGAGCTTGCCCGTGGAGCTAAGCAGACCCGCCCCGAGCTGACAATCGCGGGTCGGCTGGCGGTTGAGCTGACCACCGATTGACCACCGAAACCCCGTGAACAAACCGCGATAAAGGTGGTCAACAGTCCATAAACGTCGTTGTTGTTGCTGATCTTTTCGCAAGCTATTTACGTTCGGGACGCAGGGGTCGCAGGTTCGAATCCTGCCGCTCCGACCATTCTTTCCCGCTTTCGTTCTGGATCATCGTCTTACCAGGACGGGTCTCGGACGATTATTGCTTCAGCGCCAACCGAGCGCGGGGGCGACGTGCGTCAGGATCGCCTCGATCACGTGCGCATTGTAGGCGACGCCCAATTGATTGGGGACCGTGAGCAACAGCGTATCGGCCTCGGCGATGGCCTCATCCTGCTTGAGCTGCTCGATCAGAACGTCTGGCTCGGCGGCGTAGCCCCGGCCGAAGATCGCGCGCGTGTTGGCGTCGATGAAGCCGATTTGATCCTCACCCCCGCGCTCGTGACTGAAATAGGCGCGGTCACGCTCGTCGACCAGCGCGAAGATGCTGCGGCTGACTGAGACTCGCGGTCCACGCGCATGACCAGCCTCGTTCCAGGCGGCGCGGTAGGCCCGGATCTGAGCTGCCTGCTGCACGTGAAAAGCCTCGCCGGTCTCGTCATTCTTGAGCGTCGAACTCTGCAGGTTCATGCCGAGCCTGGCGGCCCAGACCGCCGTCGTGTTCGAGGCGGCGCCCCACCAGATGCGCTCGCGCAAGCCCTCCGAATAAGGCTCGAGGCGCAACAGGCCGGGCGGGTTCGGAAACATCGGTCGCGGATTTGGCTTGGCAAAGCCTTCACCGCGCAACAAATCGAGGAAGACTTCCGCATGGCGTCGGCCCATGTCGGCGTCGCTCTCGCCTTCCGCGGGCTGGTAGCCGAAATAGCGCCAGCCATCGATCACCTGTTCGGGCGAGCCGCGGCTGATGCCGAGCTGCAGCCGGCCGCCGGAAATAAGATCGGCCGCGCCGGCGTCCTCGGCCATGTAGAGCGGGTTCTCGTAGCG
>Ga0170475_108583703_pt1 | contig 18268 bp, 18 predicted proteins | sample Soicark_Litter_5_FD_111474 | JGI IMG/M metagenome (GOLD analysis project Ga0170475, IMG submission 111474) | Avena fatua rhizosphere microbial communities from Hopland, California, USA. Combined Assembly of 48 SPs
CAGGCCCGAACCGCGGCTGTAGATGCCGGGCGTGACGAAGGTGGCCAGGCTGCCGTAGCTGGTCGAATTCATCCAGAAAAAAACGCACAGATAGGGGTAGACCAGAAGGCGCGGCCAGACCAGGCCCAGGCCGATGCCGATCACTGCCAGCGCGGCCAGCAGCATGGCGGCGGCGAACGGGATCGAGGCGAAGATATACGGAAGGAGCGTTTCCATCGTCCTTGCTTTCAGGACCGTCAGCTCTTGGCGCCGGCCATGCCGAGCAGGCGGGTGCGCTCTTTCGGGCCGAGCGCGTCGAGCATCTGGATCACGAACCCGTCCTGCACCCGGTAGGCGTCCGCTGCGTCGGGCTGGATGGTCGAAACGCGCACCAGCATGCCATCCGGGATCTCGCCCGACAGGCCATAGGCCAGGCGGCGCAGCTTTTGCTGGATGCCGGACCTGGTGGCCTTGTCGCCGATCGTGATCCAGTAGGTGATCGGCTCGTTGCGCTCCCGAAGGCGCGCGACCAGGCGCCTGACCGGCACCTCACCGTAGCGGGTGACGAGCGCGTCGTCACCATTCTTGACCATCTGGAAGCCCTGGGCCACGTAGCACACCTCGGGCAGGTGCAGCTGTAGCGCCTTGCTCTGGTCGCCCCCATAGGCGATCGACAGCATCACGCGCTGCCCCTGCCCGTTGACGTAGGTGCGCGACAGGGTCTGGTCATAGATCCTCTCGAGCGCACCTTGCTGCTCGGGGTCGGGTGCAAGCGGCACGATCGACGTATCGACGGTCCAGCCGCCGAAACGCTGCGGGATCATTGCTTCGAGGCTGAACCGGTCCTGGGCGTTGACCACCCGCACTGTCGGCGTCAGCGCGCCGGTCAAGGCCGAAGTAGCGGCCATTGCCAGCCCCAGCACCAGGCTGGCCACAAAACGGCGGTTCATGGAGCCTCCCGCGCGCGGGCGGCGCCTTGCCTGCGCTTCACGTGCCATTGCAGGGACGAATCGACCGCGAGAATCAGCACCAGTGCGCTCAGAAACAAGACCATGCCCGCAAAGCCATGCAGGAAGCCCTGCCCGGCCGCGTCGCCGAAGTAGAAGGTGATCAAGGTCAGCGTAATGATCCGGATCACGTTGGCGGCGAACGAGATCGGGATGATCAGGAGCGCCAGCCCGATGTTGCGCACCGGCGAAGGGTGGCGCATCAGGTTCAGGTAGAACAGGCCGAGCGCCTCGAGCGTAAGCAGGGTCTGCAAGCCGGCGCAGGCGTCGGCCACCAGCAGTTGGTACGGGCCGACCTGCAGGATCACGCCCGCACGGCTGATCGGGTAGCCCGCCCCATACAGGATCTGCTCGGTGGCCCAGGATACGGCCATCTTCATCGGCATCGTCACCGCGGCCACCAGCTCGCTCGGCAGCGGCACCATGAACAGCATGAAGAAGAACGGGAACCACAGCAGGCGCAGGGCCTTGGCGCCGCGCTTGACCAGCAGGATCGCCGCCATCACCAGGATGACCGAGCCGATCTCGAACATCAAGATTTCTTGCGAGCGCCCCAGCAGGTGCAGCGCCAGCCCGCATGCCAGCACGGGCCAGCCGAGCCAGCTCGAGACTGGCGGCGCGGCCGCGGCCCGCACCTCGGGCCACTTGCGGTAGATGAGCCACAATGCCAGCCCGAAGATGATCGGCCCGTGGCCCTGCTCCTCGCTGACCCAGGCGCCCGTAAACAGGTCGTGGAAGGTGGGCGCGAACAGCACCGCGAGTCCGGCGATGACGGGCCACCATTCGGGCAGGGCACGAGCGGCGTGACGGGGGAATCCGGAAGGGGCGTGGGTAGCCATTTACCACTCCACCATGACCGACCCGACCACTTCGGCGCCCGCCTCGGCCATCTGCTCGGCCATGCGGCCGACGCTGGCGATACGGGTGCGGTGCTTGCGCGCCACCAGCAGCACGCCGCCGGCACGCCCGGCCACGGCCAGCGCATCGGCACTGGCCGCGAACGGCGGCAGGTCGTATAGCACCACGTCGTAGCGGCTTTCGAGGTGGGTATTTAGTTCACGAAAGCCTTCACGGCAAAGCAGCTCTTGCGGGTTCGGCGGCAAGGTGCCCGACGGCATCACCGACAGGTCAACGAAGACGGGCACCCGCACGATGACATCGAGGCCGGCGCGCCCGGCCAGCAGATCCGACAAGCCTTGGCGCGGCTTGATGCCGAACATTTCCTGCTGGCGCGGGCTGCGCAGGTTGGCATCGACCAGCAAGGTCTGCTCGCCCAGCTGCGAGAACACGACCGCCAGGTTGGCGGCGAACAGGCTGCCGCCATCGTCCTGATCGACGCCGGCGATGGCCAGGGCGCGCCGGCCGCGCGCGAACCAGCGCAGCATCACCTGGCTGCGGATCGCGCGCAGCGCTTCGACCTGGGGTGAGAACGGCTCGTAGGCGGCGACCAGCTTGGGCGACAGGCCGGCCTGCCCCTTCTGCAGGTAGGGATAGGCGAACTGGCGCGCCAATATCTGCTGGACGTCGTCTTCGGTGATCAGGCCCAGGCGCACGGCCGCTTCGCCGAAGCGGATGCCAAGATCCTTCTGCATGCGCAGCACGCGTTCGGCGTTTTCGGGGGTGAGCTTGCCCGCGTCGAGCAGCAACGCCCCCATGCTCGAATCGGCGGCGGACTGGTCTGCGGGCAACGTGGAAAGCACAGGAGAGTTCATGATCGTGTCCCATCCTTAGTTCAGGCGTAACAGGCGGCGCCGGGCCATCAGGGCTTGGATGCTGCGCCCGCGGGGGCGCGGCGCCTTCCATTCGATGCTGCCAAGCACGGGGATGCCCAGCATGTCGTTCATGTCGTCGGCCGAGCGCACCGGACGGTCAAACAGTTCGAGCAGCAGGGCCAGGCCGACGCCGAGGACAGTGCCGAGCAGGATCGACACGAGCGTGTTGAGCAGTACGCGCGGCGACGCCGGCTCCAGTGGCGGCACAGCCGGATTGAGCAGAGAGATATCGGATTGCTCGGACTGCGCTTCGATGCGGGTCTGCGAAAAGCGCTGGCTGGCCGCGTCGAAGGCACGCTGGGCGCTGTCGAGATCCTTCAGCAGCACGCCGAGCTCGTCGCGTGCGCGGTTCAGTTCGAGCACCTTGGTCTTTTGCGCGGCCAGGGCAGCGCGCAGCTCGTCTTCGCGCTGGCGCAACACCTGGGGGTTGACGCCGACGCTCTTCGAGACCGTGCCGAGGGCATGGCTCAGGTCGGCGCGCATCTTGTCGACCTCGGCCTTGGCTGACTGGTACTGCGGGTGGTTGCGTCCGTAGCGTGCCGAGCTCTCGGCCAACTTGGCCTCGGCGCCGGCCAGGCCCGCGCGCAGGTTCTGGATCAGGCTATTGTTGGCCACGTCGGGCGAGTTGAGGGCCGAGCCGTTGGCCATCCGCTCGCGCCCGCTCGCGTCCATCGCCGCGCTCTGGACCGCGACCAACTGGCCCGCCAAGTCGTTCAGGCGCGACAATTCGACGTCGGCCTGGTGGTTGTCGAGACTCACGATGCCTTTTTCTTGCTGATACTTCGACAGCCGCGCCTGGGCCGCCTCGAGGTTGTCGCGCAGTTGTTTGGTCTGCTCGTTGAAGTAGGTCGAGGCGTTCTTCGCCGGTTCGGTCTTCAGGCGCACGGTGATTTTCTGGTATTCGTCGGCGAAGGCGTTGGCGACAGCCGCCGCGAACTGTGGGTCGGCACCCTTGAAGCTGATCTCGACCACGCTCGATTCGCGCGAGGGCATGATCTCGAGCTTTTTCAGCAGCAGGTCGGCGAGCCAGTCGCGCACCGAACCGCGCCCCTCGTTGACCTCGTTGAACTGCTGCATTACGGCCGGGTTGGAACCGAGACGCAGCGCGTCCACCACATGCAGCGCCACGTTCTTGCTGCTGATGATGTCGATTTGGGTCGCCATGTAGCCCGGCAGCAACTGGCCAGGCATGGTCAGGCCCGTCAACGGGTCCACCCCCTTGTAGTTCAACAGAACGGAGGCGGTCGCCTTATAGGTCTTTGGCTGCACGAGGCTCCAGCCCAGCGCCAGCAGCACGGTCACCAGCAGGGTCGTCAGGATAATCTTCTTCCGTGCAAGCAAGATCAACAGGAATTGATGGACGTTCATGGCCTACTCTCGAAACAGAGGGAACGAAACCGGCGCCGCCGGCCAGGCTTAGAACCAGCTTTCGCGCACGGTGATCACGTCGTCGACCTGGACCAGGTCGCTGGCCTTGGCGTCGATCGTGGTGACGTTGCCGGCCGCGTCGCGGCGGGTGATGCGCATGCCGCTGTCGCTGCCGCGCGGAGTCAGGCCGCCGCCGGCCGACACCGCCTGCTGGACCGTCATGCCGCGCTCGATGCGGAACGCGCCAGGGCGCTGCACTTCGCCGGTGACGTAGGCGCGCGGAGCGCGCTCGACGTAGATGACGTCGCCGCCGGCTACTTCATGGTCCTTGTCCAACTCGCCCTTGCGCACCATGTCGATCACGTCGATCGTTTCGCGCACGGTGTTGCCGTTGCGGGTGCGGATCAGGCTGACGGTATCGCCGCCATCGACATTGATGCCTCCAGCCATCGCCAGCAGGTCGAGCACCTTGCGCCGTCCCTCGACCGGATAGCGGCCCGGACGGTTAACCTGGCCCAGCACCGATACCTGCTGGCTGGCCAGGGTGGTGATGATCATGTTGACCTGGGCCTTCTTCAGGTAGCCGCCCTTCTCCAGCAGGTCGCCGATCCTCTTCTCGGCGGCGGCAACCGTCAGGCCGCCGACGGCCACCTGGCCAAGGAGCGGGAAGGTGATGTGACCGCTTTCGCTGACGCGCGTTTCGAGCGCCAGGTCCGGGTTGCCATACACGGACAGCTTGACCACGTCGCCCGGCCCGAGCAGTACCTCGGCGGCGCCGGCCGCGCCTATGCCGGCCGCGCCTATGCCGGCCGCGCCTATTGTCATGGTCAGCACGCAAGCCATCGCCCATCGCAGGAATCGTTTCATGATTGCTCCCTCTAGAACGGTTGTCGGATAAGTCGCCTACTTCAGGCCGGCCACGCCGCGCTCGAGCGCATCCTTGTCGGGCTTGGCGGAATCGGCCGGCGGGGCCGATCCCGCGCCCCGCGCCGCGGCAATCGGCGCCGAGACATTGGCAGCCGGGACCGAGGCATTGGCAACCGGCGCCATATCCTTGTTCAGGTACTCGATCTTGGCCTTGGCGCGCAAACGCGCGATCTCGGCCGTGACCAATTCCTTGTTCTTCTGGTTGACCAGGAACTTCTCGATCTGCTGCTCCGCCACATCCAGCGTGACGGGCGCGTCCCTGACTTCGGCAATTGAAATGAGCATGGCGCGTTCGCCCTCCTTCACGATGAACAGCTGTCCCTTCGGCATGGCCAGCAGCTTGGCCGACAGTTGCGGATTCAGGTCGGCAGTGCTGCGGCTTACCTGGTCGCGGCCGTACTTGATCTTGCGCGAATCAAGGTACACCGCCACTTCCTCGAGCGACTTGGCAGCATCGGCCGCGGCGCGGACCTCAGGAGTAAGATCAGCGGCGGAGATGATCAGTTCATTCATGTTGAACTGCTTACGGTTGGCAAAGAATTGCGGGTTCTTGTTGTAATAGTCTTCCACCTCGGCCGGTGTCGGTCGCGCCGGGTTGCCAATGCGCTTTTGCATGTAGGCTTGGGCGACGATCAGCGACTTGGCGCGCTCGATCGCTTGCATCACCTTCGGATCGCGATCGAGCTTTTCCTTTTCCGCTTCGCTATCGAGCAACTGGCGGTCGATCAGCGCCTGCAGCAACTGCTTGCCGGCCGCTTCCTGCTGCGCCGTCGCGACGGCCGCGCGCTGCATTTCTTCGTTCAACTGCAGGACCGTGATTTCCCTGCCGTCGACGCTGGCCAAGGCTTGGCCCGGTTTCGCTTCTTTCGGCTTGCCGCCACAGGCAGCGAGAGTGGCGGCCAGCACCAGCGCCGCGCACAGCGTGCGTGTCAAGGTGGGGGAGGAAGGTGCTTGCATTGTTGCCAGATAAGAGTTGTTCAAGATAGTTTCCTCGGGCTTGTGTGGCGGCGGGGCCGCCATCGTTATTCATCATTTGTGTTCGCACAGTGCTGCAACTCCAGAAATGCGGCGTAGGCGCGGCGCAAGCCTTCCGGCAGCGGGATGCGCGCCGACCAGCCCAGCGCCTTGAGCTTGGAGACGTCGAGCAGCTTGCGCGGCGTGCCATCGGGCTTACTCGAATCGAATGCGATGCGGCCGCGGTAGCCGACCACCTCGCCGACCAGCTCGGCCAGCTCGGCGATGGTGACGTCCTCGCCGGTGCCGACGTTGATGTGCGAATGCATCGAATCGGTATTGGCCGCGTACAGCGCGGGCTCGAGATTCATCACATGGACGCTGGCGGCGGCCATGTCATCGACATACAGGAATTCGCGCATCGGCTTGCCGCTGCCCCAGATCACCACTTCCGGGGCGCCGCTTTCCTTGGCCTCGTGGAAGCGCCGCATCAGCGCCGGGATCACGTGGCTGTTTTCCGGATGGTAGTTATCGCCCGGGCCGTACAGGTTGGTCGGCATCACGCTGCGGTAATCGGTGCCGTACTGGCGGTTGTAGCTTTCGCATAGCTTGATGCCGGCAATCTTGGCCATCGCGTAAGGCTCGTTGGTCGGCTCCAAAATGCCGTTCATCAGGTATTCCTCGCGGATCGGCTGGGCCGCCAGACGCGGATAGATGCACGACGAGCCAAGGAACAACAGCTTGCGTACCCCGGCCTTCCAGGCTTCGTGCACCACGTTGGCCTGGACCATCATGTTGTCGTAGATGAATTCGGCAGGATAGGTGTTGTTGGCGTGAATGCCGCCGACCTTGGCCGCGGCCAGGTACACCTGGTCGATGTGCTCAGTACGGAAAAATTCACGCACCTGGGCCTGGTCGGTCAATTCCAGTTCCGCGTGAGTGCGGGTGACGATGTTGGTCTGGCCTTGCGCGCGCAGGGCACGCACGATGGCCGAGCCGACCAGGCCCCGATGGCCGGCGACGTAGATGCGGGGCGGCGGATTATTCACGCTTACTCCAGTGAGATTGGAACGTCGTAACCATGCGACTTGAGCAGCTTGTGGCGACGCGCCGTGTCGAGGTCGTGCGCCACCATTTCCTGCACCATCGTTTCGAAACTCGTCTGCGGTTCCCAGCCGAGGCGCCGGCGCGCCTTGCCGGGATCGCCCAACAAAGTCTCGACCTCCGTTGGGCGGAAGTATTGGGGATCGACCGCGATGATGGGTTGCCCTATCGCAACTCCCGGCGCTTTATCTCCGCTGATGGAACAAATTACGCCACGTTCATTGACGCCGCTCCCCTGCCACGCGACCCCGATGCCCAGCTCGCGCGCGGCGACCTCGACGAAATGGCGCACCGAGTACTGGCGGCCGGTGGCGATCACGTAGTCTTCCGGCCTGTCCTGCTGCAGCATCAGCCACTGCATCTGGACATAGTCGCGCGCATGGCCCCAGTCGCGCAGCGCGTCGAGGTTGCCGAGGAACAGCTGCTGCTCAAGACCTTGCGAGATATTGGCCAGCGCGCGCGTAATCTTGCGCGTGACGAAGGTCTCGCCGCGGCGCGGCGACTCATGATTGAACAGAATGCCGTTACAGGCGTACATGCCGTAAGCCTCGCGGTAATTAACCGTGATCCAGTAGGCGTACAGCTTGGCCACCGCGTACGGGCTGCGCGGGTAAAACGGCGTGCTTTCGCGCTGCGGGGTTTCCTGCACCAACCCATAAAGCTCGGAGGTCGATGCCTGGTAGAAGCGCGTCTTGTGCTCGAGTCCGAGGAAGCGGATCGCTTCGAGCAGGCGCAGCGTGCCGATGGCGTCGACGTCGGCGGTGTATTCGGGAGACTCGAACGACACCGCCACGTGGCTCATCGCGCCGAGGTTGTACACCTCGTCCGGCTGCACCTGCTGGAGGATGCGCGTCAGATTTGACGTGTCACTCAGGTCGCCATAGTGCAGGAAGAAATTGGCGTTGTCGGCGTGCGGGTCCTGGTAGATGTGGTCGATGCGCTCAGTATTGAACAGCGACGCGCGGCGCTTGATGCCGTGGACCTCGTAGCCCTTCGACAGCAACAGCTCCGCCAGGTAGGAACCGTCCTGTCCGGTAACTCCTGTAATCAACGCTTTCTTCATCTTTGTTATCCCCCTTTTTTCAAGCGGGCCTGGGCGGCCACGGCTCAATGCGCGTTCTCACGCGTGAGCACCACTTTGATCGTCTTCAAAATGATCCACAGGTCCAGCCAAAGCGACCAGTTACGCAGGTAATCGAGGTCGTACTGGATGCGCGCCTCCATCTTGTCGAGTGTGACGGTTTGGCCGCGCAAGCCATTGACCTGGGCCCAACCGGTGATGCCCGGCTTGACTTTGTGACGCAGCATGTATCCTTTGATCAACTTGCGGTATTGCTCGTTATGTGCGACCGCGTGCGGGCGCGGCCCGACAATGCTCATTCGGCCTTGCAGCACGTTGATGAACTGCGGCAGTTCGTCGAGCGAGGTGCGGCGCAGGAAGCTGCCGACCTTCGTGACGCGCCGGTCGTTTTTCTGGGCCTGGACGATCGTGTTACCGTCGTCGAGCACGGTCATCGAGCGGAACTTGTAGACGATGATTTCTTCGCCATACAGCCCGTAGCGGCGCTGCCGGAAAATGACCGGGCCGGGCGAAGTCGATCTCACGGCCAGCGCGATCGTCAGCATCAGCGGCGTCAGCAGAACAAGGATGAACGCGCCGATGACGATGTCGCTGGCGCGCTTGATCATGCTGTTCAGACCCATGAACGGGGTTTCGCAGATTGCGATGACGGGCATGCCGCCGACGGTGTCGAAACGCGCCTGCATCAGGTCGAAGATGTAGACGTCGGGCAGGAAGTAGACCGACGCCGTGGTGTCCTGCAATTCGTCGATCAGTTTGCGGATGCGCGGCTGGGCCGAGATCGGCTGGCTGATGAAGATCATTTTGATGTTGTGCTGGCGTACATAAGCGGCGATGTCGGCCATCTTGCCCAGCACCGGGTGCGTCAGGGTGAGTGAACGGCGCTCGCCCGCGCGGTCGTCGAAAAAGCCGTGCACCTGCATGAACAGGTTTGGGTGCCGGTCGCAAATGCCGGCAAACTTGATTCCGACGTCGTTGGCGCCGACCACGACGATCGAACGCACTTCGCGGCTCTTTTCGGGGCTACCCGCGGCGCGCCGCACCGCGATGTGACTGACGAGCAAGGTGATCGGGGTGGCGATGAACCAAGCCAGCACCACGCGCTCGTCGTAATAGTATTTGAGGCCGCTGGCCGAACCGAGGAACAGCAGCACGGCGATGGTGACGCACCAGCCGAAGACGGTGTCGCGCGCGTAGGCCAGCATGCGCCCGCTGCGCCAGGTCCGGTAGGGATCGATGTGCTGGTAGACCGCCGAGGAGATGAAGAAAGCCAGGATCATGAGCACCAGCGAGTACCCGGAAAACGGCTCCTGGAACAGCAGCGAGGACAGGTAAAGCATGCCCATGATGATCAGCGGATCGAGCACCCGCTGGAAGAACGAAATAATCGGGATGTCGTTGACCGTCATTGTCGTCTTCAGAACTGGGCGTTGGCCGTGATGGAGAGCGTGTTCGCGCTGAACTTGCCGATGCCGAGCACGGGTGAACCGCTGCGCGCCTGGTGCGCGTAGGCGGCCGCCAGCCGCATCCTGGGTCGTACCGCCCAGGTCGCTTGCACGCCGGCCGAGCGGACCGAGTCGTCCAGGCCGTCGGACGCGAGCGAGGCCAGGCGCGGGTTGTAGCTGCGCTTTTCGTAAGTGGCGTTGGCGTCGACCTTGATCTTGGCGCTCGCATCCCAGGTGGCGCCAACGCTCGCGCCCTTGTTCAAGGTATAGCTGACCACGGTACTCTCGAGCGGTGCGAAATCGCGCCAGACCGTGGCGTTGTAGCGGACCTTGCCGGGCGGCGCGTACAGCACGCTGACGCGGCCGTTCGCACCGCTGGTCTTGCCTTTCCCGAAAGACGGTTGCTCGCGCCGCGCATAGCCGGCCAGCGCCTGCAGGGTGGTCACTCCCGTCAGGAGCCAGTTCACACGCAGTTTCAGCTCGTCCTGGGTAAAGTCGTTGTTCAGCAGAGCCGGCCCGATTGGGCGGCGGAACGGGTACTCGCCCTTGATCTTGCGTAGTACCAGGCCCAAGGTGCTGCCGCTGCGCGCCTCGTAGGCCGCCTCGAGTTCGGAGGTTTTTTCGGTGCGGTTGTTGTAGCGCTGCGCAAGCACTTCGTATTCAAACTTGTCGCGGGAGAAGGCAGCACGCGCCTTCCAGCCCGGATACAAGCGGTACGAGCCTTCGAAGAACTGGCGCTGCTGCTCGCGCAGGTTGCGCTCGCTGCTCCGGAAATCGGTGTACGGCGCCAGTACCCGGGCATAGGTGGCGCCGGCCTGCCCATCGAAACGGCTGCCCAGCTGCCAGTACCAGGTCGCCTGCATGTCCTTGCCGTCGTAGTCGAGCTGCCGGAAATGGTCGAACTTTACCTTCGACAGCTTGGCCACGGCCGAGATGCGCTGGCGGCTGTAAGTCTGGTCGAAGATCAACCCGGCCTCGGTCGTGACCCACGCATCGCTACGCGTATTGTCAAAAGCCGGCGCGTTGTCAGGGATGCGTAACAGGTTGTCGTCATGGGACCAGCCCACGCCGCCATACACGTGCAAACCCTGCTCGGCGGCGGCGGCCGACGCCGGAAGGGAAAACAAGGCGCCAATCAGCACGGCCCTGGGATGCAAGCGTAAACTCACCATGTTATTTATCTTCTTGAAAGTCAATGCGCTGAACAGGACTACCAATACGACCAGTTGCCGTTGACAACGACCCAGATGCCAAGCAAACCGTTCGTCACGGCATGGGCCAGCACCGCCGGCCAAAGCGTCCGGCAGCGCATGTACAGTCCGCTGTACACGACGCCCGCGACAATTCCGGCGAGCCACAAATTGTGTTCAAAGCCAAACAGAACAACGGTGATAATGAAACTCTTGAGCCTTATCCGGGACGGATCAACGGTCTCGAAATCGGCCGATTCGATCCAACGCATCAGGAACGAACGCCAGAACAGCTCCTCCATGACCGGCACCACCAGCGCGGCGCCCGCGATGCGCGCCAGCACCAGCGCCCAATCGATCTGGCCGCCGATACGCGGGTCATAGCCGGCGCTCGTGCCGACGATCATCCACTCGGCATTGAGATTGATCCACAACACCAGGACCGCGACACCGGCTGCAATCGCAGCCAGACTCACCTTCGGACTCGGGTGCGCACCCCTGAGTTCCGCATACCGGCGCCAAAACAGGGCCAGCAACAACGCGACGACGCCAATCTTGACGGGATAAAGCCAGCGCAGCCCGGCCTCGGTAAACCCGAGGCGCTCGAGCAAGTCGCCGGCGATGATGAAGAGAATGTAAGCAGCGAAAGGAAGAACCCGCGCCCAGGCGGCGCGGTTGAACATCGGGGTGTCGATGGAGGCAGCCGCGGTAGTTGAAGGAGCAATCCGTCGTTCGTCGTGCTCTGTCATGTCTCTCCGTCGGGCAGGCGCCTGGCCTGCGTTGGCTCGTTACACTACTCGCCCCTGGAGCGCGCTTCGATCTGCTCCCATCGTTCCAAGGCACTAAGCAGCAAGTCTTCGATCTCGACGAAGCGCGCATTCAGGCGTCGCGCGTCGGCGGGATTGGTCTTGTAAAAATCGGGCGAATTCAGCTGGGCCGCAATCGCCGACTGCTCATCTTCAAGCGTAGCGATCAGCTGGGGAAGCTCGTCCAGCTCTCGCTGCTCCTTGTAGCTCAACTTTACCTTCTTGGCAGAACTGTTTTGTGCGGTAAATGGTATATCCGCGCTTTTTGTCGAATTCGACCTTGACGGCGCGGCTGGCGCCGCCACCGGCGCCGACTCTCTTACACGCTCCCAATCGCTGTAGCCTCCAACGTATTCGCGCCACGCTCCTTGACCTTCCGCAACAATTACCTGCGTCACCACATTGTCGAGAAAAGTTCGGTCATGGCTGACCAGAAACACGGTGCCGCTGTAGTCCTCCAACAACTCTTCAAGCAGTTCCAGCGTCTCGATGTCGAGGTCGTTGGTCGGTTCGTCCAACACCAGGCAATTAGCAGGCTTGGCGAACAGGCGCGCCAGCAGCAGGCGGTTGCGTTCGCCGCCGGAAAGCGACTTGACCGGCGAGCGCGCCCGCTCTGGCGCGAACAGGAAGTCGTTCAGGTAAGTCATCACGTGCTTGCGCTGGCCATTGATCTCGACCCAGTCGCTGCCGGGCGAAATCGTGTCGGTCAGGCTTGCTTCCTCGTTGAGCTGGGCGCGCATCTGGTCGAAATACGCAACGTTGAGCTTGGTGCCCAGGCGCACTTTCCCGCTGTCGGCCGTTTCCTCGCCAAGTATGATTCTCAGCAAGGTGGTCTTGCCGGCGCCGTTCGGGCCGATCAAACCGACCTTGTCGCCGCGCAAGATCGTGCCACTGAAGTGCTTGATGATCTCTTTCTCGCCATAACGCTTCGAGACATTCTCCAAGTCCGCCACGATCTTGCCCGAGCGCTCGCCAGTGGCCACGTCGAGCTTGATCTGGCCTTGCTGCTCGCGGCGCGCGGCCCGTTGCAAGCGTAAGGCTTCAAGGCGGCGCACGCGGCCTTCGTCGCGGGTGCGGCGCGCCTGCACGCCCTTACGTATCCATACTTCCTCCTGCGCCAGAAACTTGTCGAACTTGGCATTCTCGACTTCCTCGTTGGCCAGCAGTTCGCGCTTGCGTTCCTGATAGGCGGAAAAATTGCCGGGGAATGAAAGGAGGCGCCCACGGTCCAGTTCGACGATACGGGTGGCGACGTTGTCCAGGAAGCTGCGGTCGTGGGTAATGAAGAGCAACGAACCGCGCCATTCGCGCAACAAGCCCTCGAGCCACATGATCGACTGGAAATCGAGGTGATTGGTCGGTTCGTCGAGCAGCAGCACGTCCGGGCCGGACACGAGAGCGACGGCGAGCGCGACGCGCTTTTGCATCCCGCCCGAGAGCGTGCCCATCTTCGCTTCGCGCGCCAGGCCCAGGCGGTCGAGCGTGGTATCGACCTTGTTGGCCAGATTCCAGCCGTCGGTGGCGTCGAGCCTGGCCTGCAGTTCGTGCATGCGCTCCATCAGTGCCTCGTCGTCGCCCTGGCCGAACTGGCCGGTCAACGCTTCGTACTCGGCAAGCAGCGCCTGCTGATCGCCCATGCCGGCGGCGACCGCGTCGAACACGCTCATGGCCGGGTCGAACGCCGGTTCCTGTTCGACGTAGGCGACTTTCAGGCCCTGCTGCATGACCAGCAGACCATCGTCGAGCTTTGACTTGCCGGAGATGATTTTCAGAAGCGAGGACTTGCCGGTGCCGTTGCGGCCGATCAGGCCGACGCGTTCGCCGGTTTCAAGGGAAAAATCGGCGTGGTCGAGCAGCGCAACGTGGCCGAACGCGAGTTGCGCGGACGAAAGGGTGATGACAGCCATGATCTGTAGAAAAGGCCCGCCGCGGCAACCCGGAAGTGCCCGGCAAGGCTAAAAAATGAAAGAGGCGCTCATTGTACCGATTGGCGGCGCCGCGCTTCCAATTCCAGCCTTTTCCAGGCCGTCACTTACAGGTAGCGGTGGCTGTCCAGCTGCTTTCGCTGTCAGGTACTTTGGTTTCCCTGAGCTTCAACGTTCAAGGGCAATTGATGACTTCAGCATTGGCAGTTGAGGACAGCACAACGGCTGCGAACAAAGCCTTTTCATGGCACCAGCACCGTCTGGCCACTGCCCGTTCGTGATAATCGGCGACAGACTTCGTCTTCAATTTTTTGAAAGCGCCTCGGTAACAGAGCACGGGGGTACTGCGGGAGGAATGGTGTCGCCAGCAGGAATCGAACCTGCATCTAAGTCTTAGGAGGACCTTGTACTATCCATTGTACTATGGCGACACGCGAGGCGAATTGTACCAGCCAGCACGAAACCGAGACAATGCCATCATGTAAGCTTGCGCATACTTTTCGCGCGAAGGGTCCAAGATCAGGAATGGCGGAAGTTATTGGAGCACCGGTCTTTTTACTCCGGGGCGGTCGCATTCCCTTCGGCCCACGCCCCAGCCTTTCCATTAATCGCTACCTGCTGTCGGGCGTAGAACTCACGCCAGCCGAGGGCCTGTTCACGCCAGGCTCGGCAGCTGGTGGCGTTGGCCGCTTCGGCGGCAGCGACTTCATCGAGCGGAATGCCGGCGGGTTCTCGGTCAGAATCGCTGGCGGGTCCGACAGCGTCACCTGTCCAGGCGGCGTCGAGCACGCGGACAAAGCCAGCGTTGACAGCAAAGTGATCAGTATCGATCGATTGGATATACGTCGGCACCTTGGTTTCAATGGTCGCTCCTTGCACATAAATTTTCTGAATGCGGTCCCGGTACTTCGTCTCAGTTACCGTCACCACCTTGGCCTGGCGTTCGTTGAGACGCACCGTCTGCGCCATCTGCTTGCCGATGTAGTCAATCATCGCATCGGCGCCGTGCCGTGCCTCATGCAGCCGGCCAAGGCCATAAGCCGCGGCGACAAGCGCAAAAGCGATGAGGTACTTGGCCCAAGTCGGCACCACCATGCTGGCCACTTTGCCGATGAAGCCGATCATGCCGGCACCTGCGGCGCGCGTTCGGTCGGCGGCGCCGCCTTTGGCGCAGTCGCACGAAGCTGGTCACGGTTCATAAAATCTCCTTCACTTCCTTGACGATGTCGATCAAGCCGGCATCCGGCGCCGCTCGGTCTTCGGCTTGGTCATCAATTTGACGACGAAGGCGAGACCGGCGCCAATCGTTCCCGTGCCGGCCAGGCCGCCGATGCTCTTCCGGCCAGCGCCTATATTCGGTTTACTCATCGGTTATGCCTTCATAATCAGTCCACATCGCATTGTCTCATGTAGGCCGGAAACATCAGCTCAAAAATGGTCTCTGCGCCCGATACGACGAAATATGGCCAGCATTTGAACCCGCGGTTTCAATCCGACGCCACGAAAATCGCACCTATGCTAGCATTTTCTCAACAACAACCTGAGCGAAGGGGACGTTGTGGAACTCCAGGTCAGAGAATCGGTGATGGATGCGATCGGCAATACTCCCGTGGTCAGACTCAAGCGAGTTTTTGCCGATGCATATGTGGTGGCAAAACTGGAATATATGAACCCGGGCGGAAGCATCAAGGATCGCATGGTGCGGCATATGCTCAAAGGGTTGCCGCCAGGCACGGAACGGGTGGTCGAAAGCTCTTCGGGCAATACCGGGGCCGCGCTGGCGATGGCCAGTGCGGTTCTGGGCCTGCTATGCGACGTGACGGTGCCCAAGACGACGAGCACCGAAAAGGTCAAGCGCATCGGCGCCTACGGCGCCCAAGTGCACCTGTGCAGTATCGATAACGGCAAGGATGGCGAACCGGGTTACCAAGCCGTCGCCGAGCAGATCGCCAAGGAAAACGATGCCTTCTATCTCAACCAGTATTGCTCGGAACTCAACCGCCAAGCCCACTACCTCGATACCGCGCCGTAGCTGTGGTCGCAGCTACAGGGCGAAATCGATGTGTTTGTGTGCGGCATCGGCTCCGGCGGCACCATTTCCGGCATCGGCCGTTACATCAAGGAACATGCCCCCGCGGTAAGCGTGATCGGGGTCGAGCCCCTGTATTCGTCGTATCGGCAGGTGGTCACCAACGCTCACACGGAGGGCGAGTTTTCCAGCGTGATCGAGGGCGTCGGGAAGCACCGGCCGTCGTCTTGCTTCGACCCGGAAGTCGTCGATGACGTGGTGCAGGTTGCCGATGAGCAGGCCCTGGCCTGGGGCCGGCGCCTGGCGCGCGAAGAAGGCATCCTGGCCGGCGGCTCAAGCGGCTGCGTGGTCGCCGGCATTGACAAGCTGCTGCCTCAACTGCGCGGGGCGCGCATCGCCACCATCCTGCCCGATTCCGGCGCCTTCTACCTGTCGAAATACTACTTCTAGCTGCTCTGGATGATGCCTGCGCGCCGTCACTTACCGTTGCCGACGTGCAGGTTCCGCTTCATGTTCGACAACAGCGCAATCAGTTGGCCCTTGTCGTCGTCGCCGACGTCCTTCAGCAAGTCGTCGATCCACGCTTCATGCACCGCGGCCATCTTGGCGAAGGCGCGGCGCCCTTCGGAGGTGAGCTTGACGGCGTAGGAACGCCGGTCCTTCGGATCAGGCACCCGCAGCACCAGCTTTTCGCGCTCGAGCTGGTCGGTGATGCCAGTGATGTTGCCGCCGGTGACCATCATGCGCCGCGACAGCTCGCCCATGCGCAAGCCCTCGGGATGGCGCTCAAGCTGCGCCATCAGGTCGAAGCGCGGCAAAGTGATGCCGAAGCTGGCGCGCAAGCGGCTGCGAATCTCGTTTTCGATCCGCACGGTGCAGGACAGCATGCGCAACCACAGCTTGAGCGATTGATGGTGTTCCTGCCTCAGCCGGCTAGCCAGGTCGAGCCCCATGTCACCGTCCCGCCCTTCAAGCTCCGGCATGTTTCCCTCAGATCGCTTCGCTGCGTAACTTAAACCGTTGCAGCTTACCAGTTTCGGTGCGCGGCAGCTGGTCGCGGAATCTTATCGCGCGCGGGTACTTGTAGGGCGCGATCTGCTGCTTGACGAAATCCTGCAGCTCGGCCACCAGTTGTTCGCCCGGAACGTGGCTCGGCTTGAGCACCACGTGCGCCTCCACCAGTTGCCCGCGCTCCTGGTCGGCACGCCCGATCACGCCGCACTCGGCCACCGCCGGATGGCGCAGCAGCACTTCCTCGACCTCGGCGCCGGCGATGTTGTAGCCGGCCGAGATGATCATGTCGTCGGTACGCGCGCGGTAGTAGAAATAGCCGTCGGCATCCATTTCGTAAGCGTCGCCGGTCAGGTTCCAGCCATCGTGCACGTAGTCGCGCTGGCGCGGGTCGGCCAGGTAGCGGCATCCGGTTGGCCCCTTCACGGCCAGGCGCCCCACCACGCCTGGCCCCACCGGCTTGCCGTCCTCGTCGAGGATGCAAGCGCGGTAGCCTGGCACCGGCTTGCCGGTGGCGCCGGGGCGGATCTGGTCGCCGGCGGCCGAGATGAAGATGTGCAGCAGTTCAGTGGCGCCTATCCCGTCGATCATGGCCAGCCCGGTCGCCGCCTGCCAAGCCTCGCGCGTGGCCAGCGGCAGCGCCTCGCCGGCCGACACGCTGCGCGACAGGCTGGCCAGGTCGAAGCGCGCGGCCAGCTGCGCCATCTGGCGATAGAAGGTCGGGGCGGTGAAACATACCGTCGCACGGTGCCGTTCAATCGCCGCCAGCAGCGTCTCGGGCGTGAGCTTTTCGAGCAGCACGGCCGAAGCGCCCACGCGCAACGGAAACAGCAACAGGCCGCCCAAGCCGAAGGTGAACGCGAGCGGCGGCGTGCCGATGAACACGTCGCCGGCGCGCGCGCCGAGCGTGTGACGCGCGAAACAGTCGCAGATGGCCAGCAGGTCGCGGTGGAAGTGCATTGTCCCCTTGGGCACGCCGGTGGTGCCGGACGTGAAACCGATCAGGCAAACGTCGTCGGCCGCGCTGTCGGCCGCGGCGAACGGTCCGTCGTGGCGCGCCATCAGCGCTTCGAGTGCGTCCGGTTCGCCGCCGGCGTCGAACAGCATCAGCGGAGGGCAAGTGCCGGGCAGCGCGTCGATCTCGGCGCGCAGGCCGGCCGCGCACAGCACGGCGTCGACCCTGGCCTTGTCGATGATCGCGTCCAGTTCACGGGCGCGCAGCAGCGGCATGGTCGGCACCGCGATGCAGCCAGCCTTGATCACGGCGAGGATGCAGGCAGCCATCATCGGGCAGTTCGCGCCGCGCACCAGCACCCGGTTACCGGTAACGAGCTTCATGTCGCTTCGCAGCACGTGGGCGATGCGGTCGACCCGCGCGCGCAGCGCGGCATAGGTCAGCCGCTCGCTCGCGCCCACCAGCGCTGCGCGCTCGCCCCACCCTTTGGCGACCGCGGCGTCAAGCAGCTCGGCCACGCAGTTCAGGCGTGGCGGGAACTGCAACTCGGGCAGCTCGAACAGCAATTCCGGCCATTGGTCGGCGGGCGGCAGGCTATCGCGGGCAAACCCGTCGACGTAGGCGGAAGGATGCAGCGCTGCGGTGGTCTCGGACGTCATGGTTAGTCCCCGAAAATGTGTCAGCCGACAATCCAGAATCTACTTTAAATCTAAAC
>Ga0170475_100365734_pt1 | contig 18250 bp, 1 predicted proteins | sample Soicark_Litter_5_FD_111474 | JGI IMG/M metagenome (GOLD analysis project Ga0170475, IMG submission 111474) | Avena fatua rhizosphere microbial communities from Hopland, California, USA. Combined Assembly of 48 SPs
GTCCTGTCAGCGAGTACAAAGAGTACTCGAAAGACAAGCCCCCACACGATATTACAAGTTGACTGTGTTCCACACAACTTTCTACTTTGCAATTCAGCAACTTTACTGCAGACTGCGAGTTCGACGTCGATCAGCAATGGCAGGACCGTCGCCATTGCAGATATTAATTTTAACGGTTGTCTTACAAGGAATTTCTACCCAAAACGCTGACCTCAACACACAATCCCTCTGCCTGAACTCACCATGTCAAAACGGTGGACTCTGCGTCGGACCCAACAAATGTTCCTGTAGTGGAACAGGCTACACTGGCACTGCCTGCGAAACACCCGACTGCGGAGGTCGATGTCGTCATGGCGGTGTATGCGTTGTTGTCGCGAAAACAGCAACGTGTCGATGCTTACCCGGATACGCTGGCACATTCTGTGACCAACCCGTCTGTGAGTCGGCTTGTGTGAATGGTGGTAAGTGCTCAGCACCGAACACCTGCACATGCGCTCAAGGGTTCATGGGTCCTACCTGTGCCGAGAGTGTCCAAATCGACAAAGTCAACGCCATTGAAAAGAACCAATTCCAAGACCATGCCATGTGCTCGTCTTGGAGGGGCAAGAACTACGTCACCTTTTACAAGAAGACGTACACCTTCCCTGGAAAAGGAACTTACACAATGGTACAGGACTGCAAAGAAAGCCCCCTCTACAAAGTGTCACTCAACCACACGTATAGCTGTCAACCAAATGGATGCCAGACTTCAGTTAACATTAAAGTCAAGGACATCCAGGTCGTACTGACGCCAGACTCAGTCACTGTTAATGGAAAGGCAATCCAACTGCCGACCTCTATCGACTGTCTCGTCATCACAGAGCATGCCTCTTACATTCTCGTCACTGGCATCTCTGAACTGAAAGTACTGTACGACAGAAAGTCCACAGCCTTCGTTTTCGCCCCGATAACGATGAAGAACGTCGTCTGCGGCATGTGCGGCAACTACAACGAAGTGGACAGTGATGACTTCAAGACCTTGACCGGCGAACCTCTGCCCGACCAGACCGCCACAGGAAACTATTACAAGGATCCAACGGACACGAGGAACGTCCCCGATGAAGTGAAACCCGAGAAGACTGCCTGCGCAAGTGTCTCAACAAACGTGATGAATGCCATCCAGGCCATCTGCGGCAAGATCTCCGATGCCTCGGGTCCATTCAAAGCCTGCCACTCCACAGTTGATCCCGCTCAGCTTGTCTCTCTCTGCTTTAGCGACATGTGCACGTGTGCGTCCAGCCATAGTCTGAAGGATTGCGTCGCTGTCCAATGCGATGCCGCCACACAATACTCCAGAACTTGCGTACAGAAGGGAGTCACACTCAACTGGAGATCTAAAGAGTTCTGCCCCGCACCAACTTGCACCAACGGAATGGTCTTCATGGAAAAAGGAAAGTCTTGCGGACGTACTTGCGGAGCCGCCGACTTTGAGGCCGAGGAGTGCCGTGATGCGATCAGCGTAGACGGATGCTTCTGCCAGGACGGTACTCTCTTTGACGGAGTCAAGTGCGTCGCACCGGACCAATGCAGCTGCTTCAGGACCCAAAACCGCATCGCCTACCCAGTCGGATCATCATACACTGATAAATGCGAAAAATGCGTATGCACTGCCGGAGCCAAGTGGGCTTGCACTTCTACGGACTGTGTTGGACGCTGCGTGCTGACCGGTCAGTCTCACTACACAACCTTTGACGGACGTAACTTTGACTTCACCGGACAGTGCGAGTACGTGCTCGTCCAGCAGGCCCAAGGCACCCACTCGGATCATCCATTCTCCGTCTGGGTAGAGAACAAACTGTGCGACAACAAGCAAAACGGCATCTGCTCCAAGGCAGTCACTCTGCAAGTCGGCAAGGAGACATTCGCTAAAGTCTTCAGATTCCTGCCAAGAGAAATATACTTGAACGATGTAAGCATCAAGGTTCCATACAAACAAGACGGCATTGTCATTCGTTATGTCTCATCCACCACCATCCAAGTCTCGACTACATTCGGCGTCTCTCTGCTCATCACTCAGTCAAACATCGAAGTTCAAATCTCCAGCAAACTCCGCGAACAGGTCACCGGTATGTGCGGCAACTTCAACGGAAACACAGACGATGATTACTTGACCGTGGAAGGAGACAACATCAAGGATGTCGTCAAGTTTGTCGTGTCATGGAAGACGTCAGCTGAATGTCAGTCAAAGTCAACTATTGCGTCATCTTGCTCTCAAAACACTAAGTCCTTCCAGTTCGCCAAGGAACAATGCGCTATTCTCTCATCAGAAGTATTCAGCCGTTGCTATTCACTCGTCGACCCAGCCCTGTACATCTCGATGTGCGAGCAGGACATGTGTGCATGCTCGAGCAGGACAGACGGAACGACTAACTGCCAGTGCGCTGTCCTCGCTGCCTACGCTCGCGAGTGCGCCATCGCCGGAGAGGTTCTCGACAACTGGAGGGCAAACGGAAAATGCGCCGTGTCTTGCACTGGTGGACAAGTGTACCAGGAATGTGCCAAGGCTAGCGGACAGACTTGCGGACAAGTCCAACCAGATGTTGAAGCTGATGAATGCTTTGCCGGATGCAACTGCCCAGCGGGTCAAGCAATTGACGAAGAAACTCAGAAATGCGTCCCAGTGGCTGACTGCAAGTGCGCCTTCAAGGGAAATTATTACAAAAATGGAGCAACACGCGAAGATCAATGCAACACATGCACATGCGAAAGTGGATTCTGGAAGTGCACTCAACACGACTGCATGGCTCACCAGATGTGCCCGGCCGATAAGGTCTGGAACCACTGCGCCGACTGCCAACCCACGTGCGCCAACATGCACCTCGCCTGCCCAGCCTCCCGCTGTCGCTCAGCCGGCTGCACCTGCATCCCAGGAATGGTCCTCAACACCGTCACCGGCAAGTGCGTCAAGCCCGCTGAATGTCCGTGCAGCTTCCAAGGCCGCACTCTGACTGAAGGAACCATTGTCCCTCTGGAATGTAACACATGCAAGTGCACAAGTGGTCGCATGGTTTGCACAAACGCCACATGCGGCGCCACCTGTTCAGCCTTTGGAGACCGTCACTACGTCACGTTCGACGGCAAGTCATTCGAATTCAAGGGAGCCTGCTCTTACGTCCTCGCTGAAGATGGATGCAACGATAAGGAAAAACAAACCTTCAAAATCACAGCTGAGAACGTTCCATGTGGAGCAGAAGGAATGGTTTGCACCAAGTCCGTCGTCTTCCAGATCCTGAACACAGTATTCCACTTGGTCCGTGGTACAGCACCCATCGTCAAGCACGTCGAGGCCAGCCAGAAGGCTGTCTATGAGATAGTCGATGCTGGAGCCTACACAATCATCAAAACAAAACACGGAATCAACATCCAATGGGACCGTTCCATGAGAGTCTACATCACACTGGAGCCACGCTATCGTAACCAAGTCTGCGGTATGTGCGGTAACTTCGACAGCCGTGCCGACAACGACTTCCGTGCCCGCACCGGACAGATCGAAACCAATGCCGTGTCATTCGCCAACACGTGGAGAACCAAGGAATCATGCCCATGGGCCACTCCCATTGAATCCCCATGCAAGATGAATCCCGAGAGAGAATACTGGGCCAAGGGAGCTTGCAGCGTGTTGATGGGTTCTATCTTCTCCGAATGTCACAGCGCCGTTGACTACCGTAGCTACGTTGACAAGTGCGTCGTCGACAGCTGCTCCTGCAGCCGTGGAGCTGACTGCGAGAGCCTCTGCACCGCCCTGGCCGCCTACGCACACGCCTGTAACGCCAAGGCATCAACCTGCGCTGGAGAACACCAGAAACTTGCCCAATGGCTTGCGAGAACGGTATGATCTACAAGGCCTGTGGATCATCATGCCCAGCCACGTGCACTGACCTCAGTAAGAACATAGAACACGTAGTCAAGTCTGAGTCGTGCACCACACCATGTGTGGAAGGTTGTCATTGCCCTGAGGGAACAATCATGACAAGCGGACGCTGTGTAAGAAGCGAGGAATGTGACTGCACTGACATCTCCACCGGTAAGATCTACAAGAAGGGCGAGACAATGCTGAAGGACTGCAGGGCGTACACATGCAATGCAGGCAGATGGAGCTTCATCCAGATGCCAAACTGTGGCGAGACAGTACAACAGATGACCACAGCCGCAGCGCCATCTACCACCGCTCAAATGTGCACCAAGATGGGAATGATCGCCTGTCAATACCCAGCCGGTACTTGCGGTACAATGTGCGACGGAACTCAACAATGTCTCGTTCCAAACGAGGAAGAAAACTGCACATCAACCATTGCTCCACCAACAACTCTGCTGCCAACAGCCGCTCCAATTGTCATCAAATCAATCGCATGCACAGAGCCGGAAGTAAAGCTTCCTTGCGCCCTTGCCTGCCCTCTGACATGTCACTACCAAGCCAAGATAAGTCCCTGCACTCCACCAGCTGAGACCACTAAGTGTCAAGAAGCTTGTGGCTGCAAATCTGAATACGCTCGCAACGGCACAACTTGCATCCCACAGAACATGTGCCAGTGCTACGACGAGAAAGCTCAAGTAGTTCGCGCTCCATTCGCCAGATGGACAGAGAAATGTGCCACGTGTCAGTGCGTCAACAATGACATCAAGTGTACTTCTAACTGCGCCCCAGTAGTCTGTGACAAGCCTGGCTACAAGCTTCAGACTTTGAAGAATGAATGCTGCCCAACATGCGTCTTCTCCAGCACTCCAACTGAACCAGCCACCGTCATTACAACCGTCACCACTCCAGAAGCACCAGCACCCATCACGGAAGGTCTTCAAAATCCAAAACTCATCCCAGACAACAAGATCGTCGGTCATCCAAACGAGAACAATCCCGCTTTGGCTCGTCCCAATGCACCCGAGTCATGGAAGGTACCCGTCAAGTCCAACCCACGCTTGGAGATCACATTGGTTCCAGAAGGACCAACTAATAAGCCAATCATCGTCGACCGCACCGATGTAAAGGGTGTTCGTCTGTACACTGTCCAATGCAAGCCTGATGACAGTTCACCATGGATAGACGTGAAGCAGAACAATCAGCCTATTGTATTCAATGCCGTTGATGATACACCAGACAAGCTGCCATCTAAGACCGTCTGCAAAAGCATTGCCATTATTCCAAAGGAGCCAGTCAATCCATCTGATACAGTCTACCCCATCAAGGCCGAAGTGTTCGCTGCTTTCCCCAAGGTCAAGAAGGTCGTTGATGTTGAAGGTCCAGTCACAATAACAGACACAACAATCACAACAGCCACACCAGAAGGAGTCAAGAAAGTCACAGTCAAGTCAATCATTCCAACTCCAGAAACAGAAATGTGCGCAAAGGAAGACGTATCGATCGTCGAGGAGCAGGTTCTGATCTCCGGAGAAGGACCCGTGGAGAAGCTCTACTCTCCCGAAGGTGAGTTCCCCATCGGCAGCAAGAACAAGCCCGAGTCGATCAATCTGCTCGTCAAGGGAACCAAGGTTCCAAAGATCACAGATGTCACCGTAACCGTCAGCAGCGGCATCGATCACGTCTCCGCCACAGCCGGTGAAGGACTCAATGCTCGCTCAGAGACTCAACTTGTCACTCACGCTGGTCCAGTTTCATTCCACTTTGGAGGCGTCCAGACACGTTACATAACTTTGACTGTCCATTACAAGGACGGCTCTAAGGCCATGAACATCAAGCACATTCAAATCAAAGCTTGCCATGAACCAGAACCAGGAACAACAGAAGAAGTAGCTTCATCTCCATCTCACCCAACCACTCAGATTATGCCAGAATCCTGTGAGAAGGTTCCAATTGTCACCTCAGCCAGTGACGTCGTCATAGTCGACTCAACAAGCGCAGACGCAAGCTCAGCCATCACTGGGGTCTGGGTCTCCAAGAAGCCAACCGAGGACAAACTGATGGCTCGCCTGAAGTCCACCAAGATCCCAATGATAACCGAGATTACTCTCAAGGTCACCTCAAGCAGTGTGGTGACTCTGACTTTGTACAGAGACTCTGAGAAAGTCATGGAGATAAGCCGCAACAACCTCAACGCAAAGGTAACCTCCACTGTAGTGTTTGAACTGGAGGCACACACAACTGCTAACGTGTTCATATTGAACTTCTATAAATCATCCGATGCAACAGAACCAATCAGCGTGAAGGAACTGTCAGCCAAGGCTTGCACCAAGACCACAGTCCACTCCAAAAACGTCTGCCCCGTTGAGATGAAGAACGGCGGAGTAACGACCAGCAGAAACGTCCAGATGACCCCGACCACCGCAACTGCGGCCCTCATCGACTCCGACACACCATTCCTTGTCACACCTGAGTCAGCCACCACACCCGTCGTCCTCACCATGCGCATTCCATCCAAATTCACCCCGATCATCTCTAGCATAAGTCTGACGGTCAAGGGAGCCAAGGAGTTCAAGTACTTCATCTTCAGGAACCCAAAAACACCCGTCATGAGAGACGCCAGGTCTATGATCAGTCCAGATAAGACAAGCACGATCAACATTGTGTTCCTGCAGAAGGTTGTGGGTGACTATGTTGTGTTGGAATTCCTGCCAGCTTCCGCTGAGACACCAATTGAGATCAATCAGTTGACAACCGTCTCGTGCTTTGAACAAGAGCTCGCACCGCAACAACCAAAGCCAGTAACCAAGAAAGATACTGTTCTCGGATCACCACTGCCATCTTCAGTCTGTCCAAAATACATCATCGACCACTTCTCCTTGGAGGATCACGAGATCGCCATCTCCGCCAGCGTCGAGCCAGAGAAGGCTCCACAAATGTTTGCCGGTGGAAAGGGCTATAAAGTCAAGCCACAGACGATGGAGCCTGTCAAGATAATGATGACGCTGCCACCCACCAAACCAAGAGTTAACCACATTAGCACCTCAGTCCAAGGAGTCAAGGCACTTCAGATCCTGCTGCATCATGTCGATCCAAAGAAGCCACTGAAGAAGCTCAAGGCTTATCCAAAGAATCCAGAAGCCGAGACACCAATCAATATACCAATCACACCAGGAATTGATGCCGACAGAATCCTGTACGTCATGGAACCAGTCAAGGCAGGAGAGCCTATGACAATGGAGAAACTTGAAGTCATGATCAGTCCATTTGCCGAACCAAATGAAGTTGTTACACCAATCCCAGTTGATAACAACGTTGTAAGGATCACAGAAGATGAGCCAGATACACCAAAGGAAATTGAGACTCCAAAAACTGTTGATCCAGTGAAGTCGGCTCAACCAGGTCAACCTGGTCAACCACCAAAGACTGAAGAAACAGCTCCAACCAAGCCTAAATCAGGTCAATCTGAACCTCCAGCGCCAGTCGAACCCATTCAGCCTAAACTGGAATATCCAGAAAAATGCTACCATGACATTCCAAATGGCGGCAAGACAACAATTGACACTGTGACTGTGACGTCATCAGTAGACAACGAGGAAGCTGCCTCAGCTCTCAAGGACTCCGGTAAAGTGTTCTCCGTCAAGCGTGGCTCAATGCTGCCACTCACCTACACTTTCACCATTCCATCTCTGACCACTCCAACATTCTCCGCCTTCTCGTTCAACGTTCAAGGAGTCAGAGCCGTCAGAATCACCTTCGAAAAAGACGACACATCCTCGCCAGCAGTGGTTGAGCTCAGGTCCTTCCCTAAACCGGACGAGAAGAACGTAGTTGTTATCGAGAGATTAACTCCAGTTGCAGCCGACCACGTCAAGCTGGAATTAGCTCCAAGCTCACTGACGTCACCAATTGTATTGTCTGATGTATTCGGTGTGGCCTGCTTCAAGCCAGTCACCCAGGCACTGTTGTCTCTGGATGCTCCAAAGGGCGGATCACTCAAACCACCAAAGAAACCAACTCCATCTGGCAAACCAGGAACTGTCGATCCAACAAGTCCAGTACAGCCTGAGGATCCAGTTAAAGCTAGCCAACCAGAGCCAGTCAAGAAGAGTGATACTCCAACGTGCGACACTCGCATGATCAACTATCAACAAAACAGAGACTTCGTTGAAATCACCGCCACCATCAATCCATCAGAGGCAGCGAATGCTCTGAAGGGCTCGGCCGCGTTCTACAACGGAAAGACCCAAGACAAGGATGTCTACATCGTGCTGAGACTCAAGTTCCTGACGACCTTCGTGCCAAAGTTGTACAACCTCCACTTCGTCGTCACCAACGCTAAGGAGGTGAGCTACGTGACTGAGGCCAACACTGTCAAGACGCTGACCGCTCCACACAAACCAATCAACAATCTGGTCGCCACAGTCGATGAGGTATTCAGTCCAGAAGTATTTGCTCAGAATGTGTTCATCCTGATGAAGCCAGCCTTGTCTGATCAATCGGTGCAAGTGTCCAATCTGTACATTCAGGCCTGTCTTGAAAACACTGGACTTCTTGTTGAAAAGCCAAAGGAAATTCCAGGCGAACAGACACCAAAGACCCCAACTGACTCTCATCCTGGTCAGGATACTCCAGTGAACAATCCTGAGTCTCCAGATTTTGATTTGGCGCTTTTGGGTCAAAACATTCCAGCCAGTGGAAAGAAGGTTCCTCCAAAGCGTCAGCCAGGATCTGGTCCAGAAACAGAAGTCCCACATGGTGAAACACCAGTCGATCCAATTGCACCAGTTCCATCAAATCAACCTCAACCAGGTCCAGTTTCTGGCCCAGCCGTTGCTCCACTGCCATTGGCCCCAGGATCAAAGCCACTGCCAAATGTTCTTCCACCTCCACCTGGTCACTCCCCTGCCGTTTCTACTCCAACCAACCAACATCCAGATCAACCAGCCGTCTCAGGTCCACATACATCACCAGATGTCCTTCCACACGGTCCAAATGCAGTTGCTCCAACTCCAGTCGATCCACAAAAGAAACCAGTTCCAGTTCCTAAGGACAAGACTCCAGTACCAACTGCTCCAGAACACAAATGCACTGTTCTGACTCTGGACGCCGTCAACAACAAGGGTGTTCTCTCAGTCGACGGCCCTGTAAATCCAAAGCTGGCTCCTCTGGCTCTCGCCGGCTCCGGCCTGCAATACACGGGCAAGTCAGGCGGCCATGACTCATCTGTTGTGCTGAGGATCAAGCTACACTCTGACTATATGCCAAATGTTCAACACGTAAGCTTCGACCTGGCCTCAGTTCGCGAAGTCCAGTACTACTTCACTATCGGCGAGACAATGGTTCTCGACTCGAAGAAAGTGACCGTTACGTCTGCCGATCACAAGCTCGCCGTCCGGGACACTATTCAAGGAGGCGTCTATGCCAACACGTTGTTCATCATCGTGAAGTCAAGCCAAGATGATAACACAGTGTCAGTGTCTCATGTTCAGATTCAAGCTTGCTTGGAGAAAGGCTACCACGCTGGTGACGTTGCTCCAACACCACGTTGTCCACGATGCCGCCACAGCTCCTCTGCCATCCACACACGATCCAGCTCAGTCACCATCTCATTCTCGGGCTGTCGCCCCAACAAACGCCGGCTCACCAAAATCTCCAGCCGCCCCCGCACCAGCGGGCCACAGTGCAGCTGCTGCACCCAAGACCGCCCCAGCCACTCCATCGTCGCACGCTGCTCCAGCTCAGCCAGAACACAAATGCAAAGCTGAATTGATTGTCGACGGTAAGACTCACAGCGACATGATCATTGTGACCGCTCCCATCCATCCCGCTGACGCTCCCAAGGCCCTCAAGGGATCCGGAACCGTCTACAGCGCCCAGACTCTCAATGATGACGTCTACGTCACCTACATCATCACCTTCAAGTCAAACCACATGCCCCTCGTCACCTCTCTCAGTTATGAGGCTGACGGTGTCCATGACACCGAGTACCACATGACTCTTGACGGCGCCAATTCACTGTCCGCCACAGGAAAGCAAGTCGTCAACGGATGGGCGCTGGTGAAGGACACATTCTCACCGGGTGTCTACACCAACAAAATCTACATCATGTCCAAGCCAAGCAACAAAGAACACGCCATGCAACTGTCGAACATTGAAGTCCACGCCTGCTTTGAAGAAGGCTATGTACACGGAGCTGTTCAACCAGTCTCACACGTCAAATCAACAGCAATGCCAACTGCCAAGCCAAAACCAGCATCTGCTGCAGCACCAGCCACAGTACATGCTCCAGCTAACAACGATCATCATGCCAACACACAATCCGCCGCAGCACCCGCTGTTGTTCCTAAACCAGTCGCTGTACCAAAGAAACCAAAGCACGAATGCGCAGTCATCGTCGTTGACGGCATACACAACAAGGAACAGATCACAGTCGAGGCTCCTGTCAATCCCAAACTTGCTCCACTCGCTCTCAAGGGATGCAACTCCAAGTATACTGCCACGGCTCTCCACCAAGACGTCCACATCACCATCATCGTCAAGCTGAGGATGCCCTTCAAGCCAAAGGTCTCCCAGATCCACGTAGTGGCTCATGGAGTCAATGTGGTGGACTACCATCTGTCCTTGGGCGACCATCACGTCTTGACGTCCAAGAACAAGCAGATCATTGATGGCACGTCTGTGATCAATGATAAATTCCAGCCAGCAGTGCACGCTGACCGCCTGTACCTCATGGCCATGCCCAATACACATGACCTCTCACTATCCTTCTCTGACATCGAGGTCCACGCATGCGCTGATCAAGATTATGATGCCTCAGTCGAAGAGCCTCAATCAACAATCATCTCAGTTCCAATGGCAGCTCCAATCACAACCACACATCGACCAACAACAACAACAAGACATACCACAACAACGGCTGTACCACCACACAAAGCCCCAGCGCCAGTCGCACCACACGGAGCGGGAGCAGGAGGAGCAGGAGCCGGTACTCCAGGACACGGCCACGGCTGCGCCAGCCAGTTCATCATCGACGCCAAGCATCACAAGGACATGGTCCACATCGAGTCCCCTATCAATAACAAGGACTCCCCTCTAGCCCTCAGAGGCTCAGGCTCTCACTACACTGCCGTGACCGGCCACGACAATGTCTTCGTGACCGTCATCGTCAAGCTGAACGCCAACGCGACGCACGTCCCTAAGATCTGCAAGGTCGGCTTCAACGTGTTCGGCACGAAGCAGGTCGACTACCACTTCGCCGTGGGCGAGGAGCACACGCTGACCGCCAAGAACAAGCTGGTCACGGACGGAGACGCGTTCATCGATGATACGATCCCAGACTGCGTGTACGCCGACAAGATGTACATCATGACTAAGGCTCACCACAATGATGAGAGCGATCACTCTGTTAGAATCTCCGACATTCATTTCTCTGCCTGCAGTGAACCTCGATACGTAAAGGGAAAACACAGCGGTATCGCACCAGCTGTTGTCTCAGGCCCCGTACCAAAGCCCAAGCCAACGCTGCCAGGTGCACAAAAACCAGCTGAACCGCACGCCGCCCAACCCGTTCCTCACCCAATTAAACCCGTTCCTCGCCCAGCTCCAGCGGGATCTCATCCAACTCCAGCTGATGCACATCCAAAAACTCTTCCAACTGAACTCGTCGCTCCTAAGCCAATCGTCAAGCCAGTGCACACTTGCCAAGCCATTCAATTGGACGCAAGCAACCACAAGGACGCACTCCGAATTGAATCTACAATCAATCCAACTCTCGCTCCACTTGCACTCAAGGGATCCAATGGAAAGTTCACAGCGTCCGTTCTACACGACGATGTGTCTGTCACGGTGATCGTCAAGCTGAGCACGGAGTTCATTCCAAAGATCTACATCGTTTCATTCCATGCCGCAGGAACAAAGGAAGTAGACTACACGCTTTCCAATGGTCAATCCCATGTCCTTACGTCCAAGGGCAAGGAACTCATCAACGGCGTTGCAGACGTAAACGACGTATTCAAGGATGGAATAGTTGCCGATACACTTTACATCATGATGAAGGCTAAATCACCAGAACACACTGTCGCTCTTACAAATCTTCACTTCGAAGCATGCGTTGGCAAAGATGCAGGCACGGCCCAACACGCTCTTCTGCCAGCCAGTCATCTGCCAGCTGCTGTGGCAGGTCATGCCACCACCACGCACTCCCCACCTGCCAAGGCTGCAGCCCAGAACGCAGTCGCTCAGCCAATCCCATCTCAGCCAGATCACAGCAACTGCAAAAAGGAAAAACTGAACGCCCACAGCCACCAGGATTTGATCAAGATTCACGCCGCAGTCAACCCACAGATGGCCCCATTGGCTCTGAAAGAGTCCGGTGGAAAGTTCGAAGCCAAATCGCTGCACAAGGACACCTTCGAGACGGTCGTTGTTGAATTGGCATCCAAATACAAGGCGCTGATTTCTGAGATTCACTACGAGGCCAGCCATATCAAGGAGATGAACTACATCCTGACAGCCGACAGCCAGGTCACCCTGCAGTCGATGAAGAAGGCTATCGTCGATCACACGAGCATCGTCAGCGACACCATTCCCAAGGGAGTCTATGCGGATAAGATTTACATCGAAATGAAGTCGAGCGAAACTGATTTCAGTGTAGTGCTGAAGAACTTGGAAATCATTGCCTGCATCTCCGAAGGCTACGTAGCAGGAGCCGCACACCCACAACCATTTGTCATCTCTGCTCCCCAACCAGCTCCCAAGCCATCTGCTTCAACTGCTGCCACTCCAGCACCAACTCACGCCACTACAACACAAGCTGCACCAGTAAATCAACATGCCCTCCTCCCAGTTACAGTACCAAAGAACATTAAGCCACTTAACGCCAAAGAGAACCACAACATCCTGACAGTCCTGGCTACAGTCAATCCTAAGGACGCTCCATTGGCACTCCTCGGCTCCGGCTCCAAGTTCCAGGCCAAACCATTGGACCCCAAGATCCCAATAACATTGGCCGTCCAAATGAACAACCCCAAGCAGACGCCCATCGTTCACAAACTCGACGTCGTCATCGATCACGTCAATGAGGTGGAGGTTATACTGGCAGCTAACAACGTCAACACTCGCTCATTAAAGCCTAAACCAAACAAGGACCACAAGGTTGTCATTAGCCAGCCTCTTGACCACGGAGTGCCCGCCAACACGATCTACCTGCGCTGTTTCCCACTGCCCACCGGTCAACCAGTCGAGATCTCACAGCTCCAAGTTAGCGCTCAGCTTGAACCAGAAGTTACGACGACTGTTCCAACAACCAGACCACCAACAACTACTCCAGCAGCACCAGTGACGACAACAACACCTCCCATCAAGGCACAGCCTGCTCAACCTAAATCTGTTCCACACATTGAAGATCAACCTGCTCATGCTACCTGTAAGATGGAAGAATTGAGCAAGGACTTCATCACTGTCATAGTCACCAACAACCAACAGGAGGCTGATCTCAGTCTGCGCGGCTCAGGCGCTCACTACCACGGCAAGACTCTCTCTAAGACCTCCAAGGTAACCGTCGCCCTGCGCTTCAAGACACCGGTCACCATCTACAAGCTTGGCTTCACCGCCGACAAGGTCAGCTCCGTCGACTACATGATGGCTAATGGAGATCACGTGGACGTCAGCGAGATGCATAAGACGATCGTGAACGGCCGGTCAGTGGTCGAGGACACACACAGCGCTGGAGTCACGACCACGACCATGGTCATCATGATGCAGCCATCTGATGAGACCTTGACTGTCGAGCTCTTTGATGTACACATTCAAGCCTGCATTGAACCAGGTAAAGAAGCCCAAACCGCTGGCCTACCACCCGGTCATTCTCCAGGCGGCCAATCTCAACCTTCAGTTGGTCTTCCAGCACCAGTTGGTAAACCAACTGATCAAACTAAACCAACTGGTTCTCAGCCTACAGCATTGAATCCAGCCGATACCAAAACACCGTTGACACCAACGGGCACAAAGCCTGGTCAACCAACCGACAGCAAACCATCAACGCCAACTGGAACTCAACCGGATTCTCCAGCAACTATCCCAGAATCTTCTCCAGTTCCTAAAGATGGTACACCAGGTGTAAATGTCCTTCCACTTCCAGGAGACAGCAAGTCAGTTCCACAGGTCCCCGGCACTCCGGGATCACCAAAGAGTCCAGACTCAACTGGTCAATCTCCATCATCCACTCAGCCAGATTCAAAGACTCCAAAGACCAATGAACCATCGTCCACTGTCTCCGAACCTGGAAAGGTTCCAGCCGGTACACCAAACACAGGTGAAGTTGTCGTTAAGAGTCCATCAACAGAAACCATCCCAGGCTCCCCAGCAGGCAGCCGTGGTCCATCCGGCTCAGGCCCATCACCCCAAGGACCCGTCTCACAGACTGGAGCCGACACAACGGTTGCACCTGGAACAACAACAACTTCCTCTGGTACAACTTCCGGTACAACAGCCAGCGGAACGACAACGACAACCATTCCATCAGAGATCACAACCGATTATGATCCTATAGCAACCACAGCCGGTTCTGCGACTACATCGACATCAGTCCCAACTGTACCCGGATCAGGATCAACAACCGACACACCCTCAGGCACAACAACTGTGTCTGCCCCTGCTGCTGGTGGCTTTGATGTTGTCGCCGGAGGTCGTCCACCAATCAGAACGAAGACGACAGAAGACAAGGCTTGCGTTGTTATTGTTCCAGCGGCTGCCGTAACGACTACCCCTCCAACCACAACAACCGTGTCTGTTTCTTCCGCAGCTCATGCTGACTGCCGCCTCATGACATTCGACGGAACACTGAACTCCGACAAGCTGATAGTCGACTCATCTCCCCACGACACACACGCCCCACTGGCTCTCAAGGGATCCGGATCGCAATTCGTCGCCACCGTTCCAAGCTCCAACTCCGTCACGCTGTTCGTAAAGATAAAGAACACCAAAATGCCACTCGTGTACTTCGTACACGCAATCATCGAGAAGGTCGACAGCGTGAAGTACACTCTGATTGCCGGAAATAAACCAGCCACGGATGCAGTTGAACGCAAGAGCACTAATGGTTTGGTGCGCATCGATGATGAACATAATCCTGGAGTGAGCGCCAACATTATTCTGCTCGTTCTCAACTCTCAGTCGAAGGAAGTCCAAGTAAAGGATCTGTACGTGAAGGCCTGTCTGGAACCAGAAGTCGGTGCCGAAGTCACTGAGATTACAACAACCGTCAGTCCTGGCTTCAACGCCACAACAACAGCTCTACCAAAGTGCGCAGAGAAGTGCAAGTGCACCCTGACCTGTGAAATGTTGAAGGCGGGAAAGACTTGCGCTGACTGGACGCCTGTTAGCGAAACTTGCTGCTCTTGTGCCGCTGGCTACGTCTTCTCAGATGCTGGTGAATGTGTACCAGAGGCTGCCTGCACTTGTACCGATACTGATGGATCTAAGAGACCACTGTTCACCGCCTACACAGTCGAAAACAAAGAAACGTGCTCTGAGACTTGCGTCTTCACAGAACACTGCGCCAAGATGTGCTACAAACAGTGCACCAAGACTTGTGCTGAGGGATACAAACTGTACACACCAGAAGGAGCATGCTGTCATTGCGTACCTTACGTTCAGCCAACTTGCTCTGGAATCATGGAAGGGGTCACATTTACAAAGAAGGACGGTGAAGTCTGGATTCAAGGAGAATGCACTCACTGTAAATGCGAAAAGGGCAAAACGACTTGCGGAAAGATTTGCACAAAACAGACTTGCGCCGAGGGAGAAATGTTGAAATTGTATCTTGACGATCCACAAAAATGCTGCGCCTGCGCACCAATAAATCCAATCGTAGCCACAACTTCAGTTCCACTGCCGACCACAACAGTCGCTGCACCCACTGACGCTACAACAGGTTCATCACAACCAACAACTGCTGCACAGGACACAACAACATCAGGCACACCAGCAACTGGCACGCCTGAAGTAACAACTCCAGGAACAACAACAACAGTTGCTGCAGGAACAACAACCACATCATCACCTGAAATAACAACAGGCACAACAACAACAGTTGCTTCAGAGACAACAACTGCATCATCTCCAGCTGTAACAACAGGAGCGACAGTAGCACCAACTACTCCAGTGGATATCACTACTCTTGCAGCAGATCTGCCATGTCTGAAAGAAATGAAAGACAGCGGTGTAGTTCCAAAGAATAAGCTTGACACAAAGACCCTGACGGACGGCGACGTCACAATAGTCATTGTAAAGAGCAAGGTGCCAAACGATACTCCTGTTTATTTGGGCTTCACTGTAACACCAGGAACTGTTAAGACAATTAAGAGCACGCCAGTGGACAAAGACAACAAGCCAACGGGCGAGACAAAGGTTACACCTGTACCTGATCAATCTATGCCAACACTGGTGACTTTCACAAAACCAACTCCAGCAGATCGTCTTATTGTTCAACTGTTCTCAGCAAATGATAAACCAACAACAGCAGATCTGAAAAACGTCATCGCTTGCATGGAAACGGCTGAAGAAACTACAACACCTGTTCCAGCTACATCAACATCGACAACAGTGGGATCTACAACAACGGAATCAGCTGTTCCAACAACAGTTTCCGCAACCACACCAGCAACAATGCCAGTTCAAACAGAAACAACAATTGCTGCCACCACAACTGTGTCTGCTCCAGTCCTTGCATGCCTCAAAGAAATGAAGGATGACGGTGTGGTTCCAAAGGATAAACTTGACACGAAGACATTGCCAGGTACCAGCTTCACAATCGTCACTGTAAAGAGCAAGGTGCCAGAAGACAATCCAGTGTTTATGGGCTTCATTGTAACTCCTGGAACAGTAAAGGAAATTAAGAGCACTCCAGTCACCAAGGACAACAAACCAGCTGGCGAGACAAAGGTTACACCCGTGACTGATCAATCTAAACCCACAGTGGTTAAGTTCTCACAACCAACTCCAGCAGCTCGTATTGTTATCCAACTGTTCTCATCAAATGATAAACCAACCACAGCTGATCTGGAATCTGTCACCGCTTGCATGGAAACGGCTGATGAAACGACAACACCTATTCCAACTACATTGACAACGACAACAGTAGGATCAGCAGCAACAACAATGGAAGTTACAACTGCCGGCACAACAACTGTGTCTGCTCCAAATCTTCTGTGTCTCAAAGAAATGAAAGACGATGGTGTAATTCCAAAGGATAAACTTGATACAAAGACATTGCCAGACAACGGTGTAACAATCATCACCGTAAAGAGCAAGGTTCCAAATGATAATCCCGTCTTTGTGGGCTTCACAGTAACTCCAGGGACTGTAAAAGAAGTTAAGAGCTATCCAGTGGGCAAGGATGGTAAACCAACTGGTGACACAAAGGTTACACCCGTAACTGATCAAACTAAACCCACAGTGGTTAAGTTCTCACAACCAACTCCAGCAGCTCGTATTGTAATTGAGCTGTTCTCATCAAATGATAAATCAACCACAGCTGATCTGGAATCTGTCACCGCTTGCATGGAATTGGCTGACGAAACTACAACATCTGTTCCGACTACAACAACATTGACAACTGTTGTATCAACAACCACAACAAGCGCAACCGTTCCTACAACTGTAACCACAACAACTGCTGCTACAACAACTGTATCTGCTCCAAACCTTTCATGTCTCAAAGAAATGAAAGATGATGGTGTGGTTCCAAAGGACAAACTTGACACGAAGACTGTACCAGGAACCAAAGTCACAATAGTAATTGTAAAGAGCAGGGTTCCAGATGATAATGCTGTCTTTGTGGGATTCACTATAACTCCTGGAACAGTAAAGGAAGTTAGGAGCACGCCAATCGGTAAAGACAACAAACCAGCTGGTGAAGCAAAGACCACACCCGTAACTGATCCAACTAAATCCACGGAAGTTAAATTCACAAAACCAGTTCTGGCAGATCGTATTGTGATCCAGATTTTCTCATCAAATGACAAACAAACGACAGCTGATCTGGAATCTGTCACCGCTTGCATGACTGTTGTTGATGAAACAACAACACCTGTTCCAGTTACAACTACAACTGGTGCAACAACTGTAACCTCAACAACGGCTCCAACACCAGTTGCTACTGAAGCAACAACTGCTGCTACTACAACTGTGTCTGCTCCACATCTTCCATGTCTGAAAAACAACATGCGAGATGATGGTGTCATTCCAAAGAACAAACTGGACGTCAAGTCTGTAGAAGGCAAAGGCGTCACAACACTTATTGTAACAAGCAAACAGACAGGTGACAAACCCATTTTCGTGGGATTCACAATAACA
>Ga0170475_106292868_pt1 | contig 18214 bp, 12 predicted proteins | sample Soicark_Litter_5_FD_111474 | JGI IMG/M metagenome (GOLD analysis project Ga0170475, IMG submission 111474) | Avena fatua rhizosphere microbial communities from Hopland, California, USA. Combined Assembly of 48 SPs
AATAACGGTCTTCAAGAACTATCGCCTGCTCACCCTGCACTTTCAGTTTGGGATTCGGATTTTCTTGCCCGCCGTCCAATCCAAGCGGCCGACCGGATTGCACGGTATACGGCGCTCCACCAGTAAGGATAGCCCGCACCCAGGCTAGAGCATCGGCCCCCATCACTTTGCTCGGCGCGACACCACTCGGCGTCAGTCCAGCGTCCGTTACGATGTCAATGCTCGCAGCTTCGGTAACCAATTTCGTGAAAAGAGTGTTCCACAATATGCCATTCGCGGTACCGTCTATATCATGTCCATCCGCTTGCGTTGTGCTATCACGGATGCACGATTGTCAACAAAATCCGTGTGTTGATTGAGAAGCGATACGCCATTGGCCGCTGTTGTTTGATGAGCATGTTCCGATTGCGATTGCGCCGACTGTTTCAATTTATTCCCCCTTCTTCACTGCCAAAATTGGCGTGGATAAAAAGACCTGCAAAAGCGTGATCGATCCAAGCTGCCCGGGTCGGATATCTCCCGGTAAATGTACCAGATCCGCCACTTGTCCGATCAGCCTTGAACGTCTGAAAAATCTTGCGCCCCGTCGCGATGAATAAATTTCTTGCAACGTTCTTGACGTTCCTTGGTCCGACCGTCCAGAGGGTACGTCTGTTTCAATAATGACCAATGTTCAATGACCAATGCCAAATGGTTCCTGCTGATCGGGCTTTTGATGCTGACTCGCGGCCTTGCCGCCACAGTCTTAAGCAGGCTCCCGTTTACTTCCGCGATTCTTTACCTTGCCGTCGGGCTCCTTCTTGGCCCCATAGGTCTCAACATTTTTTATTTCGATCCTCTCAAGCATGCCGCATGGCTGGAGACCCTGACTGAGATTGCTGTACTGATTTCGCTGTTTTCAGCGGGCGTAAAAATGCCGGTCCCCATCAGGATCAGCCGTTGGCGACCGCCAATTCGGCTCGCTTGGGTATCGATGACCATCACGGTTGCCCTGATCGCCGCCTTTTCCTGTTTTTTACTCAATCTGCCACTCGGGGCTGGTGTTCTGCTGGGTGCTGTGCTTGCGCCCACCGATCCGGTCCTTGCTACCGATGTGCAATCCCGTCACCCTGGCGACAACGATCAGTTGAGATTTACTTTGACATGCGAAGCGGGAATGAATGATGGGACAGCCTTTCCGTTCGTCATGTTGGGACTCGGTCTGTTAGGGCTTTACGAACTCGGGGAGAATGGCGTGTGGTGGGTGTTGCTTGATGTCGCATGGGCAAGCTTGGGAGCCGTTGCCATCGGCGTTACGAGCGGAACACTGATCGCCAGAGTCGTATGGAGATTACGGGTACAGGAACAAAAGCATGACGTGCTCGATGATCTCGTCGGCCTGGGGCTGATTGCCATCGTGTATGGCATAAGTCTGGAGCTGCATGTGTGGGGTTTTTTGTCGGTGTTCTTTGCTGCCGTCGCGTTGCGTCAGACCGAGTTGAGCATGGCGCAAGAAAGCGGGGTCAAACCGGAGCAGCTCAATGCGGATGTTGCCGAGCCGGTCGATGCAGTAGCCGATGGAGAAGCTGCCCTACCGCCGATTGTCAGTGCGGAAGCGCTGGTGTTCAAAGAGCACCTTGAAAGACTGTCGGAACTGCTGCTGGTTCTGCTACTCGGCGGCATGCTGTTCCTTGATTTCTGGAACTGGCGCGCTATCAGTCTTGCCATCTTTATCTTCATTGTGGCAAGACCGCTCAGCGTCTTTGTCGGGTTGATCGGAACCAACACGTCCTGGCGCAATCGCTGGATATCCGGGTGGTTCGGCGTACGCGGTATCGGCTCTCTGTACTATCTGATGTATGCCATCAATCATGGGCTTTCAGAAGTCATGGCGCGCGACTTTATCCACCTGACGCTCGTCGTCATCACGCTTTCGATTCTGGTACACGGAACGAGTGTAAAGCCTCTGATGAACCGGCTTTGGCGCCCCCGTGGGGACACCGCCCGGATGTAGCCTGAAATAGCCAAGTTATTGCCTCGCAAGCGCTTGATCTTGGGTTGTCTATTTTATTTCAAGAGAGATACGCCTGCTCTTGAACCCGTATCAATAAAATCGGCCATATTATTGACATTGACGAGACAAGGAATTTCAATCGCTGTCTATCTCGGATGATAGAAATGCACTGGCCTGCGTGCGATGCATCCAGTGCATCTCATGAATGGAGATTAATGACATCATGCAGCGTTTCATGATCATTGCAGGCATAGTCCTGTTGGCCATCGGCTTTGGGTGGCCTTGGCTTTCCAAGTTTCCATTCGGGCGCTTGCCGGGTGATATCAATATCGTGCGAGAAGGATTCCATTTTTACTTTCCCGTGACGACAAGTTTATTGATCTCGCTAGTGATTACGGTTTTATTCTGGATATTCAGGCGGTGACACGCTGACGATTTGAGGCGATTTCATCCTGCGAAGACAGGATTTCACGCTTACAGTGTGGCGGCAGTCGGCGGATTGACGCTTAGGCTGCACCGCCACCGCGCCTCTTGTATCGCGTCCCCGAATGAGGTGAACAATCCCCTCAAATCGTGAGCCAGATTTTACCCATACGCATTTGCGGCTCATAAAGAGCCTGCCGCAAGATCAGCTATTGCGACGCTCTTGCTTCCTGCGTTCCACGTAATCCCACCCCACCTCTTTTCGAATCTGTTCCGGATCGTGCGGCGGCGTACGCTCGGTTTGACGGCGCTCGACTTGACGGCGCTCCATGTACTCCCGGACTTTTTCCTTTGTCGCTTGATGCTTGGTCATTGCTAGCTCGCAAGATTGGAATGTAGCCATAAAGCCGCATCGCTTGCGCAGTACGGGCAAAGAAGGTTGGTACTGGTATGTTTTCCAGCCGCCAGTCCCGGCAGCACAGCCAATCGCATTTGTTTCCCGTATAACGTCCACGACTGATTCAAGAAAACTCATGCCCCCAACCTTCTCAACGCAGGCATGCAGATCGTTACACTAACGGATCGAAAATATGAAGGTTTGATACAACGCAACGGGACATGAAAAAGCCACCGAAGCGGTTGGGTTGGTGGGATTTTGGACAACGGGAAAGCACGTGGTGACGGCTTGTTTCCCTTGCTCTTGCAACGTTGCTTGTGGGGTGCGCTGTCATAAGACTTATATGACAATAGAACTTTATTTTTCCTCATGCCACAGATGTGCATTTCGTATTTTTTCGTGAGCAAGATAGACAATGAAATGCACAAAAAATTTCATATTTATTTTTAAAACACTTAACTTAGAGTCGCACGGTGGGGGTAGGAAATTCAGGCGACATCCCGCCTGCCCACGGAAGGGTGCTCCTCTGCAAGGGACCACTCCTTCCTTGCATCGCATCCAGCCACAGCTGCCAAATTACACAACTTATATTCCTGCGCGAGCCCTCGTAGAGCGGTTTGCGCACCGGTGCTCTTGCGACGGTATCGGTGCGCGGGGCGCACCCCACAAGGTAACCCCTTCGGCTTTTCTATAATTCCTCGAATTACCGATCAGTGGGACATTTTTTAAGAGCTTGCATGGATATCCATGCAGCATTTCGGCAGGAAATCGAAGCGTCCAGGGTACCGGATCTAAATGGCTATTTTATAAAGAGTGATATAGATGTTGCAGATGGCATGGATCGGAGATCTGGAAGCCATGTCCCAATATGTGCGAGTGTCGCCAATATTCGCCAGGAAATGAATCAAGGCGAGGAAAAATATCGGATTGCCCATATTTATGGTTACGTACCCCGAGACGCACGTTCTGCAAAATAGTCATGGGGCACGGCGATAACGGGAAAAGTCGCCATCGATGGATATTGTGCGAAGCATCGCAGGCAACCTCTCCCTTCGTATGGTTGAGGGATGTGTATCTCAGCTCGATGGCGCTTGAAACAGAGTCAGTTCCCACTGTCTGTCATCCGGTGTGAAACGCAGTATGTACAGGCCATGATCATCTGCTTCAATTTTAAAATAGCTATGATCTTTGGCAATCCATCGGTCGATGATCCGCAGGACCTCGATACGTTTCTCTCCCAGGCGAAAGGCAATCGGCTCCATATCGCCATGAGGGTCTGATTGGCTTTCCACGTGCAAAAGCATAAGTACGCTCCTCAGATTCAATGTAATCACCCATCTTTTTTCGTCCTTCGAAAATGTTTCATTCTGCCAGTCTCGACTTGAAACGCATCAATCGGAGGGCATGCCAATTATTTAAAAGTTCATATCATGAATCTGCAGGGCATAGGCCATCCACTCAAGACTGTCTACTAAAAAAATATCCCTTGTCTGTCGCTCGACATGAGCCACAAACGTTCGATGCAAACCGTACTCGAACGCCAAAATTTCTTGTGACCTTGAAGCTTTTCAAAGCGTCTGCCAAGCGCATAGGGCGGCGAAAATGGTGGAGCGCCCTAAATTACGGTGTTTGCAAAAAGGCGCGGGACTGGTGTGGGAAACGCTCACGCACACGGTAGAGCGCGCGCCGATGTGATTGCCTTTTTCGATCGCCTGGTCGGGCAGGTGGCGTGCAAGACGATCGTCGTGCTGGACAATGCGCCGATTCATCGCGGCGAGGCGAGACGATGCGTGACAAGCAGGCAGAATGGGAAAAGAAGGGCCTGTCCCTATGGTATCTGCCACCGTACAGCCCGGAACTGAATGCCATTGAAATCCTGTGGAAGCACGCCAAATATTTTTGGCGTCGCTTTCTCGCCTTGTCGGGCATGGAACTGCAGCACGAAGTCGACGCCTTGATGCAGGGTTACGGCTCCGAATACACAATTACTTTTCAGTGACTACTTAGTAGGGCGAGAATCCGAAGCAGCTTCTCAAGGAGGTGCGCGCACCGCAGCGGTGCGGAGTACCGAATGGGGACAGTTCTAACATTCATACCCTCTTACGCCATTTCGCTTCAAAAGCCCACACTGCGCGACTGACGGTCATGTCATGCACGTCGAGATACGCGGCAATGTGCGCCATGCTGTACGCATCCGATCGGTAAGCCAGGTATGTTGGATTGTTAGAATTGCTCCCATGTTGCATTTTCATGTTGCGTTTTTGTTTCTTACTTTGAAATTAAATTCGTCGCAGATCGGGGGGAAAGCGCAGCGCCTTCCGCCGCATGTTCAATCAGGGCCAGCGATCATTGATCCATGCGGCGCTGTTTTTACAACCACTTACCTTAAAACCTCCTATTTACGCGGGTTCTCATTCTATCGCCTCAGACTTGGGTAGTCCTTCATAGTCATAATATTTCGCGTCCAGAGGGCAGCATGTACCGCCGCCCCGCTCGCGGTGGCAGCAATGCCGACCACTTGGCCGCGTTCGTTGATGCCGTTCGCTACGCTGTAGTTGCCGGGGAGCATGCCGATGTCGGTCATCGTCCCATTCTCAAACAAAAAAGCGTGGGAGGTTCCGCTCGCGGTGATTGCAAAGCCGACCACTTGGCCGCGTTCGTTGATGCCGTTCGCTTGGCTGGAGTTGCCGCCGGGGAGCGTGCCGAGGTCGGTCATCACCCCATTCTCAAACAAAAAAGCGTGTAAAGCTCCGCTTGCGGTGCCAGCAATGCCGACCACTTGGCCGCGTTCGTTGATGCCGTTCGCTTGGCTTATGTTGCCGCCGGGGAGCGTGCCGAGGTCGGTCATCACCCCTTTTTCAAACAAAAAAGCGTGGAAGGTTCCGCTCGCGGTGGTCGAAAAGCCGACCACTTGCCCGCGTTCGTTGATGCCGTTCGCTTGGCTGAAGTTGCCGCCGGGGAGAGTGCCGAGGTCGGTCATCACCCCTTTTTCAAACAAAAAAGCGTGTTCGGCTCCGCTCGCGGTGGAAGAAAGGCCGACCACTTGGCCGCGCTCGTTGATGCCGTTCGCATGGCTTATGTTGCCGCCGGGGAGCGTGCCGAGGTCGGTCATCACCCCTTTTTCAAACAAAAAAGCGTGTTCGGCTCCGCTCGCGGTGGTCGAAAAGCCGACCACCTGGCCGCGCTCATTGATCCTGGCAGCGAAGCTGGACGTGCCGCCGGGGAGAGTGCCGAGGTCGGTCATCACCCCTTTTTCAAACAAAAAAGCGTGGTAGGGTCCGCTCGCGGTGGTCGAAGAGCCGACCACTTGGCCGCGCTCGTTGATGCCGTTAGCTTGGCTGAATTGGTGCTCAGATTCGCCGCCGGCGAACGTGCCAAGGTCCTTGATAGTGAAACTTTGGCCGGCGGCAGATTGGAATGCGGCGATGGTCAGCAGGGCGAAAACCATCAGGGCGCGGCGAATGTAGTAACCCCTGCTCAATAGCTTGCATGTGGATTCCATAATGAACTCCTTTCAAGGGAGAAATCGAAGGACAAGGCGCCGTCCTACGTGGCGTCAGCGTTTCCAACAATAGCCCGACGGGCCATTCTTTCCGCAGCGCTGGGATGCTTGCGGTGGTCAGCAGCAGCAGTGGGAGCGGGTTCATCGGGATTTTCCTTCGCGGGTGAAGGCTGCATGCGGGCCGGGACAAATGCGTCGATGCGACACGGCCACTTTTTCGAGCATCCACTGGGCATTCATTTTGTTGTTTTTGATGTTGTTTCTTGTTGGTGTACCTATTCGTTAAGACTAGCAACCTGTCGGATTTGAGCAAGCAATTTGAGCAAGCAAAGTGGTAGCAGGATTTGATCGTGCTTAAGAAATAAGTAGCAACACCAAAAGGTAAAGGGGGGCAGTTCAACATCTAGTAAGCGCAAATTTCGCAGGCATGTGATGTGGCCATGCAATGACGCTGCAACGTACCTGGGAAGTCTCTGCTGCAAAGGATCGAGCATGGCTTCGAGTCCGCCGCTCAGGTTCTGTCTATCGAATTGCGAGAGACAATGACGGCGCGTTTGCAGAGAAATCTCGAGCGGCTCCAAGCGTAGGCTGCACTACACAGAAGCCGAAAATCATGACAACGCTCGTATGGTCGGCACTCCTGTCAAATTGGATATCTCTCCAACCATCGAGGCGACCTCTTGAGCATGCAACTCACGCCCGGTAATGCGATAACCGCAAGTTTGATGTCCACATGCATTCCAACATGCCAACCGGAGGGCTTGGCACTTTTTCTGGTTTTGCTGGAACTAAACGTAACGTAATGTCACTTATTAAATGACAATTCTTTGTAAAAAAACAAAAAGAATACGGCAAAGATAGGACGCTAAATTAGTCAGCAGGAGGAAATGGAAAACGGTGTAAACAATTACGCTAAATTTTGGCATCCAAAAAACGACAACATCATTGCTACCTGAGATGAATTATTCCCTTCGTTCATCTAATTCCGTTGTTAATTTTTCTTCGTACACCAACACTCACCTGTCATAAAAGGTCCGTGTCACGCACTATCTTTCAGGAGCCCCACCCCCATGAGTAGGCACCGTTATGTAAGTCTGATTGAAAAACTTTGTGAATTATCCCAACTTAGTCATCCTGCAGCCATCATGCAGGGAGGGCCGATCGAAGTAAATGACATCAAATTTTCGCTAATCCACAGTGAAAAAATCGATCCAGATTTGATGTTCATTTATTGCGACTTTGGTGCCCCGCCCCCCGGCCGCGAGAGTGACGTATATCGAGTACTGTTGAAGCAAAACCTGTTTTCCTATAAAGGTACCGGGCCGGTTTTCGCCATATCACCGGATACTGAGCGGGTATTGCTGGCCCAATATGAGCGGCTGGATGAAATAACGCCCGATGCGCTGTTGCATCGGTTAAGTCAGCTCTCGATCCAGGCCCAGTCGTGGCGTAAAGACCCCTTTACTCTGGAAGATGTCGTACATCAAACCACTACGCAGAACAGAGCATCGACGCACCCCTTGGCGTTGCAGAGAACAAATTTACGTTCCACATAAAAAAAATCAGGAAAATGCAATCATGACCATTAACTGCATGAAGGGGCTGGAGCATTTTTTCAGCCACTCTCCCTTATACAGGTCCGCAGTATCACTTTTCTCAAACAATTCGCCGCCAAGAATAGTGCAAACAAATACGGGGGGAGTTGTATCGCCCACGACCATTGCCAAGTTTGAACAGGGGCCAGACAGCCAGCACTATTGCCCACTTCCAAAGGTAAAGACAACGCTGATAGGAGATTGGCCCGATTCGAGGGCATCTCTTGTAGCCCATATACTGAAAAACCTGCGTACGCTGGCCAATATCCCAAAAGGAGAGCAGCGGGCACAGCTACAACGAGAAGTAAATCAGTATTGGAATTGTCTTAGCGACAAACAAAAAGTCGAAGCGTTAAACACAATAGGTGGCCAGCTTGTAATGAGCGGGCAGATCAGCCCCGCCCTCACACCGGAAGAAGCAAACGCGTGCGGACTAGCCCCGACATTTGCCGAGATGCCGGAAAACGAACGTATCGAGGCTATCAAGAATCTGGGCCCTGAGCAAAAAAAGCGCTTCTTGACTCATATGCTGCACGGCCCTGCCATAAGCTGGCTGCACTCGATGCTTACCCACAGAAATGCTGCTGTTCGCAACAGCTTATTTCCATTCTTGAGCGACGACGCAAAAGCCAATATCGAAGCAATCGCGACCAAAAAGCCGGACAGATCTTTTGTCGATATTGATCTGGACTATAAAAAAATTCTTAAATATCGCAATATTGATGGCAGTTTGGCCAGCTTGCCGCCGGAAGCGAGGGGGGAAAAGGGTTGCCATCGTCGGTAGCGCTGTAGTGGGGACCATTGCTGCCAGGGAAGCCCTCGCAATGGGATTGTGCCCTGTTATCTTTGAAGCCGAGGACCACATCGGGGGACGGCTGGAGTCGCGCCATTACCATAATGAGGATGGTAGCCAGGCATCTGAATTTTCTGAAATGGGAGCAATGCGATTTCCGCGGACCTCAAGAAGCTGGCTTTATCTTCTCGACAAAGTTGCCGGCGTCGAGACAAAACAGGGTGACGGCAAGACGACTGCCCCCGCTTTTCCGAATCCCGGCATAGTGCCAACGAAGCTGTTTCTTGACGGAGAGGTCATTAATTGGCATACAGGGGCTCCAGCGCCCGAGAGTGATCTGTTGAAAAAGGTCAAAGCCGATTTTGAAAATTTTGCCGAAAGCCTGGTGGCACCTTTGGAAGACGCACGGCGAACGCACGATACTGAAAAAAAGGAAAAAATCTGGCAAGGCTATATCGATCAATACAAGGACCAAAGCTTTTATGCAGCGGTAATGGATGGCATGAAAAGGTCAGGTGCTAATTGGGGGGAAGACGAGAAGAATGCATTTGCTGCATTGGGTATTGGCACAGGAGGGTTTGGCCCGCTCTACTCCTCGGGTTTTCTCGAAATATTGCGCGTGATGGTTAACAAGCTGGAGAGCGATCAGCAACTTCTCCCAATGGGAACGACAGCGGCCTTGGAAAAGTTTTACAAGACAGAAGTTACCGATCCTGATGGCAAGAAGGTCACGCTTCAGGAAAATGTGGACATTCGCTTCGCCACCAAAGTCACGGGTATTTCATCAGCCGACAGTAAGCCGGCATTGGAATTTCAGCGTCGAGATGGTTCCAAAGAAACAGAGAAATTTGACGCAGTTGTCGTAGCTACCACTAACCGTGCGATGGGACACATCAAGGGGCTGACGTCGACAAATTCTGCGTCAGCTCCGCTCGACAAGAAGGTTGCAGGTGCCATAACCAAAGTGCGCATGCTTAACTCTTCCAAATTGTTCATCCGTACCGAAAAAAAATTCTGGCTGGACGAGAACGGAAAACCACGTGCCGATATTCCGCAAGTCATTCTGACAGACCGGGGTCCGTGCAACGTTTTCTGCTTGAACTACGATGACTTTACCGATCATGGGATAGTGGCCGTCAGTTATACATGGGGGGATGAATCGACCAAGTTTGAGGGCATGAGTCCTCAAGAGCGTTTTGAGGAATGCAAGAACGTCATTCAGGAAGTCAGTCCTGAATTTGCCGAAAACCTGGTGCCGGTCAATAACGAAATTCATTGTGTGGATTGGCAAGCCAGGAACAATCAGTACGGTGCTTTCAAGATCCTCAGCGCAGGCCAGGAAGACAGTCAAAATGCGCTATACCACCACTATTTAAGCGTTACGCAGGAGCAGGAGGGTAAATCTCATAGCGGCGTCTTTCTTGCAGGGGACTCTGTAGGGTATTGCGGCGGATGGGCAGAAAGCGCCGTGATCAGCTCGGTCAATGCCATGCTTGCTATTGCTGCACATTTTGGCGGTACGCCGGCGGATGATTCGCCATTGAAGCAAGATAAAGACAAGTACAACTATGGAGGAAGAAGACAGCAATGAGCGCAGCGCAAGAAGCATTCGCAAACAGCGCTAACAGCGCTAACAGCTCTATGCGCTGATGAGAGTGCCGGAATTCTTGTGTGCGAGGCGCTCGCAGGCTTTTTCACCGCGCTGCTCTTCCCCTGCACAGGGAAAGAGCAGCGCAGGGGAAAGACAGACTCGCGGACATCAACGCTTCGGCAGCCGCACAGTGAGGGTAGTAGTGCCGCTGGCTTCATCGGTGTCCATGGCGATAGTTCCGCCCTGCGTTTCCGTAACCAGCCTGGCGCTGTAAGTGCCGAGACCAGAGCCTTGCGCCTTGCCGGCCGTGATGTATTTATTGAAAAAACGATCGCGTATCGCCATAGGTACCAGCCCGGCATTGCGAATCGCGACCATGATATTTTGCGACTCGATTGAAAAGCTGACGTCGATGCAGCCGCCTTCGCGAGAAGCCTCGACCGCATTTCGCATCAGGTTGCCGAACAATGAGTAACACAATCCCTCCTCCCCGTGCACAATATAGCGGCCCGATTCCACAGCGCCGCCATCTTCGCCGGTCAGGCGTATGTCCAGCTTCATGCTGAAAAATTCGGCCAGCATCTCTTGCCTCACTCTCGACAACGTCGTCGCTAGATCCACCGGTTCCGGCTGAAACACAAAGGTGCCGCTTTCCATTCGATACAGACTGAACGATTGGTTGAGCAGGTCGACCACGTGGCATGCTTCATTGCGAATCAGGTTCGCCAATTGCATGTGGCTTTCATTGAGAAGGCCATCGTTCATTAGCACATTGGTCCTCGCGAGGATGGACTTGACCGGATCTCTAAGGTCGTGCTGAGTGATGCGCTCGACATCTTCCCGTAGCCTGGCCGAGTCTGCCAGTGCTGCGTTCTGCGCCATCAGCTTGGCAAGTGTCCACTTCAGGTGCAGGTGCGTACGAATGCGTGCTTTCAAAATACCTGGTTCGGCCGGCTTTACGATGTAATCGACAGCACCGATTTCCAGTCCACGTATCACCTCGTCGACTTCGTCCTGGCTAGTGAGGAAAATGACTGGGATATTGCGCGTAATGGGATCTGCCTTCAATCTGCGGCACACTTCGTGACCATCCATTTCGGTCATCATGACGTCCAGCAGAATCAGATCCGGCGGCTGCGACGAGCGCGTGATCTTCAGCGCATCGTGGCCTGACGATGCAGTCTGGACGGCATAATCATCTTTGAGAATCTCGGCAATCATATCGAGATTGATCTGCATGTCGTCCACCACCAGCACGATGGAGCTGTCGATCAGCTGCTCCACTTCGGCGGCGTCGGCCAAGCCAAGTACCTTGTTGCTCGCCTGCGCCGAAAGCGGCATTTCGTGCCGGTAGTCGCCCAGCAGTCGTTTTACCTTGTTGGCAAAATCCTGCATGGTGTATGGCTTGACCAGATATTCCGACGCGCCCGAGCTGATCGCGGTGCGCATCTGTGCCGGATTGCTTTCCGATGTCACCATCATGAATGGTAGGCTGGCAAGCACTGGATCGTTGCGCATCCAGCGCAACAAATCGAGTCCGTTCAAGCCTAGCATCTTCCAGTCGCTGATAACGGCGGAAACTCTCTCCGTTTTCAGTATCCGTATCACCTCCACGCCGTTGATTGCCTGCAAAACCTCATTGATACCGATGTCATGCAAGGCGTCTCTCATGGCATTGCGCATGGACTGCAAGTCATTCACGACCAATACAGGTAATTGCTCTTTCATATTCGCGTCTCTCCAGGCTTGGTTTGCTAATCAATTATGGATGAAAACTCACGGGTGCTGCGTTATTTTTTCTATTGCGGCAATCGTTCCATCAAGGGCCAACGTGAAGCGATGCAGCATTGCAGCATCCTCCTGTTTTGAACCTATTGCATGTTCAATCTCGCGGCCAATCTCGGCAAGCTTGGATGCGCCGAGATTGATCGCGACTCCCCTGATGGCGTGGATCTTGTATTTTGCTTCTTCGCGTTCGCCTGCCGCCAGCAACGCTTCGATGCATTCTGCGTCCTGTGCATGCATAGTGACAAATTGCGTTAACAATTTTTTGTAAAAGTTGGTATTGCCGCCAACCCGCTTCAATGTGGACTTGGTATCGATCCAATCGACCGGTAACGGCACGGCCGCAGGCGCGTCCGTACTTGGACGGCGATCCCAGCGCGCTAGCGTATCGAATAATAGATCCGGATCGATCGGCTTGGCGATGTGAGCGTTCATGCCGGCTTTGAGACAAAGCGCGCGCTCCTCCGCCATCACATGCGCAGTCATCGCCAAAATCGGCAATGTGGCGCATGAGGGATTGGCCCGGATTGCGGCGGTCGCTGCATAGCCGTCCATTTCCGGCATTTGCAGGTCCATCAGCACGAGGTCGTAGCAGTTGCCGGATTCGACCTTCTCGACGGCAATGCGGCCGTTGTTGGCCAGCTCCACCGTAATGCCTGCGCTGCCTAATAACTCAGCCGCAATCTGTTGGTTGATCGCGTTATCTTCCACAAGCAGGACACGTAATCCGTCGTGCCGACGACGCTCTACCGTCTTGATCGGTTGTTGCACCTGGGGCGTGTCGTCGTATATCGCGAGGAGCGTATGAACCAGTGTGGAGACGGTGACCGGCTTCGCTAAAAAGCCGTCGACGGCGATATCCTCGACTTCGTGCCTGGCGTTATCCTTGCCGGATGCAGAGCCTGCCAGCACAATCATCGGCTGCGACACGAGCGTGGTATCAGCCCGAATGGTGCGCACAGCATCGGCGCCATTCAAAGACATAGCCCAATCAATCAGTACCAACCCGAACGGGTCTCCTGCAGTTGCTGCCTGACGTACCATTGCCACCGCCTGCTCGCTGCTGGCCGCTTCCTTCACCGTTAGCAGCAAATTCGTGCAGTGGCCAGCCAGCACCCGACGCGCAGTCGAATTGTCGTCGGCAATCAACACGTGCATGCCCTTGAGATGCTCGGGTAGAGTGCGCAACGCAACGCTGTCGCCGAGTCCGAAGCAAGCGGTGAAGTAAAACGTACTGCCCGCGCCCGCTTCGCTCTCCATCCATATTGCGCCGCCCAGCAATTCAACCAAGCGCTTGGAGATGGTCAATCCCAACCCCGTGCCGCCATATTTACGCGTCGTCGAACCATCGGCCTGGGTAAAGGCTTGGAACAACTTCTGCTGCTGCTCGGGTGTTATGCCGATGCCTGTATCGCGCACGGAGAACACAAGTTTGACCTGATTGCCTGCATTCTCCAGCCGTTCGATCCGCACGACAACCTCGCCGCTCTCAGTGAATTTGATTGCATTGCCGACCAAATTAATGAGTATCTGTTCGAGCCGCAAGGTGTCGCCGACCAGCGAATGTGGAACGTCGGGCGGGATGTCGAAGACGAGTTCCAGACCCTTTTCGGCCACTCTTTGGCCGACCACCGTTACCACATTGTCCAAAGCCTGTTCGAGCTGGAAGCTGGCATTGTCGAGGTGGAGTTGGCCAGCTTCGATTTTCGAGAAATCGAGGATGTCGTTGACGACGCCAAGCAATGAAGTGCCGGCGTGATGAATCTTGGCGATATAGTCGTGCTGCCGAGCACTCAGACTGGCTTTCAGCGCCAGATGAGAAAGACCAATGATTGCATTCATCGGCGTGCGGATTTCGTGGCTCATATTGGCGAGGAACAGCGACTTTGTGCGCGCCGCATTTTCCGCCTCTTCCTTCGCCAGCCGCAGCTCCTCTCTTTGTTTGCGCGTGTCTGTTTCATCCATCCAGAATCCGTTCCACACCCATTCGCCATTGGCACATTGCGGTTTTGCGTAGGCATATATCCAAGGGATACTGCCACCGATCATGATCCGATGCGTGAAATCCGTGGCTCTCCTCTGCTCGATCGTCTCTTGCAGTATCAGTTCTATCACTCCTTTGTCTTCCGGCAATGTAGTACGCCAGCGCGCCTCTGTGTTTGCAAGAATTTCGGCCGCACTTACTCCCAGTACTTCCTGGACGTTTGCGCCGATAAAAGTGAAACTGCGCTCGCCACTTGGCTGTTCACGGAATTGGAATACCACCACAGGCAGGGCTTCCGTCATGTCTATCAACCGCTTGTGTGCATACCGGGCTTCGGCAGTGCGTTCAACGACCCGGTTTTCCAGGGTCTCGTTAAGCTCCCGGATCGCCGTTTGTTCCCGTTGCAGATCGGCGTACAGTAATGCGTTTTCCAGTGAGATTGCCGCTTGCGAAGAGATCAGTTCCAGCATGGCGATACGGTCTGGCGTAAAGGCGCCTGTGACCAGGCTGTTCTCCAGATAGATGATTCCTGTGAGTTTGCCTTGATTGACGAGGGGAATGCACAATACCGATTTTGGCTGGTGCAAAACAACCCAGGGGTCATGCATGAAAGGACCTTCAGCGGCCGCATTGTCAAGCATCACAGGTTCGCAGGTACGCGCCACATAATTGACCACCGACCTGTTGACCTCGTGGTCCGTAGCTGCTGATGTGCCGTGCAGCACGACTACCGTGCTGCCATGGATAGTGGCCTGCACAAGCAATGCGTCATCTTTATTGAGCAGAAGCGTTCCATGCTGGGCGCCGGCATTTTCGACGACAATGCACATGATGCGTTCGATCAGTTTCTCGAGTACGATTTCGCCCGATATCGCTTGGGAGACCTTCATGATGGTCGCAAGATCAAGCTGTTGCGGGTGAATCCCGGCCGGCGCCCCAACTTCAACGCTCGGCAAAACAGAGCGAGGGAGCTGAGGGAGCGTGTTCGCCTTGCCGGCCGCTGCACAATCGAGATATAGCCGGCGCGCCTCGTCGAAATGCGCTTGCGCGACCTGCATGTCGTTTTCCTGATACAACAGACCTAGAAATTCATTGGCCCATGCTTCCAGCAGAACGTAGCCGTGTTCGCGTGCATGCCGTATTGCCTGTAGATGGCAGCCTGCAGCCGTGTCGAAATCGCCGTGCGCTCCAGCCCATTCTGCCTCTGCAATCTTGTAATAGGACCGGCAATTATCCGGACTCAGATCGGATAATTGTTTTAGATGCTGCAGATACGTTTCAGCCACGCCTGCGAATGTTTCCTTCGCCGCCGGCTCATGCTCCGTGCGATAAAGCCTGCCTGCGCTGATCGCGTAAGCCTGGTAAAACATCATCACTAGCAGCAGGTTGCCGGCCGCCCCCTTGGCCAGAAGCGACTCTGCACGTTGGCAATATGCGTAAGCCGCCGCATAGTCGCCGAAGAGAGCAGAGGTACGCGCCAATTCGACCAGGGATTCACTCACATCCGTCGAGTTTTTTTCAGCCTCATAGTTCGCAATGATCTGTTCCACGTCGACCCGGTTAGGCTCGATGCCCATCAACCGCTGGTGTGCTTGCAGTCGGATTTCTGCCTGCCCCAGTTCGAGTGGAACATATTTCTGGCAGTAGTCATGCCAGCGTTGGCAATTCAACAGTATCCTCCGGTAATCGCCCCCCTCCGCCAAGCTCGCAATATAAACGCTGAGAATGGCGTAGCTTGCATACTGCAGATCGCCGTTGCCATGGCATAGCCGGAAGGCATTCTCATGGGCTGCTTCATTTTGCTTGAAAGAATGCTTCCAGCACAAGCTTTGTCCATTCACCAAAAGCTCGGTCTTTCCCTGAAAATAAGGATCGTCGAATTTTTGCATGATGTCCAAGGCGAATTGTCCATACTCGAACGACTGCAACTTCTTTCCCGACATGCCAAGAAACATTGCGAACCACGCGAGCGCCACGCCCGCTTCCGGTGTGATCCCGTGGTCGAGCACATGCTTGACGTTGCGGCTGATGACAAGTCCGAGATTCTGCGGTTCGGTGAAATACGTGCTGATGATGCAGCGATCATAGAGCCGGCCGATCAATTGGTCTTCGTTCGGAGCCTTGGGCAAACCGGCAAACCGGGCGATCGTCTGCGCCCGTGTCAGTTCGTTGCAGATTCGTTCGGCTTCATCGGCGGCGAGGCCGGAATCCTCCGGAAAATCGATATTGAAGAGAGCCAGTCCCCTTTTCACCATTTTCAAGGCTTGTGCGGCATCACCGGAGTTTTGCAACGCAATGCTGTACTGTTCGAAAACACTGGCCTTGTCGCATATGTCCTGCGTCCGTTCGGCAAGATGAAGAAAGGCTTCGCGCGCGAGGGAAAGCTTACCGGTAGCGGCCAGAACCTGAGCATGGTAAAAATGCAACCCGAACATCAGCTGATAATGTTGCGTCCAGTTCGTCTCATGTGTGCCGACACACTGAATACCGAGAGAAAGGTACGCTTCGGCCATGTCATAGGCGATGGAAGCGGCTGCCTTTTTGCCGGCGCGTAAATTAAGCCAGGCGAGCTCGATACGTTCGGCAGGGGCGTCAATCAGGCCGCTTGCCGTATTGAGATGATTGACGATGTCGAATAACTGTTCTTCGGTTTTAGCGGTCTCCATCGCCTCAAGCATCAAGCGTCCGACATGACGATGCATGCCTGCGCGCTCTGCTTCGGGAATGAGGAGGTAGGCGGCCTGCTGAATGCGCGGATGCTGGAATTCGTAGATGGGATTGCCGCTGTCAGGCATGCAAGTCCGCGTAGTGGATGCTTGCCATTGACATGCATGGCAATTTTCTCCGGTTCGCACGATCAGGCCATCTTGCTGTACAAGCCGCAGATGCCTTGCGATCTCTTGCTGTTTCATGCCGGAGATCAGGGCAAGCGAGTCAAAACTGAAGCTGCTGCCCAGGGTTGCGGCGCACTTGAGCAATTCTTGCGCGTTGGGTTCAAGCTGCCTGATATTCTCGGCCATCAGTTCGACGACATTGTCGGTGATCGGCATCATTTGAATCTGCGCTATATCCCATTTCCAGCGTCCGGTGACAGCGTCAAATTCGATCAAGTGCGCAGCATAGGTCGCATGCAGCAGTTGCCTGATGAAGAACGGTATACCCTGTGTTTTTGCATGAATCAGCTTGGCTAGCGGGAGTGCTGCTTCCTGCGTGCAATGCAAGGTATCGGCGAGTAATTTCTGTACATGCGCAAGGGTCAGGGGCGGCAGACTGATCCTGCTTGCAGTGGTGGCTGTTCTGCAGATCTTTTCGGTCATGACAGCAAGCGGCGTATTCGGTGCGATCTCTTCCTCGCGGCAAGTGCACATAAGCAGGAAATAACGCAAATCGTCGCTAGCTATCAGGTTCTGGAGCAACCGCAGCGTAGCGGAATCCGCCCATTGCAAATCGTCCAGGAAGATGCTGAAAGGGTGCTCCTGTTTGGCAAATAAATCTATGAAAGCGCGAATGATGGTATTGAAGCGGTTCTGCGTCTCATTTGGCGCCATTGCAGCCACGGGAGGTTGAGGACCGATGATCAATTGAATTTCCGGGATCAACTCGACAATGATCTGGGCATTTGCCCCTAATGCCGCAATCAGGTCGCAGCGCCAGCGCATGATGCTTTCTGTGCTTTCGGTCAGCAACTGCCTCACCAGTTTTTGGAATGCAAGAATCAGTACGCCATACGGCCTGTTGTTGTATTGATCGCAACGCGCTGTGATGAAATAACCAGGGCTGCAGTGGCTTTGCGTTACTAATTTGCAAATTACATTGACCAAGCTCGATTTTCCGGTTCCGGATTGCCCGGTCACCAGCACCAGCTCCTTTGTACCTGCGCCGACACGATTGAATGCTGCTTCAAGCGTGGCGAGTTCTGCTTCGCGACCGTAGAGTTTCTGCGAAATCAGAAAGCGACTGGAAATATCGTGCAGGCCAAGAGAGAAGGCCTCAATGCGGTGAGCGGTACGCCATTGTCGCTCGCATTCCAGTAAATCGACTTTAATGCCATAGGCACTTTGATAACGTCCTTCGGCCGTTTTGGCCAGCAGTTTCAAGACGATTTGGGATATGGCGATGGGAATTTCAGGATTGCGTTCCTGAGGCGGTTC
>Ga0170475_120692898_pt1 | contig 18187 bp, 11 predicted proteins | sample Soicark_Litter_5_FD_111474 | JGI IMG/M metagenome (GOLD analysis project Ga0170475, IMG submission 111474) | Avena fatua rhizosphere microbial communities from Hopland, California, USA. Combined Assembly of 48 SPs
ATCTTATGCCACTGTATCTGGAATACTTTTGTGTCTTCGGAGAACTGGCGGAGCCGCTCGTTGATATTGAGTAGTTGACTGCTTGCGTTCCTTGCGGATGCCACCGCTTGTGTGAGATCGTTTCGTGTGGCTGACTGCATGCCGAGCAGGGAGTCGGATTTCCTAATGTCGGCTTCCGTTACTTTATACTTGATAAGATAACGCGCCGGCCTTGGGGGAACGGCCTTTGGATTCTGTATCCGGATGATCGAGTCGCGGCGACTCTTTGCTTTCGTAAGATCTTTTGAAAGCGGAATGCTGTCGGCCTTGCCATGATAACGGAAGAAACTTTCCTTCACATCCATCAAACTGAGCAATTGCTTATTTCTCTCGTACTTCAACGAATCGATATCGCGATCGAGTTGTTCGAGGTTGCGCATGATGCGATGTCCCTGGAACCATCGCTTGTCGGTTCGCATGAGACTGAATGATGAAAGATCGAAGACCATCACGCTTTTTTCGAAGCGTGTTTTGCTCATTGTTTCTTCGTTACCGCTTTGCGCCATGTCCTGGTCGCCGGAGCCTTCACGATAATTATAGCCGTTGAACAATTCGAGCTTGAGATACTGGTCGTTAAGTATTGTAAACATCCGGCCTGAGTCGGCAACGATCACTTCCTTGTTGCCCGTCTTGCCGCGGTGGTCGTAGATCATTACGCCCTTGATCGTCTTGTTGTCAGGGAACTTCTTATTGACCTTGATGCTGATGTCGGGAATGGAGCTTGTGAAGGCGCCTTCTTTCAGATCGAGGGCGGGTTTCTTTTGTTTGATGTCGTACAGGAGACTGTAGGCTTCGAGCGCAGCTTTTGGTACGAGGTAATTGCCGGTGTAAAATGCGAACGCGGTAATGAAGATCACGAAGATGAAGATTGGCAGCAACGCGCGTGTGAGGGAGATGCCAAGACTTTTGATAGCGGTTAGTTCGAAGTGTTCTCCCAGGTTTCCGAAGGTGATGAGGGCCGAGAGCAGAACGGCTAACGGAAGAGCACTCGGCGTGTTGAAGATGGCGAAGTAAAAGAAGAGCTGGCCGATGACGGCCCAGCCGAGATCCTTACCGATGATGTCGTCGAAGTATTTGAGCATGTGGATGTTCAGGAGTATGAACACAACCACGAGGAATGTCATGATGAAGGGGCCGATGAACGAGCCGAGAATAAGTTTGTCTATCTTCTTCATCGAAGTAGCAAGTTAGCAAAAACGGAGCCAAAGGGATTTTAAATGAAAAAGGGCTGCCAATAATGACAGCCCTTCTTTGTAGCGGGAGGGAGATTTGAACTCCCGACCTCAGGGTTATGAATCCTGCGCTCTCACCAACTGAGCTACCCCGCCGTGTTCTTTTTTAACGGAGCGCAAACTTACGAAGTTTTCTCAAAATCCAGCACCTCTTCGGTAACAACTCGTGCCCGGGCCGCACCTTTTCTCATGAAATGCTTCTCGAAGTACTGGTATACGATAACACTCAGCACAAGCGTCGTAATCATTGTTATCACCACCCGCGAATACCACGGGAAGTTGTAAACATGATCAGCAAACTTCGAGAAGAACCAGTGGCCAATCCAATAAACTACCGGGTGCAGGAGATAGACCGAATAACTCGCCTCTCCCAAGATCGACAACGGCCTATGAACAACATCGCTTAGCTTGAACGACATCTTAAAGAATCCAAAACAGATCGCGATTGCGGCAGCAGTGAACACCAGTCGATTAACACCCGTTACCAACGAAATGGTATCGCCCGACGCGGGATAAAACAGGAACACGAGAAGTCCTGCCAGGATAAAAGACAATGACACCGGAAGACTCATCCTTAGATCTTTCGCAAATTTCCCGATCAAAAATCCGCTGAGGAAGAGGAACACCTGGTTCAATGGGTTAATGTAATTGCGCCATTGATCGTTCAAGGTTGTTGCCGGATCGAGTGTTATGAAAGCGAAGTAGAGATAAATGGAAAAGATGAAAACGGAGAGGACCAACAGCGGCGCGTTTGTTTTCCTGGCTGTCCACACGAAAAGCGGGAAGAAAACATAGAACACAAGCTCGTTGCCGATCGACCAGATACCGGCAGAGAAATAAACGTCCCACTCCAGGAAACCAAACAGGCCGGTCAGGTTTAGAAACAGATCAAATAAGTTTGGCATTTTACCCGACACGATGCATGCGGCGATCGTTACCAGCCAGAGCAGCGGGAAGATGCGGTAGATACGTTTTATAAAGAAACTGCGAAGATCCGGCCACGATTTCATCTTATGATTATAGACGAGATAGAGTGTGAGGCCGCTCAAAACGTAAAAGATCGACACTCCATAGATGCCGAGACGCTCCAACGCGGTGTCGGCAGAGAATGAGCCCAGGTTCCACGTGAGGTAATGGAAAACCATTATCCCGAAAGCGGACAATCCTCGCAAATAGTCAAGGTTATGAAGGCGGTTGCTTGCCATTCGTATTAGTGAATTCTAAAGAGGTGTTGGGTTGGACTTCGCCGAAAAATACATAAATTAAAAATCACAACGAGTTGCCATGGCGAACGACTCTAAAATAACGATGAAAAAGCTATTCACGGCCGATTTCGAAGTTCACGCTTCCGTGAAGATGCTTTACCCCTACATTCAGACAGCAGGTGGATTGTCTGAATGGTTCGCCGACAACGTGACGATCAGCCCTGAAAAATTATTCACTTTCGTTTGGGACAACGAATCGCACCATGCGAAGATGACTGGCTCACGCATCAATCACTTCTGTAAGTTTGAATTTGTTCCGGAGCCGGGTGAAGATAAGGCCGATCCTTCCTGGTTCGAGCTGCGACTTGAGATCAATGAGCTTACGCAAACAACTTTCATCCGGGTATTCGATTATTCCGACTTCGATGACATGGAAGAACTCCATGATCTCTGGGAAGGTTTAATGGAAAACCTCCGGAAAGTAGTAGGTGGATAGGAATCTAAAATCCTATTTTTACCTTTTACCAAACCAGATCTATGTTTCCGACTATCAAGCCTGTTGAAACCACTACTTGGCGATTACTCACTGCTCACTTTCTTGAAATGCAAGCAACCTCTCTTCAAGAGTTGTTTGCAACGGACCCCGAAAGATTTAACAAATACCATCTACAGCTCAACGACATCCTTGTAGATTTTTCGAAGACACACATCAACAACGACACTATTAAGTTCTTTCAGAAACTTGCAGAAGAATGCGAGCTCCCTGAGGCTATCGAAGCAATGTTCCTCGGTCAACGGATAAACCAGACAGAGAAACGCCCGGTGTTGCACGTAGCACTTCGCAACCGATCGAATTCTGAAATCAAAGTCGACGGCGTCAATGTGATGCCCGAAGTGAATAAGGTTCTCGAGCAGATGAAATCATTCTCCGAAAAACTGATCGGGGGAACATGGAAGGGATATACCGGGAAAGCGATCACCACAATAGTAAATATCGGTATCGGTGGATCGGATCTTGGACCATTGATGGTTACCGAAGCCCTGAAGCCTTATCATAAAAACATTAAGCCTTACTTCGTTTCGAATGTGGATGGAACGCACATCGCGGAAACGCTCAAGAATGTGGATCATGAAACAACGTTGTTCATCGTTGCTTCGAAAACATTCACAACACAAGAAACGATGACCAACGCCGAAAGTGCCAAGGCCTGGTTCCTCGAACAATCGGGAGGCAAGGGAGATGTAGCGAAACATTTCGTTGCCGTGTCGACCAACACGAAAGCTGTTTCGGAATTTGGTATTGCGACCGAGAACATGTTTGTGTTCTGGGATTGGGTTGGCGGACGATATTCGTTGTGGTCGTCTATCGGGTTGAGTATTGTATGCACGATCGGTTACGACAACTTCGTGCAGTTACTCGAAGGAGCGCACCTCATGGACAATCATTTCAGGACTACTTCATTCGACAAGAATATTCCCGTGCTGCTGGCGATGATCGGTATTTGGTATGTAAACTTTTTCGATGCACATACCGAAGCCATTCTCCCTTACGATCAATACATGCATCGCTTTGCTGCCTACTTTCAGCAGGGCAATATGGAGAGCAATGGCAAGTCGACCGACCGGGAGGGCGACAGGATCTTGTATCAAACCGGCCCGGTGATCTGGGGTGAGCCAGGCACTAATGGTCAGCATGCTTTCTATCAATTGATACACCAGGGAACGCGCGTTATACCGTGCGATTTCATTGCGCCGGCAATCAGTCAGAATCCTATTGGCGATCATCATCAAAAACTTTTGTCGAACTACTTTGCGCAGACCGAAGCGTTGATGATCGGCAAAACGGAAGAAGAAGTAGTAGCGGAGCTCGAAAAGACCGGCATGCCTGAAGAAGAGATAGAGTTTCAAAAATCATTCAGAGTATTCGACGGCAACCGCCCTACCAACTCCATACTTTTTAAGAAGCTCGATCCGAAAACACTCGGTACTTTAATCGCCATGTATGAGCATAAGATCTTTGTACAGGGAGTGATCTGGAACATCTTCAGCTTCGATCAATGGGGAGTTGAATTGGGTAAAGTCCTGGCCAAGAAAATACTACCCGAACTTACGTCCTCCGAAGAAATCTCCTCGCACGACTCATCGACAAACGGGCTAATCAATTATTTCAAACGATTGAAAAGAGAGGCATAAAACTGTCTCTTGGAATGTGTCGTCGAAGCCTTATTTTTGACATCCATTTATAATGAACGAGAAAATTTCGAAGATCGGTGTGTTCACCTCGGGCGGTGATGCGCCGGGCATGAATGCAGCCCTCAGAGCCGTTGTTCGGGCGGCTATCTACTACAACAAAGAGGTGTTCGGTATCATGCAGGGTTATGAGGGAATGATCGATGGTGATATCGTAAAACTTGGTGCACGTTCGGTCGGTAACATCATTCAGCGCGGTGGTACCATTCTCAAATCCGCGCGCAGCGAAGAATTCAGAACAAAAGAAGGAAGAGAGAAAGCATACAAGAGCCTGCAGAAATACGGTATCGAAGGCCTCATCGCTATCGGCGGCGACGGCACGTTCACAGGCCTTCATAAGTTCTACCAGGAATTCGGTATGCCTTCTGTTTGTATCCCTGGAACTATCGACAACGATATCTCGGGAACAGACTATACGATCGGCTACGACACGGCAACGAATACTGCTGTGGAGGCCATCGATAAGATTCGCGATACGGCTTTGTCGCACGACAGGTTGTTTTTTGTGGAAGTGATGGGAAGACATTCCGGCTACATCGCCATCAACAGCGGAATTGCCGGCGGTGCCGTTGCAACCATTATTCCTGAAGAGAATATAACCTTCGATCAACTGTATACCATACTTGAACAAGGCGGCAAGACGAACCGTAAGTCGAGTCTTGTGGTTGTAGCTGAAGGTTCGAAAATAGGCGGCGCCAATGAGCTTGCAAGAAAAGTTGCCGAACGTTCAAGCTACTTCGATATAAAAGTGACGATACTTGGACATCTCCAGCGCGGTGGCTCCCCCACCTACTTCGATCGCGTACTCGCGAGTCGCATGGGTGTTGCCGCTGTTGAAGGCCTGTCGGCCGGAGAAAACGATGTGATGGTCGGCATCAGGGCCAACAAGATCGTCTATAATAAATTTGACACCATCATGACTACCCATCATGAGATCGATGCGGAATCGCTTCGAATAGCAAAAATACTTTCCATCTAATAACAAAGAAGTCAATGAAAGAGCTAACGGTAGGTATCGATATTGGAGGAACAAATACCAAGTTCGGTATCGTGGACCGACAGGGGAACGTACATCACCAGGGAAGCATAGCAACAACTGATTATGACGACTTCAAAGATTTTTTTGATGGAATGGCCGACGCATTACGTGACGGTATTCACCAGGTAGGCAAAGAGGCAAAGATCGTTGGCATTGGTGTTGGTGCTGCGAACGGAAATTATTACACAGGAACAATCGATAAGGCTACGAACCTGAAGTGGAAGGAAGAACTTCCTCTAGCGAAAATGTTCACAGATGAATTCGGCATTCCCTGCGTGCTTACCAACGACGCCAATGCAGCTGCTGTTGGTGAAATGATCTACGGCAACGCAAAGGGTATGAAAGATTTCGTTGTGATCACACTGGGCACCGGTCTCGGCAGCGGGTTTGTTTGCAACGGCGAGCTTCTCAACGGAAAGCACGGCATCGCAGGCGAAGTTGGACACACGTCCGTAAATCCTACCGGCAGGTATTGTAATTGTGGCAAGCGCGGTTGTCTCGAAACCTATGTGTCGGCAACCGGCATTAAGAGAACTGTTTATAAACTTCTTGCAGACCATCTTGAGCCAAGCGAATTGCGTGGCATCAGCTTCGACAATCTCAACACTAAAATGATCACCGAAGCGGCTATGCGTGGCGACATCGTTGCGAAGGCTGCATTCGAATACACAGGCCGTATTCTTGGCATGAAACTGTCGGAGACGGTAGTTCATACCGATCCCGAAGCTATTTTCCTGTTCGGCGGATTGTCGCAGGCCGGAGACCTGATCTTCAAGCCGACGATCAAGCACATGGAAGCCAACCTGATGCCCTTGTTCCGCGGAAAGGTGAAGATCCTTCCATCGGCATTGCAAAACCAGGCGGCACCTATACTCGGTGCCAGCAGTCTTGTGTGGGACTATTTGGATAAGAAGAAGACGACGAAGAAACTGGAGACGGCTTAGTTGCCGGTTTCCTTGCCCGCTTCTTCGTTTGCGTACGCGACGATCTTCAGGATATCATCCTTCTTCTTGTAATCGATATGATTTTTCTTTGCGAAAGATTTGATCGCATGCTTGTGTTTGGGCAATAGATGCCTAAGCACCGTAGAGCCGGATCGAAACGCCTTCGAGTCTTCACTCAAAATAAAGTATTGCTCCTCCGGCCAATAGTACCTGGTGGTTTTCGCCAGCGATAACCTGATGTCCGTACTCGCATGTTGTTCATACCGATTGCCGTTGCTCAACTCGTAGATCGATTTCATGTATGTTCTCTTTCCCACCGAGACTTTGCCATCGAGTATGATCTCGAGAAAACCGAAAGAAGGGTTGTATACGAATTTTGTGTCGCCAACATAAACAGCTACGATGGTTGGCGATCGTCTCATGGTCACAATCTCACCCGTGGGTTGCTTGATGTCCATCGCCTCGATCATGAGGTTGTAATTGAGCATGGGTCTGTGCGATGGAACGAAGCCGTTGGCCATAATCAGTTTTCCGGTTTGAAAGGAGTCGAACCGGTATACACTGTCTTTCCATTTTTGACTTTCCCATTTCTCGTTGGGAAGAATAACGAAGAAGTGTTTGCCCTTCGGAAGTTGTACAACGCGATCGTAGATGCTGGTAGAACCATAGCCATCCTGGGCTGCAGCCTGGGTGACTGCAATCAATAGCAACAGCAAAAGAAGTCTCATACTATTCGACTTTAACTCTAAGATTATCGCCAAGCAAAGAGAACTGTTCCGTCCATTCCTTCTCGTGTTCACCCAGGGTGAGAGACTTATTTTCGAGGGATATTTCAAAATAAGCGTTCTGGGATTTATGAATATTTGGTGGGGTAAGTTTAAATTTAGTCAAAAGCGGAAACAATCTATTCAAACGTACCACCCTTCTTATGTTGGTACGATCGGAACCGACCCTTTTTAATTCACGGAAAATCGCATCACCTGCCAGTCTCGACACATTTTCGGGGTCTTCGATCTTCATATTCCATTTTTCGATCTCACCGAGGATCCGCTCCAGCGACTTGATGTTGATCCTGTCTTCCTGGAAGCTGTCGATCAGGTCGGCATTGAGAATGTATTCGAACGTTGTGCGATAGGCGTTGGGTATCGGGATCTCATTATTGGCCAACGCATTCACGAGCGGGTAATCGCGGTTGTAGGTTCTTCGAAGCGACTGCTCGAGTTCTTCGAGGCTCTTACGGGCGATCATGTCGAGGATCTTGCGTTTCTCGTCTTTGAACAATTGCCAGATGGTGTACTTATCGGGACCGAAGTATGTTTGCATGATGCCGATAACGTCGCCGAGCCTGCCTTCGTCGAAGGCGTGGGTGGCGCGGTATTGCATGCTAGCAAACTTGTCGGGTTCCATGTCGAGCGAAATGTTGCCGATGATGTTGTGGACGCCGATACAAACAACGGCGAATGCGAATCGTTTCTCCGATCTTGTTACGAGCGATTTCACCTTCGTGATACCGAGAACCAGCTTCTGTTCGCCGGCTTCTTTCTTGAGAAAGAAATCGTTAGTGGCTGTATAGTTGAACAACGGTAACGACTCCGGTTCTTCTTCGAAGATCGACGATACGGCGTAGTGCATGCCCACGCGCTGAAGATTGGTCTTCGAAGGAAGTACGTACTTGCGATAGACGTGCGCGGCGTTCTCCAGGGCCGGAACGTTGCTCGGAGCTTTCTCCAGTCGTTGTAAGAATTCCGGTTCGAGGTCAAGATCACCGTTTTGGTTCGCAAGTTGTATAACGCGACAGGCATATTGAAGCACCTGCGTTGTTTCGATACCCGAAATTTCGTCGAAGAACCAACCACAACTGGTGTACATCAGCATGGAATGTCGTTGCATTTCCATCAAACGGAATACACGCGTTACATCTACATCATAAACTTTCGTCTGATCGAAGTAGTGATTCGAAATTGCGGAGGGTGAATCGAGATTGAGATGATCTTTGAAAAAATTATTAATGGTTTTTTCATCACGGCTCAGGATCACATCGATGTATTCGTTCCTCGCATTCCACGGATCTTTCAGGTACTTCCCTCCTTCCCTGTCGAACAACTCCATGGTTGTGTCGCGAAGCCAGTCCAATGCATCGCGCAGCGGACCACGCCAACGCTGGTGCCAGCCGGGATGTGCGCCCGAATGACAACCGCAGTCGTTTCTCCATCGCTCAATGCCATGCACACAACTCCACGAACTGTTCTCTATGATCTGCGCTTCGAAACGTGGCGGAAATTTTTCGAGGAACTCACCGTAGTTGGTGATCTTTGCTTCGCCAAGTCTTTCTATATAGTCCAGGCAAAAAGCGAGCGCCATATCGCCATGACGATGATGGTGTCCGTATGTTTCTCCGTCTGTCGCAACGTTTACGAGTTCCGGAACATCTTCCTCACCAAACGAATCGAGCAGGCTTTGTGCAAACCGCCGGCCATCGTTGAGCAGGCCATTGAATGCGATGCCTTGTGATATCGAGCCGTTATAAAAGAAAACGTCTATCGATTTACCGGAGGGAAGATTCATGCGGTAGGCATGCCGTGTATCGAGGTTGCCCTCGTTCACGTCGGTCCATTCGTCTTCGCCCAGCCTGCGGATAGATTGAGCCTGGCGCGGCGCAAGTATCGTGTACTTGATGTTGTGACGCGCCAGGATCTCCAGCGACTCGGTGTCGACGGCCGTTTCGGCCAACCACATGCCTTCGGGCTTTCTCTGAAAACGTTTTTCGAAATCGCGGATGCCCCACACCACTTGTGTTTCCCGGTCGCGACTGTTGGCGAGAGGAAGAATGATATGATTGAAAACCTGCGCGATGGCGGAACCATGGCCCGAAAAGTTCGCCATACTTTCTTTATCGGCTTCGAGGATAGCCTGGTAGGTTTCAGGGTCGTTAGTCTCCATCCACGATAACAACGTGGGACCAAAGTTGAAACTGATCCGCGAATAGTTATTGACGATGTTCTTGATTACGCCCTTCTGATCGAGAATGCGTGACGAAGCATTCGGAGCGTAACACTCCGCGCTGATCCTTTCATTCCAATCGTGGTATGGGTGCGATGAATCCTGGACTTCGATCACCTCCAACCATGCATTTTCACGCGGCGGTTGATAGAAGTGACCATGTATGCAAATGAATTTACTCGTATTCTCAGCCATGATCTCAAGAGGCCAGCTCGAATCCTGCCTCTTCCTCGTTCAATTTAAGTACAACAATAGCCAAAGGCGGAAGGGTCACCGCAAATGAATAATCTTTGCCATGATACTTCACAGGTTTGGTCACCATTAATCCCTGGTTGAGGACTCCAGAGCCGGCATATTTGATATTATCCGAATTAAAGATCTCTTTCCATGTGCCCTTCACCGGTACACCCAGACGATAGTCGTGTTGTACCGAAGGTGTGAAATTGCATGCGATCACGAGAGTATCCTCTTTCCTCCATCCTTTCCGCATGAAAATCATCACACTACTATCGCGATCGGAATAATCGAGCCACTCGAAGCCTTTCTCTTCGAATTGAAACTCGTAAAGCGCCGGCTCACTTTTATATAGATGATTAAGGTCTTTGATTATCTTATAAATCCCCTGGTGGAAATTGTATTCCAACAAATGCCAATCGAGGCTTTTGTCGTGATTCCACTCGGACGATTGAGCGAACTCGCCGCCCATGAACAACAGTTTCGTCCCGGGATGCACGAACATGTAAGCGAACATCGATCTCAGGTTGGCAAACCTGTTCCACTCATCGCCGGGCATTCGGCCCAGCAACGATCCTTTACCGTGAACAACTTCATCGTGAGATAGCGGCAGCATGAAGTTCTCGGTGAACGCATACATGATGCTGAATGTAATGTCGTTCTGATGATATTTGCGATGAATAGGATCTTTCTTGAAATACTGGAGCGTATCGTGCATCCATCCCATCATCCATTTTTGTCCGAAGCCGAGGCCACCGAGAAATGTAGGCCTTGAAACACCAGGCCACGCGGTCGACTCTTCAGCTATCGTAACAATGTCCGGGAAATTCGCATACATGACTTCATTGAACTCTTTCAGGAATACGATAGACTCGATGTTCTCGCGTCCACCATACTCGTTCGGGATCCACTCGCCATGCTTACGCGAATAGTCGAGGTACAACATCGAAGCAACGGCATCAACGCGCAATCCATCGATGTGATATTTATCGACCCAGAACATCGCGTTGCTGATCAGGAATGAACGGACTTCGTTGCGGCCGTAGTTGAATATGTAACTGCTCCAGTCGGGATGAAAGCCCTTGCGTGGGTCGGCATGTTCGTATAAATGGGTGCCGTCGAAACGGAACAGACCATGGGCATCGCCCGGGAAATGCGACGGAACCCAGTCGAGGATAACTCCAATGCCTTCTTTGTGAAAGGCATCTACCAGCTCCATCAACTGCTCGGGCTGACCGTAGCGGCTTGTTGGCGCAAAGTATCCAGTCAATTGATAACCCCACGATCCATAGAACGGATGTTCCATCAAAGGAAGGAACTCAACGTGCGTGAACCCGAGATCTTTCACATAACTAACAAGTTCCGAACTCATTTCGGCATACGTGAGAGAACGATTGTCTTCTTCAACCTTGCGGCGCCAGCTTCCGAAATGAACTTCGTAAACCGAGTAAGGTTTGGCATTGCCGGCCTCGTTGCGTTTTTTCTGTTGCCATTCACCGTCGGTCCATGTATGGCCGGGTTCCCAAACTATTGACGCAGTGTTCGGGGCAATCTCGGCGTAAAAAGCAAACGGGTCGGCCTTCTCGAGAAGTTCCCCGGAGTTTGACGTGATACTGTACTTATATGCGTCGCCTTTATGTATGCCTGGAAAAAATCCTTCCCAGATACCCGACTCATCCCAGCGCGGACTGAGTTTGTGACTACCCTTCTGCCAATGATTGAAGTTGCCGATAACAGATACTTCACGGGCATTGGGCGCCCAAACGGCGAAGAAGGTTCCGCTATTACCGTTGTGAGTGACCTGGTGGGCTCCTAATTTTTCATAGAGCCTGAAGTGCTTGCCGGTCTTGAACAAATGAATGTCGAAATCGGTAAGCAAAGAAAAGCTTGTCGATACATCTTCTTCGTTTTTACCGGGTTTCTTTGTCATGGTCCTTCACTTTTAACTATTCACTTTTCACTTTTAACTTTCTTCCGTTCTTCTTTTTCCTGGGCGTATCTGCTCACGTGGTAGTAGATGCCTCGAAGCGGAATAATCACCCAATCTGGTCTTCCATTCAATTCATAGCCCAATTCGTATATCGCTTTCTCAATAAGATAAGTTCTTATCAGGATATCGTCTTCGAAGCTGAGTTTTTGCCCGGCTCCCATCTTGTCGAGGTAGGCGCCGAGGAAGAAACGGCTAACGTAGTGCTGCCATTGCTCCGCCCATTGCTCGAGGAATTCGAGATCCTGCTGGCGATAGTTTTCGTTCAATAATATCTTTCCAAAGGCGGCATAATGGAACGAACGCATCATTCCTGCAACATCTTTGTATGCATTTTTCTTCAGTCGTCTTTCGCTAAAGCTAAAACCGGGCTCCCCTTCAAAGTCAATAATGATGAAGTCCTTACCCGTAAACAATACCTGGCCCAAATGATAATCGCCGTGGATCCGGGTGCGGACGGCGTTGATCTTATGCTGGTAGATCTCGGTAAACGAATCGAGGATCTTGTCTTCGAGAGCCAGTACCTTTTTAGCGTACTCGCGGGTATCATTTGAGAGCTTCGGCAACGCTTGCTCGAGTAATTTAAATCGATCGCGAAGAAGTTTGCGAAGGCCGCTGTAGAGTGAACGCTGATAGTTGGTAGTGAACGCCTCCGGGGCAAAAGCGGGGTTCGATTTGTCGGACGCGAGTGCCAAATGCATTTCTGCGGTGCGTTGACCTAAACGGACAACACGTTCGTAGAATCCACGGCCGATTAATTCCTGCACGATCTCCGGGGCTTCGTCGAATGTGAGCACGTTCCTGTTGACCAATTTGGGCACCTTTTCATTCTTGCCCTTGGTCATCACGCGTTCATAAAAACGCCCGACGGAATCGGTGGTCATTACCCATGCGTCGCCCTGGTTCTCGACTTTCTCCTGGAGCAATCCGAGGACGTAGGAGCTGCCGTCGGTATCGGCGAGCTCAACGCTGCCGGCATAACGAGGTGCATTGCGGAAACTTGTGCCTTCCGAAAGATGTCACACGATCTCGAGATCGGGATTCACTTCCTTCTCCAGCTTTCGATAGAACTTAAAGAAATATTGATCATTGTAGATGATCGAAGTATTGCTTTGCTCTGCCTTAAGGATCTTCGATTCAACTTTCTCCGGATCGAGTTTGGAATACACGCTTGAATTAAACTCGAGTGTTCCTTCGTCTTCGCGGATACGCTGACTTCGTGCCATGCCCGAGAAAATATAGTCGCGGAAACCGCGATCGTAACTGCTGTCGACCACGAAGCCGGTCTGACCCTGGATCTCCGCCCTGCACACAACACTCTGGGCTGTATACTCTACCCTGTCGAAAACGCTATCTGCCGGGATAAAAACTACAGGCAAGAAATACAACTCCGGCAATCGTTGCACATAATGGACTTCGATGATGCAAAGGAAATGCGTGTTGCCGTCAACTTTTAGCGGGAACGACTTCTGTACGGAAAGCTTGCTGACCGTTCTCGCCTTGCCACCAAACCAACGGCACTTGCGCATGAATGGCTGAAGAACTTTACGCTCAAGGAAACGTACTTCGTTGTAATTATTGAACAGCTTTTCCCACGACACGCTGGTCTTCACGAGCGGTAATTCCCCGCTTGCTGTGATGGTCTCTTTCTTCTCCGTTGCGTCGACCTGGAACCAGAAGTATCCGTAGGGGCCGATGGTAATGTGATACTCATCGTTTTCCACTGACTTGAATCGATTCTGGCTGAAGACTTCGGTGATGTCGCAATCTTTGAACTGCGCGAGATCGAGCGTAGTAGCCTGGCTGAACTGCGAAAGGTTGGCGACGACGATGATCTTGAGATTGTCGTCGAATCTTACGAAGCTGAGTATTTTGGCATTCGAGCTCTCGATGAACTTCATCTCACCGTGACCGAAGACATTCAGGCGACGGCGCATCGCGATCACATTCTTGAACCACCACATCATGGAAGATGGATTCTCTTCCTGTGTGTGAACGTTTACTGACTCGTATCTATAAACGGGATCGGTGATCACGGGCAGGTAAAGCTTTTGTGGATTGGCATTCGAGAAACCTGCGTTGAGGTTCATGTTCCACTGCATCGGCGTTCTTACACCGAACCTGTCGCCGAGATAAATGTTGTCGCCCATGCCGATCTCATCGCCGTAATACAAAACCGGCGAGCCTGGAAGAGAAAGAAGTATGGTATGCAAAAGCTCCACCTTGCGCCTGTCGTTGTTGAGCAACGGGGCGAGGCGGCGGCGGATGCCAAGGTTATGCTTTGTGTTTGGATCGGTAGCGTATGCTTTGAACAGGTAGTCCTTCTCTTCTTCGGTAACCATTTCGAGGCCTATCTCGTCGTGGTTGCGAAGGAACAAAGCCCACTGCGTGTTCTTCGGCGTGGAAGGAGTTTGATCAATTATATCGATGATCGGGTAACTATCTTCTGTTCTCAATCCAAGAAACAATCTTGGCATGAGTGGATAGTTGAAGTTCATGTGGCACTCGTCGCCATCACCAAAGTATGACGCTGCATCCTCGGGCCAGAGATTGGCCTCGGCGATCAATATCCTGTCTTTGTAATTCTTATCGACGTGGGCACGAAGCTTCTTTACAAATGCGTGTGTCTGCGGAAGATTCTCGCAAGGCGTTCCCTCCTGCTCATATAGGAACGGCACCGACGAAAGCCTGAAACCATCCACACCCATCTTCATCCAGAAGTCGGTGATGCGGATCATCTCCAGCTGGACTTCAGGGTTATCGAAATTCAAGTCGGGCTGGTGTCGGTGATATCGATGCCAGTAGTACGCTTTCGCTTCGTTATCCCACGACCAGTTGGTAGACTCTTCGTTGTTGATAAGGATGCGGGCATCTTTATATCGTTCCTGGGTATTGCTCCAAACGTAATATTCTTTGTAACGGGATCCGGCTCTTGCCTTGCGCGATTTCTGGAACCACGGATGTTGATCGGAGGTATGATTCAAAATCAGCTCCGTAACGACCCTAAGACCGCGACGATGTGCTTCTTTCAAAAAAAGTTTAAAGTCGGCAAGTGTACCATACTCGGGATGAATGTCGCAATACTCGGTAACGTCGTAACCGTCGTCTTTGAGTGGCGATGGATAGAACGGCAGCAGCCAGATCGTGTCGATACCGAGATCTTCTAAATAATCGAGCTTCTGGATGAGCCCCTGGAAGTCGCCAATTCCGTCGCCGTTGCTGTCGAAGAAAGCACGAACGCTCACTTCATAGATGATGGCATCTTTGAACCATTGGGGATCGTTGTTTTTTATAGGTACCGCCATTCGTTATGTACGATTTACGATGTACGAATTACGATTTACATGTTCGAATCGTGTATCTCTACCTGGAACAGATGGAACGGCATCTTGTGCGGGTTGAGCGACACGAAATTCCATTCTTGTGTCCATGTGTAGTATTCGTCGGTCATCAGGTCTTTTAACTTCAGGTTTATTTTTTCACCAAGTTTCAATTTGTCTTTTGGTATCTGCACATATCCCGACTGTTGAGAATGCTGGTCGAGGGTAACAACAACCAGGATGATGTTCGACAGATCGTCCGTGGCTTTTAGATACGCGATGATGTTATGGTTCTCGATTGCGCAGAACACGGTGTTCCATGTGGTCTGCAGCGCTTTGTTTTCTTTTCGAAACCTGTTGACCATCGAGATGATGTCCGTCATTCGATTGGTCTTCTTCCAATCGTGCAATTTAATCTCGTATTTCTCCGAATTTAAATATTCCTCCTTCCCTTCCATGGGCTGGTTGTCGTAGAATTCGTAAGCCGGTCCATACATTCCATAATTCGACGACAACGTTGCTGCAAGGGCATACCGGATAATGAAAATATTCTCACCCTGGTGTTGCAGATGGAACGGAAGAATGTCGGGTGTGTTGGGCCAGAAATTCGGACGGAAAAAATTACGCGTCGTGTGTGTGAGCTCATTCACGTAATCGATGATCTCCTGCTTGCTGTTACGCCATGTGAAATACGTGTATGACTGGTTGAAGCCGATCTTCCCGAGCGTCGCCATTACCTTCGGCTTCGTAAATGCTTCGGCCAGGAAGATGGTATCGGGATATTGCTTTTGAACTTCGCTGATTGTCGACTCCCAGAAGGGTATCGGCTTGGTGTGCGGATTATCGACACGAAAGATCGTAACACCCTGTTCGATCCAAAAGAGGAATACTGATTTCAGTTCATTCCACAATGCCTGCCAGTCTTCTGTTTCGAAGTTGAAAGGATAAATGTCCTGGTATTTCTTCGGAGGATTTTCGGCGTACTGTATCGTGCCATCCGGCCGTTGTTTGAACCACTGCGGATGTTCTTTAACGTATGGATGATCCGGGGCACACTGAAATGCAACGTCCATCGCTATGTCGATCCCGTATTCTTTGGCTTTGCGGATCAGCTCACGATAGTCGTCCAGCGTGCCGAGCTCTGCATGTACGGCTTTATGACCACCTTCATCGCTTCCGATTGCCCATGGAGAACCGGGTTCGCCGGGGTTTGCCTTTACGTTGTTGTTCTTGCCTTTGCGATTGACTTTCCCGATAGGATGAATTGGCGGAAGATAAAGAACATCGAAACCCATCGCTGCAACGCGCGGCAGCAACTTCATAACGTCTTTAAATGTTCCATGGCGGCCTTTCGTTTGTGAAGCTGAACGCGGGAACAATTCATACCAGGTGCTGAATAAAACTTTGGAGTATTCAACCTTCACGGAATATTCGCCTGTCGAAGTTGAATTCACAATCAAAGGATGATTGTGAACGACATCGGCAAACTCCGGAGACAGTACGGTCCCGATTGCCCCGTCGTAGTTCGTGCGGTCGTCGAGTTTATTGATGAGTGTTTTCAGGGATGCATCCGACTCGGCGAATTTTCGAAGGAAGTTTACGCCTTCCATGAGCTCAGTGTGCACATCCACTTTTGCGGCAGCTTTCTTCCTGAAGCCGTCGAACCACGTATCGAAATGATCGATCCATGCTTCGACACGAAACTGATAGATGCCTTTCTTCTCGGCGTAGAACGGCGCCCACCAATCGTCGTTCCATCCTGCCTTCATTTCGACATTGGACCAATTGCTATCGCTTTCGTGCTTATAATGAATGCGTGCACGCAGGTGGTCGTGTCCGTCGGCAACGATCGTAGCGGTAACGTCAACACGTTCGCCGACAGCTCTCCTGGCAACGAAACTGCCGCCGTTTACAACTGGCTGAACATCTTCAATAAAAACTCTCTTCCTTCCTGGCATTCTTAATTCTTCAAAATTGCAGTTGAAAACGCTGGCATTACGATCTCCGTCTCACGAAGCTCGATAGCGGGATTGGTAGTGTAATCCAACCTGTAGATCTCATCGAGATCGATCGGCACGGTTACTTCAACATCAGAGATGTTGTGGAGCACAAAAAGTTTGTCGTCACCTTTCACCCGGAAGAATGTAATGACTTCGTTCATTTCCACCGGGGCTAGTTCGATAGCACCGTAAGTCAACGCCTCGCTGTCGTTGCGATACTCGATCCAGTCTTTATAAAAATTGTAGATAGATTTCTTATCGGTCTTCTGAACAGAAAGAGGCACAACGGTTTTCTCCGTAGAATACCTTGGCTCTTCCCACGAAGTCTGGGCTTTGTCATTATGATCCTTATCCCAGATAAATGGCTCGCGAATGTATTCGTCGGGCTTGGCGCCTTTCATGCCGATCTCTTCGCCGTAGTAAACGTAAGGTGTGCCGGGTAGGGTCATCAGGATTGCGGCAGCCATGCGGGCCTTTTGTTCGTCGTCTTTCAGTTCGCTAAGGATCCGGTTTTGGTCGTGGTTCTTCAGGAATGTTGCATCGATGTAATTCGAAGTCGATGCGTTATAAAAATCCATGATCTTCTTATACTCCTTTACGAGCCCGGTTGTATCCTTGCCGGTGGCAACGGCTGCAGTGATGGCATAACCGAGATCGAAATTAAATAGCGCCGGAAGACCTTTCAAATACGGGGCAACATCTTCTGCTTTCGACCACACCTCTCCCACCAAATAAACATCGGGTTTGATCTTCACCATCTCTTCATGGAACCAGATCCAGAACTTATGATTGTCCGCTGCACGATCGGTAGGAAAAATATGCTTCGCCGCATCGAGACGAAATCCATCAACTTTCATTTCGGAAAGCCAGAACTTACCGATGTCGACAAATTCCGCCTTCACATCGGGGTTGTCGAAATTCAGATCGGGCATTCCAC
>Ga0170475_112741820_pt1 | contig 18177 bp, 20 predicted proteins | sample Soicark_Litter_5_FD_111474 | JGI IMG/M metagenome (GOLD analysis project Ga0170475, IMG submission 111474) | Avena fatua rhizosphere microbial communities from Hopland, California, USA. Combined Assembly of 48 SPs
GCCCGGACCACAATGAACCATGGACGAAACAACGTTTGCCACGGAAGTCAACGAGACCTACCGGGCGGTCTACCTGCTGGGCGCCCGGCGCGTCGAGGATGCGCGTGCACTGCCTTCGGCCGAAACGATGGCGCTGCCGTGTACCTCTCGCAAACGGGGCCGCTCACCCTTTCCGAGATGTCGCAACACCTGCAACGCGCGTTGTCGACACTCAGCGTGAAGATGGCCACGCTCGAAACGCAGGGCCTGCAGCCGCCTTCAATGGACGCTGCTGGCTCGCGCCGACCCGGCTTCAAGCGAGCCCAAGCCTGCGATCGCGAGGTCGAGACGCTGGACCACCGCCGCGAACAGCGGGTCGATGACGACCGCGCCGGCGCCGTTGGCGCAAGCTTGTTCCAGCGCGTTAGCAGCCTCGCGGACGGCCGTCGCCCCCAGGATGCCGGACTCGCTCTTCAGATCGTGCGCCAGCCTCGTGGCCGTGAGCATGTCGCCCGCTGCACTGGCTGCGCCAAAACGGGCCGCAAAGCCGGCCTCTCGATCGCGGAATCTACCCAACAAGCGCCGATAGAGCGGCTCATTGCTCATCATCCCGGCCAGCGCAGCTGCGCTCTCGATGCCCGGGAAACCGCCGCTCGGCGCCGCACCCTCGGTTCGAACCCAGCGCGCCAGCGTGGCGAACATTTCAGTCACGTTGATTGGCTTGGCAATGTGATCGTTCATACCGGCCGCGAGCACCTTCTCGCGGTCACCGACCATTGCATTGGCTGTCATCGCAATGACCGGCAGATTGCGCCACTCGGGATGACCACGCAACTCGCGCGTGGCCGCATAGCCGTCCATGACCGGCATCTGGCAATCCATCAGCACCGCATCGAAGCGTTCGTGCGCCAGCATGTCGATGGCTTCGCGGCCATTGTTTGCGACCCGAACCACGATCTGCGCGCTGCGCAGAAGGTCACGTGCCAACTCCTGGTTGATCGGGTTGTCCTCGACCAGCAGAACATGCGCGCCGGCCAGTACGGCGCGGTTGGTCTGCAGCGCTTCTTCGCGCAGTTCGCCTCGCAGGGCATGCTGCCGCGGCTGGCCGATTGCCTGCAGGCTGGCGTCCAGCAGTGTCGAAGGCGTGACCGGCTTGGTGAGAGTCGCGGCCACGTTGAGCCGTTCGGCAGCCAGCCCGCGCGCCACTTCGTCGCAGGAGAAGGCGGTGAGCATCAGCACCGTGGGCGGCGGGTTCGCCAGAGGAATGTGGGCCAGTTGGTTCGCACAGTCGACACCGCTCATGCCCGGCATCTTCCAGTCGACCAAGAGCAGATCGAACGGCTCGCCACGTGCATCGGCCGCCACGACGGCCCGGAGGGCATCAGGGCCCCCGTTCGCCACCGACGCACGCAGCCCGAGTGAATCAGCCATGTGCACCAGCACCTCGCGCGCGGCAGCGTTATCGTCGACGACGAGTACTCGGGCGCCGTGAAGGCTGCCATGGAATGAGCCCGCGTCGCCACCCGCCGTGCGTTCGAGCCCGATGCCGAAGATCGCGCTGAAGTGAAACCGGCTTCCGCGCCCCGGAGTGCTGTAGACGCCGAGTTCTCCATCCATCATGCGCACCAGGTGCTGACTGATGGCCAGGCCGAGTCCCGTGCCGCCGAATCGGCGGCTCGTCGACGCATCGGCCTGTGAGAACGGCTTGAAAAGCCGCTGTTGCTCTTCGGGTGTGATGCCAATGCCGGTGTCGCGCACCTCGAAGCGCAAGCGCACCGAGGTCGAGTCTCGCGCGAGCACCTCGACGCTCACGATGACCTCACCCCGCTCAGTGAACTTGACCGCGTTGTTGCCCATGTTGATCAGCACCTGCCCCAGCCGCGACGGGTCGCCCACCAGCGCGTTGGGCAGGTCCGGCGGCAAGGCGAACACCAGCTCCAGCCCCTTCTCCTCGGCCTTCATGCCCAGCAAATTGGCCAGGCTGTCCATGACATCCCGGAGGTCGAACGGAATGTGTTCGATGTCCAGGTGACCGGCCTCGATCTTCGAGAAATCGAGGATGTCGTTGATGATGCCCAGCAGCGACTCGGCCGACCGATGCACCTTCTGCACGTAGTTGTACTGTTGAGGGTTCAACCCACTCTGCAGCGCCAGGTGCGACATGCCGAGAATGGCGTTCATTGGGGTGCGGATCTCGTGGCTCATGTTGGCCAGGAACTCGCTCTTGGCCTGGTTTGCCGCTTCGGCGACCTGCCGCGCCTCCCGTTCGGCTTCGCCCTGTCTGCGCTCGGTGATGTCGCGGGCGATGGTGGAGGCGCCGAAGACTCGCCCACTGGCGTCCTTCATCGGAGAGATCGTAAGGGCAACATTGATCCTCTGGCCGTCCTTTCGCAGTCGGGTCGTTTCCAGGTGCTCCACTCCTTCGCCATGTTTCAGCCGCTCCATGATGGCAACGAGCTCATCTTGCAACTCCGGAGGAACAAGTATCGAGATGGAGCGGCCCACGATCTCTGCGGACGTATAGCCATAGATGCGCTCGGCGCCGCGATTCCAACTGACGATGGTCTCATCGAGCGTCTTGCCGATGATCGCGTCATCTGACGACTCCACGATGGACGCAAGATGGGTGATCTTCTCCTGATCGCGCAAGCGATCGGTGACATCTATGAACGTCACAACGACTTCCTCGATTCTGTGTCCCGCACCGAATACCGGATTGGCATTGGCCATGACCCAGACATCTTCCGAGTTACCCGGGCGATGCACCCCCACCATCAAGTTCTTGAGCGGTTGCCGAGTCGCCAGCACCTGATTGACTGGATATTCTTCCAACGGCATCACGGTTCCGTCTTCACGGAAGAAGTGCCAGTCCGTATCAATGGACGTCTTCCCCAACAACTGATCCTCCGTCAGCCCCAACAACACCTGCGCAACGGAATTGCAAGTGACGATTTTGGTATCCTCTCCATGCACTACCACGGCCGTCTGAAGCTTCTGAATCAGAGATCGGTATTTCTCCTCACTCGCGCGCAACGCATCGTCCGCCCGTTTGCGCTCGGTGATATCCGTGAGGCTTCCTGTCACACGCACAACCTTGCCGTCTGTACAAACAGGTTCGGCAGTCAAGCGGACCCACAAAGGTGTCCCTCTGAATGTTGTGAACGGAAGCTCGAAGTCACAGGTTTTGGTGCCTCGATACGCGTCGCGGATTGCCGGCCTGTCTTCTGGTCTGTAGCATTTCAGGCTTTCCTGAATATGGTCCAGGCCGGAATCAGCGGGCAGCTCATGGATTCGATAAAGCTCCTCTGTCCAGAATGACTTCCCCGACGCAATATCGTATTCCCAACCACCGACTTTGCTCAGTCGCTGGGAGATATTCAGCCGGGCTTCGCTTTCCTGCAGTGCCCCGACGGTGCGAAGATGCACGTCGATTTGCTGACGAAGCAGCCTGTTTGTCATTTCCAGTTCTGTCGAACGATTCTTGACCCTCTCCTCCAGCGTATCGCGGGCCGCCTCAAGCTCGGCATTGCGCGCCTCCAGATCCGAAAGCGCATGCCGCAGCGCAAGGTGCGTATTGACCCGCGCAAGCACCTCCTCCGCTCGGATTGGCTTACTGATGTAATCTACGCCGCCGACCTGAAAAGCCTTGACCTTCTCCCGTTCATCCTCAAGGCTGCTGAGAAAGATGACGGGGATGGAACGGGTCCCTTCATCCTCTTTGAGGCGTTTGCATACTTCGAAGCCATCCATGCCGGGCATCTTGATGTCCAGCAAAATCATTGCAGGGGGGTGCATCTTCGCGCTCAAAAGAGCCACCTCGCCGTCGGTAGCCAATCGCACACGATAGTTCGCGCTGCCCAAGACGCTTTCCAAGAGCTTGAGACTGCCCGGCGTGTCATCGACCACCAGGATGTCGTCCGGATAGGCGTGAACGTCTTTCATATGAGCGCCCTGTCCTTTAATCCATTCAGGATTGCAAGAAGATCTCTATATTGCAGATTCTCCGCCATGTGGCGCAGGTGTTCACCCAGTTCATGGTTCAGCTCGCTGATATGACCGATCACCTCAAGAATGCGGGGCCCTTCGAGAAACTGCGTGGCTCTCAACAGATCATCAGCAAGATGCCGGGGAAGATCCCAAAATTGATTTGAATTCAGCGAAAATGTCGTGACCCCATGCTCTGAAGCGTCTGCGTCAGAATGAAGATAGCGTATGCCAAGGTGTTTCGCCAGGGCATCAAATATATCAAAATCCTTGTAGGGCTTTCGAACGAAACCGTCGCAACCTGCCGCCAATATCTCGCGTCGCTCATCCTCCAGCGCGTGAGCTGTCACGGCAATGACTTTGGTGTAGCCACCGGCTTTGGTAGATTTGATGCGCCGGGTGGCTTCTTTCCCGTCCATGACCGGCATGCGTACATCCATCCAGATGAGGTGAGGATGCCATTCCTCGAATATCTCCACCGCCTCCATGCCATTGTTCGCTTCCCGCAGATCAAAGCCCAGCGGATCGAGCAACTTATACAAGAGCAGGCGGTTCTCCCACTGGTCTTCGACGATCAGGATCCGGTAACGCGGCTGCCCCTCTTCAAGTCCGATGACCCGCCCATGACGTAGCGCGACGGGCGTCTTTTCCGCCGGAAGCACAGTCACTGGAATCTCGAAATAAAACTGCGAACCTCTTCCTGACTCGCTCGTAACGCCAAGCTGCCCGCCCATGAGCTCGACATGCTGTTTGCAAATGGCCAGTCCCAGCCCGGTTCCGGCGTCCCTGACAGGTTGGTCAGCCAATTGCACGAAGGGTTGAAAAATGCGCTCCAGGTCTTGTTTACGGATGCCGGGGCCGCTGTCGGTCACTTCAAATCGGATGCGTCTCGATTGCGATGACTCGCCGTGCACGATCGCTACATGGAGAATTACGCGACCCTTTTGTGTAAATTTGATGGCGTTGCCCATCAGATTGATCAACACCTGGCGCAACTTGCCTGAGTCAACGTTGACACGACTTGGAAAATCAGTGGATTGTTCCACCGTGAAATCAAGGCCCTTCTCCTTCGCCTTGACATACATCAGCAAGCGCGTCTCCTCGATGACCTGGTGCAAATCTGTAGCAGATTCTTCCAACATCACGCGCCCGGATTCGATCTTGGAGATGTCCAGAATATTGTTGATCAGGTTCAGCAAGTGTTCACCGCTGCGGGTGATGATGTTCAGCTTCTCAATCTGTTGCCCGGTCGCCTCCGGCGCAACCTTCAGCAGTTGCGCGAATCCCAGCACGGCATTCAGCGGGGTGCGCAATTCGTGACTCATGTTGGCCAGAAAGACGCTTTTGGCGCGGTTCGCTTGCTCTGCCTGTTCTTTCGTCGCGATCAACTCGGCAGTCCGTTCCACAACTCTGATTTCCAGGGACTCCTTGTTCTTGTATAGCTCCGAACGAGCTTGAAGCAGGTTCCGGATCATCCTCATGAAAGCACTTTCAAGAATTTTTAATTCATTGTTTCCCTTTGTTCTTACATCAATCTTTACATTTTCAAGATTGTCAAAATTCAACTGCTCCGCTGCACGCGTGAGTTCGGCAAGAGGCCTACTGAGCAGATATCTTGAAATCAATAAAAACAGTATCCAGAACCCTGCTATGCTAATAATTGCACTGACAATCAAAAGAGTGGCACTGAATTTCAGCTTATTGATGATAATATTGTGACTTGAATAAATTGTAACGACACCGACTCGGAATGGACTATCACCTCTGAGATAATCTATCTGGAATGTTTTCCAAAAAAGACCTGAAGGCAAAATATTGCTTTTATTGTCATTGTCTTTTTCCGGAGATATCAAATCAGACAGATGCAAGACATTCCCTCTTTCCCCCGCATACTTGCCCTTTGAATTTACAATTTCAATGCCGACAATATTCGGAAGTTTTATGATGCCGTCGAGAGTGGATTGCAGTTGTTTTTCGTTAAGCTCCCAAAGCGCTTGGCCCAATGACGGTTGAACGACCTGCTTTAGGATCTCCAATTCTTCAAGAACAAGATTTTTTGCATGCGCATATTCCGCGACAAGTTGCGCACCGGTTGCAGTCACAACAAGAATTAGATAGAAAGAAAACGCCACCCTTAAGAGCCGGGTTGCGATCGAGTCTTTTATGGGTACAAGATCTTTCAACACCATAACTGCCTCCGATGGCGATCTTGCAATTACGGCGTGTACCACGAACTCTTATCATTTAGCGGTGTTTCTCTAGGCAAATTTGGATCATTTAGTTTGAACATCCTTCTGTTTTTCAGGTTGCCTTGTTCCAAAGCTTCTTTTATTTCGGGATGGTTGTAAAAAAGTTTATCGAATGAGCCGTCTTTGAGCGCCATGCGGAAGCCACGCTCAAGCCTGTCAGCCAGTTTTTTGTTGTTCTTGTTGGTAAATATATATCCAGGCGTGGAATAGTAAAGCAATAGGTCTGTTTCCGCGGCCAAGACGGGAATACTCATATTCCGGATTTCCCGCCATGGTTCGTGGGCGACTCCAGGAAAATAATCGAAGCGCCGTTCTTTTGACACGGCGAAAAGTTCTCTATGCCCCGAAGTCGCCACCACGTTCTGACCGTTTCGCAAACCGTGCGTGCAAGGCAACGGACCGAAAGGCATCGCCATGCACCTCGTTCCAGCCGTCTGCCGTTGACGATCCGACGCACGTGCCTTGCATCTCGAATGGCGAATGTGCCGCGTGTGGCGATCAGCGTGTGTGCTTCCACGGCGTGCAGACAGGGCAATCTCCGCAAAAATTGCCAGCGCCGTGGTGTGCGAGATGGCGACGACGCCAGCGGTGGTTTTTTCACGCTATCGCTCCAGCCAAACTGTGAACTGCCGGGCAAGCAAAACATGCTGCGTCATTCCCGGGTACCGGTCGAACCGGCCAGCAGAGGTTGAGTCCGACTTCCGTTCGCCCTCGGCGTTGTCGCTCATCTCGAACGTCGCTTGGCGCCGCAGCCGCTCGAGATCTGTGAAGCGACCGTTCTCCGCGTCCCGCCCGCGAGACCGAGGGCAAAGACTCGCAGTTACGGTGCATACCACAAGCTCTTGTCGCTTAGCGGCGTCTCTGCAGGCAGAGATGAATTTTTAAGTTCAAAAACCCTTCTATTTTTCAGGTTGGCTTTTTCAAAAACCTCTTTCATGTCGGGATGATTATAAAAAAGCTTATCGAACGAACCATCTTTAAGAGCCATTCGGAACCCACGTTCGAGCCTGTCAGCCAATTTTTGGTTGTTTTTGTTGGTAAAAATATATCCTGGGGTTGGGTAGTAAATCAACAAATCCGTTTCCACCACCAACCCGGGAATATTCATATCCCGCAACTCCCGCCATGGTTCGTGAGCGACTCTTGGAAAATAATCAAAGCGACGCTCCTTTAACATGGCGAAGAGCTCCCTATATCCTGAAGTTGAAACCACGTTCAGGCCATTTTCTTGAAAAACTTTTGCCTCCGGCCAAACATCATTCAGACCGGCCCACAATTTCTGCAGATCTGCCAGCGTCCGGACGGCCGAAAATTTCGGTTGATCGCTTTCATTGATAATGGCGATGTGATAACCGTACAGTCCCTTGTCGAATGGAATCCGGATGGGATGAAGCTCCTGCTCGCGCTCTTTTGATGTCGATGTCAAAATGACATCGATATACCCTTGCTTTACCATCTCAAAATCCCTCGCCTGTGGAAGCTCTTGCTGGGGCGCTTGAATCTTGAAAGGGCCATCGGTTTTTTCAGTCTTTTCCAAGATCAATTTCAATACTTGGTATTTATATTCTTTGGTCTGGTCATAGTTTGTGGCGGTTCCCCTGAAAGCACGCACTCGGACCACCAGAGGTTGTTCCGGCTCAGCTGCCCAAAGGGACAATGAGGGGAGACAGGCCGCAAAGCATAAAATCATCGACAACACAGGTTTGAAGTATTGTTTCAATTTCATCTCCTCAGTTTGAATCGACCGATATGGTTTGTTCCGGATCAGTTATTTCACTGTGTGGTCCCCATTTGATTCGCGATCAAGGGCAACCGCCAAACGAAATTCTCCCTCATGCTTGTGCAGGGTCACGTCGATGTTGAGTCGCAACTCGCGTTCTGCAGAAGGCTTCATCACGAGGCCGTACGGTGCGGCAAATTCCGCGTGCTGAACGCGCTGCGCATCCATTCCGCGTCCAACGATTTCGGCAGCCCGGATTGCGCCCATCTCTTCCTGGATCCGAAAATCCAAGAGCGTAAGACCGGTCCGATGCCCATGAACCAGGGTCAATGCTTCTCGGCCCGAAGCCGCGACGCCGCAAGCCCAGCCATTGCGGGCCAGCCGGTCATCGAGATGGGCGAGCACCGCAGCCTGGTCCTCGACGAGGTGAAGCGTCGCTGGGTACATCGCAGGACCGTGTGCTGGTGTGGTTTGCGCTCTCTGCGCGGCTGGGACGTCTTCCCGACGGTGCGCCCGCCTGGACCAGTCCATGCGAGACATGGAAGCTGACACGTTGACGATGGGCAATGACGGAAAAATCAGCGCCTGAAAGCCATTCCATTTTATGAACCGCATCGATGGCGTCTACTCGGGTCTCTACGATGCAAGGCATCCCTGACCGAGAACGGGTCTGCAATAGATCCTTGCCATCCATTTGGCTGGCGGCGTGCGACGCCCTCTTCCTGGACCGCAGGCCGCGTCCGCAGCCGGTGTCGCCGGCCGCGTGATGAACACCGGTTTCGTTCGAGGGGAACGTCATCAAGGCCGGCGCAGCGCCCGAACATCGGCGCTCGAAGGGCGCGAGGCTTGCCCAGCGGTTGATTCATACGCAACTTCAGCACCGACCGCGCTACTCGATCACACCAGCCTGTGACCGGTGCGAACGATTGCCATCGTGCGTGGAGGATGGGGCGCCAAATCGTGGGGTCTCGTGGCCGAGCGCTTGCTGGCAGCCTGCTATCCTGAGGCACAGGGCGCCGAACCGCCGCCGCTGCCAGATCCTGTGTAGTACCGCACTACCCGTTCACCACGGAGGACATATGACAGCGCATCCGAGCTCCGGCCCTCGCCCCTACATCGATCACCTGGACGGCATCCGCTGCCTCGCGGTGACGCTGGTGGTGCTGTTCCATGCCAAGCTGGCCCTGCTGCCGGGTGGCTTCATTGGCGTCGACGTGTTCTTCGTCATCTCAGGTTTCCTGATGACGCGGATACTGCTCGAGAAGACGCTCGACCTGGAGGGCATCAAGTCGTTCTTCCGCAGCCGCGCGCGACGCATCCTCCCGGCCTACCTGGCGACGCTCGTGGTGTGCGGCGTCGTCTCCGCACTGTTGCTGCTGCCCGTCCATGTGAAGGGCATCGCGGCCAGCCTCGCTGCGGCGCCGCTGTTCCTGTCCAACTTCGTTTTCTGGAAGACCACGGACTACTTTTCACAGGACCTCGCGTACAACCCGCTGCTCCACACTTGGTCGCTGGCAGTCGAGTGGCAGTTCTATGTGCTGTACCCCTTGCTGTTCGTTTTCCTCCGCCGGCACCGCAGGCTGGTCCCGGGTGCGATGCTGCTGTGCGGACTGCTGTCTTATGCCGTGGCCGATGGTCTGGTGACCCGTTCGCACACCATCTTTTCCTTCTACTTGCTGCCCACGCGCACCTGGGAATTCATCCTCGGCGGCCTGCTGGTGTTCGCGCCACCACTGCCGCCGAACCGCCGCGGGATGGGCGCGTTGCTGGGCGGGCTGGGTTTCCTGATCGTTGTAGGTTGCGCCGCGCGCTACACGCCGGGCACACCGTTCCCCGGCGCTGCGGCGCTTCTTCCCTGCCTGGGCACGGCACTGATGATCCACGCGGGTGGCGCGCCCGGTCCGCTGAACCGGCTGCTGACGTGGCGCCCGGTCGACCGAATCGGCAAGTACTCGTATTCCATCTACCTCTGGCACTGGCCGCTCATCGTCTTCTCGCAGTACGTGTTCACGCCCGGCCATTTCGACGACAAGCCGTGGTTCGTCCCCGCAGTGGCGCTGTCATCGATCGGTCTTGGATATCTTTCCTGGAAGTACATTGAAGCGCCGTTCCGCAAGCCGCCGGAGCATCAGGCGACGGCGCTTCCCGCGCAATGGCCACGCAGCGCGGTGGTCCTCCTGTCATCGCTGTGTTTCGCGCTGGGCGCATGGATGCATGCCTTGGAGGGGCTGCCGTTCCGTTTCTCGCCGCGAGTAACCGCCTTGGCGAATGCTTACAAGGATGCGGGCGAGTTCAGGGGCTGCCTTTCCAAGTCCCCTTCGGCGGACGGAAGCACGAAGGACCTGTGCCGCCTGGGTGCGCCATCCGCACCCGTCTCTTTTCTGATGCTTGGCGATTCACACGGGGCGGCGCTGGCCGACGGCGTCTCGCACGTGGCGGCCGCTGACGGGCAGGCAGGGCTGCTCTCCGTCTCCGATGCCTCGCGCCGCTGCTCGATTTCCCAGGCAACTACCTGCCCAGCCGGGCGCGCTGCGACCGGGCACAGCGCGCCATTCCGCGATTGGTGGCGTCCGTGCGGCCAACGCTGATCGTGCTGCACGCCGCCTGGGGTGCCTACCACCGCCGCGACCCTGCCCGGTTCGAGCGGGTGCTGGCGCAGACGCTGGACTCGTTCGCAGGGCACGGTGCGCAGGTCGTGATCGTCGGCGACACACCGGGCGCCCGCGACAACGTGCCCATCAGCCTTGCCAAAGAGGCCGCGTTCGGCACCCGCACCGTCCTGGCTTACACGTCTCGGGAAGTGCAGCAACGCGAAGACGCCACCGAGAAGCTGCTTCGCGAGCAGGCAATGAAGCGGTCCTTCTTGTACGTCGATCTGGTCGGGCGATTGTGCGATGCATCGGGTTGCCGTCTGGTGTTCGACGACCAACCGCTCTACTGGGACCAATCGCACCTCACCGGGGCGGGTTCCCGGTACGTCGTCGCCCTTGTCGACAAGGAACTCTTTGGACGCAGGGCCGATGCACCGCCCACTGCGCCACCTTGGGCAATCCAATCGGTATCCCGATAGCCGGCGCGCATTCAATGACGCGGTTCATTGACCGCGGCGCGGCTTCGAGGCCGCACCGGCGCGAGCCCCGCGCATGGACTCCAAGTTGATGCTGATGCTGGCCACCCACGTCCGGGACATGACGCCCGCAGAGGCCGTCGGCTCTGCAAGTCACCGTTTGCCCGAGCGCAACAAAGGCCACGCCAGCATCTGCTTCGTGGCGCTGGTCCGGCATCGCATCATGCGTCAGCGTCTCAAGCTCCGGCGCCTGAAAAATACCTGCCGGGAGTCTCCCCCAGTGCGCCTTTGAACACCGTTGAGAAGGCGCTAGGACTGCTGTATCCAAGCTCCATCGCAACGCGCGTGACGGATTCTCCGTTGCCCATCCGGACCACGGCGGCCAGCAGGCAAGCCTGCTGCCGCCATTCGATAAAGCTGATTCCGGTGTGCAGGCGAAACTGGCGCGTGAACGTACGGCGACTCATGCCAGCGCGTTCCGCCATGTCGTCGATTCCGATCTCCAGGGATGGGGACGCAAGAAAGCGGCTGCATGCCTGCGCAAGACGGGGCTCGTCAGGCATGGGAGCATTGAGCGACAGTGCCGGCATATCGGCGATTTCATGAAGCAGCAGTCCCATCAGGCAGGCATCACGCCCCTTGCGGGCGTAACGGGCCGGCACCTCCACAGCTTTCTCAAGCAGTTGCCGCACTAATGGAGAAACACCAAAGACCTGGCAATGTCGGGGAAGGCCCACGCGCTGCGCGGCGTCCGGACGAATGTAGGTGTTGAGCATGGTCACAGGGCCGCTCATCTGCATGGCATGCGGAATTCCCGCTGGCACCCAAATCGCTCTCAACGGCGGGACGGCCCAGTTACCTGCATCGGTTTGGACCGTGATGACGCCGCACGCTGCGTAAGCGAACTGGCCCCGACGGTGGCTATGCATTGGAAATAACGCGCCATCAGCGTAGTCCCTGCCCGTGACCACGACCTCGCAAGGCGTGTTGTTGTAGGGGACCGCACCAGCTTCTTGCATGGCCCGATTTTAATCAAATTTGACCCTTGATTGAAGGCGGGCCAGCCATGGTCGCGGCATATTTATGAGCGTCAAGGTGTCCTGCCTTGGCTTCATGAAAGACCGTCAGGCCATGCATAGAAAACACTTGATCCTTGCTGTCTTCGTGACGGCGATATGGGGAATCAACTTCCCGATAACCAAGCTGGGACTCGCCCGAATTGATCCGTTGTTATTGACGGCTATTCGTTTCACCCTGGCCGCATTTCCCTGGGTCTTCTTTGTGAAGCGACCGAACGTCGCAATCCGGTGGCTGGCTGCTTACGGCTTGATCTTCGGTGTAGCAATGTGGGCATTGATTAATCTTGGGATTGCGATGGGAGTGCCGCCAGGTAGCGCGTCGCTGCTGATTCAGTTCAGCGCGTTCTTCACACTGGGCTGGGGCGTTTTTCTGTTCCGCGAAAGCCTGACCTGGCCCCAATTGATCGGCATGGTACTAGCTGCAACTGGTCTGGTCGGCATCCTGATGGACAGCCCAGGCAAGGCTGCGACGATAGGCTTCATGCTGGTGATGGTCAGTGCGGTGGCTTGGAGCATCGGCAACGTCATCGTTAAGGTTTCAAAGGTGAAGGAGATTTTCGCGTTCGTCGTGTGGGCCAGCCTCTTTCCACCGATACCGTTGCTTCTGCTCACTTGGTGGCTGCGCGGGACGGCACCGTTCACCGAACTGCCGTCTCACGTCAATGCCGCCGCGGTCTTTTCGTTGGCGTTTCAGGTATATGCCTCCACGCACTTCTGCTATTGGGGATGGAACCTCCTGTTGCGCGAATACCCGGCGTCAAAGGTTGCCCCTTGGTCACTTCTGATTCCAGTCTTTGGAAGCTTCAGTTCGATCTTCATCGTTCATCAGATTCCGAGTTTTTGCGGCTGGATCTCCATTTCACTGATCCTTTTTTCGCTGGCCATCGGCATGAAAAAAGGACGTGCCGTGTTGATGCGGGATAAATCCTGCCCCACATCGCAAGAATGGCAACCAAGGGCTTCGAGTGCGAATTAATGAATCAGATGACCACACCTGAAATTACAGAAGAACGAGGGAGACGGCCTGTAGGAGAGCTACTCGGCTTGGCAGCGACGGCTTTCATCACACTGGTGATAGAGATCCTCCCGGCAGGATTGCTTTCTCAGATTGCGCAAGACTTGACTGTATCTGAAAGCTCAGCCGGTCAATTCATCACTGCCTATGCAGTAGGGATGTTGATTGCTGCTATACCAGCGGTCACCTTAACGCAACGCATGAGGCGTCGTTCATTATTATTGACTTCAATACTCGGTTGCGCGACCGTCAATCTCGCCACGGTGCTTTCCACTCACTACACCACTTCATCGGTGGCACGTTTCTTTTGCGGTGTTTTCGGGGGCACCGTCTGGTCACTGCTAACCGGCTACGCAGTGCGCATATCACCGACTCACCTTCGCGGCCGGGCGATTGCAATTTCCGGTGCTGGCGCCACCCTCGCTCTGGTATTTGGGGTACCGCGTACGGGACGACACGAATCAATTCGGGAACGTTCAGCGCCGTTCCCGTCGGCTGCCCGGATGGCTTTAGCAAACGGCGCGTTCCGAGGTTGCAAGAATTGATCGGAAAGCCCCTCAACCCGCAATCACTCCCACTCAATTATCAATAGGTGCGTTGCGTTCCCTCGACACGGAGGGTAGATGTGGCGCCGCGTCGCACTCCATACCGACGCGGTTACCGTCACTTCGGTGCATGCCTTATCTGCTGAAGGAAATCACGATCCTTATCGTCCCGCGCGCCCCACTCCAAGTACTTGTTGCGCAACCGCTGCGCGGCGCCGGCGGATGCGTGAGTTTCACCGAAACGCCGTTCAAGTTCGATCTGCGAGATGCCTTGAAGATCTGTATCCGCGGGCGGGAGCGCCTTTTGCATTCCATGGGCGCTTGCGAGATCATCGGCGACCTCATCCTCCCACTTTGTCATGGCGCCCGACTTGCGCGTCCCCTTCGCAGCGGAGACAGCACTGCGCGATCGGAGCGCGTGTTCGATGAATCTGGGCAAGTCCTCCAAGGTGCTACGCAAATCGTTCTCGGCCTTGCGAAGCTCGACTCGCAGGTCGAGGGACTTCAGCGCCTCGCTACGTCGGTAGCTGATCCACCCCATAACGCCACCAGCAATGCCCGTCGCTGCGCCGATGATCCCGGTGATGGCCCCGGTATAGGCCATCCAATCCGCTTCTGCCATGTGACAGTCTCCCCCGGCAGTTGCGACGTTACCGGGCGTTGCTGGCTGCAGCTACCAGCAGCCTAGCCTCCGTCATTGCCGACCCGATGTAGGCTTTCCAGAACGCTTCGTCGTCCATCCGGTCCCGATAGAAGGGCACGGAACAGAGGCGCTCTTTGTAGAGCGGAATTGCGAGGCGCATCAGCTCCTGCGTCTCTGCATGCAATGCTCGAAAGCGTTCCGAGGACATGATCTCCTTCAAGGAGGCTGCCTTCGCAGTCGGCGCGTTGTCCAGTTGATGCGTCATAGCGGATCCTTTCCGGATCCATGGCCGGCCCTGGCAGAAGCTGCGAGCGAACGCTCCACCAGCAAGCGCGCCGCCGTCACTCGGGACCCGACGTAGGCTTTCCAGAACGCCTCGTTGTCCATCCGGTCCCGATAGTAGGGCACCGAGCAGAGCCGCTCTTTGTCGAGGGGAACCGCCAGCCGCACCAGCTCCCGCCGTTCCTCGTCCAAGGTCTGAAAGGTCTGCGAGGCCATCAGCGTCGAGAGTGACACCTTCGGAGGCGGCGCGTCGTCCTGTTGTTGCGTCATAGCTGATTCCTGATCTGGCTGGCCAAGCTTAGCATTTGCTTCGCTGACCAGCGCGAACGGCCCATGCCAGGGATCACGTTGGCAGCCCTAGGCCCAACCGGCGGATGATGGCCCAGGCATACGCCTCGGCCTCATCTTCGCTGTAACGCGGTGCTGCGCTTCGGATAACCGCGCCACGCCGGGCACCGTGAGGATGTCCATGGTCGAGTTGGATTCGGTGGGCGTGATGTCGTGCATCGGGTTACCTGCTGCCGTTGTGCCAGCTGGCGCGCCGTGGTTACGGCCGATCCCGCTAGGAGCGCTTATAGCAGTGAACCCTGCCTCTCCGGTTCGAGGTCTCGAATCCTCTCCCAGAACTTCAGGGCCGTGCTGTGACGCGCCACGAACGCCAGCCAGTAGAGCGGCTGGTTGTTCGTGCCGGTGATCAGCTCCGCTGCCTCCGCAGTCTCCATGCCCAAGTTCTTGAGACGATTTCGCCAGTGCTCAAAAATGCGTGCCCGCACATAGTGATCTGGCCGCTGCAGGTCGCCCACATACTCCCGCCATCCAGGAGCGAATGTGTCGAGCGGTGAGGCGTCCTTGGTGACGTACTTGCGCAGATTGCGGTTCAGGTCTTGCACGCTCACGTGGATCAGGATGTCCATGCGTTCGAGCTTCGACAGCTTCTCAACAACGTTGAAGGGGAGCGCGGCAAGGCTGTAGGGGTCCAAGTACGCGAAGTGCAGCGCGTACTTGTTCAGCTTCGGGAGAATGCGATCGATCGTCGCGGCGGCATCACCGCATTCCACTTCAGCCGGCGCGTCAGCCTCTCTGAGCCGCCGCACCGCTGCGTCGGCGAGTGCGGCATGAGCGTCCGCGACGAACACTTGAGTGAATGGTGCGCTGCACTCAAGCGCCTGCCGCCACACTACGAGAGGCCCTCCGTCCAGAACTTCGGGTGTGTCTCTGATACGAACGCGCCCGGGCCCTGAGTACAGATCGATGAATGTCGCTCCTGCTGTCCGGGGTCGTTGCAACCACTTCTTCCGCACGCCCTTACCGCTGATGTCGACATAGCGACGCAGCAACGCGTATTTGCGCTTGGCCCACGAGCCCACCAGTTCTCGCGGCAGGCCGTCCCCCTCGTCCATCTCGTAGTCATCCGCGCTCATTCACGGCTCCCTGGTTTCGCCGGTTCGCTACAAGGCCGGCGCTTGATCCCATTCCACCCCGTCGAGCTGTCGGCCGGCAGCCTTCTTGCCGACGTTCATCAAAAAGATCGGTTCACCATCGGCAGCACGAAGCCGTTTTCTTCGATGCCCGTTCAGCAGTTCAAACTCGCTGGGCTGCCAATTGCCCCACTGTTTGAAGTGAAACGCAACCCCATGTTCTAGGCATTGGTCTCGCAGGAGGCGGAACCACTCGGGGTTTGACGGTCGGGCATGGTGGCCGCTCTCGCCACCGGTGATCACCCATTCGATCGCGTGCCGACGGGCCGTGGGGCGAAGCCACTTGCTCAGGTCTACCGGCCCCAGCAACGGCTCGCAGGACACGAAGCGCACTCGCGCAGGGTGCTTGAGCAGTTCCGGCACACGTTCGTCGGCCCATCGCTGCGTCTCCGCGGTCGTTCCGAGCCATACGTTGCTGGGCCAGGTCTTACCCCACGGCACCAGCCGACCAATCTGCTCGGGCCGCTTCGTCAGCAGTAGCCAGTCGAGGTTCGGTGTCTCAGCGATCAACGCCCACAGTCGGGCGCGCGGGACGTTGAGGTCCTCGCGGTCTTCGAACACGTCGGCCATGGACGCACAGAAGACCCGAGCGCGGCGGCCAGCCTGCCCGGCGGCCTTGTCCCACGCCATCGGTTGCCGCCAGTACGCATCGCTCGGCACGCGGCGAGGCTTGGCTTTGCCCCACAGGTCCAGGCCCAGCCGGTGCGAGAACGTCTCGGCGTAGCAGTGCTTACAGGCGGGGGACACGCGAACACACCCCCACCACGGATTGAAGGTGTGCTCGGTCCACTCGATTTTCGAGTTCTTCGCCATGCAGCCCGCGATAGTACAGCGGCATCATGGGGCGCCGAAGGCTCACAGGGCGAGCCCGGGTCGTCTCCATGCGAAACTCCCGCCGGGCGGAGGTTTGCATGGCACGCGAGCAGACACAGACGACGCCACCGAGGACTGTCACCATCGAGGTTAACGGGACGACTTACATGGACCACTACACCGTTTCCGCTGGGATCATGACGGTCTCCACGGGTCTAGGGAGCAAACCGGCGCAAGTCAGCGGACACCAGCACGACTCGCTTGCACGCCTTCTGCTACGCGAACTCGTGAGCGAGAGTAAGGCCTGACCGTATGGACGCTTGCGACATTGTCCGGCTCGAGACTGCGCCCATCGACGACATCATGGCTCAGCTCGAGGGCCACGTCTTCCACGTCACAAAGCGCACGTACTGGCCCAGCATCCAACGGGCCGGTGCCATCCTTGTGAATGCTGACGGGGCGTTGCCTACAACCTTCGGCTCGTCCTCGAAATCGTTCTTCCGAGCGCGCGGCTGCGTCTCGCTGTTCGACTACCGCCTCGAAGACGGCAGTCGGCTGCATGGCTGTACTCCTCTGCAGGCTGCGGAGCCCGGCAAAGAAGGAGTAGCCATATTGCTGCTCGCCAAAGCGACCTACGACAGACTGATCCCGTGGTCACGCTGGAAGGAGGAAAGTTCGAGCGAGCAGATCGTGCCCTACATTGAAGCTGGCTATCTCGGCCCGTTGCCGCTGGAGTTCGTCGTACGCGTCATCTTCTTCCGCCGGGAGGAAGACCCGAACTGCCTTGCGGCGGTGCTTCGTCGGGCTCGAGATCGCCTTCGGTGATTCCGTGGACTGACCCCGCATCGTCCTTCACGCCGTAGCACAGCGTCTCGCCATCAGCGGACACTCTGCAGTGCCCGACACGCACCGGCGGCTGCTTGGGGCCGCTTTCGACAGGTTTCTCTCGCTCCATTACCGCACCCGCGCAGCGGTGGACCGGTGCAGCACCGATGTGCGGTCGATGTTCGTATCGCTTGCCACGACCTCACCGATCTTGGTCTCGGCTGCCTTTCGCATGCGCATCGGCACGCCGCCGCTCGGGCCCTTCACGATCGGACCGCGATGTAGGCCGCGACCAGGTAGGCAAGTGCGACCACGAACTGCGGACTGAAATTGGTGGGGTCCGTCGGTCGGGCGTACGTAAGCGGTCAATTGACCGCGTCCTTGCGTCTGGGGCGGTTTACTGATCCGCCGCGATGCGCCACGGCAGAAGTGCCTCGTAGTCCTCCACCGTCGAGGCTGTGGGCAGCCTGATGAGCAATGCCCGAAGGTAGTCATAGC
>Ga0170475_103823680_pt1 | contig 18161 bp, 13 predicted proteins | sample Soicark_Litter_5_FD_111474 | JGI IMG/M metagenome (GOLD analysis project Ga0170475, IMG submission 111474) | Avena fatua rhizosphere microbial communities from Hopland, California, USA. Combined Assembly of 48 SPs
CCCCGGGCGACGGCGGCCTCGATCGCCTTCGACTGGGTGTCCGTGTCGCCGTCGGCCTTGCCCGCCGCGGTCGTGATCGTGACGCCGTTCTTCTGACCGGCCTCCTTGGCGCCCTTCTGCATGGCGATGAAGAAGGGATTCGTGCTGGTCTTGGTGATTAAGGTGACCGACACTTTCCCGCCGCCTCCCCCACCACCGCCGGAACTGCCGCTCGGACTGGCGCTGTTGCCACAGCCGGCCAGGCCGAGAGCGGCGGTGCTCAGCAGGGCGATCGGAAGGATCGCCCGCCGGGCTAGCTTCGTGCGTCGTTGCATCTATGCCTCCGAGGATCGGACCTCACTGTCCGCTGCCGACCTGACAACGGTGTCAGGACATTTCTAAGGCATTCTCAGCGCCACGTCAAGACCCGATTAGTCCCGATTCCGCACGTTCGCTATGCTCCGGGCGGGGTAAGGAGACAACGATGTCAGGTGCCGGTCCAGCCAACTCTCGACCACGACCTACCATCCGCGACGTCGCCGCGCTGGCGGGCGTGGGGATCAAGACGGTATCTCGGGTAATCAACGACGAGAGTAACGTTTCCGCCGCCACCAGGGAGCGGGTCGAGCGCGCCGTGTCGGCGTTGAATTTTCAACCGCATTCGGGCGCAGGTGCTCTCCGCCGCGGCGACCGGAAGACCCTCACGCTGGGTCTCCTGCTGGAGTCGGTGGCCAACCCGTTCTCCGCAGCGATCAATCGCGCCGTCGAAGAGGTCGCCTCCAGGCGGCAGACGGCTGTCTTCGCGGCGAGCTTCGACAACGATCCGGAGCGGGAGAAGAGCCTGATCAAGACATTCACCAGGCGCCGGGTGGACGGGCTCATCCTCACCACGATCAGCACCGATCACGGGTACCTGCAGGTCGAACGAGAGCAGGGCACCCCGATCGTCTTCGTCGACCGCCCCCCGGTGGGCCTGGTCGCGGATTCGGTGCTCACCGACAACTTCAACGCCGCGTACGTGGCAACCCGGCATCTGATCGCTCGCGGTCATACTCGGATCGCCCACCTGGGCGACAACCCGACGATCTCAACAGCCGTGGAACGGCGCCGTGGATTCGCGGCGGCCATGGCAGAGGCAGGGCTGGACCCCGACCGCTACGCCGAGACCGACGACGACGGATCGGCAGAACGCGGCCTACGCGAGGTTCACCGACTGATGTCTCTGGAGGATGCGCCCACCGCCGTGTTCACCAGCCAGAACCTGCTCACCATCGGGGGCATTCGCGCCCTGCACCGGCTCGGTCTTCAGCACCGGATCGCCCTGATCGGGCTCGACGACATCAGCCTCGGCGATGTCCTCGACCCCCCAATCACGGTAATGGCCCAGGACCCCACGGCCATCGGCACGCTCGCCGCCGAACGTCTCTTCGCCCAGCTGGACGGAGATCGCTCAGCGGTGAGCGCGCGCATCGTCCCGGCCACGCTGATCGTCCGGGGTTCCGGGGAGATACGGCCCCCGGACTCCACCCGCCACCCTCGCTGACGTCGCCCGCTGACCGGTCGTGTTGTCCGCCTCCGCCTCGGGGCGCGCGGACGATCTGTGCCGTCGAACCTGGTGGAGCACGGCGACCCGTGCCAAGGTGGAGACTGACATGACCGATATCGCTCCTTCGGTTTCCGGCGCGCAGCCGGGCAACGCCTTCGATGACACGGCGTTCGACGGTGCAGTGCCCGACAATGCCCGCGCCCACGACGCACGTTCCGACAAACCACTCGCCGACGACGCGCTCGTCGACAACGAGGACACGGTGGTGATCTGGCGTCCCTGCGCGTTCTGTGGCGCTCCCGTCGACGTTTCCGGGTACTGCCAGGCTTGCGGCGCTGAGGCGCTGAAGGATCGGAATCACTACACCGAGCATCCCGCCACCTGGGCGGCGGCGTGTTGTGACCGCGGCGTCCGACACCAGCGCAACGAGGACGCCTCCGCGATCGCGGCCGAGGCCGACCCGGGCGCCCGCGCGGTCCTCGTGGTCTGCGACGGGGGGTCGACCTCCACCGCCTCCGACGTGGCGAGTCTGCGGGCGGCCCGAGCCGCGCGTGACCTGCTGGCGACCCGCCCGCCCGGCCGGCCCACTCGGACCGAATCATGGGTCAGGTCGGGTGCCGATCTGGTGGGCAGCCGATCGGATGACCTGACCACGGCGATCCGGGAGGCGGTCAGAGTTGCCAACGACGCGGTACGCTCCGCCACCACTCCGGGTAGCCCCAGCGCCGCTTCCTGCACCTTCGCCGCGGCCGTGCTGGAACGGCACCTGCTGGTTTACGGCAACGTCGGCGACAGCCGCATCTACTGGTTGCCGGATGCCGGCAGCGACGCGCCGCGGCTGCTGAGTCTGGACGACTCGTTGGCCCAGTTGCGGATCGATGCCGGCTCTCCGCGGGCGGATGCCGAGACCGGGCCGCAGGCCCACGCGATCACCAAGTGGCTTGGCCGCGACTCCCCCGACATCAGCCCCACCACCGGCTGGACCGAGCTGGTCGGGCCCGGCTGGGTCCTCGTCTGCTCCGACGGTCTCTGGAACTACGCTTCCGAGCCGGTCACCCTCCAAGAACTTGTGGCCGAGCGATCCTCGCGGGTACGCGGCGACCCGCTAGCCCTGGTGGAGGCCCTGGTGTCGTGGGCCTGCGAGCAGGGCGGCAAGGACAACGTCACCGTCGCGCTCGCCCGGCACGAAGCGCCATGACCGAACCTCGGATCAACGTCGCCGGGCCGTTCGCCTTCGTGGCGGAGGTCGGCGTCGACGACGACTGGTATTCGACCCAACAGAGCCCAGACCCGCTGCCGGACCCCGCCCCGGAGCAGGTGGTTCCACTGAGAGAGTCCTCCGTACTGGTCGGACGGCGCTCGGCAAGCCGCAATGTGTATCCCGACATCGACTGTGAGCCGGACAGCGGCGCGAGTCGGCGCCAGGCGCAGCTGACCACCGACGGGGCCCGCTGGTGGGTGGAGGACCTGGGGTCCGCCAACGGTACCTTCGTCGCCACCGAGGGTGAGGATCTGCCCGAGGATCCCATCCCCGTCGGCGTCCGGCGGGAGCTGGGACCGGGCGACCGGGTCTATGTCGGCGGCTGGACGCGGATCGTGGTTCGCCCGGCGACGCCGCCGGAGCAGCGCTCGCCGCGCTGAGCGGAACGCCGGGCCTCCGCCTTCGGCGAACACCGCCGAAGCCGCGGCGCCTGTGTGGCAGCGTTGGCCTGGCCAGCGTACGCCGAATCAGGAGAGCTTTGTGGAGATCAAGGTCGGCATCCAGCACGTCAATCGCGAGGTCGTCATCGAGAGCAACGAGTCGGCCGCCGCCGTGGAGAAGGACCTCGCTAAGGCGCTGAACGGCGGTGGGCTGTTCACCCTCACCGACGAGCGCGGGCGCAAGGTGCTCATCCCGTCGGAGACCATCGGCTACGTGGACATCGGACAGGAGGGCGGCCGCCACGTCGGGTTCGGTACCGGCTGACGTGTGACGACTCGGGGAGGTCAGGCCTGCAGGCCGAGCTTGGCCATCCGCTCGGTGTGATTGGCGACGAGCCGGGAGAACATCCGGCTGATGGCGGGCAGATCCATGCCGGGCCGGTCCGACGTCCCGGTCAGGAGGCTGGTCAGCGCGTCCCGGTCGGCCGCGACACGTTGCGCCTGGCTCAGCGCCTCTCCGACCAGTCGGCGACCCCAGAGCGCGAGCCGGCCCGCCAGCTTGGGGTCAGCTTCGATGCCCGCGCGGACCCGGCTCACCACGAACTCGTCGTGCCCTCGGTCGGCGAGCACCTCGAAGACCAGCGTCCGGGTGTCCTCGTCCACAAAGGCGGCCACCTCGCGATAGAAGTCAGCCGCGATGCCGTCCCCCACATAGGCCTTCAGCAGTCCTTCGTACCAGTCCTTGGGCCGGGTGTACTCGTGGAAGGTGTTGAACGGGGCGTGGAACGGCCGCATTGCAGCCAGCACGCTTACCTCGAACACCTCCTCGAGCCGATCCCGGAGCGGTGCGAAGTAGTGGATCTGCGCAGAGGCCATGGTCGCGACATGGATCTTGTCCAGCAGGGTCGGGGCCATCCGGGCATCCTCGGCCAGCCGCTCGAAGGCGGTCAACGTCCCATAGGCGAGGATGCCGAGCAGGTCGACGGCTCCGGCCCGGTAGCTGTCCTCCGCCGGCGGCACGGTCATGGCCGAAGCCTACGACCGGGTTTGGCCCGGCCGCGCTACAATATTGGGTCGTGCGTCCGGTGTATCGCCTCCGGCCGCCCGGCTTGGCCTGATCGAGCCGTCGGACACCCGGAGCCGCACCCCGGCTCCGTGACGGCGACCGGCCGGACAGAAGACCACAGCAAAGGCAAGCAACTGAACACCGACCTCCCTCCTACAACTCCACCACCCAGCGCACCGAGCGCCGCGGCCACGGCCGCCACCAAGAGCTTCGCCGATCTGGGCGTGCTCCCCGCCACGGTCCAGAGCCTCGCCGAGGTGGGCATCGTGACCCCCTTTCCGATCCAGGCGATGGCCATCCCGATCGCCCTGACCGGTGCCGACATGATCGGGCAGGCCCGCACCGGGACCGGGAAGACCCTGGCCTTCGGCATCACGCTGCTGCAGCGCATCCTGGTGCCCAGCGAGCGGGACTTCGAGACCTTGGCCAGGCCGGGCGCGCCACAGGCGCTCGTAGTGACTCCGTCGCGGGAGCTCGCGGCTCAGGTCGGCAAGGATCTCCAGGTGGCCGCACGGCACAGACGGGCCCGAGTTCTGACGGTTTACGGTGGGGTCGGGTACGACCCTCAGCTGGAGGCACTGGCTGCCGGCGTGGAGGTCGTGGTGGGTACGCCGGGACGCCTGCTGGATCTCGCCGACCGGGGATCGCTCGACCTCGGCCACGTCAAGGTGCTGGTGCTCGACGAGGCCGACGAGATGCTCGACCTGGGCTTCTTGCCTGACGTCGAGCGGATCTTGACGAAGGTGCCGGAGCTGCGCCAGACCATGCTGTTCTCGGCAACCATGCCGTCGGCGATCGTCTCGCTGGCCCGCCATCACCTCCGGCACCCGGTGAACATTCGCGCCGAGTCGGCCGCCGAGACCACCACGGTGCCGACCACCGCCCAGTTCGTCTACCGGACGCACGACCTCGACAAGCCCGAGGTGGTGGCGCGGATCCTGCAGGCCGAAAACCGGCACCGCGTCATGATCTTCTCCCGCACCAAGCGCAGCGCCCAGCGAGTGGCCGACGAACTCGCAGGCCGCGGATTCGCCGCCGCTGCGATCCACGGCGACCTGTCCCAGATCTCCCGAGAGAAGGCGCTCAAGCAATTTCGTTCGGGCGCGATCGACGTGCTGGTGGCCACGGACGTCGCCGCCCGCGGGATCGACGTCGAGGGCGTCACCCACGTGATCAACTACGAGTGCCCGGATGACGAGAACGCCTACCTGCACCGAATCGGACGAACGGGCCGGGCCGGCGCCTCGGGCGTCGCCATCACCTTCGTCGACTGGGCCGACGGGGCGCGTTGGAAGATGATCAACGCAGCCCACGGCCTTCCCTTCGACGAACCCGAGGAGACGTACTCCACCTCGGAGCACCTGTACCGCGACCAAGGGATCCCCAAGGAGGCGGGTGGGCGGCTGGGCGGACCGCCCGCGGAAAGTTCCCCGGGTGCAGCCGGGGAGGCCGGTCCGCCGCGGGAACGGACCCCGCGCCGGCGGGGCCGGCAACGCCTGCGGAACGGAGTGCCCGTGCCCAGGGAGCCCGAGCCGGCGACCCAGGTGAGCTCGCGGCCTCGGCGGCGCCGGACGCGCACCCGCTAGCGCGCCGCGCCCGCCGGGGCGGCTACCACCACGAGGTTGCTGTCGTAGCCTCCTTGGTCCGGGTGGCCTCCTTGGTCCGGGTGAAAGGCTCCACTGCAGGTGATGAGCACGAGCCGGTGCGGACCGGTCTGATCCAATGCCCTTCCGTCGTCGGCGAGGGCACGCTTGGGCACCACCTGAACCGACCTCACCCGGTAGTGGGCCAGGTGACCCTGGCCCCTCAGTGTGATGGCGGCACCCGTTCTGACAGCCAGCAGGCGGGCGAAGAAGCCGATCCCCTGCTCCGCGGAGTCGACGTGGCCGGCGATCACCGTCGCGCCGAAGGGATCGCCCGCCTCCGCGCTGCCGTCCCACCAGCCGACGTTACGAACGTCGGAGGGGACGTCGAGTACGCCGTCTCGGGTGCTCGTCGACTCCACGGCCGCCGATGCACCGCCGGGAAGGAGCAGCGTTTCCGGGACGAAGCTCACCCGCTGGCTCCGGGCCGGCCGCGCCAGGCGGGCAGCCGGTCCCGCATCGCCGGCTGAGGATGCCGCCGCGTGAGGCGCTGCGGGCAGCGCCGCGGCATCCGGCTGCGCCGGCCCGGCGCAGCCGACGACCACCAAGACCAGGGCGGCCAGGCCTATCCGTCGCAGTGGTCTGGTCACCGGGTGAGGTCGACGTACACTCTCGGTCCGGCACCGACGGCCTGCCCGCCAGTGCCGGTGTTGATGCCGGAGGGTCGCGCCGAACCGGTCTTGCGGGTCTGGAGAACGTGCACCACCACGTTCATCGTCTTGGCCGCCGGGTTGCCGATCGCGTACACGGCGTTGAGGGTGCCGCCGCGCACGGTGAGGTCCACCGGACCGAAGAACACGGGCTTGGACTTGCCGGTGGGCACAATGGCTACTGAATAGGTGGCCACCGGCGCGACAATGTGCAACCACTCACCGTTGGCGATGTCCTTGAACAGCACCTTGCCGTTGACGGTGATGTCAGCCGGCGGCACGGCTGCATCATGGGCGACGGTGAGCGACGCCTTGTCCGCTGGCACCGCCGTGAGGTCGTTCTTGTACGCGGTCAGCAGCGGCGCGCCCCGCGGCTCGTCGGGGAGGTGGGCGACGACGTCCATGCTCCAGTTCGCCCCGACCGCGACGGTCTGCTTGATCAGGGTCGACCCACCTGCAATGACGGTGATCGTGCGGTGCCCGCTGTGGACCGTGATCGGACCGACGATGGCGCCGGACTTGGTGCCCTTGGCGACCGTTTCCTGGTCGACCCTGAAGTCCACCGTCTTCCCGGGCAGACCCTGAATCAGGTACAACTGCGCATCGTCGGCTGCGTAGCTGGGGGCGTAGCCGAGCCCGCCGATCAGGAGGGCGCCCAACGTGCCCACCGTCGCTGCCAACCAGCTGACCCGACTCTTGACGATCTTCGCGCGTCCCATGATCCCCTCCCCGCTGAGGCCTCCCACCCGGGCGCACTCTATCGCCGGATGAGGACGCCTTCCGGCGTCAGCGCAAACTGGTCGAGCATCACGGGGCCGAGTTGGCCCGACGTCACCCCGGTTCGTCCGCTTCTCCCCCGCGTTCGGATGGGTCCGTCGGCCGCGGATGGTCCCCTTCCCATCCGAGGTGGTGACCCCATCCGAGCTGGTCGGAGATGTCCGAGCCGGGCCGAGTGCGACGGTTGCGTCGCAGCGCCTGCCTGGGGCGACCCCGAAAGCGGTACGACGTCGACGCGCCGGCTGCTCACCGCGCTCTGCTCAGCCACACCCTCTGCCAGGTGTCGGAGGAGACGGTTCGGATGGATACGTCGTCCTCGGATGGGAAATAGGCCATCCGAGGCAGTCCAAGCCGTCCGACAACGACGAAACCATCCGAAACGCGGACCTAGGGGCAGCGGACGACGCTGACGCCGCACGGCGCGGTCTTGAGCAAGAACTCGCGGCCCGTCCGGGTCAGCAGCAAGTGCTCCGTCGTCGCCAGTTCGATCGTGGCCGGCAGCAGGTCGACGACGTCGTCGGTGCCGCGCACGATGTCGCCGGCGACCGCGCCGCCCGTCAAGACCTGGTGAACCCAGTCCTCCAGAGTCTCCGGGTCGAAGCCGAGCGAGAAGGTCAGGCAGGCCTGGGGGTCGAGGTCGACCACCAGCACGCGCCGGCCCTCCTGCGCCATGGCGACCCTCAGCGAGGCCACGGTCGTGGTCTTGGCGACCCCACCCTTTCTGATTCGCGACGGCCACCATCCAGGCGCTGCGTCGGGGGCGCGCGAGTCGGGGGTGGCTTCGCTCATGGCGTCCCGACCGGAGGCCGCCGAATGCGGCCCATCAACGCCTCGAACACCTCCACGCTCGTCGTGTTGCAACCCAGGTCGTGATCGGTCTTGCCCGTCCCGTGGTAGTCGCTGGAGCCGGTCGCCAGCACGCCGAGCCGGGCGGCGAGCCGCCGCAGTCGGGCCCGCGTCTCAGCGTCGTGGTCTTGGTGGTCCACCTCGAGGCCGTCGAGGGAGTGCTCGACCACCAGCGACGACAAGAACTCCGGGGGCAGCAGCCGAGCTCGCCCCCGGCCCCACGGGTGGGCGATCACCGCGGCTCCGCCCGCGCGGTGCACGAGCTCGATGCCGCGGGCGAGCTCGAGGGCGTACCGGGGGACGTGTGCCGGACCGCCGTCGGCGAGGTACCGATCGAAGGCCTCGGCGCGATCACGGACGTAGCCACGCGCGATCAGTGCGTCCGCGATGTGCGGGCGACCGATGGACGGGCTGGTGCCGACCTGATGCAGCACCTCGGCCTCGGTGACGGGCGCACCGAGAGCGGCAAGCCGCTCCAGCACGGGGCCGAGGCGGTTCTCCCGACCCTGGCGCACCCGGACCATCTCCTCCGACAGCGTCCGGTCGGCCTCGTCGACCCCGTACGCCAGCAGGTGGATGCTGTGCCCGTCGTGTCGACAGGACAACTCCAAACCGCGGACCACCCGTACGCCGAGCCGCGCCCCTTCGGCCGTCGCCTCCGACAGCCCGTCGAAGGTGTCGTGGTCGGTCAGCGCCACCACGTCGAGACCTGCCTCGAATGCCTTGCGCACCAGGTGCGCCGGCGAATCGGTCCCGTCGGACACCGCGGAGTGCGTGTGCAGATCGATTCGCATGCTCCCAGACCTATCACGCAAGGCCGGCAGCAGCCGATCCTGGCACCCGGCGTCGGCTGACTACCCCGCGGCCGGCAGCAGCCCTCGCACCAGGCGCAGACCGACCGACATGCGCGCCAGGTCGGGACGCCCCGCAGTCACCGACCGCAGCGTCTTGACCGAGTCGGCCACACCGGGATTGCTGTGCTGCCAGGACCGGACGAGGTCCAGCGGGGCCGCCGGTGCCGTGGAGGCACGGTGCCCGTTAAGGGAGGTCAGCACCTCGGCGGTGAGTTGGGCGTGTACGGCGTGCAGATCGTCCCGCAAGGCCGCCCGAGCCATGGTCTGCCAACGATCCTCCCGCGGCAGCTCGACGATGCGGGTGAGCAGCCGGTCCAGGCCGAGGTGCTGCCCGAGCGTGAAGTGCACGCCGGCGACCCGCTCCACCTCGAGGCCGGTTCGGTCGGCGGTTTGAACGATCGTCAAGGCGGCGTACGCCGGCGGTACCCCGGCGAGGGTGCGGGCCAGGTCGTCCGGCACGCCCGCGTCTCTGTGTCGCTCCAAGCGGTCCTGGTATGCGGCGAGGGCACGACCGGACAGCAGCGACGGCAGCGCGCGCACCACAGCCGCCACTCCGGCAGCGAACGCATCGACCGCCGCCGGCATGTCGAGCGGCCGCCGACGATTGTTCACCAGCCAGCGCGTCGCGCGCTCGACCAGCGTGCGTACCTCGAGCCGGAGCGAGGTCTGCACGCCGGCATCGACAGCGTGGTCGAGCCTCCCGATCGCATCGTCCATGGCAACTGCGGAGAAGATCGTGCGAGCGGCCACGTGCGCCCGGATGAGGTCGGCCGCACCGGCCCCCGTCTCGGTCGAGAGCCGATGGAAGCACGAGATGCCGGCACGATTCACGAACTGGTTGACCACCACCGTCGTGACGATCTCCCTGCGCAGCGGGTGCGCGGTCATCTGTTCGGCGAACCGGTCCCGAAGCGTGGTCGGAAAGTAGTTGGTCAAGGTCGGGGTGAGCGCCGGATCGTCCGGAAGGTCGGAGGACAACACCTGGTCGTCCAGCGCAATCTTGGTGTAGGCCAGCAGCGTGGCCAACTCGGGCGAGGTGAGCCCGGCATGCCGGGCTCGTCGCGACTCCGTTTCCTCGGCACTCGGCAGGAACTCAAGTTCCCGATCCAGCAGCCGGTGGTCCTCCAGCCGTTCCATCCAGTCCTCGTGGACGTGCGACATCGCGCTCGCGTTCGCGAGGCTGTTCGCCAGCGCCAGGTTCTGGCCGTCGTTGTCGGCCAGCACCAGCCGGCCGACCTCGTCGGTCATCGAGGTGAGCAGGGCGTCGCGCTCGGCGGTGCTCAGCCGGCCGGCCCGCACCTGCGGGCTCAGCAGGATCTTGATGTTCACCTCATGGTCAGAGGTGTCGACGCCCGCGGAATTGTCGATGAAGTCCGTGTTGATCCGTCCGCCGCGGCTCGCGTACTCGATCCGCCCCAACTGCGTGAAGCCCAGGTTGCCACCCTCGCCGACGCACTTGGTCCGCAGCTCGCACCCGTCGACCCGGAGACCGTCGTTGGCCTTGTCACCGACCTGCGCGTGCGACTCGGTGGTGGCCTTCACGTATGTCCCGATGCCGCCGTTGAAGAGCAGGTCCACCGGCGCCTTCAGGCAGGCGGAGATCAACTCGGCCGGCGACAGTGCCGACACCCCGCCGTGGATGCCGAGAGCGGCCCGCATGGGCGCGGTGATCGGGATCGACTTCGTGGTCCGCGGGAAGACCCCGCCGCCGGCGGAGATGAGGGCCGGGTCGTAGTCGGCCCAGGACGACCTCGACAGGGCGAACAGCCGAGCGCGCTCGGAAAAGCTCCGCTCCGGGTCGGGGTCGGGATCGACGAACACGTGACGGTGGTCGAAGGCGGCCAACAGTTTGATGTGCTTGCTGAGCAGCATGGCATTGCCGAACACGTCCCCGCTCATGTCGCCGATGCCGACACAGGTGAACGCATGCGTCTGGCAGTCGATCCCCATTTCCCGGAAATGGCGCTTCACCGACTCCCAGGCGCCGCGGGCGGTGATGCCCATCCGCTTGTGGTCGTACCCGGCCGAGCCGCCTGAGGCGAACGCGTCACCCAGCCAGAAGCCCGAGGACATCGAGATCTCGTTCGCGATGTCGGAGAAGGTCGCGGTGCCCTTGTCCGCGGCGACCACGAGGTAGGCGTCGTCGTCCTCGTCGTAGCGGATCACGTCCGCCGGCGCCACGACCGACCCGTCGACGATGTTGTCAGTGACGTCGAGCAGGCTAAAGATGAACAGCCGGTAGCACGCGATGCCCTCGTTCAGCCAGGCACTCCGGTCAGCCGCCGGATCGGGCAACCGCTTCGCGTAAAAGCCGCCCTTGGCGCCCACCGGGACGATCACCGTATTCTTCACCATCTGGGCCTTGACCAGGCCGAGCACCTCGGTCCGGAAGTCCTCGGCGCGATCCGACCAGCGCAGCCCGCCGCGAGCGACGGAGCCGAAGCGCAGATGAACACCTTCCATCCGCGGTGAGTAGACGTAGATCTCGAACTGCGGCCGAGGCTCGGGTACCTCCTTGATCCGGCGCGGAAGCAGCTTGAGAGTCATTGCTTCGCGGCCGGGCCTGAAGGCGTTGGTCCGCACGACGGCGGACAGCACCGACAGGTACGCCCGAACGATCCGGTCGTGGTCGAGGCTGGCCACGTCGTTGAGCCCCTGCTCGATCCGCCCGGCCAGCTGCTCCACCCGTCGGGACCGATCAGCGCGGCCGAAACCGAGACGGGGGTCGAACTTGGTCTCGAACAAGGTGATCAGCATCTTGGCCAGATCGACGTTCGCCGACAATGCGGAGGCGAGGTAGGTCTGGCTGTAGGTGGTGCCGACCTGGCGCAGGTAGCGGCCCACCGCGCGGAGCACGGAAACCTGCCGCCAGGTCAGCCCGGCGCCCATCACCAAGGCGTTGAAGCCATCGGACTCACTGTCTCCCGTGTAGGAGGCGCAGAACGCGGTCATGAACCGATCGCGTGCCTCCGGCGTCCACCGGTCGGCAACCGCGGCACGGCCGCCGGGAACCCGAAGACCGAAATCGTAGATGAACGCGCGGGACTCGCCTCCGAGCTGGAGCTCGTACGGCCGCTCGTCGATCACGTCGACTCCCAGCAGGGTGAGGTGCGGAAGCACCGTGGACAGTGACAGGGAGCCGTCCGTGCGGAAGACCTTCAACCGCAGGTCGGCCTCGTCCTCGTCGCGGTACGGCACGAACATGGCCATCGACATCCCGGTCGGGCTGGGTCCGCTGAGTGCCTGCAGGTCCAGAATCGCCTGCTTCGGCGTGTAGTCCTCCTTGTAGCCCTCCGGCAGCGCCTCGACCAGACCGACCAGATCGTCGGCGCTCACCACCCGTCCCTCGGCGCCGCGGACCACGGTGGTGGACACCAGGTCGGCGAACTCGTCGTCCCAGGTACGGGTCGCCGCGGTTAGTTGGCGCTCCAAGGCCGGGACGTCCACCTCGCCCAGCGCCGAACCCACCGGCATGCGCACCACGAAATGCAACCGGGCCAGGACCGACTCGCTGACCCGGGCCGTGTAGCCCACCGACTCCCCGCCCAGCACGCTCAACAGGATCGCCTGCATCCGGATTCGAACGGCGGTCGTGTAGCGGTCGCGGGGCAGGTAGATCAGACAGGACAGATAGCGGCCGTACGGATCACGCCGGACGAACAGCCGCACCTGGCGGCGCTCCTTCAGGTGTGCGACTCGCTCCACGGTCGGCGCGAGCTCGTCGACCGGCGCCTGGAACAACTCGTCCCGGGGATACCCGTCGAGGACGTCGACGATCGCCTTGCCCCCATGGCTGTGCTCGTCGTACCCCGAGCGGCGCAGCACCTCGGCAGCCTTCTGCCGCAGGACCGGTACCCGAGCCACTGACTCCGAGTACGCCGAGGACGCGAAGAGGCCGAGGAAGCGCCGTTCGCCGACCACCGACCCGTCATTCCGGAACCGCCGGAAGCCGAGATAGTCCAGGTACACCGGGCGGTGCACCCGGGACTTGTAATTGTCCTTGGCGATCAGCACCAGTTCCGGCCGCCGCCCCGGCAGCGGGAGGGCGTGGAAGGAATCGGGGACGTCGGCGTCGGCACGGAGGATGCCGAGCCCGGTGGCCGGGGTCGGATCGTAGTGACTCGCCTCGCCGTCGCCTACCATCTGGTACTCCCGGTAGCCGAGGAAGGTGAAGTGGTTGTCGATCAGCCACCGCAACAGTTCGATCGCCTGGCCGGCCTCCTCGGGGCGGGGACCGGAGGCTGCCTCCGGCTCGAGCTCGGCGATGGTCAGCTCGGCCCGGTCGACCATCTTGGTCCAGTCCTGAACCGCGTCCTCGACCAGGCGGAGAACCTCGCGCAGCCCGTGCTCGAGGTTTTCCGACAACTGCTCCCGCGGCACCGGCGGTCGAGTGGGCGGACTGATCTCGAGATGCATCCACGACTCCGGCAGTACCGCGGGATCGTCCTTCGCCTTGCCGGCCTCGAGAATGGCCTGCAGGGCACCGGTCACGTCTCGCCGGACGAGGAACTGCGGGTGGAACACCTCACGGATACTCCAACCCTGCCGCAGCACCTCCATGGTGACGGAGTCGACGAGGAAGGGCCGATCATCGGTGACGACCTGTACGACCGTCGCCCCTCCGGCCGACCAGCCGTCTCGCGCTGAGGCGGGGGTCGAGATGGCGATCACCGCCCGGGCGGCCGGTCGGTGCAGAGCGAGCCGGTAGTGGCTCGCCGCCAGCCCGAGCAGGTCGTCGACGCTGCGCTCCTCGAGATCGCCGGGGTCGACGTGGCGGAAGTAGCGCTCGTAAAACCGTCGGGCCGGGTCTGGTTCGCGGCCCATCTCGGCGGCCGCTGCCCTCCCTCGGTCCGCCACCTCGGCGATCTTCTCCGCCTTGGCCCGCTCCTGCTCGAGCTCGAAAGTCGTCATCACGGCCGATCCGTCCCTGCTCACACACCTCGTCGTGCGCTGTCTATAGACCCTAACTCCGACGGCGCGGCGGCGCGGGACGCTCACGTCGCCCGGCGGCCGGAGGAGTCCGGACCGCGGTGCCAACGCCCACGCCGATGACACAATGGCGCGATGCACATCTCTGCCACGGCGCAGTTCCCGGCCGGCCCCGATCGGGTGTACGCGATTCTGACCGACCGGACCTACCTGGAGGAGGTGTGCCGGGCCAGCCACGCCCGCGCCTACGAGGCGTCGGTGAACGAATCGACGACCACGACCAGCCGACGGCTGCCCGCCCCAGCGGCAGCCGCCAAGTTCACCGGACCGGAGCTCACCGTGGTCGAGACGATCACTTGGGCCCCGCCGAACGCCGACGGCTCCCGCGACGGCAGCGTCGTCATGTCGGTCAGGGGTCAGCCCGTCACGTTGAAGGGCCGCCTGCTGCTTGCGCCCGGCGGCCCGGGAACCGTCGCGACGCTGACCGGAGAGCTGAAGGTCAACATCCCGTTGCTGGGCAAGAAGCTGGAGGAGGCATCGGCCCCGGCCGTGCTCGCGGGCTTCCGCACCCAGGAGAAGGTCGGCGCCTCCTGGCTCAGTCGGTGAGCCGATCTGGCGCGACCGGCACCGAGCTCAGCCCATGTGGGGGTAACGGTGGCCGCTGGCCGGGACGAAGGTCTCCTTGATCGCCCGTGGGCTGGTCCAGCGGATGAGGTTCCACACCGAGCCGGCCTTGTCGTTGGTGCCGGAGCCTCGGGAGCCGCCGAAGGGCTGCTGGCCGACGACGGCACCGGTGGGCTTGTCGTTGAGATAGAAGTTCCCCGCCGTGTGCCGCAGCGCCCGATCGGCCAGCGCCAGGGCAGCGCGGTCGGTGCCCAGCACGGACCCGGTGAGCCCGTACGCGGCGGCGCTGTCCACCTCGGCCAGCACGTCGGTGAACTCGGCGTCGTCGAAGATGTACAGGCCCAGGATCGGGCCGAAGTACTCCGTCGTGAACAGCTCGTTCCGCGGCTCGTCACACGTGATCAGGGTCGGTCGGACGTACCAGCCCCGGGAGTCGTCCACCCGGCCGCCGGCGACGATGGTCGTGCCGGCCGTCGCCCGGGCGCGCTCGATGGCGTCGCGCTGCTTCGCGAACGCCCGCCGGTCGATGACGGCCGAGGTGAAGTTGGTGAAGTCGCGGACATCGCCGACCGCGAGCTCCTCGGTCTGGGTGAGCAGGTCGTCGCGGACCCGGTTCCAGAGACTACGAGCCACGTAGGCCCGGGAGGCGGCGGAGCACTTCTGTCCCGAGTACTCGAAGGCGCCGCGAATCATGGCCGTCCGGGCGACGTCCGGGTCAGCGCTGGGGTGCACCAGGATGAAGTCCTTGCCGCCGGTCTCACCCACGACCCTTGGGTAGGCACGGTAGCCGGCGATGTTGGCGCCGACCCGTCGCCACAGCTCCTGGAACGTAACGGTCGAGCCGGTGAAGTGGATGCCGGCCAGTCGAGGGTCGGCCAGGGCCACCTCGGAGGTTGCCAGGCCGTCGCCGGGCAGCAGGTTGATCACCCCCGGCGGGAGACCCGCCGCCTCCAACAGCGCAAAGGTGAAGTGGGCCGCGAACTGCTGGGTCGGGCTCGGCTTCCACAGCACCGTGTTGCCCATCAGGGCGGGTGCGGTGGGCAGGTTTCCGGCGATCGCGGTGAAGTTGAACGGGGTGATCGCGTAGACGAAGCCGTCCAGCGGACGGTAGTCGAGCCTGTTCCAGGTGCCGGGCGCGGACGCCGGCTGGGTCGCCAGGATCTGCCGGGCGAACGCGACATTGAACCGCCAGAAGTCGATCAGCTCGCAGGCCGAGTCGATCTCGGCCTGCTGGACGGTCTTTCCCTGTCCGAGCATGGTGGCCGCGTTCAACGTGTCGCGCCACGGGCCCGCGAGCAGCTCAGCGGCCCGGAGGAAGACGGCCGCCCGATCGTCGAAACTGAGGGCGGCCCAGTCGGGCGCCGCGCTGCAGGCCGACTCGACGGCTTCGGCGGCGTCGGCCTGGGTGGCCGCCGCGGCGTGGCCCAGCACGTGGGCATGGTCGCTCGGCATGGTGACGTCGAAGCGCTCGCCGCCGGCCATGCGGCGCTCCCCGCCGATGGCGGCGGTGAGCTCCACCGGCCCGCTCTCGGCCAGTTCCTTGAGCCTGCCCTGCAGCGATTCCGCCTCGGGGCTGCCCGGCGCGTACGTGCGTACGGGCTCGTTGTGTGGTTCGGGCACATCGGAAATGGCGTCCACGACGTGAGGCTACTCCCGACCGGCCGGAGTGAACCCCGTCTGCGCAGTGGCCGGCGGCATCGAGGAGGGCACCACGGCGCGGGCACAACCTCCTGCTCGCACCCCCCGGGGCGGCAAGCTCCGGGGGCCAACGGCGACGGAGATCCAGTTCAGCGGCGACCGCGGCGGGAGCGGAGGTAGTCGGCGACGACGTACTCGCCGAGCCGGCCGATGTCGGGAGTGAACACCCGGCCACCACAGCGGCGGGTCATGGCGTCGATGAAGCGTGCCAGGCCCGGGTCTTCGCCGAGCATGAAGGTGTTGATCGTCGCGCCACGCCGGGTCAGCTCGTCCACCTCGGCAATCGTGGCCCGAACGGTCGCCGACGTCGTCGGCCAGTGGAAGTACGCACCCCCGTCACCGGTGAGGTGGGCGGTCGGCTCACCGTCGGTGATCACCAGCACCACCGGCTCGGCATCCGGGTGCCGCCCCAGGTGACGCTTGGCCAGCAGCAACGCGTGCTGCAGGTTGGTGCCCTGGATCCACTCCGGCTCGATCTCGGCCAGCTCCACGGCCGAGAGCCGGCGGGCAAGCCGAGAGAAACCGATCACCTGGAGCGCGTCTTGTCGGTAGCGGGTCTCGATCAGGTGATGCAGCGCCAGCGCGGTCTGCTTCATCGGACCCCAACGCCCGTCCTGCATCATCGAGAACGAGAGGTCGACGCACAAGGCGACCGCGGCACCGGTCCGGCGCTCGGTCTCGGTGACCTCGAAGTCGTCCACCGTCAGGGCCACTCGGCCCCCGCCCAGCCCGGACCGCCGCACTCCGTTCTCTACCGTCCGGGCTGCATCCAGCGGTAATTCGTCGCCGAACACCCATGACCTGGTGAGCCCCGTGGACTCATCGGCCGCCCCCGTGCGGTGATCATCGTGGTCGCCCTTGCCGGCGGCCGTGATTTGCGCGAAGACACGGCGGAGCGCCGTCTGCCCCAACCGGCGGACGGCTCGCGGTGTCAGCCGTAGCCCATCGTCGGTCCGGGTCAGGTAGCCCTGCTGCTCGAGCTCACGTTCCAGCTCCCGCAATGCGGCGAGGTCGGCCGCCGCACCGCGACCGAGTCGCCGTTCCAGCAGGTCGACATCCACGTCGTCCAGGGTGGCGCCGGGATGCTGCTGCGACAGTTGCGCCTGCAGCGCCTCCAGGTCGGCGAGTTCCGCGACCGCTTCGACCGCCTCGCTGTAGCCGAGAGACTGCCCGCCGGGCCGCATTCCGACTGAGGACTCGCGGTCCAGGCCTGGTCGCAGGGCGCGCAGGTTGTCGGCCAGTTGGGCCATCTCCGAGGCGAGGTCGGCGTCGCCCAGCGCCTGACTCATCAGCTGGGCGAGCTGCTCGCGCTGTTCCGCTGACAGCGACGCCATCATCCGCTGCGCCGCGGCCTGCCGCCGCGCCAGTGCGTCGATCAGCTCCTCGACGTTCTGGGGCTGCTCGGGGAAGAACTCCCCGTGCTTGGCCATGAAGTCGGCGAACTGATCCGTCGTGTCCTCCTGTCGTGCGTGCGCGGCCAGAAGCGCGTTCAGGTCCGCCAGCATGTCCTTGACGGCCTGCATGGCTGGCGAGTTGGGATCGGAGAGGGCCTGTTTCATCCCGGCGAACTGGGCATCGAGCGCCTCGCTGCGCAGCATCTGCTGGATCGAGTCGTACAACGCCTTGGCCTCGGCCGAATGCCACTCGTAGTCGGCCAGCGCCCGTACCGAGCCCGCGGTGTCATCGGGCAGGGTGTCCAGCTCCATCTCAGCCAGTCGGGCGTTGCTGGTGTCCTCAGCGGCGAGCGTCTCGCGCTCGGCGGCCAGGGCCTGGTCCAGCGCGGCGCGCACCTGGTCAAGCGTGCCGCCCAGGTCTCCCCGGCGGCGGGCGGCGGCCCGCATCCGGCGGACCCGCTCGCCCCGCCGTACGACGTCCGTGCGGCCGTCGATCAGCTCGGTGACGAAGTGC
>Ga0170475_112836134_pt1 | contig 18151 bp, 10 predicted proteins | sample Soicark_Litter_5_FD_111474 | JGI IMG/M metagenome (GOLD analysis project Ga0170475, IMG submission 111474) | Avena fatua rhizosphere microbial communities from Hopland, California, USA. Combined Assembly of 48 SPs
AGACGACCGACATCAACAGGATCGGCCGGGTGTTGTCGACACTCTTGAACAGGACGTCCCAGTTGTAGATCAGCGCGCCGAACAGCAGCGCCAGGCCCTGGGCGCGCAGGAACAGCTCCGCGCCGCGCCAGCGCGCCGAGAGCAGCACGGTGACGATGTCGGGGGCGAACACGATTAGCGCGATCGCGCCGCCGGCGATCCAGGTCATCGACACGCGTGCCGCCTTCGAGAACATCGCCGCCATCTCGTCAGGCGCGGCGCGCAGCCGGCAGAGCGCCGGATACAACGTTTGTCCGAGGACGACCTCGATGTAGAACACGATGCTGGAGATCTGCTCGGAGGACTTGAACTGACCGACCGCCGCCAGCGGCAGCAACAAGGACAGGACGAGGACGCCGCCCTGCTGAACGAAGACGTAGGTGACCTTCGAGAGCCAGACCGGCGAGAACCTGAGCGCGAGAGCCACGCGCGACCGCGGAAACCGCCCAGTGAACCGGATCGGCGCGATGAGCCAGGCCGGGATGCCGGTGACGATCAGCGTCGCCCACCCGCCATAGACCAGCGACCAGATCCCGAGCCCGCGCCAGACGCAGGCGATCGTCACGACGAACCCGGAGACGCGTCCCAGGAACATCAGCAGGCGTTGTGGCCAGTATTTGCAATCGCGGTAGAACAAAAACAGCGGCAGACGCAAGAAGCCGGCGAACGCGGCGTAGCTCATGCTGCGCACCAGCGGCCGCAGTTCCGGCTGTTCGTAAACGCGCGCCGCCGGCGACGCCAGGGACCAGATCAGCAGCCACAGCGCGATCGCCATCACCAGGTGGAGAACGACGGCGCAGTTGTAGGTCTCCTGCAGCCGGGTATCGTCTTCGTGGACGAGGTGATCCCCGATGCCGAAGTCCGAGATCGACTCCATGGTCAGAGCGACCGCCGAGCCGATGGCGAACAGCCCGATCGACTCGGGACCGGCGGCGCGCATCACGATGATCGCCTGCAGATAGGTCAGCAGCGAACCGCCGCCGGCAAACAGCAGGTTGCTGAAGGCGCCGTGCAGGACGATGCGATTCAGGTGGCGGCCGGGATCAGCGACCAGGGGGGTGGCCATGCGTCGAGTCGCTCATTTCCAGAAGAACTCGACGGTGTTGTCGGCGAACGCGCGCAAGCGCCTGGTCTGGCTGAACCCGTAGCCGGCGAGCAGCCGACGGCACTCGGCGATCGCCGGACGGCCGACCTCGTGGAATTCGACGACCATCGCTGCCGTGATCGCCATCAGGTCGCCATACGATCCGAGGAAGTCGCCTTCGCTGCCTTCGATGTCGCACTTGATCAAATCGATCCGCGGCCAGCTCCGCACCAGTGCGGCGACGTCGACATACGGCACCGCGGTGCCGACCGTGTCGACGCGGTTCATGGCGTTGAAGACCCGCTCGCGCATCAGGCCGACGCCGCTGCGCTGGCCGACCAGCCCGTGGACGAGCGTCAGCTCGACGTTCGCCGGGGTGCTCATCGCTCCGACGTTCTTCTGCAGCCGCGCGAAATTCCGAGGTGAGCCTTCGACCAGGCAGACTCGCAGCTCGAACGCCGACGGCGCCGCGGCGAGGCGTTCGACGACGCGCTGCGTGAAGAAGCCGCTGTCGGCGCCGAGGTCGAGCACGTGAGCACGCCCAGCCGACGCCATCGCCAGCGCGTAGTCGATCGGCTCGTCATATTCGCCGCGGCGGAAGATGTCGTCGAAGGCGACCAGGTCCGAGTTCGACCGCATCTTCACCGTGCATCCATTGGCGAGCGACCGCCGCAGGTTGACGACGTCGTACGTCAGCTCACTCAAATCGCTGACCAGCGACGCCGGCCAGGCGCGCCCGACCAGGCGGATCAACGGGTTCATGGCGCAGCGTGCAGTTCGAGCGAGGTGACCGAGTGCGGCTGGAAGGTGAAGGTGAACGTCTGGCCGAAGTTGATCTGCGGCGCCCGCACAACGACGACTTCGCTGGGCGATCCGAGGTAGAACCGCGGATTCAGCCAATCCTGCATCTGCGGCAGCCACAATCCGGGCGGGAAATCAGTGCCGGTGTTCGCGTCGATGCCGGTGCCGATCAACTGCCACGCCGCGCCGGCGCTGATCGGGTTGAACCCGTTCAGACGAATGGTCGCCTGGATCGGCTGGTCGAAGTGCTTGTTGATCGCCATGATGTAGAGCGTCTTGCGATCCGCGCTCAGGCTGCTGACGATGTCGAGGTATGGCACGTTGAGCTGCGGTGGCACGACCCCAATCGCCGGGCTGCTGTAGGTCGGCGCCGCCACATATGACGGCACGAGCAGCGAGCCGAAGTGCTGCGTGTACATCTGCAGCGCATAGAGCGGTGCGGTTGGGTACCACGATCCGGCTCTCGGGCCGAGCCACGCCTCCGGTCCGTTGTCGAGCAGGGCAAAGGCGTTGGCGATATCGGTCCGCGGTGACTCGATGAACGCCTTCAGCGTGCTCGCGACGAAGAGCGCCGAGCCGAGCGTCCGGGCATGCAGGACGTACAGGCTGAAGAACGGGTTGAAGAAGGGGCCCCATTCGGTCACTGCGATTCTGATCTGCGACGCGCGGCTGCCGGCATAGGCGTCAATCGCATTGCTGACGGTCTGCAGGTTCTGCGCGATCCCGATCGGGGCGGCGAGCATCGCCGAGTAGATCGTGCGGACGTCAGTGAGGTTCTCGACGTAATTGAGCGGCGCGTAGGCGTTGTGGATCGCGAGGTAATCCATGTACGGCGCCGCCTTGGCGATCACCGTCGGATCCCAGTTGGGATAACCGACCAGCGCGTAGTTCTGGGTATTCTCGCCGCCGATTGCCGCGATCTTGATCGTCGGATCGACCTGTTTCATCGCCGACGCGAAGGCGACGAATCGCGCGGCGTAGGTGTCCGGATCGACGGTCAGCGAAGGGATCGGCAGGGTGTGCGGGTCGTAGTAAAGCTCGTTGCCGATCTCCCAGTACTTGACCCGCGAGCCGCCGCGGTTCGCATAAGCGACCCACGCCGCCGCCTCCTCCGCCGTGCCGCTGCCGGCGTTGGCGGTGATCAGCAGCTGCGAGCCGAGCAGCGATGCGAATTGCAACGCTTCGTCGGTGCCGACGTTGCTCGGGCTGGTCGGCCCGCCGACCCACAACTCGCCGGCCGGACGCGAGCTCATTGGTCCGATGCCGTTCATCCAGTGATAGGCATCGGAGTAGAGGCCCCCGGGAAAACGCATGATCGTCGGCCCGGCCAGCGAGGTGTAGCCGAGCACGCCGTAATCGAACGTCCCGGCGGTCGGGTTCCACATTCCGTTGCCATTGCCGGGCCATTGCAGGTTGACGCCATACAGCGTGTTCGGGATCACCCGGCGGATTTGCGTCGCGTCCACGGCCACCCCGGCGGCAAGGCCGATGGTCTGCGCGCGCAGCCTGGTCGCCACCGGCCACGCCACCAGGATCACGGCCGCGATCAGCGCTGGCCCGGACACGCGGCGAATCCACATCGCGCTCTCCATTTCGGGTCGCTCGCATCGAGCGATGACGTTGCCGGGGCGGACGCCGGCGATTCGTCCTGGCGACGCGCACTTCGGCGGTGACACTCGGACGCGCGGGTCACCGGAGCAATGCGGGTGCCACGACCGCGATGATGCCGCGCAAAACCGACCTGCCGGATGTCTGGTCTCGTCGGGACAAGATGTCTGGCTCTCGTCAGACATCAGCGGCCTCGTGCGTCAGCGCTCCGCGAACGGATTCCTCTGTGGATCCGGCAGCGTCTCCGCGAGGTGATTCCCGGGCAGGTTGTACAGCGTCCACGGGGCGAACTGAGCCACCTGCGGATACCCGTCCAGCAGACGGTGCAGCGGACTCCCGCCGGGCACGACGACGTAGTTGATGCCGTAGTGGGCGAGAAACTCGCGGCCCCGGTCGTCGGGCCAGTTGCCCTCATAGAACCGATCGCGAAGCTTCGTCTGCGCGTCGTAGGTCTGGCTGAACAGCCAGTGGCTCGCGAACGAGTGAACCGGCGCGCTCGCCAGCATCCAGGAGGTGATCGGGCCGGGCGCGATGACGAGATCGTTCGGCGCCGCGTGATCACGAAACCACCGGAGCAACTCGACTTCCGCCCGCGGAGCGACCGCCGAAACGCCGATCGGGCTGTCCACGTTCACGCCTTCGCGGAAGCTCAGATACCGGTAGCCGACATGCGCGAACAGCGCCGGCACGAGCGCGGCGGCGAGGGCCGCAGTGGTCACGCGCGGGTACGTCGATGTCCAGCGTCGAAGGTACGAGAGCAGTTCCAGTTGCCGTGCGGCGAGCAGCGCCGTGACGAGCGTCAACCCGTCGGCCGCGTGCATGGCGAACGGAAGATTCGGGACGTGCACGACCAGAAGCGCGGCAGCGAACCAGCATTGCAGCACCACATCGGTCGGCGCGCGCAACGCCGGTCCGGCGACGAGGTTCGCGAGCACGAATACCGCCGGCAAGCCGAGACGAGCGAGCAGCCGCACGAAGTCCGCCTGCGGCGGCGAATTGAGCTGCGTCATCTGGTGCATCCACGGGACGGTCAGCGACCAGTAGACGTTCGGAAGGATGCCCAGGATGGCCGGCACGCACACGATCAGCGCGTCGACGACGGCGGCGCGAAGGGAGGGCCACCCGGTGACGACCAGCGCCAGCGTCGTGGCGGTCATCACCGTAAAGACCTCGAATGGATGCAGCAGGCCGGCCACCGTCGCGATGGCCGCAACGGCCAGCAGATCGGCTCGGCGGCGATGGAGGATGTATCGGGCGGTCAGCGGTAACGACGCGAACACGGCGACCGTGCCGACCGCATTACTCAAGGGGCCGGGAACGAAAAATCCGTCGACCAGGCTGAACAGCAGGGGACTGTCCGACCCGTTCAGCCCTTTGAGAACGCGCAGCGGCGCCCCGATCGGCACCGCCGCCAGCGCCAGCAGCGCGACCGTCAGGTACTGCTTAGGCCGGACGAAGAGTCGCAGGCAGAACCAGACGCAGTACATGCTGAGGACGCAGACCAGCAACTGCGCCGCTGCATACAGGACCGCGGCATCGATCCCCAGCCGGGCGAGGTGACCGAGCAGCCACGTCAGACCGGAAAACAATCCCGGAGTGGTTGCGGCCGGCAAATGATAGTTGGGGATGACCGCCGCGTGCGTCATCGCGTTGATCCAGGTGAGGTGCTGCGCGATGTCGATCTCGCGCGCCGTCCACACCGCCTGCGTCCCCGGCGGCGTTCGCATGCGGGCATGGATCACGTTGAGAGAATTGCCGGCGAACCAACACAGGCCGGCGACCAGCGGCAGCCATCTCGCGCGTGTGACCCACCGCGCGCGGCGATCGCCCATCTCGTGAGGTGATGGAAGCTCGAGAGCCGGCAACATCGTCACCCTCCCCTCCGGATCTCGAGGTCAGTGAACGCCGGATGACGCGGCAATGGCGGCGTCGTAGCAGGCGAGAATTTTCGGGCCGACGACTTCCCAGCTGAATTGCTCGGCGCGGCGCCGGCACCTCAGCGCCAGGTCGGGCGCTGATTTGTGCAGCTCCAGGGCGCGCCCAATCGCCAGCGTCAGGTCCTCGACGTTTTCCGGCTGCGCCGTTCCGCCCGGGCTGAACAACGCGCCGACACCGTCCGCCATCACGTCGATCGCTCCGCCGTCGTCGCTGCCGACGATCGGTGTGCCGCATGCCAGCGATTCGACCAGCGACATGCCGAGACCTTCGCGAACCGACGGCAAGACGGTGACCGCAGCCTCGGCGTAGCGGCCGGGTAAATCCTCTGCCGCGCCCACGCCCAGGAACTCGACATCCCGCTGCACGTCCGCGCCAACCGCATCGAGGAGCGTGCGCTGCAGCGATGGCGGCACCAGCCCGGAGTAGCGCAGGCGTGCGCCGGGGACCCGCTGCTTCAACCGCGCGAACGCGCGGATCAGGACCAGCGCGCCCTTACGCGGCTCGGCAAACGCACCTGCCGCGAACACGATCGGCCGATCGAGGTCACGCCCTTCCCGCAGCCGGAACCGGCCAAGATCACACGGCACCGGCAGCGTCGTCGGCAGGCGGTTGAAGAACCGCGCCGTCAATTCGGCCGCCGGTCGACTGACCGCCAGCACCGCGGTCGCGCGCTGGATCGCCATGCGGAAGAAGACATTCTCGAGCGGCCGCCGCCGCCGCCGCACTGGCAGGAACGTGACGTGCACGACGAACGGCGTGCGCCGGAATCGCTGGCTGACGGCGACCCCGACCGCGTCCGAGTAATGGAGGAAGTGGACGATGTCGAAGCGCTGCCGGCGGAGGATCTGATAGCAGCGCCACGCAAAGACGCTTTCAGGCGCGACGAGCAGCGCGAACGGTCCGGGGTGAATCTGCCGCGCGATCGAAAACAGCGGCCGTGCCGGCGCACGTCGGCCGCTGCTCCACGCGATGACGTGACGACCGTCACGTCGTGGCCGCTGCCGGCGAGATAACGCGAGAGCTCTTCGAGAAAGCGCTCGCCGCCGCGCCTCACGGCGGGCCAGCAGTACGGCTGCGTCAGCAGAATCCTCACTGGAGTTCTACCTGTTCACGCCGGCACCGCCCGGCGCAGGCCGGCGCGAACCGTCACCACGCCGCCGCCGCGTTCGCGGACCGCGAGCATCCCGACCTGAAACGCGACGACGTACATCGCGACGTCGCTCCACAAGCAAATCTCGCTCAGATCGAACGCGACCGCGCCGACGATGCCGCACAGCACGCCGATGGCAACGGCGCGTTCCCAGATCTCCATCGACTTCAACCGGGCCAATGTCACGACGAATATGGCTGTGTAGAAGAACAGATATGCGGCGAGCCCGATCGTCCCAACCTCGGCCCAGACGAGGAGCACCGTGTTGTGGACCACGGTCATCATGTTGTCCATCTGAACCATCCGGTCGGCAAGGACGCGATCGTATTGTGGGTAATAGACCGTGTAGTTGTTCAGGCCGACGCCGCCGACGACATGGTCGAGAGCCATCGAGACAGCCGATCGCGCGAGGTCCTGGCGCAGCTCCCACGATTCGGACCAGTCGGACTTGAATCGGTTCACGATCGTGTCGGAGAAGACAAGCGCGACGACCGCGCTCAGCGCAAGAGCGGCCATCGACACCACCATCACGCGCCGGGTTTCGATGACGGAGTAAACCGTGGCGAGGATCACCGCGGCGACAGCCGACACGAGAAATCCGACCCACGCCGCCCGCGACATCGTCGCCAGCAGTCCGGCGAGGCCGAGGAGCAGCGTCGACGCCCAGGCGATGCGCTTCAACGGGTGCCGTTCCACGGCGGCGAGCAGACCGAACAGCGGGAGCATCAGCAGCAAGAAGCAGGCGAGGTAGTTCGGATGACCGGTCAGACCCGAGCCGCGAAAGACGATGCTGCCCGTCAACAACTCCTGGCGGACTGCCTGTTCGGCGCCGCTGCCGAACACCCCGACCTTGTCGAGCCCCAGGTTCGACTTGAGGAGCTCCTGCGCGACGGCGAGCCCCGCCTGCACAGCGAGCGACGAGGCCATCGCCCACACGCAGATCTCGAGGCGGCGGCGCTGCAACCCGTAGACCGCGTAGCACAGGACGGCGGCGAACTTGATCCAGCGGAGCCACTCGCAGAACGCCCAGAACGGACGGTCGCTGTAGAACATCGACAGGCCAGACCACACCAGGAAAGGCACGATCGCCACGAGGTATTTCGCCCCATCGGCCGGGTGCCGAGCCGACGACGTTCGCCGGAGCAGCCAGAACACGATGAGCAGCGCCAGCGGCGCGTCCGCGGCCATCAGGCAGACGCCAATCGCGCCACCGCCGTGAAGCGGATCGAGCCGCACCAGGAAGGCATGCATCGGCAGGGGTGCGGCCATCCAGAATGCCCATAGACACCAGTTCTCGGGCTGGCGCGCGCGGACCAGCACGAAGCCGAACGCCATTGCCGCGACCAGGATGATGTAGGCCTTCGACGACACCGACTCGGCTGCGACCAGCGCACCAGAGACGATCAGGCCCGCCGTCGTGGCGAGGACGAATGTGCGCCAGCTCTCGCGGTCGGCCAGGTGCACGCGTGCTCCGTTGTTCTAGCGTCCCCGCCTCAGTTCAATTGCCGTAACCGAACGTGGAGCGAACCGGTAGTGAAACCCGGTTGCGCCGACGGCGATGCTGGTCTCGAGCGGTACGACCGTCCCGGCACGTCCCGCCTCGAACATCGGGTTGCGCGGCGCGCCGGCCTGTTTCGCCCACAGCAACGCGAAGCCGGGCAGGTCCTTGCCGTTGTTCGCATCGAGGCTCGGCGCGGTCAGCGTCCAGGCTCTCGCCGGGACGGCGGCGTTGAAGCCGGCCAGATCGACCGTCGTGTCGATCGCGGCATCGAGGTTCTTGTTGACCACAATCAACGACAGCGTCGCGCCGTCGGCGCTCAGGCTCGACACGGCGTCGAGATACGGCACCTTCTGGACGCTGTCGACGAGGCCGATGGCGCGGCTGTCGTAGGTCGGCACGTCGGTCGAGGTCTGCACCAGGCGGGTGCCGAAATGCTGGCGGTACATCTGCAACGCGTAATAGCTGGGTTTCGGCTCGCCGTCGGCGCCGATCCAGCCCATGAAGCCGTTTTCCGTCAGCTTGAAGAAGTTGGCGATCTCGACGCGCTCGGCGCGGAGCCACGTCTGCAGCAGGCTCGCCGCGAACAACCCCGAGCCGAGGGTCTTCGAATGATCGATCCAGCGGTTGCGCATGTCGTACGCGAACAGCGGGCCCCATTCGGTGACGGCGATCTTGATCCGGGAGGCGTGCGGCGCAGCGTCGGTCTCGATCTCGCGGTTGATGTCGGCCAGGTTCTCGGCGACCAGTTGGGGGTAGGCGAGAAGCGCCCGATAGACGTCGTTGAACGCCGACGCGTCGTCGTTGCCGAAGACCAGCGGCGCGTACCCATTGTGCACGGCGATGAAGTCGATGGCGTCGCCGGCCTGGCGAAGGACGTCGGCTTCCCAGTGCTCGTCGCCGATCAGACGCATGCGTCCGAAGTTCTTCCCGCCGAGCGCGCCGACCCGGATGCGCGGGTCGACGCGCTTCATCGCGCGCGCATAGTCACGGAACCGGCGTATGTATTCTGCGGTTGGCACGTAGCTGGCGCCGGTCGGCGCCGCCGGGTCCTGCGCCTTGATGTATTGCTCGTTGCCGATCTCCCAGAGCAGGATGTCGAATGGCGCCGGCGATCCATTGCGGGCGCGGTCCGGGTGGGTCGGCTGGTTGGCATACGCCACCCAGGCCGCCGCCTCCTCGGCGTTGTTGGCGACGACGTTGACGGTGATGAGCGGCTCGGCGCCGATCGCACGGCACAGCGACATGAACTCGTGCAGCCCGAACAGCAGCTTGGATTTTTCCGGATCAAGGATGTGCGGCTTGAGCGGTCGCGCGCTGCGCGGCCCGATACTCTCGCGCCAGTTGAAATAATCGGCATAGCCACCCCCTGGATACCGGACCAGGGTGGTGTTGAGCGCGCGGGCCCGCTGCACGACGGTCTCGTTCAGGGTGTCCTTCTTCGCATCCCACAGACCGTTGCCGTCCCGCACCCATTCGACGTTGGTGCCGAACACGCCGCGCGGCACCTCCTTCAGGCTCTTCGAGGCGTCGATGCGGATCGATGCGCTGAGCGCGGAAGGCTGCTGCGCCGCGCCGGGCGTGATCGCAGTCGACGCCGCGTCTTCGCCGAGAAATAGATCCGCGAATGACGCCGTTCCGCTCGTGCCGGTCACGGTGCACGCAAACAGAATGGTGGCGGCATTCCTGTCGACGGTGAGCTCACCGCTCTGATTGCGCAGATCCGGACTGGCATCGAGCCGCGTGAACGCCACGTTGCCGAGCGGCTTGCCATCCTTGCTCAGCGCAAACACCAGCAGGAACGCGTTGGCGCCCGGCGTGATGCGAAGCGAGGCGTGCGCCCGGAGGCGCTTGCCAGCCAGGCCGCCGGCCGGGACCACCTGCACGATCCCGTACGGCTTGTTCTTGTCGGTGTTCTTGCCGGTCGGCGACAACTGCAGGACGCGCTCGCCATTTTCGGGGACGACCCGCAGGTCGCCTTTCGGCCGCAGGTTGGGATCGAGCACCCATCCGGCTGGAACGCCGCCCGAGACGTCCTCGAAACGGGGGTTGGTCAGCAGATTGCCGCTTGCGTCGGCGGCAGCGATCTCGATCAGAGCGGGCTGCCGCACTTTCGGGAAGAGCACCGGGAGCAGCAGGACGACCAGCGCACCTCCCACCCAGGCGAGCCGGCGGCCGACGAACCAGCGGCGACGCGATCCGCTGCGCGCCATCAGGACCAACCCTCCCGGAAGTACCCCGGGCCGCGCAGTCCGCCCGTGAACATCGGCCACAGGTCGCGGTCGCGTACGACGCGTCGACGCTGCACCCACCGCCGGCGGTTCAACGTATCACCCCACTGCCGCACGTTCCACCAGAGCGCCGTCAGTTTTTCCTTGCGCGGCGCATACATCAGGCCGTCGCCGACGGCGAGCACGAGATACAGCAGCAGGTAGCGAACCAGGCTGCCGAGCTCGTAGTTGGTGATCACGGACCGGATACGGTTGCGGCGAATCAGGTAGACGAGCCGTCGGACCGCGAGCGGATTGAAGGTTCCATGCACACCATGAGCGGCGACGGCGTTTGGATTGAACACGACACGGTAGCCGAAGAGGTTGGCGCGCCAGCCGAGATCCGAGTCCTCGTGGCCGGCGAACATCACCGCGTCGAAGCTGCCGAAGTCGGCGAGCGCTGCCCGACGGATGATGACCGCCGAGGTGTTGATCCAGAGACAGGGGCGTGGCGTCGCGAAGGCGTCAACCGGCGCGCCTTCGCCGCCGTTCCAGGCGACGCCGAAACGGTTCATCAGGCCGACGCAGCCGTACAGCACATCGGGACTGCCCGCGACCACCAACTTGCCGCCGGCCAGGCCGATCCGGCGGTCGGATTCGAGGAACGCGACCTGCGTCTCGGCCCAGGTCGGCGACAGGCTGACGTCGCTGTCGACCAGGATCACGTAAGGCGCGCGTCCGGCGGCAAGGCCGACGTTCCGGCTATCCGCGGGGCCGGTGTCGGCGGACTTGACGACGATCGACACCCACGGGAAGTGTTCGCGCACGAAGGCCACCGTTCCGTCCGTCGAGCACCCGTCCACCAGGGTGCAGGTGAAGTCGCCGATCGTTTGCCGCTCGATCGCCCGCAGCGTATCGTTGATGATCGTCCGGTTGTTGCGCGTGCACACCACGAAATCCACCGCGGCCATCGTCGTCCAGCCTCAACTCACGTCGTAGAGCCGCTCTGGGATCCGCAGACGCCGCTGATTCAGGACGGCTCCGGCGATCTGCATGCGGCCCGACACCAGTTCCTGCCGCAGCCATCGCAGCGCTTCCCGCATCGTCTTGCGCGCCTCGACGACGACGACGACCGCGTCGGCGCCCTGCGCGAGGGCCGTGCGCTGGTACAGGGGACGGCGCGAGCTGACGTCGACCAAAATGCAGTTGTAGTCGGGGAACTCAGTCGGGAGCCGCCTGATGCACTCCGCGATGTGCTTCTGGGTCAGGTGATGCGGCAGCGCCGTGACCGTCAGCACGTGCATGTTCGCATCCGACGCGATCAGCGCCAGGTTCTCCACGACGCCCTGGCGGAGGTGGCGGGCCACACGCGTGTCACCGTCGACGTTCGCCGCCCCGTCGCCTGTCGCCTCGCGCAATTCGACGACCATCACTTTCTGCCCGAATTCCGACGCCAGCACCATACCGACGTTGGCGGCGGCGGTGGTCGCGCCGGCACCGGCACTGGCCGGGAGGAATGCAGTGACCCGCGGCCGCGTGGCTGCGGCGGCCGCTTCGATGCGCGACGCGATCGAGACGTACTGCACGCGATTGCGTTGCGACGGAACGAGCGCCGCGTCCCGCTCCCGCACCAGGCAGCTCCAGACCGCCGCCCCGAGCGCCCGTTCGACTTCGTCGGACGAGTGAATCGAATGATCGACCTGGTCCGACAGGTAGGCGAGGCCGAGGCCGAGCAGCAGCCCGACCGCGACGGCGCCGAGCATCAGATACGCCTTGCGCAGCCCGGAGGGCAGGATCGGATCGACGGCCGGATCGACGACCTCGACGCTGGTGATGCCGTGCGCGTTCATGGCGTCGGCGGCCCGCGCCTCAATCGCATGCTGCGCATTCAGCCGGTAGGTTTCGCCGTGCAGCGCGAGCTCGCGCGACAACTGGTTGTAGGTCAACTCGACTGCCTGAAGCGATCGGAGCTGCTGCCGGTAGGCTTCCGCGGTCCGCGCCTGTTCGGCGCGTTTCGCGCGGCTTGCCTCCAGGCTGTTGGTGGCGGCGAGGTAGTCTTTTTCGACTTCCAGGTAGGTGGCATTCAGCGCCGTGGTCGCAGATTCGCGGACGGTCGGCTCGAGCTCGGCGATCAATTGCTTGACGCGATCGATCGCTTCCTGCGCCTGCTGCACTTGTATGCTGTCGGGCGTGTACTTCGCGAGCGCCTGCTGCTTGGCCAGCTCGAGATCGCTGACCTTGCCGTTCAGCACGTTGAGCTGCGAGTTGCGCGCCGTGGTTTCCGAGACGAGTCGATTCGGCGTGTCCCGGGCCAGCCGATCCTTCAGGAGGCGCACCGCCGCGTCGTCGGCGGCGATCGTCTCGTCGGTGTCGTGAAGCTCTTTCTCGGCTTCCGCCAGCCCTTTGGTCGCAAGGTTCAACTGGTCGGGTAGGGAACTGATGTCGTGCGTGCGCTTGAGATCGTTCAGCTGCCGCTCGCTCGAGGTCAATTTCGCTGACGATTCGCCGGCCTGCGACTGAAAGAACGCCGCCTCGCTCGGCTGGTTCTCGAAAGACAACCGGTTCTGCCGGTACTCGGCCAGCAGCGTGTTCAGGATCAGGGCCGCACCCTGCTTGATCTCGCTGGCCAGCGTGACATTGACGATGGTCGAGTCCTTGATCGTTTCGGTCTTCAGGCCCTTGACCAGCGCCAGCACCACCAGCTCTTTCGGCGACATGCGCGGCTTCAGGCCGAGCAGGATCTGGACTTCGTCCAGCTCGTTGCGGACCCAGCGGTAGGCATGGCGGATGTGGAACCGGAGCCGCGGCAGCAATGCCGCCGGCGGCACTTCGACCGGCGGTTGATCGAGATGAAGCTCGGTGACCAGCCGGTCGATCAGGGCGAAGCTCTTGATCAACTCGGATTCGGTGTAGATGTCCGGACGGACGCCGGAGACCACCCGGGTGCTGTTCGGCGACAGCGTCGTGCGCGGATCGGCCACTTCGCGCGCGAACCGGATCATCACTTTCGCGGACGTCTCGTACGTCTCGGAACGAAGCCACAGCCACGCCCAGGTGCCGAACAGGGTCGCGAACGTCGTCAACAGGATGAGCGCGCGGTACTTGAAGACGATCAGTCGCAGATCGCGGATCGGCTGCTCGTCGCCGCGGTGATCGAACGGATCGACCGGGTCCGCGAGCACCGTCTGGACGTCGGAGTCGATCGTCCTCAGGCGGGCGGTGTCGCGCGTTACGGGAATCATCGACATACAGCCGGCTCGGACGCGACGGTTGATCCCGTCATCTCAGGCCGCCGCGATCGTCGCCGGCGCGGTCAGCGGATGGCAATCGCGTACCTGCCATCCGCACTGGATCCGGGTCACCAGCTTCGACAAGCCTTTGAGCGTCATGCTCCACACCGCCACCGCTGCCTTCAGGTCGCGAGCGTGTTCCTCGCTCAGGCGGAATTCGAAGACCTGCGGCGCCGGCAGACGATAGGCGGCGACGTCGGTCGGGTCGGTGCCGTTCAGCAGCCGCTCGACGTCGTAGCAGAGCGTGGCGTGCGCCGGCGCAACGATCTCGTCGACGCTCGGGCCGTGGGCGTGCTTCGCGCGCTCATAACTGCTGAAATCGAGCCAGAACCGTTCGAAATCGGGGAGCCGGGACGCTGCGCCGCGGGCAAGCAGCAGCCGCCGCGTCTCGTCCATCGCCAGCTGACAGATCTCCGGCCAGAGATGGAACGACGCGATGGCGCGGTACTTGTACATGAGATTGTCGCCAATCTCGCCTTCGAGCAGTCGGCGGAAGTTGTCGTCGTTCGTGTAGAACGCCACGCACGCTTGCCGCGTCGGGAACAGCTCGTTGACCGTTTCATGGACGAAGTTCGCCACGAACGCGCCGACCGCGCCGTCGGCGTGGGTCAGCCCGTCGAACATCGCGTCCCACCACTCTGAGCGCCGGACGCCGAACCGGGCGGCGAACGCGATGACCCGCTCGAACCAGCCATCGTTCTGGAACACGCTGCTCGTCAGATGGTAGGTTCGCGCCTGCAGGTAGTCGTCGAAGCCAAGGGTATCGGTGGCGACGACGATCTCCTCGACGCCGATCACTTTTTCGCCGGCGTAGACGCCGCAGTTCTTGGGCAGGACGCGGAAGCGCGATTCGAACGAGAAGGCCGTGCGGCTCTCCGCCGTCTCGAGCTCCGAGCCCTTCAGCATCATCAACTGGAAGTTGTGGACCTGGTTGATGTCGGCGTCGAGCAGCTTGTGGATCGCCGCCAGGTGCGAGCGCAGCGTCTCCCCGGGCAGGCCGAGAATCAGATCGGAGTTCGAGCGCAGGCCGCGGCCGCGCATGTGGATCTGCAGCTGCTCGTAGGCCTCCAGCTTGATCGTCGTCCGCTTGACGTTTCGCAGCACGTCCTCGTCGAGCGACTGCACCGCCTGGTAGAGCACCAGCGCGCCGCTCAGATGCTCGACCGACTGGATGATGCGCTCGGGCCGGTTCTTGCCGGTAGTCGCGTCGATGAACGTCGGCCAGCCGTACTCTTTCTGCAGCCCGCCGAGGAAGGCCGAGATCTCGACGTCCCGTTCGAACATGCCGTAGTTCGAATCGGCGATCCGCAGCATCCCCATTTGCGGCGAACAGGCCCTGACGCGTTCGGCGATGTAGCGCAGTTCGCTGGTGATCCGTTCGAGGCTGAAGTTGTGGACCTTCGTGTACCACTTCGTGCCCTGCACACAGAAGGTGCAGGTGAATGGGCAGCCGCGGTTCGTCTCGACCATCGGCGCCAGACGGCCGTCGAAGAATTCGTCCTGAATGCCGGTCAGCCAGGGTGAGGGGATCTCTTCGACGGTTTTGTGCCGATCCCACGGATCTTCGACCACCACCTCGCCGCTCACATTGCGATACACCGACGAGGGAATGCCGCGCTGTCTCAAGGCCGCGATCGACAGCCCGCCGTCGACATAGCGGCGAACGATCTCCGCCGCCAGGAAGTCGCCTTCGCCGAGCACGTATACGTCAACCTCGGGATGCTCGCCGGCGAACGCCACCCGGCGATCGTGATCGAGCGAGAGGTTCGGACCGCCCATCACCACGAGCGGCTCCGGGTCGAGCGTTTTGGCGAGGTGCGCGAAATGGAGGCTGAGGCTTTCGTTCCAGACGTAGTTGGTCAGCATCAGCACGTCGGGCGGCGTCTGTTGCATCGCGTCCCACAGCCGATCCGGATACGCGAACAGCCTCGATTCGACGTCCGGCAGGTCCCGGTCCATCACCGCTTTCATGCACGCCACGCCGAGCGGCATGCAATCGTTCGCCAGCACGCCCATGTAGTTGTGCCGAAGGTCCGCCAGGTAGACGCGACAATTCATCGCTATGGCCTCGCTGCTGAGGTCGTCGATTGCGCCGCAACGGCGCGACTGGCTGTTTTGAGCTCGGGTCGGGCGAGCCCGCCGATCGCGAGCAGCGGTACCGCCGGAGCGTCCGGCTCGGCGAGGTTCGCGGCAGCCGCATCGCCCGGCGCCGTGGACCTCAGGATGCGTGAGGGCAGCGGACCGATCTGCCCCATCGAGTGTTCGTAGCGGACCGCTGCTGCTGCGTGGTTGAACGGGATCCCCAACGCGGTGCGGACGTCCCGTTCGACGGCGCCTCTCAATTCCACGAGATCGTGGGGATGCAGATGATCGGTGTAGACGAAGGAAGAGTAGCCGCCGTCGGGGTCGCCCTTGTAGTAATCGGCGACGAGCCGATAATCGAGCTCGTAGCTGAACAGCCGGTCGCCGTTGACGGTGTATACCCAGAGATCCGGCTGGCCTTCAACCGGAGCAGCGGCATCGTAGTAGTCGGAGCCCGGATAGGTGGTGATGATCGTCACGTCGAAGTCGTCCGGTTTCACGTCGAGCAGCCAGTCCCTGGTGTCGTTCACCGTCGCGGCGGATTCGCCAGGGTGGCCGATCGACATCAGCGCCTTGACCCGGAGGTTATGGCGGCGGGCGATCTCGATGCAGCGGGTGTTGTCCTCGACCGTCGCGCGCTTCTGAATGTTGCGGAGGATGCGCGGCGAACCCGATTCGAAGCCGATCAGGATGCAGCGGAAGCCGGCTTCCGACATCGCCTGCGCCTGCTCGTCGCTGAACAGCTCCGCCTTGATGAAGCCGCGCAGGCGGAAGTCGACGCGCAGATCGCGCCCGGTGCGGGCGATGGCCTGCATCAGGTCGAGCATCTTCGGGTTCACGTTCAGCTCGTCGTCGTAGAGCATGAACCCGCGGATGCCGTAGGTGCGCTGCAGGTGCACCATTTCGCTGATCACGTGATCGACCGGCCGCAGGCGGATGCGGCGGAGCATCGGCGACTCGCGGCCGCCGCAGAAGCGGCAGCCGAACGGGCAGCCCAGCTGACAGATCATGCTCAGCGCGCGAACGCCGTCGATCTCGTAGTGATAGCTGTCGGCGTCGATCAGGTGCCTCGCCGGCAACGGCTCGCGCGCGAGGTTGGCGTTGGTCAGGAACAGGTCGCTGCGCGGATCATCGGCGTCGACTAGCTTCGGTGCCTGCGGCTCCAGCGCGGCAAAGACCGCGTGCTCGCCGTCGCCGGCGACCAGGATGTCGAATACCTCGCAGAGCTGCTCGAATGCGCGGGTGGCGCGGCCGGCGGCGCCGGCCTTCGCCTCGCGCTTACGCGACGCGTTCACCAGCGTGATGTGCGGCCCCCCGAGCACAACCCGCGCCGAGGGGCGGACCCGTTTCAGCTCGCCGGCGATAATCGTGGCGGCCGGCATCTGCGGCGTGGTCGCGGTGATGCCGAACCAGTCCGCCGCCGATCGCACAGCATGATCGCGGACCGCGGTCTCATAGTTGCTGACGCCGGACAGATCCAGCAGTTCAACCGGATGGCCGGCCTGCTCGAGCGAGGCGGCGACCTTGAGGATGCCGAGCGTCATGAACATCCGCTCGTCCAGCAGGAATCCCGACGGCGGCGTGATCAGGCAGAGCGGACGCGTCATGCCGGCTCCCGGTTCGGGCCGCGTGACTCGATAGCCCCTTCGCCGCGCAGCATGGCCGGAATGGTCGCGGCGATGATTTTCAAATCCAGCCCCGGCGACCAGCGGTCGATGTAGTCGAGGTCCTGCGCCGCCATCTGATCGAAGTCCTGCGTGCGGCCCTTGATCTGCCACCAGCCGGAGATGCCGGCCGCGACGCTGAAGCGGCGGTAATAGCGCGGCTCGCCGAGCTGCTCCGCGACCCACACCGGAATCGGACGGGGGCCGGCCAGGCTCATGTCGCCGAGCAGCACGTTCACCAGCTGGGGGAGCTCGTCGAGGCTGGTCCGGCGCAGGATTCTGCCGACCCGGGTGACGCGAGGATCGGCGACGATCTTGAACGAAATCCCTTTGGCACCGTTCAGCGACGCGACCGCGTCGCGCAGTTCCTCCGCGTTGGCGACCATGGTGCGGAACTTGAGCATCATGAACTGGCGCCGGCGGTAGCCGACCCGCGGCTGGCGGAACAGCACCGGACCGCTTCTATCGACGAGAATGGCGGCGGCGATCGCGGTGAGCAGCGGAGCGAGCAACAGCAGCAAGGCGGATGACACGAGCAGGTCGACCGCCCGCTTCGCCGCGCGCGGGGCGCCGCTCAGCGACGGGTGCTGGTGCAGCCAGCAGACGTCGGCGATCGGCCGCAACTCTGGAACCGGCCGCCAGGTGTGATTGCCGGCCTGGCGATACACGCAGACCGGGATCCCGATCTCGCGGGCGGCGGCGATGGTTCCCGCCAGCAGGGCGGCCGGCACGCTCGCGGCGTCGATGACGTGCACTTCGTCGATGCACTGATCGAGCAGCAACATTG
>Ga0170475_134498102_pt1 | contig 18100 bp, 15 predicted proteins | sample Soicark_Litter_5_FD_111474 | JGI IMG/M metagenome (GOLD analysis project Ga0170475, IMG submission 111474) | Avena fatua rhizosphere microbial communities from Hopland, California, USA. Combined Assembly of 48 SPs
GGAACCGCCATTTCGCATGAGTCGGAGCGGCTCGGGCAAAGGACGCAGGTCCGAACTCCTGCCCCATTTCAGCTACAGTTCGAGCATCGTCGAGCGGCGGTTCGAGGACGTTCGCGCCGCAGTCGCAAAGTGTCGGGAGCCGCTATATCTACAAGCTGGCGAGATATAGGGCGAGGAGTAGATGGCATTGGCGTACATCGAACTCGGCGTGGACGAAGGAATGCAACCAGGGATCAACGGCTTGCTCGCCTATCGACCACAGACCGCTAAGCCATTAATGGATCTGGCGAATGCGCTGCTCCGAGCGCCGAACTCCCTTAGCCCGGGCGAACGAGAACTCATCGCGGCGTACACCTCGAGCGTGAACCGGTGTGACTTTTGCGTGGATTCACACTCGTCGTTTGCGGCCGCTCAATTGCCTGGCGGCGCTGATCTGGTTGACAGCGTCATTCACGATATGGAGTCGGCCCCCGTATCCTCAAAACTCCGCGCCTTACTGAGGCTCGCTCGTGTGGTGAGCGCCGACGCACAAGATGTCACGCCAAGAACTGATCGACGACGTCGGTGCGAACGGCGCGAGCGATACCGAGATCCATGACACAGTGCTCATCGCAGCTGCTTTTTGTATGTACAACCGCTATGTCGATGGTCTAGGGACTGAGTCGGCGAGTGAGCCGTCGCTCTATCGACTGGCTGCTCACCGAATCGTGGAACATGGTTACGGCACCTGAGCTCACGCTCCCCCAGGCGGCGCCCCTCCTCGAAGGCAGCCCACGCCGCCGCTGCATCGCCGACGAAAGGGGCCTCGGCCCTGACTCTCCGCGGTGCCCGTACGGCCGCAGGGCAGGTGTGCTCCGGCGTATTACCGGCCCACGAGCGAGCCCAGCTTGATTACGCGCGCCGTGCGCGGTCGACGAGAGTATTGGTTGTAAGGTTACCTCGGGACTCACGAATAGTGTGCGTGACGACATTTCACATGTCGGCTAACGTTTTGGCAACTTTTCGGCGCGTTGTCGCGGCATCAGGCCTGCCCGCCGTAGGTTCGGCTGAACCGAGTCAACTCACGAGGGAGTGATCCATGACTGGACAGAGCTTCGATCGACGCCGGTTTCTCCGCGGTCTTGGCCTGGGAGCGGCCGCGATCGGTGGCAGCCAGTTGTTGGCCGCGTGTGGGGGTGGGAGCTCGGGGCTTTCCGGCAGTCAGGGCGGCGGGGCATCGAGCGGGGCGAGCGGATCAAAGCCGGCGCTGAACGTCTGGTACCACCAGTACGGCGAAGCAGGCACCCAGCAGGCGGTGATGCGCTACGCCAAGGAGTACCCCAACGCGTCGGTGAAGGTGCAGTGGACCCCGGGTGACTACACCTCGAAGCTGAACGCCGGCCTGCTGTCCACGTCGGGACCCGACGTCTTCGAAAGCGGCGTCAACATCGACCAGGTGAAGAGCGGACAGGTCGTGGCACTGGACGATATTATCGCCGAGGCCAAGAGCGACTATCCCGCCGCCGACATCAAGTCTTCCACGGTGGACGGCAAGATCTACCAGGTCAAGATGGTCGACGACATGGGTGTGCTGTACTACCGCAAGAGCATTCTGGACAAGGCCGGTGTGAAGCCGCCCACCACGATCGACGAGTTGATCGCGGCCTCAAAGGCGCTCACCACCAAGGATCAGAAGGGCCTCTTCATCGGCAACGACGCCGGCGTCACCCCCTCGTTCGGCGGTGGCTCGCTGCTGGGGCCCGTCTTGTACACGGTGGGCAGCGATTACCTCACCGCGGACAACAAGCCTGGCTTCACCTCGGCTGCGGTGAAACAGTCGTTCGCCAAGATGCGCGAGCTGTTCGTGTCCAACTCGATCCTGCTCGGCGCACCCACCGACTGGTGGGACCCCTCCTCGTTCACCCAGGGCCTGGCCGCGATGCAGTGGTGCGGGCTGTGGGCAATGCCCGGGATCCAAAAGGCCCTCAAGGACGACTTCGGCGTCGTGGCCTGGCCTCAGTTCAGCAGCTCCGTTGGCAAGCCCTCCACGTTCCTGGGTGGATGGGGGGCCATGGTCAGCGCCAAGTCGGCCAATGTCGACGCCGCCAAGGCCTACATCAAGTGGCTGTGGATCGACAACACCAAGGACCAGGAGGACTTCAACCTCAGCTACGGCTTTCACATCCCGCCCCGGAAGTCACTGGCCGCCCAGGCCAGCAAGCTTCAGTCGGGGCCGGCCGCTGACGCGCTGAAGATCTTCAACGACCACGCCGTCCCCGGCAATCCGGCCTGGACGCCCAAGATGAACAACGCGTACGCGGACGCGGCCACGGCGATCGTCCGCAAGGGCGGCGACATCGACGCGAATCTCGCGAAGGCGGAGAAGGTCGTCAACGCCGAGCTCACCCGGCTGTTCGGCTGACATGTCGGCGCCGACCCTGATAGCGCCGGCCGCCGACACCGCGCCGCCGCGGCGTCGCGGCAGAGGCCGTGCCGCCGGCGTGACGGGCGCGTTCTGGCTGTTCGTCGGTCCGTTCTTGGTCGGGCTGGTCATCTTCGTCTACATCCCGATCGTCTGGTCCCTCGTGCTCAGCTTCTCGCGGGCCCAGAACACCGTGACACCCGGCGACTGGATCGGCCTGCAGAACTATCTCGACCTGCTCCGGCCAGGCCCGTTCCTGGACAGCCTGATCACGTTCACGATCTTCGCTGCCTTCATCGTGCCGTTGACGTTCGCGCTATCTCTGGGGCTCGCACTCCTGCTCAACGGTGTCCGGATCATGCGCGCCTTCTTCCGGTCCGTGTACTTCCTTCCGACCGCCTGCTCGTACGTGGTGGCGTCGCTGGTGTGGAAGCTTTCGATCTTCAACGGCGTGCGCTTCGGGCTGGCCAACACGATCCTCGGCTGGTTCGGCGTGGACAACATCGCGTGGCTGGCCACCACCAGCCCGCCCTGGTACTGGCTGGTGATCGTCACCGTCCGGCTCTGGCTGCAGATCGGCTTCTACATGATCTTGTTCCTGGCCGGGCTGCAACGGATCTCACCTGAGCTGTACGAGGCGGCGGCCGTCGACGGTGCCAAGAACGCCTGGCAGACCTTCCGCTACATCACCTTCCCGCAGCTTCGGGCGACGTCGGTGGCAGTGCTGCTGCTGTTGTTGATCAACGCCTACCAGGCGTTCGACGAGTTCTTCAACCTGCTGGGCAACTCCTCCTTCGCCCGACCGCCGCTGGTGTACCTCTACTACACCGCGCAGGGGAACCAGGACTTCGGCCACGGTACGGCCGGCGCCGTGATCCTGGCGTTGCTGATCATGATTGTGACGCTGGCCCAGGGCCGGATCTTCGGCTTCGGGAAAGCCGAATGAGCGCGCCGACGCCGACCCTGGCCGAAAGCGGGCCGGAGACTCGGCCAGAGACCCAGCGGCGGAAGCGCCGCCGGATGACGGCGGGCGGCGTGGTGGTGGCAGTGCTGCGCTACCTCGCGCTGATCGCCTCGGCCGTGCTGTTCCTGCTGCCGTTCTATCTGATCGTCCGCAACGCGCTGGCTCTCGACACCGACATCACCGCTCCTGGCTGGCAGCTGTTCCCCAAGCAGCTCCAGTGGGAGAACTTCACCGAGCTGTTCACCGATCCGAGCGTCAACATCGCTCAGGCGCTGCTGAACTCGGCGATCATCGCGGTGCTGCAGACCGCCGGCATGCTGCTGCTGTGCTCGATGGCCGGGTACGGCCTGGCGCGGATCCCGTACCGGTGGGCGACGCCGATCTTCTACGCGATCCTGGTCACCTTGATGATCCCGCCGGCGGTGACCTTCATCCCGTCGTTCATCATCGTCTCCCAGCTGCACTGGGTGGACACGTACCAGGGGATCATCGTGCCGGTGCTGTTCAGCGGCTTCACGACCTTCCTGTTCCGCCAGTACTTCCTCAACTTCCCGCGCAGCCTCGAGGAGGCGGCCCGGGTGGACGGGCTCGGCTACTTCGGAGCGTTCTGGCGGGTGGTGGTACCCAACTCCGGAGCCTTCTTCGCAGCGATCGCGGTGATCACCTTCATCGCCAGCTGGAACGCCTTTTTGTGGCCGCTGGTGATCGGGCAGGACTCGTCGATGTGGACGGTCCAGGTGGCCCTGAGCACCTTCCTGACCGCCCAGACGATCAACCTGCACGAGCTGTTCCTCGCCGCCGCGGTCTCCATCTTGCCGCTGGTGCTCGTGTTCGTATTCCTCCAGCGCTACCTCGTCCAAGGCGTCGCGGAGACCGGCATCAAGGGCTGAACCGGCAGCGCACCCACCGGTGCCGCCACCTCGCAGCAGTCAGAAGCTCAGCACCACATCCGGTGCTGAGCTTCTGACAGGGCGGTGAGCGTGACCGCGAGCGCGATAGCTTGCTCCCTATGGCGGGGGTCCTGGCCGGGTTCGCCACGATCGGCATTCTCATCGGCCTGGGTTTCCTCCTTGCGCAACTGAGGATCCTCGATGTGACCGCACAGGCCGTGCTGACGCGGACGGCCTTCTATGTAGCGAGCCCGGCTCTCATGGTGACGGTGCTGGGCAACACGGACGTGCACCGGCTGCTGTCGGCCAACCTGATCGCCTCGCTGGGCAGCGTTGCCCTGGCAGCCACCGTCGCCATGCTGGTGACCCGGCTGCTGTGGAGGCGAGAAGCCGGCGACACGGTCATCGCGGCCTTCTGCTCGGCCTATGTCAACGCAGGCAATCTGGGCCTGCCAATCGCCGCGTACGCCCTGGGCGATGCCGCCCTGATCGCACCCATGCTGCTGGCGCAGTTGCTGGTGCTGCAGCCCGTCGGCCTGGCTGTGCTCGACGGCGTCGCCCACACGCCGACCCCGGGCATCTCCCGCCGCCGGTTGTTGCTCATCCGACTGAGCCGGCCGTTTCGCAACCCGCTGGCCGTCGGCTCGCTGGTCGGACTGGCGCTGGCGCTGACCGGGATCAAGCTGCCGGTCGCTCTTTCCGCGCCGCTGACCCTGGTCGGCGGGATGGCGGTACCGTCGATGCTGCTGGCCTACGGCATCTCGCTGCGGCTGGGCCCGCGGCCGGGCGCAGGCGAACCACCCACCCAGATCGGCACCCTCGTGGGGGTGAAGCTGCTGCTACAACCGGTCGCGGCCTACCTGATCGGTGCGTACGCGGTGGGGTTGGACGGTCACGACCTGCTCGCGGTCACCGTGATCGCCGCACTGCCGACCGCGCAGAACGTCTTCACCTTCGCGATGCGTTACGACCGGGGCGTGATCTTGGCGCGGGACACGATCTTCGTGGCCACCCTGCTGTCGGTGCCGGTGATCCTGGCGATTACGTGGCTGCTCGCCTCCTGACAGGATTAGGTGTTGACCGTCATCCGGCCAGGTACGGCTCGACGAGGTCCAGATAACGCTGGGTCATGGTCTCGACGACCGCGGCCGGTGGCTGCGCCCACAGCTCGGCGTTGAAGATCTCCACCTCGACGTCGCCTGAATAACCGGCCTTCGCGACCGCGCGCGTAAACGAGGCGAAGTCGATGTGGCCGTCGCCCATCATGCCGCGGGCCAGCAGGGTGTCGACCGGCAACGGGGTGATCCAGTCACAGATCTGGTAGCTGACGATGCGTTCACCTGCGCGCTGCAGTTGTTCGCTCACCCCTGGTTCCCACCAGACGTGGAACGTGTCCACGACGACGCCGACATCGCTGGTGTCGAACCGCTCGGCGATGTCCAGAGCCTGGGCCAACGTCGAAATCACCCCCCGGTCGGCGGCGTAGATGGGATTCATCGGCTCGATTCCGAGCGTCACGCCGAGCTCGTGGGAGTACGGCACGAGCCGCTCGATGGCCCGCGCCGCACGGTCTCTGGCGCCCTGCAGATCTCGATCACCTTTGGGCAACCCGCCGGGGACCAACACGAGCGTCGCCGCCCCGAGTGCAGCAGCCTCCTCAAGCGCCTCCCGGTTGCTGGCCTCGGAGGCCCGCACCTCCTCCGACTGGCCGTCGGTGAAGAAGCCGCCGCGGCACAGCGACGAAACCCGCAGTCCTGACTCGGCTATAAGCGTCCGGGCCTGGTCGACCCCGGCCTCGGCGAGCTGCTCGCGCCAGACCCCGATAGCACCCAGCCCGGCGTCGACACAGCCCTGAATGGCCTGCTCCAAAGACCAGGAGGCGGTGGTGCGCTGGTTCAGTGAGAGCCGGTCCAGCTTGCCGGTCACCGGGCCAGCCCGGAGGTGGCGAGCAGCAGTCCGAGCCGGGAAGCCGCCCGCTCGGGATCGGTCAGCAACCGGGCCTCGTTCGCCAGCTCGAAGACGCGGGCGAGGTGAAGCACCGAGCGTGCCGACTGCAGGCCGCCTACCATGACGAAACCGTCCTGCTGGCCGTTCAACCAGGCGAGGAAGGCGATGCCGGTCTTGTAGTAGTAGGTGGGCGCGGCGAAAACGTGGCGGGACAGGGCGAGGGTCGGGTCCATCTCGCGGCGGTATCCGTCCACGTCGCCGGCATCCAGGGCGCTCAGGGCGGCGGAGGCGGCCGGGGCGATCGCGGCGAACGCGCCGAGCAGGGCATGGGAGTGATGCGTCCCGTCGCCCTCGATCAGTTCCGGATAGTTGAAGTCGTCACCGGTGTAGAGCCGGACTCCAGGGGGGAGGGCGGCCCTGAGCTCGACCTCATGCTCGGCGGAGAGCAGCGAGACCTTCACGCCGTCGACCTTGGCAGTGTGGTCCGCGATCAGCTGCAGGAAGGTGGTGGTCGCCGTCGCGACCTCTGCTGAGCCCCAGTATCCGCTCAGCTGGGGGTCGAACATCTCGCCCAGCCAGTGGAGGATGACCGGGCGGGAGGCCTTACCCAGCACCGTCGCGTACACCCGCAGGTAGTCGTCGGCGCTCCGAGCGAGCGCCGCTAGCTGGCGCGAGGCCATCAGGATCGCCTGCGAGCCGGCGGCCTCGACGAACTCGACCTGCTCGAGGTACGCATCCACGACCTCGTCGAGACTCCGGGCCGGACCGAGGAGCTGATCTGTCCCGGCACCGGACGCGATCCGGGCCCCGTGCTCACGTGCCAGGGCCGCGCTGCGGGAGATCAGCTGCTGTGCGGCGGGCCAGTCCAGCCCCATGTTGCGCTGCGCGGTATCCATCGCCTCGGCGACCCCGAGCCCGTAGCGGAACAGGTGTCGCCGGAAGGCCAGGGTGGCCTCCCAATCGATCACGGCCGCGGCGCCGGGGACATTGTCCGCGCGGGTATCGGGCACGACGTGTGCCGCGGCGAAGGCGATCCGGCTCTGGAATCCCTCCGGGTGCTCCGGCCAGGACCGCGGCTCGGCGAGCTGGATGTCGCGCCATCCCCCGTCGGCGGCAGGCAGGGCGAGGGTGGTCGTGGTCGTCATGACGCGAACTGCTCGATCTCGATGCGACGACCCTGTTCGGACGACTCCAGCCCGGCCTCGACGAGCTGCAGGCCGCGGACACCCGCGGCAAGATCGTACGGATGCGGACGCCCGGCATCGTTGTCGGTCAGGAACTGCTCCCACTGGGCCCGGAACCCATTGAGGAACTCGCCATTGTCCGGGATCTGCTCCCACTGGCCTCGGAAGTCCTCGGTGGTGGGTAGATCGGGGTTCCAGACCGGCATCGGCGTGCGCTCACGCGGCTGAATGCGGCAGCCGAACAGACCCGCCACCGCAGAACCATGCGTCCCGTCGACCTGAAACTCGACCAACTCCTTGCGATCCACCCGAACCGCCCAGGACGAGTTGATCTGCGCGATGACACCACCGTCGAGCTCGAAGATCCCGTACGCGGCGTCGTCGGCGGTGGCGACGAACTTGCGACCCTGTTCGTCCCAACGCTCAGGGATGTGCGTGACTGCCCTCGCCGAGACTGCACGTACCTTCCCGAAGAGGTTCTCCAGGACGTAGTTCCAGTGGCAGAACATGTCCAGCACCATGCCGCCCCCGTCCTCGGACCGGTAGTTCCAGCTGGGCCGTTGGCCGGGAATGACGTCTCCCTCGAAGACCCAGTACCCGAACTCTCCCCGCACCGAGAGGATGCGCCCGAAGAACCCGTAGTCGATCAGCCGCTTCAGCTTGAGGAGCCCGGGTAGGTAGAGCTTGTCGTGAACCACGCCGTTGACGACGCCTGCCTCCCGGGCGGCCGTGACCAGCTCCAAACCCTCGGTGACCGACTCCGCGATCGGCTTCTCGCTGTAGATGTGCTTGCCGGCGCCGATGGCCTTGAGGATCGCCTTCTTGCGCTCCGAGGTGACCTGTGCGTCGAAGTAAACCGTCGCCGAGTCGTCGCTCAGCGCCTCGTCCAGGTTCGTCGTGTAGTCCGCCACGCCGTGCGAAGCGGCGAGCCGGCCGAGCTTCTCCGCACTGCGCCCGACGAGGATGGGCTCGACCAGAATCCGGTCACCTCCAGGGAGCCGAACGCCGCCATCGTCGCGAATGGCCAGGATCGACCGGACCAGGTGTTGCCGGTAGCCCATGCGACCCGTCACCCCGTTCATGATCACTCGCACCGTGCGTTCTGCCACGTCATCTCCCTCATCGATCTCGACCACATGGAGCTCGACCACATGGAGCCTGACCACATGGATCTCGACCAGGTGGATCTCGGTTACGAAAGCGCTTTCGCAATCGCTTCGGTTACTATACGATCCAGCGGCAAGAGAGCACAAGCCGAAGGAGACCGCAATGGCTCCCCCGCAGCGCCCCGTACGGTTGAGCGACGTGGCCGCGACCGCCGGCGTGTCGCTCGCCACGGCCTCGCGGGCTCTCAACGGCCAGAACGGGGTGGGACCCATACTCGCCGCACGAGTGCGGGAGGTCGCCCGCACCCTCGGTTACATCGCCAACGTCCACGCCCGTACGCTTGCCGGCGGGGCGACGTCGGTGGTCGGCCTGATTGTGCACGAGATCGACGATCCGTACTTCACCGAGATCGCAGGCGGCGTGATCCGATCCGCGCTCGCAAAGGACCTGCTGGTCCAGGTCTCGCACTCCGGCCGGGACCCAGAGCAGGAACTCCGCCAGATCAGCACCTTGGTCGTTCAGGACGTCGAAGCCATCATCATCGCCGGGTCGGGCTATATCGATCCCGGCCAGGAGGCCCGCGCCAAGGAGGTGCTCTCGGCCTATCGGCAGCGAGGCGGGCGGGCGGCCGTCATCGGGCGCCATCATCTTGGCGTCGACGCGGTCCTCCCAGACAACGCTGGAGCCGGAGCGGTGGCGGCCAGCCACCTGGTCGAACTCGGACATCGCGAGGTGCTGGTCGCTGCCGGCTCCGCTCAGTTGACCACGGTGGCGGACCGTCTGGCGGGCATGCGATCGGTCTTCGATCCGGCGGGGATCCGGCCCACCGTTTGGCACGATGAATTCAGTGTGGAGGGCGGCGCGCGGATCGCTAGACGGATCGGGGAGCTGGCCACGCGACCGACCGCAGTGCTGGCCCTCAGTGACGTCGTCGCGATCGGCGTGCTTCAGGAACTGCGCCGCCACGGGGTGCGAGTGCCACAGGACATCTCCGTCGTCGGCATCGACGATATTGCGGTCGCCCAGTCCTTGGCGCCCGCTCTCACCACCGTGGCACTACCGCTGTCGCAGATGGGCCAGACTGCGTTCGACATGGTGCAGAAGCCATCGGCAGGGAGGCCACGTCGCCGGACCATCCCGGCGCGACTGGTCGTGCGCGAGTCCGCGACCGGGGTCTAGGGCCAGGCAGGCGCAGTGGCAGACTCAGGTCCTGTGGGAGCGTCGCGAGATGTCCTCATCGAGTGCTCGGGTGGGTCTCCAGGGACCGGCTCGAGCCCGGAGGCAGCGTTGACACGATACAAGAAAGCGCTTACGCTACCGATGAAAACGCTTTCGTGAACCAATGGAGGGAGAGGCGATGGCTCTGAACCGCAGGCAGTTTCTGATTGGGGCCGCCGGACTGGCAACAGCCGCGACGACGGTGGGGCTGGCGGGTTGTGCGCCCGGTTCCGGCAGTAGTGGCAACAGCGGAGGCGGCGGCGGAGGTGGTGGTGCCAGCGGAGCCGCCGACATGAAGTTCGCCTGGTGGGGCAACGACATACGCAACAAGAACACCCAGGCGGCGATCGACGCGTACACCAAGGCGAATCCGAACGTGAAGATCGCCCCACAACCGGGTGAGTTCAACACGTACTGGGACAAGCTCGCCACCCAGACCGCCGGTGGACAGGCCCCCGACGTCATTCAGATGGACATGGCCTACATCGCCGAGTACGGCAACCGACAGGCACTGTTAGACCTGACCAAGTACGGCGTCGACACCTCCAAGTTCATCGAGGGCACGGTCGAGTCGGGCAAGATCAACGACACTCTCGTCGGGGTTAACGCCGGCATCAACTCAGCGGTCCTCTTTGCCAACCCCAAGATCTTCGACAAGGCCAAGGTGTCAATGCCCGACGACACCAGCTGGACCTGGGACGACCTGATGCAGGTTGCTGCGGAGGTCTCGTCGAAGGCGGGCGTGCCGTTCGGCGTGGCCTCGATGTTCGGCTCGGACGCGTTCTTCGGTGCGTTCCTGCGCCAGAATGGCAAGGAACTGTTCAACGACAAGGGTCTGGCTTTCGACACCCCCGACGCCAAGGCCTGGTTCGATCTGATGGTCAAGTACCAGAAGGCCAATGCCATGGGGTCCCCCCAGCAGAACAGCGAGGAATCCTCGAAGCCGCTGGACCAGAGCGCGATCGCGGTGGGGAAGACCGCCATGCAGTACTACAACACCAACCAGCTGGAGGCCGTGGACGCCGCCACCGGCACCGACCTGAAGATCCTGCGATACCCCAGCCTGACCGGCAAGGCCACCGATCGGAAGGCCTGGTACAAGGCGTCCATGCTCTTCTCCGCATCGGCGAAGAGCAAGTACCCCGAGCAGGCCGGCGCGCTGATCAACTGGTGGGTGAACTCCCCCGAGTGCGCCAACATCAACCTGGCCGAGCGCGGCGTCCCGTGCAACACCGACATTCTGAACCAGATCAAGCCCAAGTTGTCGAAGCCGCAGCAAACAGTCGTCAAGTTCCTCGACGATATCAAGCCCGAGCTGGCCGCGACCCCCATTGCGCCGCCGCCTGGCGGTGGGAAGTTGGGCGGTGTGATGTTCCGCTACCAAAGCGATGTCCTCTTCGGGCGGGCAACCACCGCGGACGCCTCACAGAAGTTCGTGGACGAGATGAAGTCGAACCTCCAGGGGGGATGACATGAGTGCAATCTCCGAGCTCTCCAACATTCGGGTCGAGAAGCCGAAGACCGAGGAGGAGCGCAAAGCCCGAAAAAGGGAGGCGGGCCGTGACAACAAGTCCGCCTACCTGTTCTTGGCGCCGTGGCTGATCGGCCTCATCGTGATCACCCTCGGGCCCCTGATCGCGTCGCTCTACCTGTCCTTCACCAAGTACAGCCTGATCCAGGCACCGCAGTGGATCGGCTTTGAGAACTACGTCCGGATGTTCAGCGACCCGCGACTGCTGAAGTCGCTGCAGGTGACGTTCACCTACGTCATCGTCGGCGTTCCGCTGCAACTGATCGTGGCCCTCGGGATCGCCGTCTTGCTGAACGAGGGGATGAAGGGGCTCGCCTTCTACCGCTCGGTGTACTACCTGCCGTCGATGCTGGGCAGTTCGGTCGCGATCGCCGTGCTCTGGCGGCAGATGTTCGGCGTCGACGGGTTGGTGAACCAGATCCTTCGGGCGTTCGGCATCGATGCCCACGTCGGCTGGATCTCCGACCCGAGCTACGCGCTGTGGTCCCTGATCCTGCTGCACGTATGGACCTTCGGCTCACCGATGGTGATCTTCCTGGCCGGCCTGAGGCAGATTCCCGGCATGTACTACGAGGCCGCATCGGTCGACGGCGCGACCCGCTGGACGAAGTTCCGCAGGATCACCCTGCCCCTGCTGTCGCCGATCATCTTCTTCAACCTGGTCCTGCAGGTGATCAATGCCTTCCAGTCGTTCACGCAGGCCTTCGTGGTGTCGAACGGCACGGGTGGCCCCTCGGACTCGACGCTTTCTACACGCTCTACCTGTACCAGCGCGGGTTCGGCCAGTTCCAGATGGGCTACGCAGCGGCCATGGCGTGGCTGCTGGTGATCATCATCGGAGCCCTGACCGCGATCAACTTCTTCCTCTCGAAGTATTGGGTGTTCTATGAAGAGTGAACTGCAAACCCAGACCGCCACCCGCGCCGAGCCGGCGGCCGCGGCTGCGCTTCCCGTCCACAACGAGGCCGCTCACCGCCGTCACCTGAGGCGCAGCCGGATCCGCTCGGTGGTCAAGCACGCGCTGCTTATCCTCGCCAGCGTGATCATGATCTACCCGCTGCTGTGGATGCTGATCAGCTCGTTCCGGCCCACCGAGATCATCTTCCGTACCCCCGGCCTGTGGTTGAACGACCTGATCATCGACAACTACACCAAGGGCTGGTACGCGCTCTCCTACCCGTTCGGTCAATACATCATCAACTCCGTGATCGTGGTGCTCGGCTGCGTCGTCGGCAACCTGTTTGCCTGCTCGCTGGCGGCGTACGCGTTCGCCCGGCTGAAGTTCCGGCTCCGGACCCTGTGGTTCTCGATCATGCTGGTGACGATCATGCTGCCGATCCATGTGGTGGTGGTGCCGCAGTACATCATCTTCAACAAGCTCGGCTTCGTGAACACGTTCGTCCCGCTGATCCTGCCTAAGTTCTTGGCCACCGACGCGTTCTTCGTGTTCTTGATGGTCCAGTTCATCCGGGGCGTCCCCCGCGAGCTGGACGAGGCGGCCCGGATCGACGGCTGCGGGCACTGGCGGATCTTCAGCCGGGTGATGCTGCCGCTGATGGGCCCGGCGATCGCGACTACGGCGATCTTCACGTTCATCTGGACCTGGAGCGACTTCTTCACCCCGCTGATCTACCTGACCGATCCGGTCGCCTACACCGTCCCGGTCGCGTTGCGGTCGTTCCTCGACTCGACCAGCGGCAGCAACTGGGGTGCCATGTTCGCGATGTCGATCGTCTCGCTGATCCCGATCTTCCTCGCCTTCCTGTTCGGCCAGCGGTTCCTCGTCCGAGGTATCGCCACGACCGGCGGGAAGTAGACCACGCCCTGGGCCTGTCGAAGGGCAGGCGGCGCTTCGACAGGCTCAGCGGATGTCCAACCCATCGATCTCAAGTCGAAAGGCACAGATCTTGACAGTTCGACGACGCTACGTGGTGGTCGGAACCGGTCACCGCGTGCAGATGTACCTCGACGCCATGGCCGGCGAGCATCGCGAGGACGGGGAGCTGGTTGCGCTCGTCGAGCCCAACCCCGGACGGCTGAGCGTGCATCGCGGCTGGCTGGGCGACGCCGGGCTCGACGTCAGCGCGGTGGCCACCGGTGGCCCCGACGACCTCGAGCGGTTGATAGCCGAAACCCGGGCCGACCGGGCGATCATCACCACGCCCGACTACACGCACGCCGACCTGATCGCCCGCTCGCTGGATGCCGGTGTCGACGTGGTGGTCGAGAAGCCGCTGACCATCGATCCCGAGAGCACCCGGAGGATCGCGGATGCGGTCAAGCGCACCGGTCGACAGGTGGTGGTGACGCACAACTACCGCTATTCCCCGCGCAACTCAGCCCTGAAGGAGCTGATCAAGGGCGGGTCGATCGGGAAGCCGCTGTCGGTCACGTTCGAGTGGGTGCTCGACACCGCACACGGCGCCGACTACTTCCGCCGGTGGCATCGGGACAAGGCCAACTCGGGCGGGCTGTTGATCCACAAGGCCTCCCACCACTTCGACCTGGTGAACTGGTGGCTCGCCGACGCCCCAGTCCAGGTGTACGCGCGGGGCGGGGTGCGCTTCTACGGTGCCGAGAACGCAGCTGCTCGGGAAATGCCGTCGCGTCCCGACCGAGGCACCCACGATGGGCCGCGGACTCCCTGGGAGCTCGACCTGCGCGATGATCCGCGCCTGAAGGCGCTCTATCTGGACAACGAGTCGCACGACGGCTACCGGCGCGACCAGGACGTCTTCGGTCCAGGGATCACCACCGAGGACAACCTGGCGGTGATCGTCGACTACGAGCGCGGTGCCACCCTGAGCTATGCGCTGAACGCCCATTCGCCGTGGGAGGGTTATCGAGTCGCGGTCAACGGGGACCAGGGGCGAGCCGAGCTCGAGGTAGTCGAGCGCGCCGCGGTCCTGGCCGACGCCGAGGGCAAGATCCTCGTCGACCCGAGCGCCACCGGGGCCTCGACCCGGACCGGGGGTGAACGGCTCACCCTTCAGCGTCACTGGGAGGTGGCCGAGGACGTCAAAATCGAAGAGGGTACGGGGGGCCACGGGGGCGGCGACGCACTGCTGCTCGCCGACGTCTTCCGCGGTCCCGGCGACGACTGGCTGGAGCGGCCCTCGAGCTGGGTGGACGGGATCCGCTCGATCGCCGTGGGCATGGCCGGCAACGAGTCGCTGCGTACCGGTCTGCCGGTCAAGATCGTCGACCTCGGCCTCGGGGTCGACCTCTCCCGCTAGGCACGTGACGCCTCGGAGAGGTTCGTCGTCCTCGGATAGGCAATAGACGATCCGCGGACGATGAAACCATCCGAACCGGGGTACGGGTGGGTTGCTCGGGTGCGAGCAGAAACAATCGTGAGGAGTCTGGATGCCGTCCCTTGAGCTCGATCCCGACCGGGCTCTGCCCTTCCCGGCGGAGCAACGAAGCATCGCCAAGGAGATCTACGGTGCGACCAAGGATCTGCCGCTGATCTGCATGCACGGGCACGTGGAAGCGGAGGCGTTTGCCGACAACCCTCCGTTCGCGGACCCGGCGCAGCTCCTGATCGTTCCCGATCATTACGTGTTCCGGATGCTCGCTTCGCAGGGCATCGAGCCCGCCCGGCTCGGTGTGCCGAGGCGCGATGGGGGCCCTGTCGAGACCGACTCTCGGAAGATCTGGCGCACGTTCTGCGAGAACTGGAAGCTGTTCCGCGGCACGCCCTCGCGCTACTGGCTCGAACACGAACTGGTCGAGGTCTTCGGGGTCGATCTGGTTCCTAGCGCCCAGACGGCCGACGCCATCTACGACCAGATCGCCGATCGCGTGGCGGACCCTGAATTTCGCCCACGCGCACTCCTTGACCGCTTTCAAATCGAGGTCATCTCCACGACCGATCCAGCGACGTCCGACCTGGCGCACCACGCGAAGCTCGCCGCCGACGGCCTGGGCGAGCGCGTCCTGCCCACCTTCCGGCCCGACGCGTTGACCTACCTCGATCGCCCGACCTGGCGCGACGACGTCGCTGGGCTGGCCGAGGTCTCGGGAGTCGGCACGACAACCTACGACGGCTTCCTCGAGGCGCTGCGCTCTCGCCGGGCGGCCTTCGTCGACGCGGGCGCCCGAGCAACCGATCACGGCCACCTGCTCGCAGACACCACGCCGATGGATGCGAGCGCAGCCGGTGAGCTGTACTCGCGAATTCTCGGCGGGGCGGAGCCCAGCGAGGCCGAGGTCGCCGCGTTTGCGGCGAACATGCTCTATCGGATGGCGGAGATGTCCTGCGAGGACGGCCTGGTGATGCAGATCCACCCCGGAGTTCTGCGCGACCACAACACCGCAATCTGGCAAACCTACGGGCAGGACAAGGGCTACGACATTCCCGTCCGGACCGAGTTCACGCGGGCCGTCCGACCGATGCTTGACCAGTTCGGCACCGACCCCCGGTTCCGGGTCATCCTGTTCACCGTCGACGAGACGGTCTACAGCCGGGAACTGGCGCCGATCGCCGGCACCTACCCTTCGGTCCGACTGGGCGCGCCGTGGTGGTTCCTGGACTCCCCGGAGGGCATGCGCCGATTTCGGGAGTCCGCCACCGAGACCGCCGGCTTCTACAACACGTCCGGCTTTGTCGACGACACGCGTGCGTACGCGTCCATTCCGGCCCGCCACGACCTGTTCCGTCGCGTGGACGCCGGCTATCTGGCGCGTCTGGTCCTCGAGCACCGGCTCAGCGTGGAGGAGGCGGTCGAGACCGCGATCGACCTCGCCTACAACCTCCCCAAGGAGTCGTACGCGCGGCCCTAAACGTCGCACCTGCCTGGGGCGGAACCTGCCCCTGCCCGGGACCGACGCGGGCACAGACCCGCCCAGGCCGACTTCCCATCACTTGCGCATCCGGCCGACTTCCCATCACTTGCGCATCCGGCCGACTGCCCAACACGTGCGAATCAGGCCGACTGCCCATCACAGGCCCATTAGGTGGCCGGCAGCGCCCGACGCCGCGACTTCGCATCACCTATCGCCACTTCGCATCAGGTGCAGCTGATGCGAAGTGCATACAAGTGATGCGAAGTGGGCTTCGAGGGCGGGGGGCGGCCACGCGGGCAGCCCCAGGGACCGAGGACGAGGTTCCCCCGCGGTGCCGCCTAGCGGGCGGCCACCCGGGGACGAGGACGAGGTTCCCGGGCGGCCCGGAAAGACGAGGACGACGTTCCGGCGCGGGGCCGGCCTAGCAGGAGGCCCGGGGAGACGAGGAGGATGTTCCGGCGCGGGGCGGGCCTAGCGCGCGTACGGGGCGAAGGGCTTGAGATGCCTTTCGAAGTGCTCCGCGATGATGCGGTAGTGCTCCTCTTCGTGCTCGTTCCACACTCGGTACATCTTCGGCCCGAACGCCTCGAGGATCGCTCCGTACCCGACGTGCAGGACCTGCCGTGAGTCGACCACGTCCATCAGCCGGGCGACCTCGTCGTCGCTCGGGTCGGTGGGAATCTTGGTCGGGTCGCACGAGAGGTGGTAGCTCTTGCGGTTGGCCTCGAAGCTGCCAAGGGCGAGCGTGAGGACCTCGCGCATGAGATCCGGGTCGTTGTTCGCGATCACCCGTAGGGCCTCCGCCCAGCTGGTTCCCGCCGTCTTGAGGTGGACCATCCCCTGAGTGGCCTCCGCGATCAGGGGATAGGTGGAGAACTTGTCCGAGCCAGAGTGCAGGGACAGCTTGTACGGCCCTAACGCCCGGGCGAGCTGGGCGTGGATCTCGAAATCACGCCTCAACTCCGCAGGATCGCCGATGTACTCGACGCCCTTCTCGAAGCGACCGACGAAGCGCGGCGCGAACGAGACGAACTCCATGCCCAGCCGCTTCAGCTCGCCGACCACGACGACGTGCTCGGCCGGCTTGGTCGGGTAGTCGGTCTCGTCGACGGCGAACTCGACCTCGCAGTCGATGCCCTTCTCCATCAGCCGCCGGTACATGGCCATCGCGTGCACAATGCCCGGCCCGTACTTCGCCATCGCACGCAGGACCGACTCCTCGTCCAGCTCGATGGCCTCGTGCTCGAGGTCGATGCGCCGCCGCACGTACGCCTTCGTGAACGTCGCGCGATCGGTCTCCAGGGCCGGCCAATCGAGGGCGTCCACCTTGTGCCGAATCACGTCGGGTTCGGCGTGCTCCGCCTCGGGGTCGACCTCGGCCTTGGGATCGAGCGTGTAGAACACGAAGCCCGCAGCGGCTGTGGCGTCGATGTCGTCGAGCTGCTCCAGATGGTCGGCGTCACCGCCGACCGGCGTGGTCCAGCCGGCCTGAAAGGCGCCCCAGGTCGCGTCGTCGAGCACATCGGCGGAGTCCGGTGGCAGCGCCCCATTTCGCGGATGGACTGCTGGGCGAAAACCGGGTTGATGGGGGCGCCGACCGCCGCGAGCGCCCGCACGTGACCCGGCGTCGCCAGCCCGAGCCGGTCGCCGAAGCCGGCGGAGGTGTGCAATCCGAAGCGGGACGGCGTCAGCCAGGGCAGTGCGGACCGCAGCGCCGACGCATTCTCAGGTGTCGTCTCCGCCTCGAGACGAACTGCGCCGTCGATCCGCTCTGTGGACCCGACGAAACCGGCCAACGCTGACTCGTCCTCGGCGACGGCCAGCAGGCATTTGCCGCCGTCCCGCGCCCGTTCCAGCCAGTAGGTGACGCCGCCGTGGGTCACCTGTGACTCCGGGTAGGCACGCTCCCCCAGCAGACCGGCGCCGGAGGGGGCTGACTCATCGGGTCGGGCGCTCATGCTGCCACCTTTCTCACGCTGCGACCTCTCACGCTGCGACCTCTCGCTGCCACCAACCGCGGGGAGCCGGGTCATCGGGGCCCGCATGCCGGAGGCTTACGCACGTCGAACA
>Ga0170475_101281045_pt1 | contig 18055 bp, 23 predicted proteins | sample Soicark_Litter_5_FD_111474 | JGI IMG/M metagenome (GOLD analysis project Ga0170475, IMG submission 111474) | Avena fatua rhizosphere microbial communities from Hopland, California, USA. Combined Assembly of 48 SPs
ATTATGGCGCGTGTGACTGTATGTGACGCATCCACGTACAGCGCTCAACGCAACACAATCAACTCCTCGTTTTCTCTTTCGCTTCGACGTCGATTGTGGTCTTGTCGGCAACTTGCGACGGTGTGCTTTGCGCCGCAGGCTTTTCTTCCTCTCCCCTCACGCCATCCTTGAAGCCTTTGACCGCCTTGCCGAGATCGGAACCCATGTTGCCGAGTTTTTTGGTGCCAAACACCAACATGACAATCACCAGCACAATCAGCCAGTGCCAGATGCTAAATGAACCCATGTTTGATTCTCCTTGCCGGACGCAACCGTCCTGATATCAGTGTATATGTCGCCATTTCAAGCGGCGTAGATGTAATTGATGGTGAGATTCAACGATAACGAATCAACGCTGTCCGCGCCACGGGCGCGGCCCACCGATGATATGCAGATGCATATGGTACACCTCCTGCCCGCCATCCGGCCCGATATTGAAAAGCGCCTTGTAGCCGCCGCTACCGCCGCCGTTGCCGTCGCTCTGATAGCCACACCCTTGCTCCTGTGCCAATTTTGGCGCCAACAGCATCATCTTGCTTAATAACGCAGCATGATTATCCGTGCAGTCTTCCAAGGTTGGAATATGCTGCTTCGGTACGATCAAAAAATGCACGGGTGCAGCAGGATTGATGTCGTGAAACGCCATCAGATCGTCATCGTCGTAAATGATTTTCGATGGAATCTGTCCACCGGCGATTTTGCAAAAAATGCAGTTATCCAACGTATTCCCCACCGGTTCAGGTTCAGAAAATTAATTTTTACGTTCAGCGAGCCGTTCAGTCTGTTCGCGCTCGTCGAGTTTGCGGTTCGCTTTTTCCTCGATGCCCGACATCCCTTCGCGCCGCACCAATTCATTCAATACATCCTGTGGCGTCAAATCGAATTGCGCCAGCATGACCATCGAGTGGAACCACAAATCCGCGCACTCATAGAGCACTTTCGACTTGTCGCCATCGACCCGCGCATCTTTTGCCGCCATCACGGTTTCGGTCGCTTCTTCGCCGATTTTTTTCAGGATCGCGTCATCGCCTTTGACGAACAGTCGCGCGACATAGGATGTAGCTGGGTCGCCGCCGTTGGCGGGTTTACGCGACTCAATGATGTCAGCCAAACGTTTTAATGTATCACTCATCTCATGCAGCGTCGGCTTCGAAAAACCTGTGCGCCATTACTTTGGTTATCATTGTTTTTGGATGACAGAACACCATCCTGCGTGTTATTTGTAAATGCTTTCCGGATCCTTGAGGACTGGATCGACGCTCACCCACTGGCCGTCTTTGGCAGTGCCTTCAAAACACTGAAAAAAACAGGAGTGGCGCCCGGTGTGGCAGGCTATGCTGTCGACCTGCTCCACTTTCAGCAGCACCACGTCTTCGTCGCAATCGAGGCGTATCTCATGCACTTTCTGGATGTGGCCGGATTCTTCGCCCTTGTGCCACAATTTCTTGCGCGAGCGGCTCCAATACACCGCTTCGCCCAAATCCACCGTTTTAGACAGCGCTGCGCGGTTCATCCACGCGAACATCAGCACGTCATTCGAGCCGACTTCCTGCGCAATCACTGGCACCAAGCCGTGCTCGTCCCACTTTACCGTATTGAGCCATTTGGCCTTGATGCTCATGCCAGCCTCATCGGAATACCTTGTGCTGCCATGAACTGCTTGGCTTCCTGCACCGTGTGTTGCCCATAGTGGAAAATGATTGCCGCCAGCACCGCATCGGCGCGGCCGATCTTGACGCCGTCCGCCAAATCCTGGAGGCCGCCTACCCCGCCTGATGCGATTACCGGAATGCTGATCGCATCGGACACCGCACGGGTAAGCGCAAGATCGAAGCCAACCTTGGTACCGTCGCGATCCATGCTGGTCAGCAGAATTTCACCGACACCGAATTGTTCCATCTTTTGCGCCCACTCGATGACGTCAAGCCCGGTCGACTTACGCCCGCCATGCGTGAAGACTTCCCATTTGCCATCGCCGGTGTTCTTGGCGTCGATCGCGATCACGATGCATTGCGACCCGTATTTCTGGGCCGCGTCGGCGACGAATTGCGGATTGGCGATTGCAGCGCTATTGATACTGATCTTGTCAGCGCCCGCATTGAGCAGACGACGTACATCGTCGACCGAGCGCACGCCGCCACCTACTGTCAATGGAATGAATACCTGCGATGCCACAGCTTCGATAATATGCAAAATCAAATCGCGGCCGTCGGAGGTCGCCGTGATGTCGAGAAAAGTGATTTCGTCCGCACCTTGCTCATCGTAGCGACGCGCGATTTCCACCGGGTCGCCAGCATCGCGCAACTCAACGAAATTTACGCCCTTGACTACGCGGCCCGCAGTCACATCAAGGCAGGGGATAATACGTTTGGCCAGTGTCATGGTTATTCTTCAGGTTGCTCCAGCAAGCCGCTCAATGTATCCGCGCGATCCTGCGCCAGACGCAAATCGAGCGTGCCTTCATAAATCGAGCGGCCGCAAATCACACCCTCAATGCCTTCATCCTGTACCGCGCACAGCGCTTCGACATCCTTGATGTTGTGCACGCCGCCGGACGCGATGACCGGGATCGTCATGCTCTGCGCCAGCCGTACCGTGGCTTCGATATTCACGCCCCCCATCATGCCGTCGCGGCCGATGTCGGTATAGACGATCGCTTCGCAGCCGTAATCTTCGAATTTTTTCGCGAGATCGATCACTTCGTGGCCGGATAGCTTGCTCCAGCCATCAGTCGCGACCTTGCCGTCTTTGGCATCGAGGCCGACGATGATCTGACCGGGAAATGCGCTGCATGCATCATGTAAAAAGCCGGGGTTCTTGACTGCTGCTGTGCCGATGATAATGTAGCTCAAGCCATCGTCCAGATAGTGCTCGATCGTGTCGAGGTCACGGATACCGCCGCCCAACTGAATCGGAATTTCATCGACGTCGTTCTCAATCGCGAACTCGCGCACCGCCTGGATGATGGCCTTGACTGCCACTTCGTTCTTGGGCTTGCCGGCGAATGCCCCGTTCAAGTCCACCAAGTGCAAACGGCGCGCGCCTTGCGCCAGCCAATGCCGCGCCATTTCGGCGGGATCTTCGGAAAACACGGTGGCTTGTTCCATATCGCCTTGTTTCAGGCGCACGCAATGACCGTCTTTGAGGTCGATGGCAGGTATGAGCAGCATGGCTATGAATATGATGATGAGTTGGTTAATCAGGTAAATTCAATTTTACGGGACAGAGTCAAGGTGTCCAATGCACAAAATTTTTATAGAGCTGTAACCCGGCGCTTGCGCTCTTTTCCGGGTGGAACTGCGTCGCAAAAATATTATCGCGACCTACTGCACAAGCGAATGCTGCGCCGTAGAGGGTTTCACCAGTGATGTGCGCCGGATTTTCCGGCTCTGCGTAGTAGCTGTGGACGAAATAAAAATAACTATTGTCCGCAATCCCGTCCCATAGCGGATGTGACACTGTTTGCTTGACGCGGTTCCAGCCCATTTGCGGCACTTTGAAACGTGAGCCATCGTCCTGCAACTGACCGTCGAGCCGGAAGCACACTACCTTACCAGGCATTAATCCAAGGCCGGGAGTATCGCCTTCCTCACTCCAGTCAAACAGCAATTGCTCACCGACACAAACGCCGAGCATGGGCTTCGAGCGCGACGCGTCCATCAAGGCATCTTGCAAACCCGATTCACGCAGGCAGTGCATGCAATCCGGCATCGCCCCCTGTCCCGGAAATACCAGACGGTCGGCCGACCGAATGTCGGCGACTTCGCCGGAAATGCGCACATCCGCGTCGGGTGCGACATGCCGCAGTGCCTGCGCCACTGAGCGCAAATTACCCATGCCGTAATCAACCACTACAATTTTGTTCATGATATCAATTCAAAAGCGGTTACAAGCAGCCTTTGGTCGAAGGAATCGTGCCCGCTGCGCGCGAATCCAGTTCGGCGGCCATGCGCAATGCGCGGCCGAATGCCTTGAAGACCGTTTCGCACTGATGGTGTGCGTTTTCGCCACGCAGATTGTCGATATGCAAAGAGACTAATGCATGATTGACAAATCCCTGGAAAAATTCGTGCGTCAAATCGACATCGAAGGTGCCGATCATCGATCGCTTGAACGGCACATGGAATTCCAATCCGGGGCGAGCGGAGAAATCGACCACCACGCGCGACAGCGCTTCATCCAGCGGCACATAGGCGTGGCCGTAGCGGCGGATGCCTTTCTTGTCGCCGATGGCCTTGGCAAATGCCTGGCCGAGCGTGATGCCGACATCTTCGACGGTATGATGCGCATCGATATGCAAGTCGCCCTTGGCCTCGATATCCAGATCGATCAAGCCATGCCGCGCGATCTGGTCGAGCATGTGATCGAGGAAGGGAACGCCGGTATTGAGCTTTTGCTGACCGGTGCCATCGATGTTGATCACGACGCGGATTTGCGTCTCGTTGGTGTTCCGGGTGACTTCTGCAACGCGAGAGGTAGACATGTTTGGAGGTGGTACAAAAAATTACGATGCCAGCGATGCTGTTAGCGCATCAAGAAATAAGGTGTTCTCTTGGGGGGTGCTGACCGTCACGCGCAAGCAATTTTCCAATAATGCATGCATTTTACCCACATTTTTGATCAGGATTTTGCGTTCCAGCAGCCTGGAGAATATATCGTCGGCGCTTTTGCCCATTCCCTGTACGCGAATCAGTAAAAAATTTGCTGCCGACGGGAAGACTTCGATGCCCGGCAAAGCCGCCAGCGCCGCCGATAATCTGGTCCGTTCGTCGCGCAATGCAGCGGCCTGCGCATCCAGAATATCGACATGATCGAGCATGAATTCGGCCGCAGCCTGGGTCAATACATTGACGTTGTACGGCGGGCGCACCTTGTCGAACTCCGCCAGCAATGCCGCGCTGGCCGACATGTACCCGAGCCGAATGCCGGCCAAGCCGAGTTTGGAGACGGTACGCATGACGACCAGGTTATCGAACTCCGGCAAGCGCGGCATGAAGCTGGCCTGCGCAAACGGCTGGTACGCTTCGTCGGCAACCACGATACCGGTATCGCCGACGGCACGAATAATGTCCACCATGTCGTCGGCATCGAACAAATTGGCGGTCGGATTGTTGGGATAGGCAAGATACGTGATCGCCGGCTGGTGCTTCGCAATTGCGGCCAGCATCGCTGCCTTGTCGAGCGAAAAATCGGCTTTCAGCGGCACGCCGACGAACTGCAATCCGGCAAATTTGGCCGACATCGCATACATCACAAAACCCGGCAGCGGCACCAGCACGGTCGCGCCCGGCTTGGCGCACGCGACCGAGAGCATTGAAATCAATTCATCCGAGCCGTTGCCGAGAACGACATCGAAGCCGGCAGGCACACCGAGCTTGCCGCAGATTTTGGCTTTCAGCGCCGCATAGGACGGCACCGGATAACGATTCATCGCGACATCCGCGAGCCGCTTCCCCAACTCGGTACGCAGCTGCTCCGGCAACGTGTAGGGATTCTCCATCGCATCGAGTTTCACGAAGTCGGTGGAATCGGGCACGTGATAAGCCGCGAGAGCACGGATTTCAGGGCGGATGATGTTGTCGATTAAGGGCATGTTCAATGTCGCGATTCGTTTCTATCAAAACGTAAGTGTTTGCTGATCAGAATCAGGTTGCATTTCTTCTGAAATTTTTTTACTTTTCCTGCCTTTTTTTGCCTTTTGCAATATCGGTGATTTTGGCTCGCACCGGCTCCGTTGGCTGGTTGTTCTGTATTGTCAATTGTCCCTCAGGCGCCAGCAGACGGCGAGTAATGATTTCACAATAGGCAGGGTTCAACTCGAAGCCGACAAACTGGCGGCCGCAGCGTTGCGCCGCAACGGCCGTGGTGCCCACACCCATAAATGGATCGAGAATGATGCCGTCTGGCGGACAGGAAGCCCTGACCATGCGTTCGACAATTTCCAATGGCTTTTGAGTCGGGTGATCCGCACGTTCAGGATGCTCGCGATGCAGGCGCGATACGCTCCACACATCTTTCGGGTTGTAGCCCATTTCCAGCCATTTGGCGCCGACGAAAATCGAGCGCGAACGGGCTTTTTTGGTCTCGGCATCATACGGAATCCGAATCGCATCAAGATCGAAATAGTAGCCTTTTTGCTTAACGAAAAACCCGATGGTATCGTGCACCGAGGTATAGCTGCGGGTACCGCCTCCCATTGAGGGAACACGGCGATCCCAGATGATTTCATTGACCATGGTCATGCGCTGCTTGAGCATCACGAACACTTCCGGCGAATAGCGCCATGTCAAAAAAACGTACAGACTGCCGTTCGGCTTCAGCTTGGGCAATGTGGCATCGATCCACTGCTCCATCCAGCGCAGATAAGCGCTCGCCCCCAGCTTGTCCGAATCGTTGCCGTAATCCTTGCCGAGACCGTACGGTGGATCGGCGATGATCAGATCGATCGCGCCATCCGGGATGCGCGCCATGCCGGCCAACGCATCTTCGCAAAATATGCGGTTGCGCCAGGACGTCACCGAGACACCTGCCGCTGGCTATTACCGAATGCAGTACCAATCATTTCAGTCGGTATTCCGCCGATTTGGCATGCGCTTGCAAGCCCTCGCCATACGCAAGTTCAGCCGCGATTTTGCCTAACGTTTGCGCGCCGGCTTCGCTCACCTGAATTACGCTGGAGCGCTTCTGGAAGTCATACACCCCGAGCGGCGATGAAAACCGCGCAGTACGGGAGGTCGGCAGCACGTGATTCGGCCCGGCACAGTAGTCGCCCAGCGATTCGGGAGAGAAGCGGCCGAGAAACATCGCGCCCGCATGGCGAATTCTGTCTGCCCATTGCTGCGGATGTTCAGTGGAGATTTCCAGGTGTTCTGCTGCGACCATGTTGGCAATTGCACAGGCCTCCTCCATGTCGCGCACCTTGATCAATGCGCCGCGATCGGTCAGGGAGGTACGGATCACCTCCTTGCGCGGCATGTCTTCAAGCTGACGGTTGATGCTGTCTTCCACTTGCGCGATGTATGCCGCATCCGGGCACAGCAAAATCGATTGTGCCAGTTCGTCGTGCTCAGCCTGCGAAAACAAATCCATCGCGATCCAGTCCGGATCGGTACTGCCGTCGCAAATGACCAGAATTTCGGACGGACCGGCAATCATGTCGATGCCGACCGTGCCGAATACGCGGCGCTTGGCGGCGGCGACATATGCATTTCCGGGACCGACAATCTTGTCGACTTGCGGAATCGTCGCCGTGCCGTATGCCAGTGCACCGACGGCCTGCGCGCCGCCAATGGTGAACACGCGGTCGACACCGGCAATCGCGGCAGCTGCCAGCACCAGTTCGTTCTTCACGCCGGCCGGTGTCGGCACCACCATGATGACTTCCTGCACGCCGGCCACATTGGCCGGGATCGCATTCATCAACACCGACGACGGATACGCTGCTTTCCCGCCAGGGACGTAAATGCCGACGCGATCCAGCGGCGTGACTTTCTGGCCCAGTACCGTGCCATCGGCTTCGGTATAGGTGAAGCCCTGGGAGCCGCATTCCTGCTTCTGCCGCTCGTGATAAATCCTTACGCGATCGGCTGCAGTCTGCAGCGCGGCCCGGCGCGCCGGTGACAATTGGTTTAGTGCGGCATGCAATTCTTCGCGCTTGATTTCGAGTGCGGCCATGCTGCCGGCATCCACGCGATCGAAGCGATGGGTGTAATCCAATACCGCCGCATCGCCGCGCACTTTCACGTCAGCCAGGATCTGCGCGGCTGCGCGATCGATTGCCTCGTCCTCGCTCGCCTCGAATGCGAGCACAGCGGACAGTTGCGCGTTGAAATCCGGATTGCCTGAATCGAGCTTGCGAATTTGAATGGCCATGTTGTTCTCAATCGAGCGCCGGACATCGGCCGTGCTCTTAACCTGTAATGTTATTTTTTCGACGCTTTTTCAAATGCTTCCAGAATCGGCTGCAAGCTGCCGCGCTTCAGTTTCAATGCCGCCTGATTGACCACCAGGCGCGATGAAATTTCCATGATGTGTTCGACTTCATGCAGATTATTCGCGCGCAGCGTGCTGCCGGTACTGACCAGATCGACGATCGCATCGGCCAATCCAATCAACGGCGCCAGTTCCATCGAGCCATACAGCTTGATCAGATCGACGTGTACGCCTTTGGCAGCAAAATGTTCGCGCGCAATCTGCACGTATTTGGTGGCAACGCGCAAACGCGAACCCTGGCGCACCGCAGTCGCATAATTGAAGCCGGTCGGTACCGCGACCGACATGCGGCATTTGGCGATATTCAAATCGATCGGCTGATACAAACCTTCGCCACCATGCTCATGCAGCACGTCCTTGCCGGCCACGCCGAAATCGGCGGCCCCGTATTGCACATAGGTCGGCACGTCGGATGCACGCACGATGATCACACGCACATTCGGGTTGTTGGTCGGCAGGATCAGCTTGCGCGAAGTTTCCGGATCTTCGGTCACCGTGATGCCGGCCGCTTGCAGCAGCGGCAGAGTTTCTTCAAAAATGCGGCCTTTTGAAAGCGCGAGCGTGAGTTGTTGATGCATTATTTGACTCGCTGAATATTGGCGCCGACGGCAGACAACTTGACTTCCATCCGATCGTAACCGCGGTCCAGGTGATAGATGCGGTCAATCAATGTCTCGCCCTGCGCCGCCAATCCTGCAATGACCAGTGAGGCGGACGCGCGCAAGTCGGTGGCCATCACCGGCGCTCCAACCAGTTTGTCGACACCGCTAACGATGGCGGTATGGCCTTCGATGCCGATCGATGCACCCAGCCGGTTCATCTCCTGCACGTGCATGAAGCGGTTTTCAAAAATGGTCTCGGTCATGCGGCTGCTGCCGTCGGCGATGCAATTCAACGCCATGAACTGCGCCTGCATGTCGGTCGGAAAGCCGGGATATTCCGTAGTGCGAAAACTCACTGCCTTGGGACGTGCCGCCATCTGTACCCGGATCCAGTCCGGGCCGGTCGTAAGAATCACGCCTGCTTCGCGCAGTTTGTCGAGCGCGACATCGAGAATATCGGGACGCGCGTTTTTCAAGGTCACGTCGCCGCCGGCGGCGGCCACCGCGCACAGGAAAGTCGCGGTTTCGATGCGGTCGGCAATCACATGGTGTGATGCCCCATGCAATTGTTCGACGCCTTGGACCACCAAACGGTCAGTACCGATACCATCGATTTTCGCGCCCATGGCGACCAGCAGATTGGCCAAGTCGGTCACCTCCGGTTCGCGCGCGGCATTTTCCAGCACTGTCTCGCCATCGGCCAAGGTAGCCGCCATCAACAGGTTTTCCGTTCCCGTGACGGTGATCATGTCGGTGACGATGCGGGTGCCCTTGAGCTTTTTCGCCTTGGCATGGATGTAACCTGCCTCGATGTTGACCTCGGCTCCCATCGCCTGCAAACCCTTGATGTGCTGGTCCACCGGGCGCGATCCGATCGCGCAGCCGCCCGGCAGCGACACCTTGGCTTCACCGAAGCGCGCCAGCAGCGGCCCCAGCACCAGGATCGATGCGCGCATGGTTTTCACCAGTTCATACGGCGCTTCGAGCTTGTCGATCGCGCGGCCGCTCATCATCACCTTGTCGCTATCCTGTTCAACCCGCAGGCCCATCTGGCGCAACAGCTTCAGCATGGTCGACACGTCTTGCAGATGTGGCACATTCGACAATTGCACCGAGTCCGACGTGAGCAAACCCGCGCACAAAATCGGCAGTGCCGCATTCTTCGCGCCGGAAATGACGATGTCGCCGGAGAGCCGGTTACCGCCTTGTATCAAAAGCTTATCCATTCGCCAATCTATCCGTTATTGTTGAAATTCTTCGGGCGTCAACGTCTTCATCGACAACGCATGGATTTCGGCACGCATGCGGTCGCCGAGCGCCGCATACACCAGTTGGTGACGCTGCACCAGACGCTTGCCGGCAAACGCATTCGACACGATGATGGCATTGAAATGCTGGCCGTCGCCCTCGACTTCGAGATGGGTGCAATCGAGGCCGGCAGCGATATATTCTTTGACTAAGTCGGGGGTTGGCAACATGACTATCTTTCTTCAGCAATACGTATGTAAATTCAGTGGCGTACTCAGTGGCGTACTCAGTGACGTACTCAGTGGCGTAACTTATAACCGCTCTTCAACAGATGAATCGCCAATCTGGCGATGATCGCAAAGAATACGGCAACGATCGCAAAGCTCAATAAGGGATTGACATCGGACTGGCCAAAAAAGCCGTAGCGGAAGCCGTCAATCATATAAAAAAACGGGTTGATGTGCGACACCGCCTGCCAAAAAGGCGGCAGAGAATGTATCGAATAGAACACGCCGGACAAAAACGTGGCCGGCATGATCAAAAAGTTCTGGAATGCCGCCAACTGGTCGAACTTTTCTGCCCAGATACCCGCAATCAACCCCATGGTAGCCAACATCGCCGCCCCCAGCACCGAAAAAACCAGAATCCACACGGGCGCGACAAATGTCAACTTGGCAAACCATGCAGTCACGATGAATACGCCTGCGCCCACCGTCAGACCGCGCACGACGGCCGCCAGCACATATGCGCCGAATAAATCCCAATGCGACAGCGGCGGCAGCAATACAAATACCAGGTTGCCGGTAATTTTCGATTGAATCAGTGACGACGACGTATTGGCAAAAGCATTCTGCAACACGCTCATCATCACCAGCCCCGGGATCAGAAATGCCGTATAACGCACCCCCGGATAGACCTGCACATGCGCTTCCAGCACGTGGCCGAAGATCAGCAGATACAGCATCGCGGTAACGATTGGCGCGGTGATGGTTTGCGTGGCGACCTTCCAGAAACGCAACACTTCCTTGTAAAACAAGGTCTGGAAGCCTGTCATTTTTCGCCTTCCATGATTTGGATGAACACGTCTTCCAGATCGGCTTGCTGCAATTGCATGTCTTCGATCACGGCGCCCGCTTCGCGCAACTTCACGAGAATCGGCTCGATCTCCGCATAATCGCTCACGCGCAGCGCAAACTCATTGCCGCCCGCCAGTTCATCGACATGCAGCACCAAGGGTTTGAGCACATCGGGCAGTTTGCCTTGCGCCAGGCGCACAATCAGTTGCGATCCCGAAATGCGCTTGATCAGCGCCGCGGTCGAATCGAGCGCGACGACTTTACCGGCTTTCAGCATCGCGATGCGGTTACACAGCGCTTGCGCTTCCTCCAGATAATGCGTGGTCAATACCACGGTATGGCCTTCGCGGTTCAGGCGCGAAACGAATTTCCACAGCGTCTGGCGCAATTCGACATCGACGCCGGCGGTCGGCTCATCAAGCACAATGACCGGCGGTTTGTGCACCAAGGCTTGCGCAACCAGCACCCGACGCTTCATGCCGCCTGACAAGGAACGCATGTTGGCATCGGCTTTATTCGTCAAGTCGAGATGATGCATTACCTCGTCTATCCATTGGTCATTGTTTTTCAAACCGAAATAACCGGATTGCATACGCAGCGTTTCGCGCACGGAAAAAAACGGGTCGAACACTAATTCCTGCGGCACGACGCCCAAACGCTTGCGCGCTTCGCGGTAATCGCGCGCCACATCATAACCATGGATGGCGACGCTGCCGGAGTCGGGGCGACTCAAGCCGGCAATAATCGAAATCAGCGTGGTTTTGCCAGCACCATTGGGACCGAGCAAACCGAAAAATTCACCTTCTTCAATCGATAGCGACACGCCGCCAAGCGCCCGTAGCGACTTGTAGGATTTTTCGACATTGGTGATCTGGATTGCAGCCATGGTGGCTTGAGACTTTACGCAAAAAGCCACAGACTGCTGCATGATTCATGCAAGCCGGTGGCAAAAGTTTTTGATTATATTGGATTTCCGACTGCAATACCGGATAAAGGCTGGCAATGAAACAACAGACGAATTGCGGTCAATGGTGCGCCAAGTCTTTGCGCAATGCAGTAGATGCCTGTGTCTGTGCCGGTGCCTGCGCCTGCTCGGGAATTGCGGCGTGCAACAGATCATCCACGCCGTACAGATGCACCAAGCTTTGCAAGTTGCCGGGCAAATTGGTAAATGTTAATTCGCGGCCCAGCGCTTGGGCCGCACGCTGCCATGCGAGCAATGTAGCAACAGCAGCCGAATCCACTGCCGTCAGTTGTGCCAGATCGATTTCAATCTGACCCGCTTCGATTGCTCGCAAGCCCGATTCCAGCACGATTTTAGCGTTGTTGACAGTGAGGGTAAGCGTTGGTCTGAACATAGTGGCAACGTCCAATCAGGACGTTTTTGCCGGCTTGGCAGCGCTTGCAGCCAAACGCTGGTTCTTGGCCGCCAGCGTCTTGATCAAGCCATCCATGCCGCCCCGGCTGATTTCGGAAGCAAAACTACCCTTGTAGCTTTCGACTAGCCATGCACCCAGTACATTAACGTCGTAAATCTTCCAGCCGTCCGATAACTTTTCAAGACGATAATTGAGCTGGATAGGTTCGCCGCGCGGTTGCACCACTTGGGACCGGACCTCGACCTCTGTATCGGATGGATCCGCACGCAAGGGTTTGAATTCAACTCTCTGGTCTTTTATCTGGGAAAGCGCGCCAGAATACGTGTACACCAGTAGCGAACGGAATTCATTGGCCAATTGCTTTTGCTGCTCGGGCGTCGCTTCACGCCAAAAACGCCCTGCAGCAAGCGCCGTCATGCGCTGAAAATCGACATACGGGAGAATTTTGGCTTCTACCAAATCCAATACGCGTTTTTGGTTGCCCCCCTGGATTTCCTTGTCAGCCTTGGCGGCATCCAATACCTCTTGGCTAACGCGCTTGACAAGCACATCCGGCGCTTCTTGCGCGAAGGATGGAGAGGTAAATGCAAATATGCCAATCGTTATGCCAATTGCAAATAATCGATTCAGATTCAATAGTTTCATATTTTCTCGGAGTGTTTAATCGAGGTCCAACGCCCCTGTACTTAAATTAATTAAAATATATAGTTGATCACTTGTCCCAGTTCGCTCCCTGAATCCCGTCCATTTTGGCAACCGATTCAGTGCTGAGTTCCTTCCTTTGGAGGCAACAGCGGCACAGAATTTCATTCGCCTCGCGATTACGAGTGCAGCGGCTTGGCCTCAGTAATCAGGATTATCAAGCGTGGGTTTTTTCGGTATTTCTCCATCGTCATAGATTTTACTCTCGCGGCGTTGCAAATAAGCATCACGCACAAACTCGTAGCGATCAGCGCGGCCCCCTCAATCAGATTGGATGCATCCAGAACTGCTGCGCGCTGATCCACCAGACGTACTACTATGCCGACATTGCGCCCACGGACTGGATACGTGTGGTACAACAGGTCACCCCAGGTATCCACTGGCAGCGCCAAGGTATCGCGCATGGTGGATGACCCAAGCAAGGGCAGCACGATATAGGGACCGGGGGCGAAACCCCACTTCCCCAAGGTTTGACCGAAGTCTTCCTTGTGCTTGGGCATGCCTGCTTCAGAAGCAATATCGATAATCCCGCCCAGGCCAAATGAACTATTCACCGCGACCCGCATGAAATCGGATAAGCCATCGGCCAACTTGCCTTGCAAAAGGTTATTCACCGAACTCCAGAGGTCGCCGATGTTACCGAAGAAGTTGCCGATGCCGGTCTGCACAAAGGACGGCAAAGTGGATTGATATGCAATCGCCGTCGGCTTCAATGCCGCCTGATCGAGCGCATCGTTGAAGTTGAACATGGCGCGATTGAATCCTTCCAGCGGGTCGCGCGGATTACCGGTGGTCGAGCAGCCGACAAGCGCAAACGCCATGATCACCATCCCAACGCGCCGAGCCACGAAATTCATTTATCGTTCCCTTTTCCTTCGGCCGCTTTACTGAATAGAAACTGACTAATCAGGTTCTCAAGCACAATCGCCGATTGTGTCATTTTTATTTTATCCCCGCTCGCCAAATTATTCATGTCGCCACCCACTTCCAGCCCAATGTATTGCTCGCCTAGCAAGCCTGACGTCAAAATCTTCGCCGAACTGTCTTTTGGAAATCTATAGCGTTCATCAAGGTTTAACGTTACCAGCGCCAGATAACTTTTGTCATCAAATTTGATTTCACCGACCCGACCTACCACCACGCCGGCACTCTTGACGGGTGCTTGGGGCTTCAGCCCTCCGATATTATCGAATCTGGCAAACACCGGGTAAGTCCGCCCAAACGACAGAGAACCCAAGTTGCCCGCCTTCAGCGCCAGGAACATCAACGCTGCTGCACCTAACAGCACAAACAGACCAACCCAGATATCCAATGATTTCCGTTGCATAGCTTTTATACCTATTACTTATTACTTATTAAACATTAGCGCGGTTAGCATGAAATCCAGCCACCACACCGACAATGACGAAATAACCACGGTGCGCGTGGTCGCCCGTGCCACGTCTTCCGGCGTCGCCTGCGCCCGATAACCCTGGTATAACGCAACAAAGGTTACTGCAATGCCGAACACCACGCTCTTGATGGCGCCATTGGCGATATCCTGCCAAATATCGACACCCGCTTGCATCTGCGACCAAAACGCTCCTTCATCGACGCCAATTAATTGCACGCCGATCAGATAGCCGCCCAGCACGCCTACCGCACTGAAAATTGACGCCAGCGCCGGCATCGCGATCACACCCGCCCAGAAACGCGGCGCCAGTACGCGCTCAACCGGATTGACTGCCATCATTTCCATCGCGGACAATTGTTCTCCTGCTTTCATCAGCCCGATTTCCGCCGTCAGCGAAGTCCCGGCCCGACCGGCGAACAGCAGTGCTGTGACCACCGGTCCCAATTCGCGTGTCAAGGACAATGTGACCAGCAAACCCAGCGCCTGTTCCGAGCCGTATTTGTTCAAGGTGTAATAGCCTTGCAGCCCAAGCACCATGCCGACGAACAAGCCCGACACCGCGATGATGAGGAGGGAATAATTGCCGATGAAGTGGATCTGCTCGATTACCAGTCGCGGTCGGCGCCATAATTTGGCCGATGCGCCTAATAATTCAAACAAGGTGAGCGTCGCAAAACCGACATTTTCGGCAAATGTCCGAATCGGACGTCCAAGCCCGGCCAATAAATCCAGCATCATGGCCGATTCTCCAAACCCAGATCTTCGGCCAATGATTTGCCGGGATAATGGAAAGGCACCGGGCCATCGGCTTCGGCATGCACGAATTGCTTCACGAAAGGATCGCTCGACTCCTGGATCTCGGCTGGCGTTCCTTCCGCAACGATTTTCCCTTGCGACAGAAAATAAACATAGTCGGCGATCATGAGCGACTCCGCTACATCATGCGATACCAGGATTGAAGTCGAGCCGAGCGCATCGTTCAATATGCGGATCAGATTTGCCGTCACGCCTTTTGAAATCGGATCCAGCCCGGCGAACGGTTCATCATACATGATCAGTTCCGGGTCGAGCGCAATGGCGCGCGCCAGGGCAACGCGGCGCGCCATGCCGCCGGATACTTCGGCCGGCTTCAATTGGGCCGCATTGCGCAAACCAACCGCATGCAGCTTCATCAACACTAGATCGTGAATCAATTCTTCCGGCAAATCGGTGTGTTCACGCAGCGGAAATGCAACATTTTCAAACACGGTCAAATCGGTAAATAACGCACCGTGCTGGAATAACATTCCCATTTTGCGCCGCAACGCGTAGAGCGCCTTGGTCTCGAGCGTATGTACTGCTTGTCCGTCAACGCTGACGCTGCCGGTTTGCGGCCTGATCTGGCCGCCGATCAAACGCAGTATTGTGGTCTTGCCCGAGCCGGAACCGCCCATGACAGCCACCACCTTGCCGCGAGGGAAGTCCATGCGAAGCCCCGATAAAATCGGAAACTCCCCATACTTAAAATGCAGATCACGAATTTCAACGAGATTGGGCACGACAAATATTATTTATATTATTGAAAGGTAAGATTGTAGTGCAGAAAAGCAATTAGGTTTTTAGGACACCCCAATAAACCGGCAACGGCGTGAAAAAACAACACGCTGGCAAACTTGATGAAAAATTGAAAATAGCCGGTCGAAACAGATCCCGACCGGCTTTAAGAGGATACGACGACAATGGGCCGTTTGACTAGCGCGGCAGTGCGGAACACCCCATCAAGAATTCATCCACTGCGCGCGCGCATTGACGCCCTTCGCGAATCGCCCATACCACCAGCGACTGGCCGCGGCGCATGTCGCCTGCCGCGAACACTTTCGCTACCGAAGTTTGGTAGCAACCCTCGCCATCGGTGGTTGCTTTCGCATTGCCGCGTGCATCCTTGTCGACCCCAAATGCCTCCAGCACTTGCTGCACCGGCGACACGAAGCCCATCGCCAGCAATACCAAGTCGGCTTTCATTTCGAATTCAGAATTCGGCACTTCGACCATTTTGCCGTCTTTCCATTCGACGCGTGCCGCAATCAGCTTCTCGACCTTGCCGTCCTTGCCTTCGAGGCGCTTGGTTGCCACCGCCCAATCGCGCTCGCAGCCTTCTTCGTGCGACGACGACGTGCGCAACTTGGTCGGCCAGTACGGCCATACCAGCGGCTTGTTTTCCTGTTCAGGCGGGCGCGGCATCAATTCGAATTGCACGACTGAGGTAGCGCCGTGCCGATTGGAAGTGCCGACGCAATCGGAACCGGTATCGCCACCGCCGATGACGACAACATGTTTTGCGGTCGCCATGATCTGATCCTTGATCTTGTCGCCGGCATTCACCTTGTTTTGCAGCGGCAGGAAATCCATCGCAAAATGCACGCCCTTCAATTCACGGCCCGGTACCGGCAAATCGCGCGGCAGCTCGGCGCCGCCGGCGATGATGACGGCATCGAATTCCTTGTTGAGTTGCTCGGGCGAGATGGTTTCCTTGGCCCAGTTAAGGACATTGGAAGGAAACGTCTTGCCGACCAGCACGCTCGTGCGAAAGGTCACGCCTTCTGCTTTCATCTGTTCGATACGGCGATCGATATGCGATTTTTCCATTTTGAAATCGGGAATACCATAGCGCAGCAAGCCGCCGATCCGATCGTTTTTCTCGAACACGGTCACGTCGTGCCCAACCCGTGCAAGTTGCTGGGCAGCAGCCAAGCCGGCGGGGCCAGAACCGACCACCGCGATTTTCTTGCCGGTTTTGACAGCCGATGGTTGGGGCGTGACCCACCCGTTTTCCCAGCCTTTATCGATAATGAAATGCTCGATCGATTTAATGCCGACCGGCTCTTCATTGATGCCGAGCGTACAGGCAGTTTCGCAGGGTGCCGGGCAAATACGCCCGGTAAATTCCGGGAAGTTGTTGGTTGAATGCAGCGTGTCCAGCGCCTCCCGATAATGCCCGTGATAAACCAGATCATTCCAGTCCGGGATGATGTTGTTGACCGGGCAGCCGCTGTTGCAAAAAGGGATGCCGCAATCCATGCAGCGCGCACCTTGAATCTTTGCATCCTGATCGCTCAGATGCATCAGAAATTCCTTGTAGTTCTTCTTGCGCAATTGCGGGGCTTCGCTCGCCTCTTTCAGGCGCTGGAATTCCATAAAACCGGTTACTTTACCCATGACGTTCCTTCGTGTTTTTAGCGCTTTAGCTCCTCCCCTTCAAGGGGAGAATGGGGATGGGGATGAGATTGACAATCGCGGGTTGATAACCCATTCCCCTCCTGCCCTCCCCCTTGAAGGGAGGAGGAACCAAGCGGTTACCAAATTTGATTACGCTGCGATTTGTTCCAGATTTTTCTCGTCTGCCCCGGCATTCAATTCCGCCAGCGCTCGCTTGTACTCGGTCGGGAATACCTTGACGAACTTGGTGCGCGGATTGGTCCAGTCGTCGAGCAAGTTGCGGGCACGCGTGCTACCGGTGTATTTGAAGTGGCGTTCGATCAAGCCTTTCAGGATTGCTTCGTGGGTCTGTGGCTCACCGCCGCGTTTGACGGTATGCCAGATCGCGCGCGCCACATTCGCCTCTTGCTCGGCCGACGACAACACCGG
>Ga0170475_100332579_pt1 | contig 18054 bp, 18 predicted proteins | sample Soicark_Litter_5_FD_111474 | JGI IMG/M metagenome (GOLD analysis project Ga0170475, IMG submission 111474) | Avena fatua rhizosphere microbial communities from Hopland, California, USA. Combined Assembly of 48 SPs
CTGACCTTTTCGAACTCGGCCACGCCCGCATGACGTTCGCCCACGAGATGATCCTCGTTGGTGCGCTGCTGGGCGTGCTGAGCGTGCTCGCGGGACTGCTGTCGCGGCGGGCTGGTGCGCCGGTTCTGCTGGTGTTCCTCGCGCCTGGCATGTTGGCAGGCGAGGACGGACCCGGCGGCATTCCCTACGGCGACTTCTCGTCGGCCTATCTGATTGGCAGCGTTGCGCTTGCCGTGATCCTGCTGCAGGGCGGGCTGCAGACCACCCCGTCGATGCTGCGCCTGGCAGGATGGCCGGCGCTGGCACTTGCGGTTATCGGCGTCGGGGTGACGGCCGTGTGTGTCGGTGCGGCGGTGTCGGCACTGACCGACCTGCCGTTTGGGAAGGCGATGTTGGTTGGCGCCGCGGTGGCACCGACCGACGCGGCCGCCGTTGCCGCGCTGCTCGGACGCGCCCGAATTGCATTGCCTGAACGCGTCACCGCGCTGCTGGAGGTGGAGTCGGGGCTGAATGATCCGATGTCGATCTTCCTGACCGTCTTCGTGATCCACAGCATCATCGATCCCGCCGCGATCACCTTGGCCGGCGGGACAATGCTGTTCCTGCATGAGATGGTCGGCGGGATGTTGCTAGGCCTCGGCGGCGGATGGCTGCTTGCGCGGATGCTGCGCAACCTGGCGCTGGAAGTTCCGACCGCCATGGTCCTGGTGCTCACTGTCGGGCTGGCCGTCTTTGGCCTGGCACAGGTACTCGGAACCAGCGGTTTCCTGGCGATCTACCTAGTCGGCATCATGGTCGGCGGGACAAAATATCCAGGCCAACAGGCGATCACCAACTTTTTTGATGGCGTCGGCTGGCTGGCGCAGATCGTGCTGTTCCTGATGCTGGGACTGCTGGTCACGCCGCACGCACTTGTGCCATTCATTCCGACCGGCATCGCCATCGCCCTGGTGCTGATCGTGGTGGCGCGACCGCTGGCGACATTCGCCTGTCTGTTGCCTTTCCGGTTCAACTGGCGGGAGTCGACATTCGCGTCGTGGGTCGGACTTCGCGGTGCTGCGCCGATCTTCATCAGCTTCATTCCGGCACTTGCCGACCCGATGCGCGACGAGAAGTTGTTCTCCGGCGTGTTCGTCGTCGTGGTGGTGTCACTTGTTATCCAGGGCTGGACGATCGGCGCTGCAGCCCGCCTGTTGGGCTTTGCCACAGCGCCGCATGACGCAAAGGTCAAGGCGCGCGTGGTGTGACCTTTTTAGGTCATTATCGCGCCAGCCCCGCGCTGCCCGCCGGTACCGCGTAAAAATTCATCGTCAGCGACACGCATGTGTAGTAGCCCATCAACACGATCATGTCGGTGATGCTCTCGTGGCCCAGCACCTTCACCGCGCGATCGTACAATCCTTGCGGCACGATGCGCTCGGATGCCAGCGCCATGGCGCATTCGTAGACACACTGCTCGCGCGCGGCGGTAAATGATGTCGGCAACCCAGCGATGATCGCCTCCACCGACGCCGCAGGCAGACCCACTTCCTTGCCGCGCTTCTCATGCGCATTGTTTGGATAGGCCGAGTGCCACTTGCTGGTGATCACCACAACGGCGATCTCGCGTTCGCGCTCGCTCAGCGACGACGCACCAGGCGTGAAGTGCTGGCCGAGCGGCTCCGCCGCATGCACCAGCTTCGGATTGTGCACCCAGACCTTGTACGGTCCCGGAAGCCGCCCGCGTGGCCCGTCGACCAGGAAGCGATAGCCTTTCTGCTGTTCCGGCGTCATGCGGTCGAATGGAATTTCGGCATATCGACCAAAGCTCGGCGTGTCGGTCATTCTTGCGTTTCCTTCTCCTGACGCGGCAGGATATGGCCGATGACGCTCATGCGGTCCAGGCGTGCCGTTCTGTCACTCGGCGTCCTGTTCGCGACGCCGGTATTCAGCGTTGCCTTCGCAAAGCCCGAGGACGTTCAATCCGGCGCGTCACTCGCTGGCCAGTTGCTGGTCTCCGAGCCCGAAATGGGCGATCCGCGCTTGCCAAGACAGTCATCCTGATGGTGCAGCATGACCCAAAGGGAGCGCTCGGGATCGTGATCAACCGGCCGGTCGAGGAGGTTCCTGTTGCAAAGCTGTTGAATGCCCTGGGCATGGACAGCAAGGACAGCGAAGGTCAGGTGCGTTTGTTCGCCGGAGGGCCGGTGCAGCCACAAGTCGGCTTCATCATCTACACGGCCGAATATCGGCGCACGGGCACCATCAACATCGATGGCCGCGTGGCGATGACAACAGACCCACAGGTGCTGCGCGACATCGGCCGGCGCGAGGGACCCAGGCAGAGCCTTGTCGCCTTCGGCTATGCCGGCTGGGGACCTGGACAACTGGAGGGGGAGCTGACGCTGCGCGGTTGGTTCACCATGCCGGAGGATCCAACGCTGGTATTCGATTTCGATCGCGATAAGCTGTGGGATGAGACCATGAAGCGGCGCACGATTCCGCTCTGACCATGCGCAGCATCACGGCATATACCGACTACAAGAGCCCGTATGCCTATCTTGCGAAGGATCTCACCTACGCGCTGGAACGCGACCTTGCGGTGCACGTCGAGTGGCTGCCCTATGTGCTCGACATCCCCTCCTATCTTGGCTCGGCGCGCGTCGATGCAGAGGGGCGCGTGCTGGAGGAGAATCGCAACGCGCACCAATGGCGCCGCGTTCGCTACAGCTACATGGATTGTCGTCGGCAGGCGCGCAAACGCGGGCTGGTGATCCGCGGACCGCAGAAGATCTGGGATTCGACGCTCGCCGCAGCGGGGATGTTGTTCGCCAAGCAAGCCGGCGATGCGGTGTTGCGCCGCTACCATGACAGTGTGTTCGAACGTTTCTGGAAGCGCGAGTTGAATATCGAGGACGCTGCAGTCATCGGCAGCATATTGGCGGAAGCCGGCGCGGATACAGCCTTGTTCGCCAGACAGGCGCCGGCCCTGCGCAACGAGGTGTCTGCGATCAGCCGGGCAGCAGAGGAACGCGGGGTGTTCGGCGTGCCCAGTTTCATTGTCGATGGCGAGCTGTTCTGGGGCAGCGAGCATCTTCCCGACATCCGCGCTATACTCGCCGCCTGACGCAACGGGGGGAATGGCATGCGTGCAGCGATCTTTCGCCACGGCGACTTCGTCGTGGACACCGTCGCCGACCCAAAGCCGGCCGCAGGGCAGGTGCTGGTGAAGACGCTGTGCTGCGGTATCTGCGGTACCGATCTGCACGCGGCGAAGTTCACCGATCAGTTCATCGAGCGCTCTCGCCGCGCCGGCGGACGCTGGCCGATGGACCCGTCACGCGACGTGGTGTTCGGCCACGAATTCTGCTGCGAGATCGTCGAGCACGGAGCCGGCAACGAGAAGCGGCTGAAGCCGGGAACGCTGGTTTGCTCGATGCCGATGACGATCGCCGATACCACCGTGCAGGGCATCGGCTATTCCAACGATGTTGCCGGCGGCTTCGCCCAATACATGCCGTTGGCGGAACGCATGCTGTTGCCGGTGCCGAATGGATTGCCCGCTGACAAGGCCGCGCTGACCGAGCCAATTGCCGTAGGTTGGCACGCGGTGCAGAAGGCGCGCCTCTCGTCAGATGACGTGCCGCTTGTGATCGGCTGCGGGCCGGTGGGGCTGTCGGTGATCGCTGCGCTGAAAATCCGCGACGTGCACCCGATCATCGCCGCGGATTTTTCGCCTGGCCGGCGTGCGCTCGCGCTGCAGATGGGCGCCGACATCGTGATCGATCCCGGCGAAACCTCGCCCTATCAGTCCTGGAAGGATGTTGCGACGCCGGCGGGCTACGATGGCAGCCGCTACGCGCAGCTGTTCGGCAGCGGTGCGAAGCAGCGACTCGCGGTGATGTTCGAATGTGTCGGTGTGCCTGGCGTCATCCAGCAGATCATCGACGGTGCGCCGGCCGATGCACGCATCGTCGTGGTCGGCGTCTGCATGGAGACGGACCGGTTCGAACCGTTCTTCGGCATCATCAAACAGCTGAACATCCAGTTCGTGCTGGCCTATACCGGCGAAGAGTTCGCTCAGAGCCTGCATCATATCGCCGAAGGCAAGGTGGATGTAGCGCCGCTGATCACCGACCATGTCGGGTTGGATGGTGTGAAGGGCGCGTTTGCCGAACTGGCCAATCCGGAAAAGCATGCCAAGATCATGGTCCAGCCCTGGGAGCAATAAGGTGGCGAACAAGGTGTGGCTGTATGCCAATGTCGGGCCGGAGCTGACGCAGTATGATGTGGACGTGGATGCAGCGACGCTGACCCGCCGTGAAACCGTCAGCCTGCCGGCCAATTTGCAATATGCCTGGCCGCATGCATCGCGGCAGTTCCTTTATGTGGCGACCAGCGACAGTGCGTCCGGGATGGGGCCGGCGGGCAACAACCATCATGTGACGGCGCTGCGCATCGATGGTGCAACGGGCGCGCTCAGCCGACATGGTGCGCCGATCCCGCTCCCGACGCGGCCGATCCACATGGCGACCGATATTCCATCGCGCCATATTCTGGTGGCGTTCAACAATCCCAGCGCGATCCGCGTCTATCGGATCAATGCCGATGGCAGCGCGGGGGTCGAGGTTGCGCCGCGTGGTGCGGTTGATGCGGGCATCTTCGCCCATCAGGTGCGTGCGACGCCGGACAACCGCCAGGTGATTCTCGTCTGCCGCGGCCATGACGCCGCCGACGGCAAGCCGGAAGAGCCTGGCTCGCTAAAGCTGTTCGACTTCGACGACGGCGTGCTGACCAACGGCGTATCGATCGCTCCCGATGGCGGTTATGGCTTCGGGCCGCGGCATCTGGATTTTCATCCGACACAGCCATGGGTCTATGTGTCGCTGGAACGGCAGAACGCGCTCGACCTGTTCGATCGGACAAATGGCACGATGTCGCCCACGCCGCGCTATCGAAAGCCGGCGCTGGGGCGTTCGCCGGTTGGTCGCCAGGCGGTCGGCACGGTGCACGTGCATCCGAACGGGCGCACCGTCTATGTCGCCAATCGTTCCGCCAACGCGGACGGCGAAAATTCGCTTGCGGTGTATACGATCGATCACGCCAGCGGCGAACCGAACCTGATCCAGCACATCGACTCGCACGGCATGCATCCGCGCACCTTCCACATCGATCCCGGCGGTCGGCTGATGGCGGTGGCGCACATCACCGGGGCCGCGCTCTCGCTATTCCGCATCGCGGCGGACGGCAGGCTGGAATTTGCGCGCAGTTACGATATCGATGTCGGCAACCGCACCATGTGGTGGATGGGAATGGTGGAGCAACCATGAAATTCGGCGCCTCGATGTTCTTTACTGACTATTCGATGATCCCCGCGGAGCTCGCGGTCGCGCTGGAACAGCGCGGCTTCGACATCATATGGGCACCGGAGCACTCGCACATTCCCCTGTCGCGCAAGACGCCGTTCGTCCTCGGCGGTGATCTGCCGAAGCGCTACTACGACGCGATGGACCCGTTCGTCACCCTCAGCATGGCGGCCGCAGCGACGAAGACGCTGAAGATCGGCACTGGTGTCTGCCTGATCGCACAGCGCGATCCGATCCAGACGGCAAAGCTGGTCGCCTCGATCGATCAGGTATCCGGCGGACGTTTCGCGTTCGGCGTCGGCAATGGCTGGAACCAGGACGAGATGGAGAATCACGGCACCGACTTCAAAACGCGCCACAAGCTGGCGCGCGAACGCATCGAGGCGATGAAGGCGATCTGGACGCAGGACAGTGCCGAGTATCACGGCGAGTTCGTCAACTTCGATGCGATGCAGGCCTGGCCGAAGCCCGTGCAGAAGCCCCCCCCGCCGATCCTTGTGGGCGGCGCATTTCCTTACAGCGCGCGGCGCGCGGTGCGCTACGGCGACGGCTGGATGCCGCAGATCACTGCTGGGTCGCCCACACCGCTGACCGACCTGATCCCGCGGTTTCGCCAGATGGCAGCCGAGGCAGGACGCGATCCAAAGGGGCTCGACATTTCCATCGGCAGCCAGGCAGAGGATGCCGAGCTCATCAAGCGCTATCAGGATCTTAGGGTGAACCGCGTATCCGTCAGTCTGCCGTCGGAGAAGGCCCTGACCATACTGCCGGTGCTGGACCGATGGGCGGCGATCATGCGTGCGGTGAACGGATAGCCTGCCACACACGGTATGGCGTCGCCGGACCATCGAACTGCGTGACGCCAAGTGGCGCGAGCGCATCGACAATGGCGTTGTGAATGGCGGGCAGCATGGCGACGGCTCCCGCCTCGCCGCAGCCCTTCACACCCAGCGGATTGGTGGTGCAGCGCGTGGCGTTGAACTCGACATGGAACGACGGCAGGTCGTCGGCACGTGGCAGCGCGTAGTCCATGAATGAGCCGGCCAGCAGCTGGCCTGAGCCTGCATCGTAGGCTGCGTGCTCCAGCAGCGCCTGGCCGGCGCCTTGGGCGATGGCACCGTGCGCCTGCCCTGATGCGATCATCGGGTTCACCAGCACGCCGTAGTCGTCCACCGCTGTGTGGCGCACCAGCGAGACAGCGCCGGTTTCCGGATCGATCTCCACCTCCACCACATGCGCGCCGTTCGGGAACGTCATGTGCTCGCGCGTCCACGCGTGGTAGGTATCGAGCGGTGCTCCCGCTTCGCGCGCCCTCGCCGCTACTTCCAGCAGCGACACCGAGCGGTTGGTGCCGACAACCGCAAAGTGTCCGTCAGCGAAGTCAATGTCTGCCTCTGCTGCTTCCAAAGCATCTGCGGCGATGCGACTGCCTTTTTCCACGATGGTTTCCGACGCATGATAGATCGCGGTGCCACCCATGTAGGTGGCGCGCGAACTTCCATGGCCTCCGCCCATTGGGATCAGGTCGGTATCCCCTGGCACAGCCGGATCTGCTCATTGGGAATGCCGAGCCGATCGGCCAGCATCTGTGGAAACGTCGTCTCGTGCCCTTGCCCGATCGTCTGCGTGCCGGTGATCAGCGAAACCGTGCCATCGGCTTCGAAGCGGATATCGACGTTCTCATGCGGCGAACCGCCCGTGCCCTTGATGTGGTAGGCAATGCCCAAACCGCGGCGAAGGCTGCGCGCCTCGCTGTCGGCGCGGCGCGTCGCGAATCCGGCAACGTCGGCGGCCCGCAGCGCGCGATCGAACGTATCGGCGAACGCACCGCTGTCCACCGAGAACCCCAGTGCATTGGTCATCGGCGTGGTTGCCATGTTGCGTCGACGCAGTTCCGCGCGATCGAAGCCGTACTGTCGCGCTGCCGCATCGATCAGCCGCTCGATGATATTGACCGCTTCGGCGAAGCCAGGTGCGCGCGTCACTCCGATCGGCGTCGTGTTGCTGAGCATTGTAACGACATGCAGCGCAATGGATGGGATCGCATAGACGGTGCCCTGCAGATGCACGTATTGATAGGTCTGCACGGCCCCGGCGCCGCCGGCCATATAGGCGCCGATATCAGCCACACTACTGACCCGCAGCGCGAGAAATTTCCCCGATGTGTCGAGCGCCAGAGAGGCTTCGGCTCGATGGTCACGCGCCTGATGGTCGGACACGAAGCCTTCGCTGCGCGTCGCGATCCACTTTACCGGCCGGCCAATGCGCTTTGCCGCCCACAATATCAACGCAAACTCCGCATAGTTGAAGTTCTTCGCGCCAAAACCGCCGCCGACATCCGGCGCAATGAAGCGCACATCGGCGGCCGGCACGCCCAGCGCACGCGCCGTTGCATCGCGATTCCCGTGCAGATTCTGGCTGGATACATGCAGTGTGTAGCGGCCGTCGTAGATACCGACGGCCCCACGCGGTTCCATCGGATTGGTAATGATGCGGTGGTTGTCCAGCCGCAGTGACACCACGTGGGTGGCGGCGGAGAATGCCGTATCGACCGCCGCGGCATCCCCCCAATGCCAGTCCATGCAGATATTGTCCGGTACTTCGTCCGCGATCGGTGGTGCGTTCACCGGCAGCGCTATCCAGTCGACGACGATCCTTTCGGCGGCGTCCAGCGCCAGTGCCCGCGTCTCGGCCACGATCAGGGCAACCGGTTCGCCGACATAGCGGACCTTGCCCACCGCCAGCAGCGGCTGCGGTGCAAAGGCGAACGGCTCGCCGGTCTGCACGTTCGCCTCCACCGTCGGGCGGAGCGGCAGCAGACCGTCCGCGTGCACCTCATCGGCGGTCAGCACCGCCAGGACACCGGGCGCGCCCCGTGCCGCAGCCGCATCGATCCGCCCGATCCGGGCATGTGCGTGCGGCGAACGGAGCAACACGGCATAGGCCATGCCATCGAACTGCAGATCGTCCAGGTAGCGGCCTTGGCCCGTCGTAAAACGAGCATCCTCCCGCCGCCGTGGCGCATCCCCTATATTGAACCTGGGTGTCATCGGACTTCCTTAGCCGGGATCAGGAACGGACAACAGATCATGACCGCCAAACGCCAGCTCCATCTCGGCGCCTTTATGCGCCCGACGACGATCCACACGGCGGGCTGGCGCTATCCCGGCGCCTACCCGGATGCCAACTTCAACCTGGCGCATATCAAGCGCTTCAGTCAAACGCTGGAGCGCGGCCGGTTCGACGCGTTCTTCATGGCCGATCATCTGGCCGTGCTGAACATGCCGATGGACGCTCTGAAGCGCAGCCACACGGTGACCTCGTTCGAGCCGTTCACGCTGCTCTCGGCGCTGGCCATGGTCACCGAGCATATTGGGCTGATTGCCACCGGCTCCACCACCTTCGAGGCGCCGTTCCATGTCGCACGTCGCTTCGCCTCGCTCGACCACATCAGCGGCGGACGCGCGGCCTGGAACATCGTGACCACGTCCAATCCGGACGCGGCGCTAACTTTGGGCTGGATGACCAGATGGAGCACGACGAACGCTACCGCCGCGCGCGCGAATTCTACGACGTGGTCACGGGATTATGGGACAGCTGGGCGGAGGACGCTTTCATCCGCGACGTCGAGACCGGCGAGTACTTCGATCCATCGCGCATGCACGTGCTGAACCATCGGGGACAATACTACTCGGTGCGTGGGCCGCTGCACATTGCGCGGCCGATTCAGGGTTGGCCGGTGATCGTGCAGGCCGGTGCCTCGGATGCCGGGCGCCAGCTTGCCGCGGAGACCGCGGAAATGGTGTTCGCGGGCGCCGGCGACATCAACGGCGGACGCGGGCTCTATGCCGACATCAAGGGTCGCATGGCAAAGCTCGGCCGCGACCCCGACCATCTGAAGATACTGCCAGGTGCCTTCGTGGTGGTCGGTGACTCGCTGGATGAAGCTCGCGAGAAGCGGGCCAGGCTGGACAGCCTGGTGCATTACGACAGCGCCATTGCTTCGCTGTCGATCGCGTTGGGCACCGATGCGTCGCGTTTCGATCCCGATGGGCCGCTGCCCACAATTCCCGAGACGAATGCAAGCAAGAGCGGACGCGAACGTGCGATCAATCTGGCGAAGCGTGAGAATCTGACGGTGCGCCAGCTTGCCCAGCGTCTAGGCGGCTACAGCGGACCAGCGCTGCTCGGCACGCCGGCGATGATTGCCGACCAGATGGAGGAGTGGCTCACCACCCACGCGTGCGACGGATTCAACATCATGTTCCCCTTCGTGCCCGCCGGTCTCGACGACTTCGTCGAACGTGTCGTGCCGGAGTTGCAGCGCCGCGAGATCTTCCGGCGCGAATATGAAGGCAGGACATTGCGCGAGAACCTGGGCCTGCCGCGTCCCGAGAACCGCTTCTTCGCTTGACTTTCTCACCGACCCGACCACAGGCTGACCCCGAGGCAAACGTCAGAGCGCCGCCACCAGAAGGCGGACCGGAACCAATGTACAGCTACATCGTGCGGCGTATCGCCTTCGGTGCGGTCACAGTAGTCGGCGTGTCAATCGTCGTATTCTTTGTGCTGCGCGTTTTGCCCGGCGACCCGCTGGTGGCCATCTTTGGCCCAGAGGGCTTCACCAAACTCTCGCCTGAGCAGCGCGCCAGCTACATGGCACAGCTGGGGCTGAGTGACCCGTTGGTCGTGCAGTACCTGCGGTGGATCGGCGATATCCTGTCCGGCAGCCTGGGCCATTCGTTCTTCCGCTCGGAAAGTGTGGCCGAGATGATCGCGCGGCGTGGGCCTCTTACTGCGGAGATCGCCGCCCTTTCGGTCGTGCTGTCATGGCTGGTCGGCATTCCCGTCGCCATTATCAGCGCGCTGCGGCCAAACAGCATCGGCGACAACGTCTCGCGCTTTCTCAGCATCCTGTTCCTAGCAATACCTGGCTTCTGGCTCGCCATGCTTATCGTGCTGGTGTTGCTGTTCGGCCTCGGCTATCGCGCTCCGCTGGCGAACGTGGCGTTCTTCACCGATCCCCTGGCCAACCTGCAGATCGTCGTCGGTCCCGCGATCGTGCTCGGTCTGGGCCAGGCGGCGTATATCGCGCGGATGGCACGCTCCAGCCTGCTGGAGGTGGTGCGCGAGGATTATGTGCGCACTGCACGGGCCAAGGGCCTGAACAACCGGCTGGTGATCGCGTTCCACGCGTTGCCGAATGCGCTGCTGCCGGTGATCACGCTTTCCGGCATCCTGCTTGGTTTCGTGCTCGCCGGTTCCATCCCGGTCGAGCGCGCGTTTGGCACGCCGGGTCTTGGCTATGCCATGTACACCGCGGTGAGCGAGCGCGACGTCTTTGTCATGCAGAACCTGGTGTTCCTGTATTCGATCGTGTTCGTGCTGCTGAACATCACGGTCGATCTGGCGTCCGCCTGGCTCGACCCGAGGATCCGCTATCGATGAGCGTCACCCAACCTGACACCACACTGCCGCTTGGTAGCATTGCTGTTGCGCAGCCATCCTGGCTACGACGCGCCCTTCGTGGCCTGCGCACCTTTGTAAGACGGTCGCCTATGTCGGCCTTCTGGGCCTGCATTGCCGCCGCCATCATTTTCATGGCGATCGCCGCGCCGGCGCTGGCGCCCAACAATCCGGTGCGCGCCGATTTCCGCCACATGACCAAGCCGCCGTCAGAGTTGCACTGGTTCGGCACCGACCAGATCGGCCGCGACACTCTGAGCCGCGTGATCTATGGCAGCCGCGCCTCGCTCACCGTCGCTGCGGGTGCGGTGCTGTTAGGCACGACACTTGGCGCGATCTGGGGTCTGGCCTGCGGCTATTTCGGCGGGCGGTTCGACATCTTCAGTCAGCGTATCATCGAGTTTCTGCAATCCTTTCCCGACCTCATCCTGGCCATGGCAATAGCCATGGCGCTTGGTGCGGGGATGGGCACAGTGATCGTCGCCATTGCGGTAACCCGCATACCGTTTGGCGGACGGGTGATCCGCGCCGTGGTGCAGTCACTGAAGGAGCTATCCTATGTCGAGGCCGCGCGCGGCCTCGGTGCCTCGCATATGCGCATGATGGCGCGGCACATATTGCCGCAGTGCATTGCGCCTTATCTGATCCTGGCCACCACGCATCTGGGCGTGGCGATCATCATCGAGGCAGCTCTGGGCTTCCTTGGCGTCGGCATTCCGCCGCCGACACCGACCTGGGGCAACATGCTGGCCGACTCACTCAACGCCGGACTGGTGCCGCCATGGTGGCTGGTGCTGTTCCCTGGGGTCGCCATCACGCTGACGGTGCTGGCCTTCAATCTGCTGGGCGATGGCATACGTGACGCGCTGGATCCCCGGCTGCGCGGAGCCGTCTGACCTTCGGAAAGACGTGGATGGCCGGCACAGGCCGGCCATGACGGTGGGATCCGGATCGCTCCTTGTCATGGCCGGGCGCCGGCCCAGCCATCCACGCTTTACCAACGACCTGCTCCGCCGCGTCTGGGAACACCAGGAAGGTATAGGCAGCAGCTTCGTCCGCAGGTATGGCCCAGCCTAGCTGGTATATTGCGAGCGTCGCGAAGATATACGGACCGCGATACAGCGGGAAACCAGCCTCAGGCGTTGGCCGCACGCGTGGAAGGTGCGCCTGTTCGTGGCACAAAACCTGTATCCGATGCTGCGTGGTTGTTAGGTGAAACCGTGGATGGCCGGGCCAAGCCCGGCCACGACGGTGGTGCAGCTACTGCACCGCAATTGGCGCCAAAGGAAACCGCACCCCGCCATTGTGCAAATGGCACGCGGCCCAATGTCCTGGAACGACTTGCTGCAGCACCGGCACCTCGTGCCGACACTGCGACGTGGCATAGGGACACCGCTGATGGAAGTGACAGCCTGATGGCGGATTGATCGGGCTCGGGACATCACCACTCAGGATCACACGCTTGCGGCGACGTGCACCCGCCTTGGGAACCGGCACCGCCGACAGCAGCGCTTCGGTGTAAGGATGCAGCGGCATATCGAACAGGCTGTTCTTGTCTGTCGTCTCGACGATGCGGCCGAGATACATCACCGCGATGCGGTGACTGATGTGCTCCACCACTGCGAGATCGTGCGCCACGAACAAATATGACAACTTGAATTCATCCTGCAGATCCATCAGCAGGTTGATGATCTGAGCCTGTATGGAAACATCCAGTGCCGATACCGGTTCATCGCCCACGATCAATTCCGGCCCAAGTGCCAGTGCGCGAGCGATGCCGATGCGCTGCCGCTGACCGCCGGAAAACATGTGCGGGAACGAACGCCTGTGCTCGGGTCGCAGGCCGACGCGCTCGAACAGGCCGGCGACGCGCTCCTGGCGTTCCGCCCGAGTGCCTGCGTCGTGAATGATCAACGGCTCCTCAACGATGTCGCCGGCCGACATGCGCGGGTTGAGCGATGCATAAGGATCCTGATAGATCATCTGCATCTGCTCACGATACGGGAACATCTTCGCCGAATCGAATTCGGTGATGTCTTCGCCGCGCATCTTGATACGGCCTGCCGTCGGTTCGAGCAGCTTCAGCAGGGTGCGTCCAACGGTCGATTTGCCGCAGCCACTCTCGCCCACGAGGCCGAGTGTCTCGCCGCGGTCGATGTGGAACGACACGCCATCAACCGCGTACACCTGACCGGCAATGCGCGAAAACACCCCTTTGTAGACCGGGAAATGCTTCTTGAGGCCTTCAACCTGCAGCAGAGGCGCGTTGTTCATATTACCTCTCCGGCGCGCCAGCATGCGACCAGATGGCCTGTCCTGTGCGGCTCAAGCTTTGGCGCCACTGCATGACAGTGCTCTGTCGCCAGCGCACAGCGCGGCGCGAAACTGCAGCCCTTCGGCAGGTTGAACAGGGAAGGTACCATGCCTTTGATCTCGTTCAGTCGACTTCGCCCGCGTGGCACGCGCCCGACGAGGTCGAGGCTTGGGATGGAGCCCAACAGTCCGCGTGTATACGGATGCGCAGGGCGCTCGAACAGGTCGTCGACCAGCGCCTCCTCCACCTTTCGCCCGGCATACATCACCACGACGCGGTCGGCGTTCTCCGCCACCACACCCATGTCGTGGGTGATCAGGATTATGGCAGTGCCTAGCGTGTCGCGCAGTTCGCGCATGAGATCGAGGATCTGCGCCTGGATCGTCACATCCAGCGCGGTTGTTGGCTCGTCAGCGATCAGCACCTTGGGATTGCATGACAGCGCCATGGCAATCATTACCCGCTGGCGCATGCCACCGGACAGCTGATGCGGAAAGGCTTGTACACGCCGCTCCGGTTCGGGCATATGCACCCGGCGCAGCATTTCAATCGCGCGGCCCATTGCCTCACGGTGCGACAGGCCTTGGTGCAATGCCACCGCCTCGCTGATCTGTCGGCCGACGCTAAGCAGCGGGTTCAGCGACGTCATCGGCTCCTGAAAGATCATCGAGATCCGGTTGCCCCGGACCTCCTCCATTTCTCTCTCCGAAAGCGTTAGGAGATCGGTGCCCTCGAACCGGATGGCACCACCGACGATCCGGCCCGGCGGGCTCGCCACGAGGCGCAGGATAGACAGTGCGGTGACGCTTTTGCCGCAGCCAGACTCGCCAACAACCCCAAGCGTCTCGCCACTGCGGAGGGAATACGACACGCCGTCTACCGCTCGCACGATGCCCGCCGGCGTGGCGAACTGCGTCTGCAGGTCATCGATCTCTAGTAGAGGCTTAGCCCCGACTGCATTGTCGAAAGAGGCGGCCCTGGTGGGCAACTGCACTTCATTCAAGACGTGACTCCCAGTGTTCCGGCGTGTAATCTTTTGACAAAGCGGCCGGTTCGCAAGCCTATCAGAGCACGTGATTGCCCGGACTGAAAAGACCAAAGGGAGGGAAGCGGGGATGAGTGAGAATGATGCCGCGCGCGCGGCGTTGACGCGTCGGGGTCTGCTGGGAACCGGGGCCGCGCTGGCTCTTGGCGCGTATGGACTGCATCCCACCCGCGGGGTGGCGGCGGATGTCGCCATGGAATTCGACGGATCCAAGTTCCAACTCGCCGCGCCTGAACCCAATCCGAAATATGGCGGCACGCTGCGGATCGGCCTCACCAACCGACCGCCCCATTTCGACATCCACCAGTCCGGGACCTTCAACAATCTCGGTGCTATGGCGCCGATGTTCGACAATCTGATCCGGCGCGATCCGCGCGACAGCGGCAAGACGATCATTCCTGATCTGGCGCATAGCTGGCAGATCTCGAAGGACAGCAAGACCTATACATTCTTCCTGCGGAAGGGCGTGCAGTTCAGCGACGGAGGCGAATTCACCGCCGATGACGTGAAGGCGACGTTCGACCGTATCGTCAAGCCGCCGGAGGGGATCAGCATCCCGCGCAGCATCCTGTTCAAGGCGGTGAGCGAGATCAACGTCCGCGACAAGTACATCATCGAATTCAAACTGTCCGAGGCACGGTCGCCGAACTTCATCATGTCGGCATTCGCCAGTGGCTGGAACGTGATTTACCGGAAAAAGACGCTGGAGGAGAACAACTACAACCTGCGCAAGGTGATGCTGGCGCCAGGCACTGGACCGTTCAAGACAGTGCGGCGGGTGGAGAACGAAGTCTGGGGGTTGGAGAAAAAGAAGGACTACTGGAACAATGGCCTGCCGTATCTCGATGGCGTTGAGTCATACAATCTGATCCCGTTCTCGCCGGAACTAGGGTCATCGATCCTGGCGCATCGCATCGACTATGGCCGCGTGTTCGATCCGGTAACCGAGCGCAAGGCGAAGGCGACGCCCGGCATGCTGACCGCGAAATACAACCAAAGCGTGATCCAAGGCACCTGGATGAACAATCGGCGAAAGCCGCTGGACGATCCTCGGGTGCGGCGGGCGCTGCACCTGGCAATGGACAAGCACGTGCTGATCGACGTGGTGAAAGATGTCGCGCCGATGCAGGTCGGCGGCTTCATCTATCCATTTTCGGAGTTCGCCACGCCGAAGCCGGAGCTGTTCAAGCGGATCGGCTACCAGACCGATCCCGGGGCAGCGGAGAAGGAAGCAAAGGCGCTGATGGCAGCGGCCGGCTACAAGGACGGACTGAAGCAGCCGCTCGACTTCCTGATCCGTGACGTCGCCAGCTTCAAACTATGGTCGCAGGCCATGCAGGCGATGTTCCAACAGACGCTGAACATTCAATGCAACCTGCGGGTCGTGGTCGAGTCGGTGTGGTTCGACGACGTTGCCAATGGCAATTTCGATCTGGCGATCGGCGCGGTGGTGTCCACGCTGCTCGATCCGTCGGATTACTTCAACGCCTGGTATCGCAGCGGCGGCCCGCAGAACTACTCCAACTGGAGCAACAAGACCTTCGACGCGCTGGCCGACCAGATTGACCGGGAACTCGATCCGGCGAAGCGCCAGGTGCTGATCCAGCAGGCCGAGGCAATCTTCGAACAGGATCCGCCGGTGTTGCCGGTGGCGTGGGAGCAGCTCATCGATATCTGGTACAGCAATGTCAAAGGCGAGAATCCGTACGAGTACTTCGGCGCCTATGACGTCATCCGCCACGATGTCGTCTGGCTGGACAAGACCTGAACAACAAAAGATACGGGGAAGGCTACGATACAATGAGTGACGAGAAGATCCGTAACCGGGGCTGGGGCCGCCGCGGGTTCCTCCAGGGCAGCGCCGCCGCAATGGCCGCGGCGTATGGCTTACGCCCCGATTATGCGATGGCGGAGATCCCCAACGAGTTCGATGGATCGAAGTTCCAACTGGCGGCGCCAGAACCGAATCCGAAGCGCGGTGGTGTGCTGCGCGTCGGTATCCTGAATCGGCCGCCGCATTTCGACTTCCAGCAATCGGGCACAGTCGGCAACATCGGCACCCAAGGCTGCATGTTCGACAATCTGGTGCGCCGTGACCCGCGCGACAGCGGCAGGACCATCATCCCCGACCTTGCACATAGCTGGGAGATCTCCAAGGACAGCACGACCTACACGTTCTTCCTACGCAAGGGCGTGCGGTTCCATGACGGCGCCGAACTGACGTCGGCGGACGTCAAGGCGACGTTCGATCGCATCTCAAAGCCGCCGCAGGGCGTCAGCATCCCGCGCAGCATCCTGTTCAAGTCGCTCAGCGAAATCACGACGCCCGACAACTATACCGTTCAGTTCAAGCTGGCCGCACCGCGCCCGCCCAGCTTCGTGATGTCCGCGATCGCCAGCGGCTGGAATGCCGTTCTGCGCAAGCAGACACTGGAGGACAACAGCTACAATCTGCGCAAGGTGCCCAACATCCCCGGCACCGGACCGTACAAGACGCTGCGTCGCGTCGAAAACGAAATCTGGGTCGTGGAGAAGAATAAGGATTACTGGAACAAGGGACTGCCGTATCTCGACGGGATCGAGTTCTACAATCTGCTGCCGTTCTCGCCCGAACTCGGCGCCGCCATCCTGTCCAATCGCGTGGACTACGCCCGCATCGTCGATCCGGTGACCGCGCGCAGGGCCAAGACGACGCCAGGCATGTCCACCACCGCGTTCAATCAGAGCGTGATCCAGGGCTGCTGGTCCAACGACAAGAAGAAGCCGTTCGACGATCCGCGCGTTCGCCGCGCGTTTCATCTGGCATTCGACCACCATGTGCTGGTCGACGTGGTGAAGGATGTGGCGCCGATGCAGGTCGGCGGCTTCATCTATCCTTTCTCCGAATACGCCACGCCGAAGGCGGAGCTGCTGAAGAAGGTCGGCTATCAGGAGGATCCCACAGCTTCCGCCAAGGAGGCACAGGCGTTGATGAAGGCCGCCGGCTACGCCAACGGCCTCAAGGGCCTGGACTTCATGGTGCGCGATATCGCCAGCTTCAAGCTATGGGCGCAGGCGATCCAGGCAATGCTGCAACAGACCATCAACGTCGAGACCAAGCTGCGCACGGTGGTCGAGTCAGTGTGGTTCGACGATGCCACGGCGGGAAACTTCGACATCTGCGTCGGTGCGATGTATCGACGCTGCTTGACCCTTCGGACTACTTCAACGCTTGGTATCGCACCGGTGGGCCGCAGAACTATTCATTCTGGGACAACCCGAAGTTCAACGCACTGGTTGATCAGATCGACGCCGAGGTCGATCTTGCGAAGCGCAAAGCCCTGGTGCGACAGGCCGAAGAAATCATGGAGCAGGATCCCCCGGTGTTCCCGATCTGCTGGGAGCAGATCAACGACGTCTGGTGGAACTACCTGAAGGGTTACAACCCCTACGACTATTTTGGCATCTACGATGTCGTTCGGGAGGATATCTTCTGGCTAGACAAGACATAGTGCGCGTTGGGGAACGCCGACCAGACCGCGAAGTAGGAGCGATCTAGGTAAGCAGGCGAACGACGCCGCACAACTCGCTCAAACTGCGTTGCACGATTGCGCTGCTGGAACCGCTACCTGAAAGCGTGCCGCCAGCCTCCGGAATAGATAGCCGTCAGGCGGTTTGATCCATGTCAACGCGGCTATCGGCAGTTCCGTGGCATCAAGCGGTGTCACGCGGAGCGGCCCAATGTACAAGTACCTCCTCGTTCCGGTCACCGGTGCCGACAGCGACGGACCGGTATTCACCACGGCCCTGATGGTCGCGCGTATCATGCCGGCGCATCTAGCCTTCCTGCACGTCCGCCTTGATGTCGGGGCAACGCTGACTGCGATAGCAACTTCGGACAGCAG
>Ga0170475_120383241_pt1 | contig 18029 bp, 17 predicted proteins | sample Soicark_Litter_5_FD_111474 | JGI IMG/M metagenome (GOLD analysis project Ga0170475, IMG submission 111474) | Avena fatua rhizosphere microbial communities from Hopland, California, USA. Combined Assembly of 48 SPs
GTTTCGTCCATGGTTCATTGTGGTCCGGGCCGCATGATTCGGACGGTCCGAAGCATCGAGTGCCGGGCGCGCGACGGCGGGCGTCGCCGGACCGCATCGACCGGATGCGCGCTGGAACGCGATGCAAGTGAGATGGTGCAATATGCGCCGTTCGCGAGGCACAATGGACCCCGTGCCGACCAACTGAACTTCGGCCCGACACCTGCGCCGCTCTCACGTCCCCCCACATGTCCATACTGATCCGAATCGCTGGAATCCTCGTCGCCTTGATCGTGGTGTCCGCCCTGGCGCGCCATGTGCTTCCGCTGCTCCGCAGCGGTGACGTGCAGGTGCCGGTGGCAGTGCCCGTCACGTCCCCGGCGGAAGCACAAGTCACCATCGACAAAGCCAGGCAGGACATTGAAGCCGCGGCCAAGCTGGCCGCCGATCGGGCTGCAGCGGCCGACCGCTGACCACACCCCACCGTCGTTCTGGCGGTTTGGTTGCTCGCGGCCAGCGTGGCGCTCAGAACTTGATCGACGCCGAAGCGCCCGCCAGCCAAATGCGGCCCGGGGCTGGCTCGAAATAGCGCCCGTTGCCCTCGTTGACGATCACCGAGCCGGCGTAGCGGCGGTCGAACAAGTTGTCGATCCGCACGAAACCACCGACCTCCCACGGGCCGGCTTGCACCACATGGCCCAAGTGTGCTGCGACCACGGCATGGGCCGCTGCTGCGTCCGTGTTGGCGTCGTTGACGAACACGTCGGTCACGTAGCGGGCCTCGATGCCGCTCCGCCACCCGAGCGTCGGCAGCCAGCCGAGTGACATGAACAACGAGCCCTGGGCCAGTCCGGGGATCCGGTTGCCGGCCGGGATGGCCAGGTTGGGCGTGGCGCATGGTGTGCCGGCGCAGGTGACGAAGCCCTCTTGGTAGCGTGCACGCAGCAACGTGGCCGCGACCTGCGCCTCCAGATGCCGGTACCAGCTTTGAGACCAGCCCACCTCGGCGCCCGTGCGCCGCGTGGCCCCGGCGTTCTGGAACGTTGCCCGGCCACCGCTGTTGGTCTGTGTGACGATTTCGTTGGAAGTGCGCGCCTGGAAGACGGCCGCCGTCACCATGCCCCAGTCGGCCAATTGGGCCTTGATGCCTGCCTCCATGCTGCGGCTGCGTGCTGCCTGCAGGCCGAAGTTCATGCCGGTTTGCCCTCCGGGTCGATAGGCCAGTTCGTTCAGCGTCGGTGTCTCGAAACCACGGCCGGCGGTGATGTACGCATGGAACGAATCGGTCGGCATGTACATCACGCCGGCGACCGGCAGCGTCGCGCTGTAGTCGGCATGGCCAGTGTCGTCAGGATTGGCGCCCGAGATGTACGCATCGGTGGAGCGGAACCGTACCCGGCTGTGCCGTACACCGGCGTTGAACGCCCACCGGGGCGCGAACTGCCATGCGGCCTGCACGTACTGGTCGCTGTTCGAGACATCGTTGTGTTCGTCACGACGCAATGCACCACGCACGCCCTGGGTGCTTCCCGAAAAATTCTCGAAGCCCTGGCGCTGCTCATTGAGGTCGTCCCAGGCGATGCCGCCCACCAACTCGAACGGGCTTCCGGACAGCTGCGGATGCCAGGTCCAGCGTGCGTCCACGCCGCGGTAGTAACGCGACAAGGCGATCACGCCGCCCGGGTGCAGCGGATTGGCTTGTGCCGCGGTCGGGATCGCCTGGAACTGTTCGGTGCCGCGGTGGCCGGTGTAACTCATCAGCCGAAGGTCGTGCTCGGCCGCCATGCGGCGCTCATACACCAGGCCCCCCTGCGTCTGGTTCATGCGTTTGCGGGTATCGAACGCCACGGCTGCGGGGTCCACGCCCCGCGGGTTCATGTCGAACTGGGCGCGGGTAAGGCCGAGCGGATCTTGCGCATTCGGCAGTGCGACGCTGTTGACGACCAGCGTGACGCGGCTGTCGACGTCCGGCTGCCAGGTGAGCCGGGCGTTGCCCAGCTGGCGTTCCGCGGCGCTGTGGTCGCGGTAGCCATCGGTGCTGAAGTGGCTCGCGCCGAGCACGTACCCGAAGCTGCCATCGGTGCCGCTGGCTTGAGCCGACAGCCGCTGCAAGCCATCGCTGCCGGCCGACGCGCCGAAACCAATGCGTGGCGGACCGGCGGGTTCCTCGGTGAACACCTGGATCACGCCACCGGAGGAATTGCCGTACAGCGCTGAGAAGGGCCCGCGCAGCACTTCGACGTGGCCCACGGTGCCGAGATCGACGTTGGTGATCTGCCCCTGACCGTCGGGCAGCGTGGCCGGGATGCCGTCGACATAAATCCGCACGCCCCGGATGCCGAAGGTGGACCGCGCGCCGAAGCCCCGCACCGAAATCTGCACATCCTGAGCGTAGTTCTGCCGGTCGCGCGCGAAGAGACCGGGCACGGCGCCAAGGGATTCCGAGATGTTGACCTGCGCGCGACCGGCGCGCACGGCAGCCCCATCGAGCCGGTCGATGGAGGCGGGCACCTCATCGGCCCGTGTGTCGGTGCGTGTGGCCGTGACGACCACCGGCGCCAACTGCACACCATCGGCTTGCGCAAACGTGGCGGCTGGCGTGGCGATCCAGCACAGGGCGAGCCTGTGGCGGCGAAAGAAGCGGTCGAGCATGGGAAGCCACTCTATCAAGGTAGAAGATTGCGCGTGATGGCGATTTGAAGTGCGGCCCGGCACCCGCTCAAGTCACCGGGAATGCGCGGAACGCGCACCACCGGCGACAAGGCCAGGCCGAACAGCCGTTCGCGTTCGCGTGGTGTTTCCAGCCATTCCCCGGCCGGCGACGCCAAGGCTCTGGTACGGTATTCAAATTCTCAAATGCGCCTTTCCAGCCATGTTGTCTGTCCAATCCTTCGTCCTGCCGTATTCCGAGAACGACACGTCCGTCCTCCTGGCTTCTGTGCGGTCTGGTGAGGACTTCGCGATGTCGGCACCGCACCGCGTCACGCGTGGGCATCTGCTTGGCGCCGCAGCAGGGCTGTTGACCGTCGAGGGGGAGGACGGGCAGTGGGTTGTACCGCCGAACCATGCCGTGTGGGTGCCACCGCACCGGCCCCAGACCGTTCGGTCGCATGGCTTCTACTCCGGCTGGGGCGTGTACATCGCCGAAGGCGCCTGCGGCACCTTGCCGGACACCCGGCGGGTCATGCGCACATCCGGCCTCCTGCGCGAGGCGGTGGCGCGGGCGGCCGGTTGGGGCGCCGGGCCACGCGATTCTGCCCAACGACGGATCGCCGAGGTCATCTTCGACGAGGTCCGGGCCTTGCCTCCGGAACCCTTCGGGTTGCCGATGCCGCAGGATGCGCGCCTGTTGCGGGTTGCGCGCGGCATCCTGGAGGACCTGGCCGACTCCTGCGGCATCGAGGCCTGGGGCGACGTGGCGGGCATGGCCCCACGCACGCTGACGCGCCGTTTTGCTGCCGAAACCGGTTTCAGCGTGGCGGACTGGCGGCAGCGCGCACGCTTGATGCAGGCGATGGCCAGGCTTGCGGACGGCGTGCCGGTGAACACGGTGGCGCTCGACCTCGGCTATGACAATGTGAGCGCGTTCATCGCGATGTTCCGGCGCGCGCTCGGCACCACGCCGGGTCGCTTCCTCGCCGCCACGGGTGGCGATCCACCCCCAAGACTCGCGGCTTGAACCCCGGCCGGCCCAGGTGTATAAGGTTTGCAACGGCTCGTTCGCACGGTTGGCATCGCGAACCAAGGAGCACCTCATGCGCAGACGGATTTATTGGCTGTTGCCTGACCTGGCCAGTGCCCGGCGGACGATGAACGATCTGTTGCTCTCCCGCATCGCCGAGCAGCACATTCATTTCGTGGCGAAGGAGGGGGCCGACATGACCGGCCTGCACGCCGCCAACTTGCTGCAGACGTCCGACGTGATCCGGGCGGCCCAGGCCGGCCTGGTGATTGGCGGCGGCGCGGGCGTGGTCGCAGGTGTGCTGGCCGCGGTGTTCTTTCCGATCGTCGGCGACGAGCCCCAGTGGGGCCTTGCCGCGGTGCTCGCGATGGCCGGGGCGGCGATCGGTGCCTGGGCGTCGAGCATGATCGGCGTGTCCACGCCGAGCAACCGCCTGGCAAGGTTCCAGCCAGCGATCGACCAGGGGAAGATCCTGCTGATGATCGACGTGCCGCGTTCTCGCGTCGAGGAGATCGAAGCCCGCCTGCGGGCCACGCACCCCGAAGCCCGCCACGAAGGCGTCGAGCCCAACATTCCCGCGTTCCCTTGAGGTTGCCGCCCGCATTGGGCGGCCCCACTGCCGGAGGCGATCATGGAACTACCTCTTCAGCTGCATCTGCATCGGTGGGCGCGTCGCACGCCCGATTGGGCCGCGGCGGCCGTCGCAGGCTTCGCCGGCGGTGCCGTGCTCATGATGCTCGAACTCCTCTGGTCCGGTGCCTCGTCGGGCGATGCGGGCCTGTGGCGCACGTCGCACCTGGTGGCTGCGTTGCTGCTCGGGCCAGAGGCGATGTGGAGCGCATCTCCGGGCTTCGATCCCGGGCTGGTGACCGCGGCCCTGATCACGCACTACATGCTGGGCATCGCGTTCGGTCTTGTGCTGGGGTTTGTCGCCACCGGTTTCCGCTATGAGCACAACGCCGGCGCGATGGCAGGCATCGGTGCCGCGTTCGGGGCGTTGTTGTATGGCCTGAATTTTCATGTGATGGTGCGGTGGTTCCCCTGGTTCATCGAATTGCAGGGCTGGCCAACGCTGGTGGCGCACGTGGTCTTCGGTGTCACCGCGGCGCTCCTCTACTGGAAACTCGCGCGAAGCGGACCCGCGCGACGGCGTTTCCTCCGATGACCGGGGCGCGGGACCGCACATCAGGCTCCCACCATGGCGATCACCGTCGTACTGTTCATCGTTGTTCTTGCGTCGCTGCTGTTCCATTGGCTCACCCCGTGGTGGATCACGCCGCTTGCGTCCAATTGGGGGCGGATGGACCAGACCCTGTGGATCACCTTCCTGGTCACCGGCATCTTTTTCACGATCATCTCGCTGGTGCTCGTGTGGACCATCTGGCGCTACCGCCATCGCACCGGGCACAAGGCTGCTTATGAGCCCGACAACCCGCGGCTGGAACGCTGGCTGATCGGCATTACCACGGTGGGCATCGTGGGCCTGCTGGCGCCAGGCCTCGTCGTCTACGCAGACTATGTGCGGCCACCGAGCGAAGCGATGGTGCTCGAGGTGGTGGGCGAGCAATGGCAGTGGCGGTTCCGCTTCGAGGGCCCCGATGGCCGGCTCGGCGGCACCGACACCCGGTTCGTGACGCCTGAGAATCCTTTCGGACTCGACCCCGCCGACGCCCGCGGGCTGGACGACATTCTGGTCTCGGGCAACGAGGTGCATGTGCCGCTGAATCGGCCCATCCATGTGTTTGCGCGCTCGCGCGATGTGCTTCATGACTTCTACGTTCCGCCGTTCCGCGCCCGCATGAACATCGTGCCGGGCCAGGTGAGCAGCTTCTGGTTCACGCCCACGGTGGCCGGGCGGTACGAATCGATGTGTGCACAGTTGTGCGGCGTGGGGCACCCCAACATGCGTGGCACAGTGATCGTCGAACCCGAGCCATCATTCCGCGCGTGGCTGGGCCGGCAGGGCACCTTCACGGCAGCGCTTGCCGCGGCTGCGGCGGCGAAGGCGCAGGGCCCGGCCGTCGGCGATCCACTGGTGGACCGGGGCCGGGCACTCGCCGGCGCGAAAGGCTGCACGGCCTGTCACAGCATCGACGGCCACACGATCGTCGGACCGACCTGGAAAGGGCTGTTCGGCAAGATGGAATCGATGGACGACGGCACCGCGGCCAAGGTCGATGAGGCGTACCTGCGCGACTTCATCCGAAACCCCACGGCCCGATCGGTCAAGGGGTACCCACCCGTGATGCCGAAGGTGGAGCTGACCGACCCTGAGCTCGACGCATTGATCGCATACATCAAGGCGCTGGCACCGCAATGAGGGCACGACATGGCCTACGTCATCCCGACTCATCCCGATGAACCGCACCACGCGCCGCAGAGCTTCTGGACGCGCTATGTCTGGAGCCAGGACCACAAAGTGATCGCCGTGCAGTACGGCTGCACGGCGATCGCGGTGGGGCTGGTGGGCCTCGTGTTGTCGAATCTGATGCGGTTGCAGCTTGGCTTTCCGGGGCAGTTCGCGTTCATCGATGCCGAACGCTACTACCAGTTCGTGACGATGCACGGAATGATCATGGTGATCTACCTGCTCACGGCCTTGTTCCTCGGCGGGTTCGGCAACTACCTGATCCCGTTGATGGTGGGTGCGCGGGACATGGTGTTCCCCTACCTGAACATGTTGAGCTTCTGGTTCTACCTGCTATCGGTGATCGTGCTGATGGCGAGCTTCTTCGTGCCGGGCGGGCCCACCGGTGCGGGCTGGACGCTGTACCCGCCCCAGGCCATCCTGCCGGGCACGCCGGGGCACGACTGGGGCATCATCGTGATGCTGGTGTCGCTCTTGATTTTCATCGTGGCGGCCACGATGGGCGGCCTGAACTACGTCACCACGGTGCTCCAGGCCCGTTGCCAAGGCATGACATTGCTGCGCATGCCGCTGTCGGTGTGGGGCATTTTCGTCGCGACGATTCTTGCACTGCTGGCGTTCCCGGCGCTGTTCGTGAGCGGCGTGATGATGCTGTTCGACAAGACCCTGGGCACGAGCTTCTTCATGCCGTCGCTGGTGTCGATGGGGCAGATGTCGGCGCACAAGGGCGGCAGCCCGCTGCTGTTCCAGCACCTCTTCTGGTTCTTCGGGCATCCGGAGGTGTACATCGTGGCGTTGCCTGCGTTCGGCATCGTCTCCGACCTCATCAGCGTGCATGCCCGCAAGGCGATCTTCGGTTACCGCACGATGGTGTGGGCCATCGTGGCCATCGGCGGCCTGAGCTTCGTGGTCTGGGCGCACCACATGTTCGTGAGCGGCATGAATCCCTATTTCGGATTCTTCTTTGCGACCAGCACGCTCATCATCGCGGTGCCCACGGCGATCAAGGTCTACAACTGGCTGCTGACGTTGTGGCGTGGCGATATCCACCTGTCCGTGCCGATGCTGTTCGCGCTCGCGTTCATGCTGACGTTCCTGCTGGGCGGGCTGACCGGGTTGTTCCTAGGCAATGTCAGCGTGGACATCCCGTTGTCGGGCACGTACTTCGTGGTCGCCCACTTCCACATGGTGATGGGCGTGGCGCCGCTGCTCGTCGTGTTCGGCGGCATCTACCACTGGTTTCCGAAAATCACCGGACGGATGCTCGACGACCGCCTCGGCCACCTGCATTTCTGGGTGACCTTCCTCGGCACCTATGCGATCTTCTTCCCAATGCACTACCTCGGCCTGCTCGGGATGCCGCGCCGTTACCACCATTTCACCGACTACGAGTTCATTCCCGCCTCGGCCCATGCGTTCAATGCCTGGATCACCGTCATTGCGCTGATCGTGGGGGCAGTGCAGATGGTGTTCGTGTTCAACCTGCTGTGGAGCGCGTTTCGCGGTCGCAAGGCAGGCCCCAACCCGTGGCAGGCCGCTTCGCTGGAGTGGTCCACGCCCGAGACGCCGCCTGCCCACGGCAATTGGGGGCCCGAGTTGCCCGTGGTGCACCGGTGGGCATACGCGTACAGCGTACCTGGCGCACCCCTCGATTTCATCGCCCAGCACGCCCCGCCCGGGGAGGGCGGGGCAGAACCCACCTACGGAGGCTCGCATGAACACCTCGGCCGTTGAGTTGCATGTGCCTGATGGGGTCGCGCGCGAACGCGCGCTGAGTGCGGGGCTCTGGGCGTTCCTGGCGGTCGTGACCAGCCTGTTTTCCTTGTTCCTCACCGCCTATGTCATGCGGTTGAGCGGCCCCGATGCCGCCGCCATCGAAATGCCGCGGCAGCTGTGGGTCAGCACCGCGGTCCTCGGTTTGGGCAGTGTGATGATTCAGCGCGCGCAATTGAATGCCGCTGGTGCATGCGCGGTGGGCTTTCTGGTGGCGCAATGGTGGGCATGGCAGGCCCTGCAGGCCGACAACGTGGTGCTGACCGGCAACCCGGCGGCGAGCTTCTTTTACCTGCTGACGGCACTGCACGGATTGCATGTCGCGGGCGGCCTCGTGGCCTGGGCGAATGTGCAGGCCGCCCCGACGCCGGGGCGCATCGCGATATGTGCCCGCTACTGGCATTACCTGCTGCTGCTGTGGGTCGTGCTGTTCGCGGCGTTCACCTGGATCACGCCCGATGTGGCGCGCGCGATTTGCGGGGTATCGCCATGAGCGCGGTCGTGCCGGCCGACGGCGCACGCGGGCTGGTGTCGGACTGGGCGTCCGACCGCCAGGCGTTCCACGTGCCGTGGGGCAAGGCGATGATGTGGGTGTTTCTGCTGAGCGACACGTTCATTTTCGGTTCGTTCCTGACCGGCTACATGACCGTGCGGACGTCCATCACCGCGGCTTGGCCCAATCCGAGCGAGGTGTTCGCGCTGCACATTGGCGGCGCGCAAGTGCCGCTGCTGCTGATCGCCATCATGACCTTCGTGCTCATCACGAGCAGTGGCACGATGGCCATGGCGGTCAACTGCGCCTACCGCGGTGACCGCACCAACGCGGCCACGCTGATGATCGTCACCGCGGCCTTCGGCGAATTGTTCGTCACGATGCAGGCGTTCGAATGGTCGAAGCTGATCCTGGAGGGCATGCGGCCCTCGGAAAATCCCTGGGGTGCGGCGCAATTCGGGTCCATCTTCTTCATGGTCACCGGCTTCCACGGGCTGCACGTGACGGGCGGGGGGATATTGCTGTTGATCGTCGCGTACAAGCTGCTGCACGGCGACTACGCCGCGGCCGGGAGCGAGCAGATCGTCGAGATCGTGGGGCTCTACTGGTACTTCGTGGACCTCGTGTGGGTCTTCATCTTCGCGCTGTTTTACCTGTGGTGAGGTTTTCCATGAGCACAAAGACCGGCCAGCAACATCCCATCGGGCTGTACCTGAAGATCTGGCTGTTGCTGTTCGTGCTGAGCACGATGTCTTACCTGGTGGACTACTTTCACCTCAACGGTTTGCTGCGTTGGGGCTTGATCCTGCTGTTCATGGTGCTGAAGGCCGGTCTGATCGTCGCCGTGTTCATGCATCTGGCCTGGGAACGGCTTGCCCTCGTGACCGCCATCTTGCTGCCCACGTTCGGGCTGCTGGTGCTCGTGGCTTTGATGGCCATCGAGGCCGGCCACACGCACGCGATTCGCCAGCTGTTCTTCCGTTGAACCTGGCTTAGTTGAGGCGGAAGGCTTGCACCTCCACATTCCTGGATGCGCTCCCTCTACGGCCCCTGCATCAACTGCACCGATGCCGTTCAGCGGCGTTGAGGCGGCAGCACCCACAGTGTCGATCCCGCTCCGCTGCCACCGCTGAGGCTGAGCCCCTGCGCGAATCGACCCCCCGGTGCGGACCTCGCCTTTGTATGGCTGCTTCGCCGATGTTCATCATGATCGCCCCACCATCCATTCGAATTGGGCCGTCCAGGCTGGCGGTTCTCACCGGGCAAACACGAACCACTGGAACGATTGACGGAACGCAGACCGGCGAAGAGGCTCCAACGGTGACCGGCAAATTTGGGTCGCCGGCAGGAGATTGTTGCCATGACGAAACTCTTCAAACACTGGCAAGACCCGGTCAACGCGTTGATCGGGCTGGGCCTGTTCCTTTCTCCCTGGTTGTTCGATTTTTCCAACGAAGCCACAGCGGCGGCCAACGCCTCCCTGGTGGGCATCGCGTTGATGGCCGTGTCGATCGGTGCCATCGTGGTGCCACGCGCTTGGGAAGAGTGGACCGAAGCGGCCCTTGGGCTCTGGCTGGTGATCTCGCCGTGGGTGCTGAGATTCGCCGACCGCGTGGACGTCATGCGGTTGACCGTGGGCGCCGGCGTGGTCGTGTTGGTGTTGGCAGCCTGGACGCTGATCACCGACAAGGACTACAACGCCTGGATGCGCAGCCGCACGGCGCACTGAGCGCCCCGAGGCGGTCGGCCGGGGAGGGCAATGCTCTCTCCCGGTTCATCTTCCTGGCGTGGGGCAGTGTTGCCGGTCGTTGATACGATACGGCTTTGCCACCGCCCCCATGCCGATGAAAACCTGTGCCCGCGCCACCTGGGCCGCTCCTGCCGGCCCGGCACGGAGGAAGTGCGGGTGACTGCAGTCCCAGTGGGTGCAGCCAAGGCGAAAAAGGGCGCGGACCGCCCGTCGCTTGGGCAGTTTGCCGCGCTGTCGGTGTTGCTGCATGTGCTGGTGGCGGTGTGGTTCGGGAGCGCCAGAGGGGACGGCTCGCGAGGCGCGCTTCCACCGGAGCGCGCGAACGCATTCGGGCGATTGACGATCACGTTGGTTCCGCCCGCTTCACAGCCATCGCCCCCCGCGCCGCTGCAACCGGCCCCCGTCGATACACAGGTATCGCAACAGACGTCGGAACCAGTTGCACGTCCGTCGACATCGCAGGCAATCATCCATCTGCCACCGACGAAGACGCTTCCGGACGCACCGCGCGTCCGGCCAGTCGAACGCGAATCGCTGACGCCACGGCCTGCGGTGCCGGCCGAGCGCGAACAAGCCTTGCCGGCCCCGCCGGTCTTCGCCGCGTCGCAGCCATAGCCCTCGCCACAGCCGGTGCCGTCACCTGCGCCAGCCGCCCAATCGCCCGCGCCGGTGATGCCGGCTCCTGCGCCGGCGCGGCCGCAGCCTGTGCCGGTGCCCCCACCGCCTGAGCCAGTGCCGCCGCCACCTGTGCCGGTGCCCTCACCGCCTGTGCCAGTGCCGGCGCCACCTGTGCCGGTGCCCCCACCGCCTGTGTCAGTGCCGCCGCCACCTGTGCCGGTGCCCCCACCGCCTGTGCCAGTGCCGGCGCCACCTGTGCCGGTGCCCCCACCGCCTGTGCCGGTGCCGCCGCCACCTGTGCCGGTGCCCGCGGCACTTCCGCCCGCACCGCCGCCTATGACGCCGCACCCTGCGCTCGCGCCGCAGCCCATGCCGTCGCCGTCCACTCAGATGGCACCGGCTCCGGCGCCAGGACCAGTTGGCGGGCCTGCCGGAAGCGTCGACCTGCGCGGTGGAACTTCACCGGCGCCGACGGCGGTTCCTGCTCCACCGCTGAAGCTCGACTTGAACCCCGCGCGAGGCAACGGGTTGCCATCCAACCCCGGTTCGCGTGGTGCATTGAATCTGATGCCACCACCGCCCGAGCGGAAGTCGAAGCTGGCCGAAGACATGCGCAATGCCGGCAAGCTCGATTGCAGCAAAGCCCACGCGGACATGGGACTGCTGGCCGTGGTCCCGCTCGCCCAGGCCGCATTCAGCAAGAATCCCGATTGCAAATGGTGAGGCATCTCCTTTTTGCCAGGCATCCCGTGTCGCGCTGAACGCGGGGAGGAAAGATATTCACTCTGGGAGTGGGCAATGAGCGAAACAGTATCGGTTTTGAAAGACGAGCGTAATCAAAGTCTAGTTCCGTCCGCGTGGAGGAATACGCTCTTCAATATTGTGGAGGCATAGAAAGACCGAGATTTCGGTATTGCTATTGCTCGAAACGTAGTTGGAGTTCGCCTAATTTCCTCGCAAGATGCTGCTAGAATTGCTAAAAATATTGAGAATTATGGTGCTCGACTGATCAGCTTGCCGGATGCGGCATGGCAGACTTCAGCATGTCAGTGGATGCGAGGTTATTGGGATGTCCTGGTTGATCTGTACACGGTAGACGAAGGTGCTGGTGACTTGGCGTTGGCTGTACGTGTTCATGAAGAAGGTTCGGACTACGTTTTCGAGGTTCAGTCCGTACATGTGCCGTAATTTCTCCAGGCCGTGCTTTCCTCCACGTCGCGTCACCGATGAAGGTCAACTCGTTCCAAATCGGACGAGTTTCGTGCTTGGGCGAAGTTGGTTCTCGCCGCGATTCGAAAGAAGCTGACCAAAGTCGGTCCTGATTACGTTGGACCAGTCGCGGCAAACTGGAAATCATCTTCGGGCGGCACTTTTGTGCCGTAGAAAATTGCTCGTGAAATTCGAGCGGGTTCATCATCACTGTGGAGTATTTGCCTGGAATCTCAGTTTCGGATGAGGGACGATGCGCCCGCACGTTTAAAATAAAGGGGATAAATATCATGACGCTCAGCCGGATTGGTTGAATCGTTGTGGCTCGTTGATTTATTGGTCTTTCGCTCCAATCTGCACTGGGTGTCATCATGAGATTCTCTATGAAAGCAATTTTGGTTCCATTATCAATCGTATTAATGGCTTCTACGAGTTGCGCGACAGAGGTTCGTGTGCGCAATGAATCCAATACCGATTTTACATCTGTGGTGGTTGGCAAAATAAAATACGGAGACATTAAGCGTGGTGCCACTACAAACTATCAGCCTTGGCCTGATGAAATGTATAATGTAGAGCGGTGTGCATTATTCGCGAACGGCATTTTGATGGAATTTCGGCCGAGAGACTACAACGGAGAAGGGCCTCTGCTTGGAGCTGGAAAATTTACTTATGTTCTGACAATCGTGAATGGTCAATTGCGCATACGGGCCGAGGATGACCCTAAGTGACAACGAATTTCGACTGAAGAAAAAAGATTACTCATATTAATTCCTGCTGGTCCTGCGGCCTCCCGGGGGCCGGACGGCCGGTTCGGGGCCCGGGAGGCATGGCGGGTTCTCCTGTGTCAATGGTGGGACAGGTTTCGCGTCGGGTGGCTCACCAGGTGAGCTTGCGACAACAGGGAGGGTACGAGGAATCGTCTCCGTCGTTGCTGTCGTCGGGAGCACCACCCGATGACCCGCCAGAGTGGGGCGGACTCGGCGGCGCAGTGAATCGCCACCTCATCGATGCCCACTTCGATCCGCTCCGCGATCGCCTCACGTTCCGGCGCTTTTCCCATCTGGCAAGGTCGACCAGCGCGAGAACAAGTCTCCCCCCGGGACGACACAATGTCTTCGTTGCGATAGCGCGTTGATGGCGAGCACGTCGATTTCCGCCTGAAGCGCAGGGATTCGCCCACTGTCTTCCCAGAAGCGGACGGAGCAAATTTCGTACTGACCCCGCTCGCTGAGGGAGAAGTCGTCGCAACAGGGGACTGATACATCGTCGACTTTTCTGCCGCCTAACTTGTTATTAACAACCAACTGACGTGTCTGTTATCACGGCCGATGTCCGCTACCACGGATAAGCTCACCGGTGTGCTGCGGACAGAGTCTCATCGCGAGACGGTCTACCTGCCGCTTCTTCAACCCCCACGTTCGAATCCACTGGAGCGGCACGGGGCGTCGCATAAAATTCGCCATGCTTTCCCCCCGAAACTTTCCGCACGCATGAGCTCCCCCGCCGACGAACACGCCATGCGCATCGCGCTCGACCAGGCTCAGAACGCCTGGCTCGTGGGCGAGGTGCCGGTCGGCGCGGTCATCATGCGGGCAGGCCAGGTGATCGCCACCGGTTATAACCGTCCCATCACCGAACACGATCCCACGGCCCATGCCGAAATCGTGGCGTTGCGGCATGCGGCCACGCTGCTCGGCAACTACCGGCTGCCCGAGTGCGAGCTGTATGTCACGCTAGAGCCTTGTGCGATGTGCGCCATGGCACTGATGCATGCGCGCTTCAAGCGCGTGGTGTTCGGTGCCCAGGATCCCAAGACCGGTGCTGCCGGCTCGGTGATCGACCTCTTTGGCGATGCACGGCTCAACCACCACACGAAGCTCGAAGGCGGGGTGCTGGCGCATCCCTGTGGCAAGGTGCTTCGTGATTTCTTCGCCGAGCGCCGCCAGCAGTACCGCCAGCGCCGCGCGGCGGCATCCCCCGAGCCGCAGGCCGCGCTCGCAGCGCCATCGGCTCTTCACATCCCCACCGGCGACGCGATCGAAATCGACACCGTCGAGCCGCCGAACTGACCCCCATCTCATGACTTCGCTGACCCTGTTCACCCCCTCCGGCATCGTCGCCAAGGCGGCTCCCCTGAGGCTGGCCGCCAAGCGGCTGGCGGGCCTCGGCTTCGATGTCTCCGTCGATGAATCGGCCCTCGCCAAGCACCAGCGCTTCGCAGGCGATGACGACTTGCGATTGGCCGCGCTGCACCGGGTGGCCGCGCAGGCCCCGTCGGTGGCATTGGCCACCAGGGGCGGCTACGGCCTCACGCGCCTGCTGGACCGCCTGGACTGGAAGAAACTGACGCGCGCCGCGGAACGCGGCACGCGCTGGGTGGGCTATAGCGACATGACCGCGCTGCAGTTGGGCCTCCTGACCCACGGGAAGGCGGAGTCATGGGCCGGGCCATTGGCCGTGGGCGACTTCGGTGGCGACACTCTCGACGAGGTGACGCCCGACTGCTTCAAAGAGGCCATGACCGGTGCACTTGAGGCCGTGGGCTTTCGCACCGAGGAGGGCTTCGACGGCATCGAGGCCAAGGGGGTGTTGTGGGGCGGCAACCTGTGCGTGCTCAACTCGCTGCTCGGCACGCCGCACTGGCCGCGCATCAAGGGCGGCATCCTGTTCCTCGAGGACGTCAATGAACACCCGTATCGCATCGAGCGCAACCTGCTGCAACTGCATCAGGCTGGCGTGCTCGATGCCCAGAAAGCCATCCTGCTCGGTTCGTTCACCGACTTCAAGAAGTCGCCACTAGACCGGGGCTACTCGCTCAAGACGGTGGTGGCGCACCTGCGTTCGCTGACCAGCACTCCGATCCTCACCGGGCTGCCGTTCGGCCACGTGGCGACCAAGGTCTGCCTGCCGGTCGGCCGCAAGGCCACGCTCGCGGTGCAGGGCCGCGATGCGTTCCTCGGCTGGGCCACGCCGCACGATCACGCGCACCACGGTCATGACGACGTTCAAGGCCGCTCGAACGGCAAGCGGGCGCGATGATTCCACGTTGGCTGTGCGCAGTCTTGCTGGTGTGCCTGGCGGGCTGTGACAACAGCCCTCACCCGAAAGGGAGCGAACACACCAACACGCTGTTCATGGCTTTCCAGGAGCGCTCGCCACGTTACCTGGACCCCACGGCTTCTTACGCCAACAACGAGACTCCGGTGGTCTACCAGGTGCACGAGCCGCTCTACGGCTACCACTACCTGGCACGGCCGTACATGCTGGTGCCCAAGGCGGCCACTGCGGTCGTGCGGCCGCGCTACTTCGACGCCAAAGGCCAACCCCTTGCTGACGATGCACCTGGCGACCAAGTGGCCGAGAGCGTCTACGACATCCCGATCCGCCGGGGCGTCATGTATGCACCGCACCCGGCGTTCGCTCGGGACGAACAAGGGCACTATCGGTATCACGCGCTCACCGCGAAGGACACCGAGGGCAAGCGGTCTCCGTTCGACTTCCCGCAGACAGGCACCCGCGAGCTCGTGGCCGAAGATTTTGTCTATGCCTTCAAGCGCCAGGCCACGCCACGCATCGAGGCACCGGCCTTCAGCGTCTTCGCGGAGTACGTGATCGGGCTCAAAGCCTATGGCGAACGCATCCGCGCCGAGGACCGGGCGCTCCGCGCATCGCTGGACCCTGCCGAGCGCGACAAGCCCTTCCTCGATTTCCGGCGTTGGCCGCTCGACGGCGTCCAGGCGCTCGATCCACACACCCTGCGCATTCGCATCAAAGGCAAGTACCCGCAATGGAAGTACTGGCTCGCCATGACATTTGCCGCGCCCATCCCATGGGAGGCGGACAAGTTCTACGCGCAGCCGGGCATGGCCCGCAATGGCATGGCGTTGTCGCGTTGGCCGGTGGGCACGGGGCCCTACATGCTGCGCGAGTACGAACAGGACCGCCGCCATGTGCTGGTGCGAAACCCGCTGTACCACGAGGACCTCTATCCATGCGAAGGCGAGGAGGCAGACCGCGCGGCCGGTCTGCTCGCCGACTGCGGCAAACCCATGCCATTCATCGACCGGGTGGAGTTCGATGTGGAGCGGGAGCGGGTGCCGCTCAAATCGAAGTTCACCCAGGGTTACCTCGACATTCCCGAGATCGAACGCGCGGACTGGGGCGTGGAATTCCTCGCCGACATGAACGATGCCGACGCCACGAGGGACCGTTTCATCGACCGAGGGTTCCAGTTTCCGCAAACCGTGGACCTGACCATCTGGTACATGGGGTTCAACATGCTCGACCCGGTGGTGGGGAAGGGCGATACGCCGGAACGCGAGGCAAAGAACCGCAAGTTGCGCCAGGCCTTGTCCATCGCCATGGACTGGGAGGAAGGCTACGGCCGCATTTTCCTCAACAAGGCCGGCGAAGCCGCGCACGGCCCGATTCCCGCAGGCATCTTCGGTTCACGTCACGGCACGGTCGAGGGGCACAACCCGGTCACGCACCAGGTGGTCGATGGCAAGGTGCTGCGGCGGCCGGTGGACGACGCCCGGCGACTGTTGGCCGAGGCCGGCTACCCGGGCGGGCGCGACGCTGCAACCGGTCGCCCGCTCGTGCTCAACTACGATTTCCAGCGCGTGCTTACGCCCGAGCTGAAGGCGGAACTCGATTGGACGGTCAAGCAATTCGCGAAACTGGGGGTGCAGCTGGAGATTCGCGCCACGGACTTCAACCAGTACCAGGAGAAGACCCGCAGGGGCAAGCATCAGGTCTTCTTCGGCGGGTGGGGGGCAGACTATCCCGACGCCGAGAATTTCCTGTTCCTGCTCTACGGGCCGAATGCGAAATCGAAGCATGAGGGCGAAAACATCGCCAACTACGAAAACACGGCGTTCGACAAGCGCTTCAAGCAGCTGCAGCTGCTCGAGGACGGCCCGGAGAAACAGAAACTGATCGACGAGATGGTGAGCATCGTGCGCGCCGATGCCCCGTGGATGTTCGGTTACCTCCCCTACGCGGCCGGCGCCTATGCGCCTTGGGTGCACAACGGCAAGCCGGGCGTGATGGGGCGTGACGTCATCCGTTTCCACCGCATCGACCCGGTCCTGCGTGCAGGGCGCCAGGCGGAATGGAACCGGCCGATCACCTGGCCGCTGTGGGGCTTCGCCGCTTCCGGGCTGGCCCTGGCTTGGCTGGGATGGCAGGCTTACCGCCGGCGTGAGGGTGCCGTGGCGCTCGCCGCGAAAGGTTGAACGATGGGCCGCTACCTGCTTCGCCGCACTTGGTACGGGTTGCTCGTGCTGATCGGGGTGAACGTCCTCACTTTCGTGCTGTTCTTCACCGTCAACACGCCCGACGACATGGCCCGCCTGAACATCGGCGGCAAGCGGGTCACGCAGGATCAAATCGACAAGTGGAAGGCCGAACGAGGCTACGACAAGCCGCTCTACTGGAACGATCGGGCCGACGGCTCCGCGAGCCTGACGGACACCGTGTTCTGGGAGCGGTCCGTGTCTCTCTTCGCGCTGCGTTTTGGCCGATCGGACGCGAGCGGGGCCACTGACATCGGCCATGAGATCAGCAAGCGCATGGTCGTGAGCCTGCAACTCGCCGTGCCGCTCTTCCTGCTGCAGGTGGTGGCGAGCGTGGTGTTCGCGCTCTTGCTGGTGTTCTTCAAGAACAGCCGCATCGATTTCTGGGGCGTCGTGTTGTGCGTGTTGATGCTGTCCGTGAGCAGCTTGTTTTACATCATCGTCGGGCAGTTCGTTTTCTCGCGGGTGCTGCGCCTCGTGCCCATCTCGGGCTGGGCGCCCGGGCTCGACGCGGTGCGCTTCCTCGTGCTGCCGGTGATGCTCTCGCTGCTGTCGCGGCTCGGCGGGGAAGGGCGGCTTTACCGGGCCATGTTCCTGGAGGAGATCGGGCGCGACTACGTTCGCACCGCGCGGGCCAAGGGCGTCAGCGAGGCGGTGGTGCTCGCACGCCACGTGCTGCGCAATGCGCTGATCCCGATCATCACCAGCGCCGGCAGCTACCTGCCGTATGTGTTCCTCGGCAGCCTGGTGTTCGAGAGCTTTTTCGGCATCCCCGGGCTCGGCGCCTACGTGATTGACGCCATCTCGGGGCAGGACTTTGCCATCGTGCGCTCGATGGTGTTCATCGGCTCGCTGCTCTA
>Ga0170475_101868212_pt1 | contig 17994 bp, 16 predicted proteins | sample Soicark_Litter_5_FD_111474 | JGI IMG/M metagenome (GOLD analysis project Ga0170475, IMG submission 111474) | Avena fatua rhizosphere microbial communities from Hopland, California, USA. Combined Assembly of 48 SPs
ATTATCGCCGAGCACACCAACCGGCGGTTTTTCAATGAGCTCAAGCGCGCGCTGAAGACCTGAGCGATGCGTGCGGCCGCCACCCTGTTGGCAGCAGCTCTGGCGGGGTCGACGCCCGCGCTGCCTGATGTTGCCCCAGACAATTCGGGACTGCCGGTCATCGGCCAGGCGCCGGATTTTTTGCTGCGCGCTCATGACGGGACTCAGGTGACGCTTGCGCAGTTCCGCGGCAAGGCGGTGGCGCTCGACTTCATCTTCGCCTCGTGTTCGTCCACCTGCCCGATTCTGACGGCGAAAATGGCGACGGTGCAGGATGGCCTCGGCGACGACTTCGGATCCAGGATCATCTTTCTCTCGATTACCGTTGATCCCGAGCACGACAGCCCAGACGTGCTGCGGCGCTACGCGGAAACATTCGGTGCCAACCTTGCGGGTTGGAAATTCCTTACCGGTTCGCCAAATGCGATCGAGGCGGTCGAGCGCCACTACGGCGTGTTTGCCGCGCGATCCTCGTCGGGCGATGTGGACCACACCAACCTGATCTCTGTGATCGATCCGCGTGGCATGCTGCGCGTGCAATACCTCGGTGTCCGCTTCGATCCCAAGGAGTTGCGCCATGACCTTCTGAGCCTGACGGGGAAATCATAGACCACGTGCAGCAGAACCTCCGGTCGAACCTTTTGGGAGCGTGTAAGGTCGTCTTGCAGGGACAGGGGATCGGTTCCCGTCTGAGGCTCGCGCCGTTCCGCCGAACCGCCCGTGCTCTGGCCGGGTTGCGAGAGACGGTCGTTGCGTTTGTCGCACGCATTCCCGCCCGGGTGGAAACCAAGCTTCTGGTCGCGTTCCTGGGGATGTTGGCGCTGCTGGTGGCCTTGGGAGCGGTCGGCCTGAGTGTCCTCGGCGCCGCGCACCAGCGCACGAACGACCTGATTGCACTGCAGCGCAAGATCGCGGTTTACCGCCAGGTCCAGCAGGACACGACGACGCAGCTGTACGAGGTGTCATCGGCAATGCTGTTGTCCGATGACAAGGCGCTTGCGACCGCGCTCCGCAAGCTCAACCAGTTCGATTACGATCTCGAACGGCTGCAGTTCGTTAATGCCGAGGATGTAGCGCTCTCCAGCCAGGTGAGGCGGACCTACGACCAGTTTGTCGCGGTCGTCAGCGAGGTCGCTGAGCTGTACCGTGCTGGTCGAATTGCGGACGCCCGTCAGATCCAATTGCGACAGGCGGGACCACTCGCCGATCGGCTCGAGCGCCTGACCAACCAACTGGTCAACCGCGCGGAGGCCGAGATGCTCACCAGCATCACGACTGGCCGGCGATCCTACACCGCGTCACAAACGGCGGTCATCGCTTTCGTGTGCGGCAGCGTCATCCTCGCGCTTGTTCTGGGTTACGTGATTTCCTGGTCGCTCATCGAACCGGTCACTCAGATCGCGGCGCGGCTGCGACGAATTGCCGAAGGGGATTTTTCGCAACGTGTGCGGGTTACCAATCGCGATGAACTCGGCGCCTTGGCGGCCGACGTCAACCGGACCTGTGCGGAGCTTGGTTATCTGTACGAGCAACTTGAGGCGGCCAGTCGGCACAAATCCGAATTCCTTGCCAATACCAGTCACGAACTGCGGACACCGCTGAATGCTATCCTGGGTTACACGGAACTTGTGCTTGACGAAATCTATGGGGAAGTTCCCGCGAAGATCCGGGAAGTGCTGGAGCGGGTTCAGAGCAACGGTCGTCATTTGCTGGGCCTGATCAACGACGTGCTTGATCTGTCGAAGATTGAAGCTGGACAATTGTCACTGTCCATCACCGAGTACTCTATGAAGGAAGTGGTCGAGACAGTGATCGTAGCAACCGAAGCACTGGTCGCCGAGAAGCAACTAACCTTCGCCACCACCATCGCAGATGATCTGCCAAGAGGCGAAGGCGACGAGAGACGGATCACGCAGGTGCTGCTGAACCTGGTCGGGAACGCCATCAAGTTCACCGAGTCTGGTGGGATAGCCGTTGACGCCACCTTGTCGGATGGCTCTTTTCAGGTTGCTGTTTCCGATACCGGCCCGGGAATTGCGGCAGAGGATCAGCAGGCTGTGTTCGAGGAGTTCCGACAGCTCGACAGCTCCAGCACTCGTATCAAGGGTGGCACCGGCCTCGGTCTGGCGATTTCGAAACGGATCGTCGAGCTGCATGGTGGGCGCATCTGGGTCGAGTCAGAGCCGGGAGAAGGGTCAACGTTCCGATTCACGCTGCCGGTGCACGCCTCTGCGCGGAGTGTTGCACCATGAGCAAGCGCATTCTCATAGTTGAGGACCAGGAGGATAATCGACGCATCCTTCGTGATCTGCTGACCAACGTAGGCTTCGAACTGATCGAGGCAACCACCGGGGAAGAGGGCGTGCGGCTGGCCGAACGCAACCGTCCCGATCTAATTCTGATGGACGTACAGATGCCGGTCCTCGACGGCCACGAGGCCACGCAGCGAATCAAATCGCAACCGGAACTCCGAAGCATTCCGATTATCGTGGTTACTTCATATGCGCTGAGTGGCGATGAGGCGAAGGCGATGGCAGCCGGCGCCGATGCCTATGTGGCCAAGCCATTCAGTCCGCGTGCCCTGCTTGCCGCCATTCGGCGGTTTCTTCCTGATCCGGCGGGCTGATTCGATGCGCTCGCCGCCCTTGATCCTGATCGCCGACGACAACGCTGCGAATGTCGACATTTTGCAGGCGCGGTTGGCGACCAAAGGCTATGCCATCATCACGGCAATGGACGGGGAGCAGGCGCTGGCCAGCGCGCAGGAGAACCTGCCCGATCTGATTTTGCTCGACGTCATGATGCCGCGGCTCGATGGCATCGAGGTGACACGGCGGCTCAAGGCAGACGCTGTAGTTCCCTTCATGCCGATTATTCTCATTACCGCGAGGGCCGACGTGAAGGACGTTGTGTCGGGGCTTGACGCGGGCGCAGACGACTACCTGACAAAGCCCGTCGACCATTCGGCGCTACTGGCACGCGTGCGCTCCATGCTGCGCATCAAGGAACTGCACGACACCGTCGAGGCCCAACGACAGGAGCTGAGATCGCTCAACGTCAACCTTGAACAGAGAGTGGAGGAGCAGGTTACGGAACTGCAGCGCATGGCACGCCTGCGTCGATTTCTGGCGCCGAACCTTGCAAGCGTGATCATCGCCTCGGGTGACGAAAGTATCCTTGCCAGCCATCGGCGCGAGATCGTCGTCGTGTTCTGTGATCTGCGAGGGTTCACGGCGTTCTCCGAGATCGCTGAGCCGGAAGAGGTGATGGCGGTGCTGCAGGCTTACCACGAGGCGGTGGGTCCCCTGATACACCGGCACGAAGGCACGCTCATGCACTTCATGGGTGATGGGCTGATGATCCTCTTTAATGACCCGTTGCCATGCCCTGATCCTGCACTTCGGGCGGTACGCCTGGCCGTCGAGATGCGCGAATCGGTTGCGGCGTTAGCCTCGGCGTGGCGGCGACGCGGTCACGAGATCGGCTTTGGAGTTGGTATCGCCCAAGGGTATGCAACTCTGGGCCATGTCGGGTTTGAGGACCACATCGAGTATACTGCGATGGGTACGACCACGAATTTGGCAGCGAGACTTTGCGATGCTGCGCGCGATGGCCAAGTGCTTATCAGTCAGCGTGTCGCTGCCGGCGTCGACCACGCCGCCAGCATTGAAGATATTGGCGAAATTCCGCTGAAGGGGCTGACCCGGTCTGGCACCGTGTACCAGGTAATGGGGATGAAGTCTCCTCCGTAACTCATCTCATGATCGCTCTGCGACTGCCCGGATTGCTGCTGGCGACCAGCAGTGGTGCGATGACGGACTCGGAAGTCGGTCTCCGGGCGCTGTGCTTCAGGATCGAGTAGAGGTGATGGGTTCGCAGGGGACGATGGTGAAATCGACGCGACGATCGACCAGGTCTGTCGCATCATCGCGGCCTGTACCGACAATCGCGTCCCGCGACCCTGCGCCGCTGGCGGTGATTTGGCGACGCAGGCGAGGGTCCGCGCGCAACATGTACTCGCGGATCCGCTCGGCGCGCGCTGCTGACAGACGGTCATTCTGTTCCGCGGCGCCAGAGGTGCTGGTATGCCCCGTAAGATGCAGGCAAGTGCCGTCAGCCTCGATCCGGCGTGCGATCACCCGCAGCCAATACGGATACGCTGCACTGATTGCGGGGTCCGGCCAAAACGCCGTAGAGGCCGGGCGAAACAGGAACTTGATCGACAGCTGCCCGCGCGTGAGCTGGTAATCGACCATCTGCGAAAAGACCTCGGTCGCCGACTCCCGGTCTCCGAGCGCCCAGTTTGTGAGGTAGAGGCCATTATAGACACGCAACTGGTGTCCACCGTTCGGAAGACCGGCCGCATCGCTATAGAGGGTGTGCGCCCGCGTGTAGTTTCCATCGCCATAGTCCGCGTTGCCCGACGTTATCAGTGCCTCGGCCTGAAGGTTTTGCAGATAGGCAGCATCGATCGGGTCGCCGGGTCTGGCGCGCAGGGTTCGTAAATACGCCGCAACGCTGTCGTCCTCCTGCCAGATGGGACTGTCGCGAAAAAACGGGGTCGGCGCCGTATCGATATCCTGTGGTAGCACCCAGCCTCCCGCTGTCGAGGCAATCTTTCCCGTCGAAAGGTCTGCGAGCACGCCATAGACGTGATACGCGCCAGGCGATTGGGACGTGGGATCGACGGCACCCGGGCCGCTGACCGGCGCGATAGCTCCAAGAATGACCAGCGGCTTGCGGGTGAGCGCATCTGGGGTGAATGGTAGCAACTCCAATTGCGGGAAGTGCTGTGGCGCAAGCGCTTCCAACTCGTGCTGCATCAGCTTGGTGGTGGCGACCTGGCTGCCGGTTGTCACATCGATCCAGGGATCGATCACCACCGGGTAGCGACCTGACGGCGGTGGCGGTGACAGCTTAGCGCTGCTAACCAAGGCGGTGGCGATCACCGGAACGCCTTCCTTGAGTGACACCAGGCGGCTTGCGGCACCCGTCTGTTGCGGAGGGGCCTGCTGCGTGCAGGCCACGAGACTCGCGCCGAACAGCAGCGCGCAAAGCCGAAAGTGTACCCTACGTTCGCGATCAGCCACCCTGGCACCCCTCTCGCAAATAGTCTCGCTCCGCCTCAGACGGCGCTTCGCCAATCGCAAACTTCTGCGCGATGCTTCGGCAGCGAACTCACTGCGGTCGCTCTGCCCGGCGCGCGCGGTGTCGGCGGCACTACAACAGGCGGCGGCAAAGCGATAACTTCGCGCAGCGCAGGCGGCGTGACGAAAACCGTCGGCAACTGTGACGGTTGGACCAAGGGACTGCGCATGGATTTCGAGAAATGCAGGTTCGATGTAACCGCAATGTCAGGTTGCGCAGCACCGGTAGCCGACGGTTCGCTCATAGCGGATGGGTCGTCGACGTTGGGTGCCGATTGTTGGCTGACCTCCGCGCTCTGGTCCTGCGGCAAGCCTGTGGCGTCCTGAGCCGGCGCCGCTACGGGCGCGGGCTCCGCGAGCGCGACCGGATCTTTGTCCGGCGCCAGGATTGCGGGATCTGCAACGGAGTGTGCCCCGCCGCGTCGCCCGGCGGTGATCGGCTCACCATTGCGGCCAAGGACAGGAAGCGCTTTGCCTCTGCGTCGCGTCCTGAGCCTGCGGCCTGGTCGGCACGCCGGGCAAGGTGCGACGGCAGATCAATCACTAGTTGCACGTCCTCGATCGGAGCTCGCTCCAGCAAGCCGATCAGCGTCTCAAGCGTGTGCGCAACATTATCGTCTTGCGGTTCCACTAAGCGGTCTTCGACGATTTGCTGATCCAGCCGCTGCAGCAAGGCGACGATCGGGCGGGCCTGCCGGGATCCCTCGGCTGCAGTCGCGACAGACTGGGGACCCACGGCGTCCGGTCCGGTTGCGCCTGCGGCACAAGCCGGCGGCTTGCAGGCCAGAATTCCGAGAGCCACAAGGCCCAGTGTTGGCGCAAGGGATCGCGGCGTTCGCATGAATGACAAAAGGACTGGCTTGGCCGACGCGTTGGGAGTCGGTCTCATTTCAAGTTGGGGGTATCTTCTCTGAGCGCGATGCGGAGACTAAACGCGTGGAAGAATTGGGTCGCCTCAAAATATTTTGATACAGACTGCGGTGATCCCTAAGCTAAACGAGTGCACTTGTAGGTTGCAGAAGCTCAAATGCCGTGTTGCGATGTCAGTTGGCGGCCAGCCGCTCTGCGCCGCGCTCCTTGATTGATACGCGCCAATGGATGCGATCCTCATTCGGAGGATAATCACCCGCGGCGCGGTGGTACGAGCACCGGTTGTCCCAGATGACGATGTCGCCCACACGCCATTGGTGTCGATACTCGGCGTCAGGCTGGATCATACAGTCGGTCAACTCATCGATCAGCGCGTCACTCTCCACTGCTGACACGCCTTGGACCGACTCGATCTTTCCCGGATCGAAATACAGCGACTTCCGTCCGGTCTCTGGATGCGTTCGGATGATCGGATGGAAAACCGGTGTCCAGTCGCGGTCTTCCTCGTTCAGTAGCTCCTGCTTTTTTCTGCGTCCACCATAGGTGAACGCGCCAAGGCGCCCCTCCAGCCGCTGCTTCAGTCTTTCCGGCAGTGCGTCATACGCGGCATAGCCGCTGGCAAATAGCGTATCGCCACCGGCGCTGGGAATGGCGAGTGCATAGAGTTGCGTCGCCTTGAATGGCTCTGCGTCATACGCGCCATCAGTGTGCCAGCCTTCCGCACCACGCCGGTAGATTGCATCGATCAGCTTGTCTTCCGCGTCGAACTTGTTCACTCCAAGGAGAGTAATCTCCGGCACCTCGGGATGCCGCGTGCTCTTGGACGGATGCGGCACCATGATGCCAAAGCGACGGCTATAGTGCAGGAACTGCTCGATCGTCAGCTCCTGGTCGCGCACCACCATCACATTGTGGTCGAGCCAGGCCTGGTAGATCGGCGCGAAGCCAGCATCGTCGAGCGTCTTCACATCGACGCCGGTCACCTCGACGCCGATCTGCGGTCCCATCCGACGAATCTCAACCACGGCTGCGCCTCGCTAAGAAATCCAGTGTTGCGTCCGTCGCACGATCCGCATGTGTGGCCGCAACATGGTAAGAGTCGCCGGGCAGAACCAGCAGTTCGGAATCCGGTATCTGCTGCTGCCAGGCACGCATTTCCTCGACCGAGCCGAGCCCGCTCTGCTCGGTGGTGATGACCAACGTCGGGCACCTGATCTTCGGAAGATCGGCGCGGATGTCGGCGCAGGCGATCGTGCCCATGAAGCCGAGTTGAGTGGAAACCGCGGTGTGGCCCATGAACTTCGCCCACCATTCGACACTCTCCGGCGGGAATGCACTGCCCAAGCGATTGCCCATATTCTGCCGCGCCCAGTACTCAACGCCGTGTGTCTCGAACTCGCGGATCAGTTCCGGCACCTTCTCGGCAGCACTGACGCGCAATGGCGGCGGGGTGCCCACCACGGTGAGGGTCATCACGCGCTCCGGACGACGCGCAGCAAACGCCCGCGCTATCGTGCCGCCGATTTTCGCACCAACCAGGTGAAATCGCTCGATGCCGAGATGGTCCATCAGCAGGCAGAAATCCTGTGTCAGCCCGTCGAGGCTCCAGGGATAATCGCGGGGCATCGGCGCCGACGCACCGAACCCGCGCATGTCCGGCCGCACCACGTGATATTGTCGAGCGAGCTTGGGCACCCAGGCGTACCAGGCCAGCCCGCTCTCTGCGTTGCCATGCAGCATCAGCAGCGTCTGCGGCTGCCGCCACGGGTCGGTGAAGTCATCGACCCGGTAATGCAAATCGAGATCGGGCGGAATGTGCAGCCTGGCCATCTCGGCTATTCCCTCCTCACTCGAACGATACCGGTGGCACGGCGGGAGGGTCAAATTGGCAGCGTCTGTGATGCCCCGTTATACTGCAGATGACAGCACGGAGAGCCGTCCATGCATCTGTTCGAGCAGCACGCGGTCAAGGATCCTTCTACGGCCGCCGAGAAGATTCCGGTGATCGACTACGGCCCATATTTTGCCGGCGAGCCTGGCGCGTTGGGGCGGCTGGCCGTGCAGGTGCGTCATGCCTGTGAAGACATCGGTTTCTTCTATGCACTCAACCATGGTGTGCCGCAGCAGATTATTGATGGCGGTTTCGCTGCGTCGCGTCAGTTCCACGCGCTGCTGCTCGAAGAGAAGCTGAAGCTGCGCCTGAACCAGAACAATATCGGCTATATGCCGATGAATGCCTCGGTGCAGGCTGCGTCTCAGGTGCATAAGGCAACCAAGCCAAACCAGAACGAGAGCTTCTTCATCAGCCACGATCGTGGGTCGGACCATCCGGACGTTCTGGCCGGCGTTCCACTGCGTGGTCGGAACCAGTGGCCGGAGGCGCATCCGGACCTGCGTGTCGATATGGTAGCGTATTTTCAAGCGCTGAACGCGATGTGCGACCGTATGCTGCCGGCGTTCGCAGTTGCGCTTGATATGCCGCCGGACTTCTTCGCTCCGTTCTTCGCCGGCGAGGGGCACGCCAACCTGCGCTTCCTGCACTACCCTCCGCAGGCGGACATGAGCGAGAACACGTTCGGCACGGCACCGCATACCGACAATAGCTTCATGACGGCGCTGGCGCGCACCGATGTGCCCGGTCTCGCGATCCGACTGCCGACTGGGGAGTGGTTCTCGCCGCCGGTGATCCCTGGGACGTTCCTGATCAACCTCGGCAACATCATGCGGCGCTGGTCGAACGACCGGTTCCTGTCAACACCTCATGGCGTTATCAACGAATCCGGTACGGATCGATATTCGATTGCCTATTTCCATAGCCCGAACCCGAACAGCGTGATCGAGTGCGTGCCGAGCTGTGTGTCGGCTGGCAATCCGCCGCGCTATCCGAAAGCGGTGTACGGCGATCTGGTTCTGGAGTTCTATCGCGCCAATTACTTCCACCAGAAGGGCCACAAGTCCGATGCCGCAGCGTTGGCCGCTGCTGAATAAGGAAAGACGATGAAAGTCTACGAAGCGATTGCACAGTCCCTGATCGCCGAGGGAATGACGGACTTCTTTGGCCTGATGGGCGACGGCAATATGCGGCTGTGGGGTGCGCTGTGCCGCATCCCGTCGGTCAAGCCGTACAATGCGCGGCATGAAGCGATGGCGGTGTCGATGGCTGATGGCTATGCCCGCACCACCGGCAAAGTGGGCGTCGCGTTGGTCACTTGCGGGCCAGGTCTGACGCAATGCGGCACATCGTTGATCGCAGCCTATCGCGGCAAGACGCCCGTCGTGCTGGTGGCGGGCGAAATCGAGGCAGGTGCCAAGAACAGCATGCAGTCGATGGACCAGCGGCGATTTGCCGAGGCCAGCAGCGCTCGCTTTCACACCATCACCAGCATCGACAATATGGCCGAGGAGATCGCCGAGGCGTTCTATGCCGCGCGGCTGTATCGCGGCCCGGTGGTGCTGAACCTGCCGATGGATCTGCAGGAGGAAGACTTCGACTGGGACTATGAATATCGTCCGTCGACGCAGTTCCTGCCACAGCGCATGGAAACACCAAGCCCTGAGCAGCTTGCGCCGGTGATCGACAAGCTGATTGCTGCCGAGCGACCTGTGATCATCGCCGGTCGCGGGGCGCGGGCGGCGAGTGCGAAGGAAGAGCTGATCCGGTTGGCTGATCGCGTTGGCGCGTTGCTGGCGACGTCGCTGCAAGGCAAGGGCTATTTCGCGGGTCATCCGTGGGACATCGGCATGGCCGGTGCCTTCGCTGCGGCGCCTTCCGAGCAGTTGCTGGCCGATGCGGATTTCGTGCTCGGTGTCGGTGCGGAGCTTGGCTATTATACCACCGAGGGTGGGCTGCTGTTTCCATCGGCCGAAGTAGCGCGCATCGACATCAAGCCGATGCCCGAGGCCATTGGCGTGATCCCTGGCCTCTACGTGCAGGGCGATGCGCGCAAGGCAGTGGCCGCGATCAACGAGGCGCTGGAAGCGCGGCAGGTCCGCAAAGAAGGACTACGCACCGCGGCCACGCGGGCAGTACTCGATGCGCCGGACCATCAGTTCGAACCGCCGGGCGACGGTCTTGATCCGCGCCCGCTGGCACGCAATCTGGGTGCCGCGCTGCCGAAGGGCGCGCTGCTCACCTGTGGCGCCGGGCATTTCTTCTCGTGGATCGGCATGTATTCGCCGCTGCCTGAAGGTGTAGAGATTCAGTACTCGTATGGCTTCGGAGCGGTCGGGCAGGGGATCGGTGTCGCGATCGGTACCGGCGCCGGCAATCCTGGGCGCCCGCACATCGCGGTCGAAGGCGATGGCAGCCTGATGTTCAACATCCAGGAGTTGGAAACCGTCGTCCGCCACAAGATGCAAATGGTGCTGGTGGTGTGGAACGACTGCGGCTACGGCGCAGAGGTGCACAAACTGGTGGCCAAAGGCTTCAATGAGAAGCTGGCGCAGTGGGAGTCACCGGACTTCGTCGCGCTGGCGAAGGCATTCGGCGGCGATGGTGTGCTGCTGAAGGATCCGGGGGGGATCGGTGGAGCGATCGCCGAGGGCCTGCGCAAGGGTGGGCTGTATCTGATCGACGCGCGCGTGTCGCCGAGCACGCCGACCGAGCCTTATGCCAAGGTGCATTTCGGCCGTGAAAGCCATGCACCGCTGCTGCGTCCCGCGCACTGATGCACTTCGAAGGCGAGTTCAGCGTTCCTGGCAAGCCGGATGACGTGATCCGGCGCTTTGCCGATGTCGAGCGCATGGCACGCTGCATGCCGGGCGCGGTGATCGAAGGCCGTGACGAGCAGGGGAACTACCTTGGCGGTATGATCGTCGCGTTCGGACCAAAGAAGATCAAGTTCAAGGGCCGCGTCTCGGTAGCGACGGATACGGCCGCTCATACCGGTTCGCTGCATGGGCGTGGTGCCGCCGATATGCGTGCCGCACGGGTGGGCGTGCATATCAATTACGCGTTGCGCGATGATCCGGCGGCGCCGGGATCAACCCTGGTAAAGCTGACATCGGATGCGGAACTCGGCGGCGTACTCGCTGACTTCGCTCGAACCGGCGGCGTCCCGTTCGCTAATGCGCTGATGCAGGACTTTTCCAAGCGCGTGGCCGAGGAATTCGCGACCGAGGCGCCGCCGCGAGAAGCACCGCCATCGCAGCCCGTCCCGCTCGCCGCGCACGGGCTGTTATGGCAGGTGATCAGGGCCAAGCTGGCACAGTTTGCCCGTTGGCTCGGCTTGGCGAGAGCCTGATCGATGGATGCCGACTTCGTCGTCGTTGGTGCTGGTTCCGCCGGTTGCGTGATCGCTTCGCGACTCAGCGAGACCGGTGCCAGCGTTACACTGCTGGAAGCCGGTCCGCGCGACTGGCATCCGATGATCCACATCCCGGCAGGTGTGCTGAAGCTGCTGCATCATCCGGTGGTCAACTGGAATTACAGCGCTGATCCCGGTCCCGGCTCGGCTGGCCGCGCCATCCATTGGCCGCGCGGCAAGGTACTCGGCGGATCAAGCTCGATCAACGGCATGCTGTATGTGCGCGGCAATCCGGCCGACTTCGACGGCTGGGCTCAGATGGGCTGTCGTGGCTGGAGTTTTGACAACGTCCTGCCGTTCTTCCGCAAGTCAGAGCACTATGTGCAGGGCGCTGATCAGGAGTATCGCGGCAAAGGCGGCCCGCTGCGCGTCGAGGACTATCGCACCATTCTGCCGTTGACCCATCACTTCGTCGAAGCCGTCAAGCAGGTCGGCTTCGCGTTCAGCGCCGACCTGAACGGAAAGGTGCACGAGGGCGTCGGGTATTCGCAGATGACGCGCAAGGGCCGGTTCCGCGGCTCGACAGCGCAGACCTTTCTGGCTGAGGCGCGCAAGCGTGACAACCTGCGCATCGAGACCGACGCGTTGGCAACACGCCTGCTGTTCGACGGCCGTCGCTGCATCGGCGTTGGCTTCCGCCAGCGCGGAGCAGATCGCGAGGCACGAGCAACCCGCGAAGTCATTCTTTGCGGCGGCGCGGTCAATTCACCGCATCTGCTGCAGATCTCAGGCATCGGTCCAGCCGAGCATCTGCAGTCGATCGGGGTCGATGTGGTCCATGAACTTCCCGGCGTCGGCGCCAATCTGCAGGACCACTATGTTGCGCGTATCTCGCACCGGGTGCGGAACGCCATCTCGATCAATCAGCTTGCGCATGGTCTGCGGCTGGCGCGGGAGGCTGTACGCTTTGCTGCGACCGGGCGCGGCGCGCTGACCTTTGGTGTCACCAGCGCGCAGGTGTTCTGTCGCTCGCGGCCGGAGCTTGCCAGCCCAGATCTGCAGCTTCTGTTCACGCCGGCCAGCTACGATGCGGCGCGCTTCGGCCAGCTGGAGCGCGTGCCTGGCATGACCGTCGCCGTGTGTCCCGTACGGCCCGACAGCCGTGGCACCATCATGGCGAAATCACCCGACCCGTCTGCGCCGCCCGCTATTACGCCAAACTACCTGTCTGATCCGAACGACCAGCGGGTGCTGAACGCTGGAATGCGCATCACGCGCAATATCTTTGCCGCACCTGCGATGGCACAGCACAGCGTGGCGGAAACCCTGCCGGGGCCTTCGGTAACTTCAGATGACGAGCTGGCTGACTATTCACGCCGGTTTGGCACCACGATCTTTCATCCGGTCGGAACTTGCCGTATGGGCGAAGGTCCTGGCGCCGTCGTGGATTCGCGGCTGCGGGTGCATGGCATCGGAAATCTGCGCGTTATCGACGCTTCGATCATGCCGACGCTGACCACCGGCAACACCAACGCGCCAACCATCATGATCGCCGAGAAAGGCGCGGCGATGATCCGCGAGGATGCGGCCGGACTACGACTTCTCGAGTGATCCGCCGCGGACGCGGGGATCCAGCGACGGGGACTTCTTGCTCGGCCCCTGGATTCCGCTTGCGCGGGAATGACTGCTGAGTGCGGCCGCTACAGTGCCGGCCAGCCGCGTTGCTGATAGGCGCCATCCCAGAACAGCCACTCATATTGCGTCGAGCGGATGAATGCCGTCATCATCTTTGTGCGGTTCGCCTCGGTCGTCGCATGCGCCGCCTTGTCGGTGATGCCGATTACCGTGCGCACGGCCTCGCCGAACGCTTCGTCGGCATAGGTGTCGATCCAGGCGCGGTACGGATTGTCCTTTGCCGCGTGGCGCGCCACCCGCGTACCGACATCCCAGTATATCCAGAAGCACGGCAGCAGCGCCGCAACCAATACCTCCCACGGCTCATGATACGCGGTCGCCAGCAGGAAGCTGGTGTAGCCCAGGCAATCTGGCGACGGCTCGGCGTCCGCCAGACGCTTCGGATCGACGCCGAACTCCGTAAGGTAGCGTTCATGCAACGCCTGTTCGACTGCCACCGCTTCCAGTGCACAGGCACCGAACATGCGCAGTGTTTCGGAGTCCTGCCCGCGCACGCCGGCCATCAGAAGGATGCGCGAATACTGTCCAAGGTACAACGCATCCTGCAAGATGTAGTCTTGGAAACGCGCGCGGCTAAGCGTGCCGGCGGCAAGTTCCGTATTGAACGGCAATGCATCGATTGCCTGGCGCAGGCGCGCGGTCCGCTGCCACGCCGCGTCGGAAAATGCCGTCATGGCGCTTGGTCCTTTTGCCAGATTGCATGAAAGTGGTGGACCGGTCCGTGGCCGCTGCCCACCGAGAGTTGTGCGCTTGTTGCGATCGCATCGGTCAAGTAGGCCTTCGCGCGACGCACTGCCACGGCCATGTCGAACCGCGGCAACAGCGCGGTGATCGCGGACGACAATGTGCAACCGGTGCCATGCGTGTTATGCGTCGCGATACGACGCGTCGACAGTTCGCTGATCGTCGTGCCGTCGAACAACAGATCGGTGCTTGTCTCGCCGGAAAGATGACCGCCCTTCAGCAGCACCCATCCCGCCCCAGGTCGATGCAGCGCACGCACCGCCTGCTGCATATCGGCAAGTGATGCAGGCTCCGCACTTCCCAGCAACACGCCTGCCTCCGGCAGGTTCGGCGTGGTCGCCTGCGCCAACGGCACGAGCGTATCGCGCAACGCTGCGACCGCGTCCGGCTGCAGCAAATGGTGTCCGCTCTTCGCCACCATCACCGGGTCGAGCACGATATTGCGCGCGCCATGATGCATTAGCCGGTCTGCGACTGCCGTGGCGATCTCCGCTGTCGCAACCATTCCGATCTTCACCGCATCCACCCTTACATCGGCGAAGATTGCGTCGATCTGTTCGGCAACGAACGCCGGTTCGACGCTCTGGAACGACCGCACTCCCTGCGTGTTCTGCGCCGTCAGAGCGGTGATCACCGCCATGCCATACGCGCCGAGCGCAGAGAATGTTTTCAGGTCAGCCTGAATGCCGGCGCCGCCGCTCGGGTCAGACCCGGCGATCGACAGCACGTTGGGAATCATGCCGCCACCGCAGGGGCCGCTTCATTGAGCCGCGGTAATACCTCGGTCGCGAACAGGCGGATGCTCTTCTCCGCCTCCTGGTGCGTCAGGAATCCGGAGCGGCCGATAAATATCAGATGGCCGAACCCACCGAGTTCAGCGTAGCAGTCCATAATCTGTTGGTACACCGTTCCGGGACGACCGGCGAACATCAGCTTCTGCGCGATCGCCTGCTCCGCCGTCATGTTGATCAGCGCATCAGCGGGACGCGCGGCGGCACCAGGGCCGGAGCGCCAGGCGCGCGGCGCCATCTCTGGCGGCATGCGTCCAGGCAAGAATTTGGACATTTGCGGGCTCTGCTTCAGCGACGTATTCAGAAACCACAGCAGCTTGCTGCCGATGCGCGTGGCTTCCTCGTCGGTGTCATCGACATAGATGAACGCTGTGTAGGCGAAGCGATCCAGTGCTGGTGGTGGCAAACCGGCTTCCGCGCGCGCATGTCGATACGAAGCCCAGGCGCGCTTGGTACCTTCCATCCCTCGCAGGACCAGTGCGTTGACCATGCCACGGCGGCCGAGTTCCGCCGCGGTCTCCGGATCACCGGTCGCTGCCCAAAGCGGTGGATGCGGACGCTGCCAGCAGGGCGGCCAGATATTCACGTGACGATGGGTGAAATGCTTGCCTTCCCAGCTGAACGGCCCCTCATGGCTGGTCAGAGCCTTCACAATAAGGTCGATCGCTTCCCAGAAGCGCTCGACGATGCCAATCGGATTGGCGTTGCCCGACACCATTTCGCTGTCGCCGGACTTCACGAAGCCAATTTCCAGCCTGCCGCGTGAGATTACATCCGCGGTGGCGTATTCCTCGGCCACGCGTACCGGATCACGTCGCACGGTGACCAGCGTGCCTTGGCTCAAGATGCGCACCTTGCTCGTCTGTCGCGCGATGGTGCCCAGGATGATCGGGCTGGCGCCGTACAGGCTGTTGATGCCGGAGTGGTGCTCAATCGAGACGATGTTCACGCCCAGATCGTCGCACAACAGGTGTTCATCCAGGCATTCATGGAACAGGTCAGCGGCGATCTTCGGGTCGCAATACTTGTTCGGCAGACTGCCCCGTACTGAGTCGGCCGCCTGCAGCACCTCGGGCGGCACAAAAGGGTAGGTGTTTTCGCAGTGATACCAAGCCTGCACGCTGTTCCTCCTAGTTCGCGTGGATCGCGCGCCACACGTGTTTCGGTGTCGCCGGCATGTCGATATGCATAACGCCGAACTCCGCCAGCGCATCGACGATCGCATTGACCACGGCGCCGAGCGCCGGTGTGGTGCCGCCTTCGCCAGCCGGGCGGATGCCGAGTGGATGCGTCGGCGATGGCACTTCGCTGAGCTCCGTCACATAGGTTGGCACTTCGTGCGCGCGGGCGATCGCGTAGTCCATCAGTGATCCCGACAACAATTGCCCAGACTGCGGATCGTAATGCACATTTTCGAACAGCGCCTGTCCGATGCCGTGAGTGATGCCGCCATGCACCTGACCGTGCACGATCATCGGATTGACGGCGCGTCCCACATCATCGACTGCTGCATAGCGCGCAATTGCCACCACTCCTGTCTCGGGGTCGACCTCCACTTCACAGACGTGACAGCCATACGGGAAGGCCGCCAGGTTCACCGTCTCATCACCGACACCATCCAGTTTTCGCAGATCCTCTGGTAGGTCGTTGCGCTGCACGGCCGCCGCGGCCACATCGAAAATGCCAATCGCGCGGTCGGTGCCCTTCACCGTGAACCGTCCATCCGCAAACTCGATATCGGTTGCCGCGGCTTCCAGCATGTGGCTGGCGATACGCAGTCCCTTCTCGATGATCTGGTTGGACGCCCCCAGCATGACGATGCTCCCCAGGCGCAGGGCGCGGCCGGAATGCGAACCGCCACCGACTGAAACGCGCGCTGTATCGCCCTGCACCAGACGAATGCTCTCCAGCGGCACGCCCAGCCATTCGCCGACCAACTGGCAGAAACTGGTTTCGTGGCCCTGACCACTGGACACTGTGCCAATGACAACTTCCACCACACCGTCGGGTTCTACGGTGATTTCCGCCCGTTCACGCGGGACACCTGTCGCTGTATCGACGTAGTTGGCAACACCGATGCCGTGACACTTGCCACGTTGCTCTGCTTCTTTCCGTCGGGCGGCAAATCCCGGCCAGTCTGCCAGCGCCAGGACGCGCTCCATCACTTCGTGGTAGTGCCCGCTGTCATACTCCAGTCCGAACGGATTGCGATACGGCATGGCCGATTCCGGCACCAGGTTGCGCCGTCGCAGCTCGACGCGATCGAAGCCGCACTGTCGTGCGGCCAGGTCGATCAGTCGCTCCATCACGAACATCGCCTCTGGGCGGCCGGAGCTGCGATAGGGCCGTGTCGGTGCCGTGTTGGTCAGTGTGGCACAGGCGCGAAAATGCACGGCCGGCACATGGTAGATGCTGGTCATGATCTCCACGCCCTTGTGCAGCGGGCCGAACGAAACGGGGTAGGCGCCGCTGTTCACCATATTGGTGCCGCGCATCGCCAGAAACTTTCCCCCCGCATCCAAAGCCAGTTCGGCATCGGCGCTCAGATCGCGCGCCTGATAGTCGCACAGAAATGCCTCGCTGCGTCCGCAGGTCCATTTCACCGCCTGCCCGACTCGCTTTGCTGCCCATAGCACCAGGGCGAATTCCGGATTGGATGCGCCGCGCGTGCCGAAGTTGCCGCCGACATCGTGCATCACCATCCGCACATCGTCATCGTCCACCCCGAGCACCACCGCCATGTCGTGCCGCGGCCGCACCGCGCCACCGGCACCGGCATGGAGCGTGTATCGCCCAGTATCAGCGTCGAACTCACCCACGGCGGCCCGCGGCTCCATTGTCACGCCAGCAATCCGCTGCACCCAGCTGCTGAGACGGACCACATGCGCCGCCACCCCGAACGCGGCGTCGGTTGCACCAGCATCACCGACCCAGCCGTCCAGGCAGAGGTTGGACTCGGCGTCCGACCAGGCTTGCGGCGCATCCGCTGCGACGGCCTGCCTGGAATGCACCACTGGAGCCAGTTGGGCGTAATTCACCGCCACCAGTTCCGCTGCATCCTGTGCGGCGTTGCGGCTGGTTGCCACTACCATTGCAACGATGTCGCCGACATGCCGCACCTCGTCGGCGGCCATCGGATAATGCGGTGGAATGTAAGGCGGTGATCCGTCGGCGTTCTCTAGTTGGATGTCGGCCGGATGACCTGTGCGCACTGCATGCGGGATCGGCTTCAGGCCATCGTCCAGCATGTCGCGACCGGTGAGCACCGCCAGCACGCCGACTGCTGCACGGGCGGCCGCGGTGTCGATCCCACGGATCAGCGCATGCGCGTGGGGGGATCGCACCATCACCGCGTAGGCCTGACCAGCCACGTTGATGTCGTCGCTGTAACGCCCGCGCCCGGTGAGCAGGCGTAGATCTTCCCTGCGACGCACCGGCTGTCCGATCATCACGTCCTCCCAC
>Ga0170475_112107767_pt1 | contig 17991 bp, 18 predicted proteins | sample Soicark_Litter_5_FD_111474 | JGI IMG/M metagenome (GOLD analysis project Ga0170475, IMG submission 111474) | Avena fatua rhizosphere microbial communities from Hopland, California, USA. Combined Assembly of 48 SPs
GTGCAGGCCGTGTCGCGCCTCGTAACCGGCTATGTTTACTATGTGTCGCTGAAGGGCGTTACCGGCTCGGCGAATATCGACCTTGCCGACGTGGCCAGCCGCCTCGATACGCTACGCGAGCATCTGTCGGTGCCGATAGGCGTAGGTTTCGGCATCCGCGATGCGGCTTCGGCACAAGCGGTGGCGAAGCTTGCCGATGCCGTAGTGATAGGCAGCCGGCTGGTGCAGGAAATCGAAGAACATGGCGCTGACGCCGGCCTACGCCTCACGGCATTTCTGGGTGAGATACGCTCGGCGATGGATAAGACGCGGCCCTGAATTAGCGCTTGTGAATAAATCTGCTGTGTATGCCCGCTTGCCAAGCGGGCGGCGCAGCGTATGGCCTGTCGATTTTATCTGCCGTGGCCAGCCTGTTATAGCGTGCAGCTTTTTAATTGTTCTGCTACTGAGAGCCGCCATATTGGCGCACTTGGCACGGGCTGGCCATGCCTACGCGGCGCGCTGCTACGAGCGCTAAGTGTAGAGCAAACGGCTGTTTCAAATATTCGCGTTTTGGCCCTGCAGGTGCAGGGCGGGTACGCTGGAGTAAACCATGAGTTGGTTGCAAAAATTACTACCGCCCAAGATCAAGGCGAAACCGGCCGGCATCTCTTCCAAGTCGGTGCCCGAAGGTCTTTGGAGCAAATGCTCCGCCTGCGAAGCGGTCTTGTATCGTACCGATTTGGACAACAATCTGGATGTGTGTCCAAAGTGCGGCTACCACAACGGCATCAACGCTCGGAAGCGCCTCGATTACCTGCTGGATGCAGAGGGGCGTTTCGAGATCGGCGAGGAAGTGCAACCGCTGGATGTATTGAAATTCAAGGATTCCAAGCGCTACCCGGATCGGCTCGAAGCAGCACGTGAGGCCTCCGGTGAAGGCGACGCCATGGTGGTGATGCAAGGGGCCATGCTGTCGCGCCCGGTGGTGATTGCTGCGTTTGAGTTCAAGTTTATCGGCGGCTCCATGGGTGCCGTGGTCGGTGAACGTTTTGTGCGAGGCGTGAAGGCGGCAATTGAGCACCGCTGTCCGTTTATCTGCGTCGCGGCTTCCGGCGGCGCGCGCATGCAGGAAGGCCTGATGTCGCTGATGCAGATGGCCAAGACTTCCGCCATTCTTACCCGGCTTGCCGATGAAGGCCTGCCGTTTATTTCCATACTGACCGATCCGACCATGGGCGGCGTATCCGCCTCGTTTGCCTTCCTGGGCGATGTAGTCATTGCAGAACCGGGCGCGTTGATCGGATTTGCCGGGCCGCGCGTCATCGAGCAGACGGTGCGGGAAACCTTGCCGGAAGGCTTTCAGCGTGCCGAATTCCTGCTGGAAAAGGGCGCCATCGACTTGATCGTGGATAGACGCGAGATGCGGCAACGTTTGGTCGGCCTGATGTCCCTGCTGATGAAACAGCCTGCCACCTCCTGAACAGGCTGCCATTTTAATGACCCCACGCTTTGCCGCTGAAACGCTGCCCGAGTGGTTGGCCCACCTGGAGCGCCTGCACCCGAGCAGCATCGATATGGGTCTGCAACGCGTTGCCCAGGTGCGCGACGCCATGGGCCTCACGCCGCGCTTCCCCATCATCACCATAGGCGGCACCAATGGCAAAGGTTCGACCTGCGCCATGCTGTCGGCGGCGTTTCGTGCTGCCGGCTTCAAGGTCGGCACCTATACCAGTCCGCATCTATTGCAGTTCAATGAGCGCATCTGTGTGGATTTGCTGCCGGCCAGCGATGCTGCCATCGTCGCCGCCCTGGGCGCTGTCGAAGTGGCGCGCGGTGATATTTCCCTGACTTATTTTGAGTTCGGCACCTTGGCAGCCATGCAGCATTTTATCGATGCCGAGGTAGATGTCGCCGTACTGGAAGTGGGGCTGGGCGGTCGGCTGGATGCCGTTAACGTCTTCGAGCCCGATGTCGCCGCCGTGGTAAGCGTCGATATCGATCATGAATCCTGGCTGGGCGATAACCGCGAAGCGATAGGTTTTGAAAAAGCCGGTATTTTCCGCACGGGTAAGCCGGCGTTTTGTGCGGATGCCAATCCGCCCGCGTCGCTGCGCGAGTATGCCGCCAACATCGGGGCGGACCTGCAAGTCATCGGCAAAGATTTTGGCTTTCGCAACGAAACCACGCAATGGCGCTGGTGGGGGCGCAATGGCCAGAAGCCCGGTTTACCGTTTCCGGCACTGCGTGGCGCCTACCAGTTGAATAATGCCAGCCTGGTGCTGGCCATACTCGATGCCTTGCATATGGCCTTGCCGGTGACCATCAATGACATCAAGCGCGGCTTGCTGGAAGTCGAGCTGGCCGGGCGCTTTCAGGTGTTGCCGGGGCGGCCCGCCGTGGTGCTGGATGTTGCCCACAACCCGCATGCCGCCGCCGCCTTCTCGCAAAATCTGCTCAATCAGGGTTACTTTCAGAGCACGCATGCCGTGTTCGGCATCATGGCCGACAAAAATATCGCCGGCGTAGTCAATTGCGTGAAAGAGCAGATAGACGTATGGCATCTGGTGGAGCTGAACATGCCGCGTGCGGCCAAGGCGCAGGATCTGGCCGAGCTGATACTTCGCGAAGGGGCGAAGGGTAAGATCTTTCTCTACCCGAATGCCGCCGCAGCCTATCTGACAGCGAGCAAGCTGGTCGGCGATAATGATAGAATCGCGGTCTTTGGTTCTTTCCACACGGTGGCGGACGTGTTGACCGCCCGCCACAAGCAACGTTAACGCAGAAGACGCTGAAATGGCTGACGCCCCGATTAGTGAAGAACTGACTACCCTGCGCAAGCGTGCGCGGCGGCGACTGGTCGGCGCGATCGCCCTGGTACTGATCGCCCTGGTGGTATTATGGACAGTCATGGACGACAAACCCCCGCAAGGGCTGCCGAATACGCCCATCTCCATCGTCAGCTCGGCGCCTGGCCTTGCTACGTCGCCGATTTTGAAGCCCGATGAGCGCACCGCCCCCCCGGCATCTCCAGCCGGTACAGCGGCAAACCCGGCAGCGCCTGCACCGCTAGCGCCCCCGAGCCCAGCGACTATCCCGCAAGCTGCGCCGGTGCAGGAGAGTATCGACGCGCACCCGCCGGCACCGCCCGAACCTGAACCTGTGCCTAAGCCAGCCCCCAAGCCCAAGCCAGAAAAGCCGGTGGTGGAAAAGAAGCCGGAGGCCAAGCTGCCTGCCGAAAAGAAGCCGGAAACAGCCAAGCCGGCGCCGCATGTCGATCCCAAGAAGATACTGGATGACGCACCCCAGGAAGTCGCGCTGGCCAAGCACCCGGAAGCGGCGACTGAGGCCGCCCATTCCCGCTTCTTCCTGCAGGTGGGCGCTTTTGCGGATGCCAGCAAGGTAGATAGCCTGAAAGGCAAGATCGGCGCTGCTGGCCTGTCGCCCCTGGCCGAACCGATTACGACGCCCAAGGGCGAACTGGTGCGCCTGCGGGTCGGGCCTTATACCAGCCGTGATGCCGCTGAAAAAGCGCATGCCAAGCTGGCTGCCGCTGGCGTCACCAGTCAGATCGTAGGCAAATGACCGGGTTTGATTACACAGTCCTCGCCATCATCGGGCTGTCGGTCCTGCTGTCGGTGTTGCGTGGCGGTTTATCGGAAATTATTTCCCTGGCCGCCTGGGTACTGGCGTTCTGGCTTGCACAGCACTTTTCACCGGAGCTTGCCAACCGTCTGCCTGCCGAGGTGCCGGGGCCGGAATTGCGTCTGATCGCCGGTTTTATCGGAATTTTTCTGGGCGTCTGGTTTGTGTCGGCCATTTTGCGTATTACGGTATCGCAGTTCGTGAAAGCTGTCGGCCTCGGCCCGCTGGACCGCGTGATAGGCGCCGTCTTTGGATTCGCGCGCGGCGGCTTGATCGTCATCGCCCTGGTCGTCGTCGCCGGCATGACGGCGCTGCCGCACCAGCCCATCTGGCGTAATGCCATGTTCAGCCCGCCGCTGGAGGCCCTGGCCGGCAATTTGAAGCCGTGGTTGCCGGACGCACTGGCCAAACAAATGAAATATGACTGATCCCGTGGCGCTGCATGCCGTCGTCTCGACGGCTCCGGGTGCGCAGGTAATTGATCAGTTTTGGCAATTTCCGTTATTACTATTGGCAAAGCCAGCAATTGCATTTGCACGCTCATTTTGCTTGAATTCGTCTTAACCTGTTTAGCTACGGCAGGGAGATTGTTCTTTCCCTGTCATTGAAACAAAGGAAGCGTTATGTGTGGCATTCTCGGTGTGGTCGCCAAGACCCCAGTCAACCAGCTTTTGTATGACGGTCTGCTCGTCCTGCAGCATCGCGGGCAGGACGCCGCCGGCATCGTCACCGCCGAACGCAATGGCGTGATGCATATGCACAAAGGGCAGGGGCTGGTGCGTGATGTGTTCCGCACCCGCAATATGCGCTCGCTGATGGGCACGGTCGGCATCGGCCATGTGCGCTACCCCACGGCTGGCTCCGCCTCCAGCCTGGCCGAGGCGCAGCCTTTCTACGTGAATTCGCCGTTTGGCATCGTGCTCGCCCATAACGGCAACCTCACCAATCACCACCAGCTCAAGCAGGAGATGTATCACAACGATCTGCGCCACATCAACACCAGCTCGGATTCCGAAGCGCTGTTGAACGTGTTTGCCTACGAGCTGCAAAAGCGCGCCAAAGGCTTCAACCTATCGCCGGAAACCGTATTCGATGCGGTGGCGGCAGTGCATAAGCGCGTACGCGGTGCCTATTCGGTGGTGGCGATGGTCGCGGGCTACGACCTGGTGGCATTCCGCGATCCGAACGGTATCCGTCCGCTGGTGATCGGCGAGCATGACACGCCGCAGGGCAAGGAGTATCTGTTGGCCTCGGAGTCAGTGGCGCTGGATACCATGGGCTTCAAGATGACGCGTGACGTGGTGCCTGGCGAAGCCGTGTTCATCACCATGGACGGCGAATTCCACAGCCGGCAGTGCGCAGAGTCCCATCGTCTCGTGCCATGTATTTTCGAGCATGTGTATTTTGCGCGCCCGGATTCGGTCATGGACGGCATCTCCGTTTATCAGGCACGCCTGAATATGGGCGCCAACCTGGGTGACAAGATCCGCCGCGTATTGCCGGACATCCATATCGACGTCGTCATCCCGATACCCGATACCAGCCGCGCCAGTGCCTTGCAGCTTGCCAATCACCTGGGCTTGCCTTATCGCGAAGGTTTCATCAAGAATCGCTATATAGGCCGTACCTTCATCATGCCCGGCCAGTCTACCCGCAAGAAGTCCGTACGCCAGAAACTCAATCCCATCGCCGTCGAGTTTCGCGGCAAGAATGTGCTGTTGGTGGATGATTCCATCGTGCGCGGCACCACCTCCAAGGAAATCGTCACCATGGCGCGTGAAGCGGGCGCCACGAAGGTGTACTTTGCCTCGGCGGCACCGGCGGTGCGCTTTCCTCATGTGTACGGCATCGATATGCCGACCCGCGCCGAACTGATTGCCACCGGACGCACGGAACAGCAGATTGCCGACGAGATCGGCGCCGACAGCGTCATTTACCAGGACATCGCGGCCTTGGTGCAATCGGTGGCTGATGCCAGCGGCGGCACCGTACCCCTGTTCGAGTCGTCGTGCTTTACCGGTGAATACATTACCGGCGATATCGACGAAGCCTATCTGGAGGAAATCGAGAGCCGCGGCGTCAGCCCTTTGTCCAAAGACAAGGAAGCTGACAAAGAATCGGAAAAGGACAGCGAAAGCGCCAGCCGCGTGCTGGATCTGAATATCGGCGTCGCCGAACAGAACCTGATGTAGCCAGAGCCATCAGTTGTTTTCGTCCTTGGATAAAACGGGACGCGGTGCACGACGTGGGATGGGCGTAGACATGACGATGGAGGTGCGTGTCTCGCCATAGCCATTGATGCTGCCCACCAATTGCTCCAGGTGGGCGATACTGCGCGCCACCATGGTCATGATGTAGGAATCCGACCCGGTCACGTGGTGGCATTCCAGGACTTCCGTCATCCGCTGCAGCGCCGCGATCAGTTTGGCCTTGTGTGGCTGGGCGACGGTGATGGCGACGACTGCCTGCAAGGGGTAGCCGGCTGCTTCGAGATTGATCTGCGCGTGGTAGCCGCTGATCACGTCGGCCGCCTGCAAGCGCTTCAAACGCTCCGCCGTGGCCGGCAAGGATAGGTGGGCAGTGTCCGCCAGGGATTTCAGGGGGAGCCGAGCATCGGCCTGCAGCGCCGCGATCAACTGCCAATCCTTGTCATCCAATGTTTTTCTGCTCATGCTGCGGCTCACTTGCGATTTGGTAGGTAAATGCGGCCTTGCGCCTGTATTTCATAAAGGACTGAGCGCTTTACTCTCAGTAAACTGGGCTATCGCGTTTTCCTGGCAGCATACACCATGCATGGCATCACTGACTTTCCCGCTTTTATCATCGCCTCCATTCTGCTGATCTTGTCGCCGGGGCCAGGTACGCTGGCGATTTTGGGCGCCGCCGGCGGCTCGCATCGCGCCGGTTTTGCGGCCCTGGCCGGCACCAGCACCGGCGATGCCTTGCTGATGCTGGCCGCCAGCATAGGCGCGGCAGCCTTGCTCGCGGCCTATCCGGCGGCTTTCCAGGTGCTCAAATATGGTGGCGGCGCTTATCTCGTGTGGCTGGGTTTCAAGAGTCTCTTTTCGCGCAGCGAAGGCTTTGTGGTGAGCGCACCGAAAGAGGGGGACGCTTTCAGGCGCAGCCTGCTGGTGACCTTGCTCAATCCCAAAGCCATCTTGTTTTTCATGGCATTTTTCCCGCAATTCGTGACGCGGGACGCCCACCCGCTGGCCTTTGCGATTTTGGGAGCAGTATTCATTGCCCTGAACTGCAGCTACCAAACGCTGTTGATAACCAGCGCCCGCTACATACTCGGCCATCTGGATGCCGCGCCGCGCTTTGCCTTATGGGTGAATCGCCTGCTTGGGCTGGTTTTCGTACTGTTCGGTTTGCGCCTGGCCTTGTACTGAACCACACTGGCTGACACCGGCTAAATAGACAGGCAGTTCAAGCACCTGCCGTGCGTTTCGGTGCAAATATTGCGGGTAATTTGAAATTTTTCATAAAATTGTCTCTCTGCGGCTTTGACAAAATGGTGCGTGCTTGGCACTCTCGAAGGATCACCCAGCGAGCATGCCATGTCCGACGATCTACTCAAATCACACCGCGATGCCATCGATGGTATCGATGCCGAAATTCTCAAGCTGATCAACCAGCGCGCCGAGCATGCGCGCAAGATAGGCGATATCAAAGGCGGCGGCCTGATCTACCGCCCGGAACGGGAAGCGCAGGTGTTGGCGCGCATCAAGAGCCTGAATGGCGGCCCCCTGCCGGATGAGCATGTTGCCAAGCTGTTCCGCGAAATCATGTCTGCCTGTTTGTCCATCGAGCGGCCCTTGACCATTGCCTACCTGGGGCCGGAAGGCACATTTAGCCAGTCGGCCGCCGTCAAGCATTTCGGCCACGCAGCGGTAACGCTGGCCTGCAGCAGCATAGACGAGGCATTCCGTGTCACCGAAGCGCGTAGCGCCGACTATGTGGTGGTGCCGGTCGAGAACAGCACGGAAGGCGCGGTGGGGCGCACGCTGGACCTGATGGTCAGCACGCCGCTTGCCGTATGCGGCGAAGTGGTGCTGCGCATCCACCATCACCTGCTGCGCAAGCAGGGGGATTTTGCCGATATCCGCCGCGTCTATTCCCATGCGCAATCGCTGGGGCAGTGCCATGAATGGCTGAACAAGAATCTGCCGCCGCACGTGGAGCGCCTGTCGGTATCCAGCAATGCCGAAGCGGCGCGTCTGGCCAGCCTGGATGCCGGCTGTGCCGCGATTGCCGGCGATGCCGCCGCCGAGAAATATGGACTCATCAAGCTTGCGGAAAATATCGAAGATGAGCCGAACAATACGACACGCTTTTTGATCCTGGGCTACCACACGACCACCGCTTCCGGCCGCGACAAGACCAGTCTCGTCATGTCCGCCAAAAACAAGCCAGGCGCGGTGCATACCCTGCTGTCGCCCTTGGCGGAAAACGGCGTATCCATGACCAAATTCGAGTCGCGCCCATCGCGCACCGGCTTGTGGGAATACGTGTTCTTCGTGGATATCGAGGGCCATGCCGATGAACCCAATATCCGCGCCACGCTGGAATCGCTGCGCGACAAGGCGGCTTTCGTCAAGCTGCTGGGCGCCTATCCGGTTGCTGTGATATGAGGCTGGACAGCGTGTGTGTCTTCTGCGGCGCATCACCGGGCAATAAGCCGGTGTATCGCCAGGCCGCGCTTGATCTGGGCCGCTCGCTCGCCCAGCAGCAGATCAGCCTGGTGTGGGGTGGCGGCAAAGTCGGCTTGATGGGCGCCGTCGCTGATGGCGTACTGGCGCATGGCGGCACGGCCCTGGGCGTGATACCGACCTTTATGATGGAAAAGGAACTGGCTCACCCCGGCGCCACCGCCATGCTGGAAGTGGACAGCATGCATGCCCGAAAAGCGCTGATGGCGGAGCGCGCTGATGGCTTCATCGCGCTGCCGGGGGGGCTTGGCACTTTCGACGAATTGTTTGAGATCATGACCTGGGCGCAATTGCATATCCACGCTAAACCTATTGGCCTCTTGAATGTGAACGGCTACTTTGATGCCTTGCTGGCCATGGTGCAGCATGCGGTGCAAGAGGGCTTCGTCAAGGCCAGCAATTTGGCGCTGTTTACTGTTGCGGATGAGCCGCTGGCATTGCTCGCGCAAATGCGTCAGGCGGTGCATCCTGCGGGTGACTGGCATGACAAGCTGGCACCGGATCAGGCTTGATCTGCAAAGTGTTAACCTGCAAGGTGTTGATCTGCAAGGTGTTTACTTATAATCCAGCCAGTCCAATCCCTCCATATACCCTCTTCACTACCAGGCCTAGCAATGTCCCTCTCTGAACTCGCCCCTGACTATATCCGCGCCATTTCTCCCTACCAGCCCGGCAAACCGATCGCCGACCTGGCGCGGGAAATGCATATAGACGAGGCAGGCATCGTCAAACTGGCCTCCAATGAGAATCCCCTCGGCATCAGCCCCAAGGCGCGTGCCGCCATGCTGGCCGCCATCGATGATCTGACCCGCTACCCGGATGGCAATGGCTTCGTGCTCAAATCCAGGATCGCCGCCAAATTCGGCGTGAATATGAATCAGATCGTGCTCGGCAACGGTTCCAACGATATTTTGGAACTGGCGGCGCGCACCTTCCTGACGCCGGCGAATACGGTGGTCTACTCTCAGTATTCCTTTGCCGTCTACCCCCTGGCCACCCAGGCAGTTGGCGCAAAGAGCATAGAAGTGCGCGCCGTGGAGCATGGCCATGATTTGCCGGCGATGCTGGCGGCCATACAGCCACATACACGCATGGTATTCATCGCCAATCCGAACAACCCGACCGGCACCATGTGCCGGCCCGGCGATATCGTCGAATTCCTTGAGCTGTGCCCGGCCAATGTGCTGGTCGTGCTGGACGAGGCCTATACGGAATTCCTGGCCCGTGAAAAACGCACGGATAGCATCGCCCTGGCTGCGCAGTTTCCCAATCTCATCGTTAGTCGTACCCTGTCCAAAGCCTATGGCCTGGCCGGTCTGCGCATCGGCTTTGCCATTGCCGCGCCGGGAGTCGCCGATCTGATGAACCGGGTGCGCCAGCCCTTCAATGTCAACAGCCTGGCGCAGGCCGCCGCCGTCGCCGCGCTGGACGACCTTGACTACCTGCGGGAAACGGTGCGCATCAATAGCGAGGGCATGAAGCAATTGACGGATGCCTTCATGCGCCTGGAGATTCCCTTTATCCCCAGTTACGGCAACTTCGTGACCTTCCATGTCGGCGATGGTGCCGCAATGAACCGCTACATGTTGCAGAATGGCGTCATTATCCGCCCGCTGGCCAGCTACGGCATGCCCGACAGCCTGCGTGTATCCATCGGTCTGCCTGCCGAAAACCAGCGCTTTATCGAGGTGCTGGAACAAGCACTTAACGGTTAGGCGATGACCTTCCCGCGTACACTGAAACGGCTGCTCACTGCACCACTGGTACTGCTGGCGGCGCTGCTGATCTTCCTGGAAGATTTCCTGTGGGATGAACTGGGCCATGCATTCAATGTGCTGGCGAAGCTGCCGCTATGGGCGCGCCTGGAGAATTGGGTGCGCAGCCTGCCGCCTTGGGCCGCCTTGCCGATGTTTCTTGTGCCGATGGCCGTGCTGTTCCCCCTCAAGATCGCCGCATTGTGGATGATGGCGCATCACCATGTACTGCTGGGCATACAGGTGATCCTGCTGGCCAAGGTAGTGGGCACCGCCATCGCCGCGCGGCTTTTTATGTTGCTCAAACCCACACTCCTCAAGGTGGAATGGTTCGCGCGCAGCTATAGTTGGATTACGGCCTGGAAGGAGCGGGTGATGGGCCGGGTACATGAAATGGCCTGGTACAAGCTGGCCCACACCATGTTGACGGCGCTTCGTGCCAAGATAGCCAGCCTGCGTGGCGAAAAAGGCCTATGGTATCGGGTGCGGCGTTGGCAACTGAAACTGCGGGCCAGGCGACGCAAGCGGGGTTGAATATTTCGGGAGCATGATCATGATCTATGCACTGGATAATGAAGAGAATGTCCTGTACGTGTTTCAAAGCGAGCATGCGGCCAGCGAGTTCTGCCACAAGTCCGGCAGCTACAAGAGCTGGCGGCTGTGGGATGAGACGGGCAAGACACTGATTCCGCTGGGCTTTGCACCGGCCGCGCCGATTGGCCTGTTTGCTTTGCAAGGGCTCGTGGAACATCTGCATGCGCAGGTAGTCAATCTGGATCATGGCGCCAGCGGCCCGGATCATGCGATGACACATGGCGACGAGGGTTCCCCGCTGGGTCTGCTCGGGTTTATGCACGGCTGAGCGTTTGTGCACGGGTACTTAGCACCCCGATCTCGTAGCTGCCATGCTCGCCGTATCTTTATACGGCTTCGCTAACCCCTTTTTGTCCTCGCACGAGGATCTTGTCCTGTATAGGGACGGCTTTGGGGCGCTCGCGACGATTTATTCACAAGCTCGAATGAGTCATTTACTGGTAACGCTTTGGGGGCTCTCATGAACAAAGTTGCCGTTGTTTTGTCCGGCTGTGGTTTTCTCGATGGTGCGGAAATCACCGAAGCCGTATCCACGCTGATCGCGCTATCGCAGGCTGCTTATGTCTACGATATCTATGCGCCGGATCGGCCGCAAATGCATGTGGTCGATCACGCCAAGGCAGAGCCCACCGGCGAGTCGCGCAATATACTGCATGAGTCTGCGCGCATTGCGCGGGGCAAGATTGCGCCACTTGCCGAGTTGCGGACCGCCGACTATGCGGCCATCGTCTTTCCCGGCGGTTTCGGTGCCGCGAAAAACCTGTGTAATTTTGCCGTTGCCGGCGAAGATGCGGCGATGTTCCCGGATGTGCAGAACGCCATCATGCCTTTTGTAACCGGCAAGAAGCCTGTCGTGGCCATCTGCGCTGCGCCTTTGCTGCTGGGCCTTGCCGCAAAGCAGGCCAAGATCAGCGGCGCCAGGATTACGCTGGGGGCTGGCGGCGAACCGTTGGCGCGTGCCATTGAAGCCTGGGGCCAGCAGCATGTCAGCCTGCCGGTCGAGCAGGCCTGTGTCGACGAAGTCCATCGTTTCGTGTCGGCACCGGCCTATATGTATGGCGACGCGAGCCCCGCGCAAATTTTTGCATCGGTCAGCGCTGCAATAGGTGCACTTTCTGCGCTTTTGCGTTAGGATGTGTTTCAGTACTCAACAAATCGATTTCCGATCAGCAAACTTTCGACCAGGACCTGCCGCCGTGTTTAACGCCCATTTTTCTTTTGCGTTTTATTACTACTTGAGAACCGAATAGGGCTCCAGTTGGCGGGTTTCATCCATCGAAACCAAGATCACAGAAAACGGGCCCCACGGGGCCCGTTTTTATTTGCCCACGTTTTTCTCCCTTCTTTCAATAAGCCAGCACATCCACCCATGAGGCAGCCATGATTATCGTAATGTCGTCCACATCCACCGAAGCCGATCTCAATACCGTCGTCAGCCGCATACGCGACGCCGGCCTTACCGAGCATATTTCCCGTGGCACCGAGCGCACCATAGTCGGCGCCATCGGCGACGAGCGTTCGCTGGCGGAAGAAGCCTTCGAGCAACTGCCCGGCGTCGAACGCGCCATGCATATCGTCAAGCCTTACAAACTGGTGGCACGCGAAGGGCACCCGGCAGGCAGCGTCATCGATATTCGCGGTATCAAGCTGGGCGGCAACCAGATCCAGGTGATTGCCGGCCCCTGCTCGGTGGAAACGCAGGCGCAAATGGATGCCTCCGCTGCTGGCGTACATGCCGCCGGTTGCAGCATGATGCGCGGCGGTGCCTTCAAGCCGCGCACCAGCCCCTATGCTTTCCAGGGCTTGGGAACGCAGGGCCTGGAGTTCTTCCAGCGTGCGGCGCGCGAATACAAATTGCCGGTGGTGACCGAGCTGATGGATGTGCGCATGCTCGATACCTTTTTGGAATACGACGTGGACGTGATCCAGATCGGTGCCCGCAATATGCAGAATTTCGATCTGCTCAAGGAAGTGGGCCGCGTCAACAAGCCGGTAATACTCAAACGTGGCCTGTCGGCGACCATTTCCGAATGGCTGATGGCGGCGGAATACATCGCTGCCGGCGGCAATAGCAATATCATTCTCTGCGAGCGCGGCATCCGCACCTTCGAGACCGCCTACCGCAATGTGCTGGATGTGACTGCCATCGCCGTCATGAAGCGCGAGACGCATCTGCCCGTCATCGTTGATCCCAGCCATGCCGGCGGCAAGGCCTGGATGGTGCCGGCGCTGGCGCGTGCCGCCATTGCGGCCGGAGCGGATGGCCTGCTGGTGGAAATGCATCCCAACCCTTGCGAGGCCTTGTGCGATGCGGACCAGGCGCTGACGCCGCAGGAATTGATAGACCTGATGGCGTCGCTGCGCCTGATCGCTCAGGCAGTGGGCCGGGAATTGTAAGCGCTGAGAGGTTGTGAATAAATCTGCTGCGTATGCCGATCTCGAGTCTGCGATGCTCGGCTCGATCTCGGCACACTCGCGACGATTTCTTCACAAGCTCTGATGCTATTTTGCGACGCAGGCAGCGGCTATTTCGCGGCGCGTTGATAGGTCGCCGCCAGCTCGCCGGATACCTGGAATATCCGTTCGCTGGTGGTGATCACGTTTTTCTGCAACTGTTTGTCGTTATTGTTCTTGGCCAGCTCGTCGATGGCCTGCTGGAAGAACAGCCACTGGCTCTTCAGCAGATCCAGTTGCGCCTTGACCGACGTGGTATTGCTGGGCAAGGCCCAAAGCTGCTTGTTGTAGATGTCGAATTTCTCGCGGGCGGCGGCGAGATCCTTGGCGAGGAAAGGCATCTTGATGCCCCAGCTTTGCAGCAGGTAGATGCGCGCCAGGCGTTGCGACAAGGTGGCGACGGATTCCGCGATGATTACGGGGCGAGCGGCGTAAGCAGCTTTCTCGGTAATGGCATCGGCGGTGCGTTGCGAGAACAGCACAACCTCTTCTGCAGACTCGGCGAGTTTTTGGCCGCCTTCGCGGGTAGGGGGAGCGGCCGTCAGCTTCTGGTAGTCGCTCCATACCTGTTCCAGCGTGTTGAAGTTCTCCAGCATTTCATCGGCACGGGCTTTGTCGTCGGGCTTGGTAGATTTCAAATCCGGGTTGCTTTTGGCCAGTGGCTTGAGCAGCGCCAACTGCTTCTCGAACTGCTTGCCGGCCTGCTCAAGCTGGCTTTTCGCATCGCTGCTATCCGGCTCTATGCCGCGCCAGGCATAGGCCTTACCGATGCGCTCTGCGAGCATGACCTGGCTGGTGGCTTCCATCAAAGGCAGGGGCGCTTCGGGGGCTTTCGCTGCCAGCAGGCTGAGCGGCAGGGCCAGTGTAAAAAGGGAAGCGAGCAGGCGCATAAAGCAGGGTCCTTTGCAATTCAGAATTAAATCAGTAGCACAGATGGCTGAGACTACGCCAATATGAGCAGGTTGGATGCACATAGGTTAAACGGAATGGCGATGATCAACAAATTGGTGGTAATTGGCGTCGGCTTGATCGGCGGCTCGTTTGCGCTGGCCTTGAAGCGGGCAGGGCTGGTTGGCGAGGTGGTCGGTGTTGGCCGCTCAGCCGAAAACCTGCAGCGCGCCCTGCAGCTCAAGGTCATAGACACCGCCTGCCAGGATGCCGGACAAGCGGTGGTCGGCGCAGATTATGTGTTCATCGCCACGCCGGTCGGGCAAATGCCGGAGGTGATGCAGGCGATTGCCCCGAATTTGTCGGCCACTGCCATCATTACTGACGGCGGCAGCACCAAGCGCGATGTCGTTGCGCTTTATCGTCGGCACCTGGCCGCGCATCTGCCGCGTTGCGTGCCGGCACATCCCATCGCCGGCTCGGATCTTTCCGGCGCGGCGGCAGCGCGTTATGGCCTGTATGAAGGCAAGCAGGTGGTACTGACACCGCTTCCCGAAACCAGTGCCGAGGCTTTGGCGACGGTGCGGCAATTATGGGAGGCTGGCGGCGCCAGCCTATCCACGCTCAGCCCGGACGCGCACGACAGCGTGTTTGCCTCGGTGTCGCATCTGCCGCACCTGTTGGCCTTCGCCTATATGAACACCGTGCTGGCCAAGCCGGATGCGCCGCACTGCCTCGCCCTGGCCGGCAGCGGTTTTCGGGATTTCACGCGCATCGCCGGCAGCCATCCGGAAATGTGGCGGGACATTGCCCTGACCAACCGCGAATTATTATTGCAGGATCTGGCCCGCTTCCAGGAAGAAATCGCGAAACTGGTGGCGGATTTGCGCGAGGCGGATGGCGAGGCCTTGCTTGATGCTTTTTCCGCCGCCAGTGCGGCGCGGGTGGCGTGGCAGAAGGGGAAATAGCTTGGGCTTGAAGCGATTTCTATAAAAAATTCTTCATCAAGGAGATATTTTGTAAGATTATCGCTTTTAATATTTTTCTGCGGCTATCGGAAACGTGTCAGGCGTGCCACATACCATTCCGGAAAGCCATATTCAACCGCCACGCTGATAAGACGTTCGAGATATTCGCGGTCGGCAGGCTGGTTGCTGCGGGCTGGCGGTATGTAGCACATTGCCGGCTGTAATTTCCCATCCGTCGTTTGCACGAGCACCGCTTCGGGCAGAAAAACGCCTACGCCGTCCATTGCATAGAGTTTATGCAACTGCGCATGGGTGGCGCTTACCAGGATGCCGTAGATTGCATGCTGGTCGGAGCGGCTGATGTTGGCGTGCGGATCGATATGGATGTCGAATCCGTTTAGCTTCGCCACCTCGATATGATCTGGCGTATAGCCGGCACGCGCCATGACCTCGCGGCGCATGAAACTGCCATAAAAGAATACGGCAATTTTTTTCTCGGCAGCGGATGCGTTGTTTGTGGCAGACGGGGCTGTAGCAGTAGCGGTTTGCATGGAGGACCTTGGTTGGGAATGCCGAAACTCGATATTATGCTGTCATGGAAATAGCCAAGCGCCAAAATATAGCGCCCGTACGCCAAGATGCAGGTTTATGGAGCGTGCTGGCAAAAGATCATCAGCCAGGGACGATATTGCCGCAGCATCAACATCGGACCGGACAGTTGGTGTTCGCAGTCAGTGGCGTCATGCAGATAGAAACCGGGCAGGGACGCTGGACAGTTCCGCCGCAGCGCGCACTCTGGGTGCCGCCACAACAGCCGCACGCTATCCAGATGCTGTCCTGCACGGAAATGCGTACCGTCTACTTCCAGCCGCCACTTATCGAGCAATGCGCGGGATTTATACGGCGAAATGAAGTACATGCGCTGGTGGCCGCACCGCTGATCAAGGAATTGGTTTTGGGCCTGTTTGATCTGCAACGTAGCCAGGATATGCGCTACCTGATGGTACAGTTGCTTTTGCATGCGCTGGGCGAGACTGGATATTTGCCGATCTATTTACCGATGCCCAGTGATGCACGGCTGCGCAGTACCCTGATCCAGTTGATAGCCGATAATAGCTGGTTCCTGCCGATCGCTGAGGTGGCCTGTCTTGCCGCCATGTCGGAACGAACCTTTACCCGGCATTTTACCCAGGAAGTCGGGCTGAGCTTCCGGGTCTGGCGGCAGCGTGCACGCATCATCGCCTCGCTTGACTTGCTGGCTTCAAACCATTCAGTCAAATCTATTGCCCATACCCTGGGATTTATGAGTCCGGCCGCTTATAGTGCGGCATTCCGGGAAATATTGGGCTGTGCACCGACGATGTTTTGCGAGACGGGGCAGCGTCGGGCTTGATTGCTGCTGTAAATCCCGAGTCCGACAGACTACCAGCAGCCTGTCGGACTTGTGTGAGCTGATGCAAACTTCGCTATATTATTTGCAAAGCCTTGGTTTTGACTTAGCGCCTCACAAGAAAGCCGTACTGCATGCCGCCTGCCTCGCTGGATGAAGAACCAGACCACGCTACCTCTGCCACGCCCGCAAGCGTCACCAGCCTGGCTCAGCGGCGGGTGGCCGCCAGCAGCAATCGCTTCCTGTGCCGCTTCATCGAGCTGTGGATAGTGTTTGGCCTTGGCATACGCGTGTTTACCTATTTTACGATGCCCACCGTCCTGTATCCCGGCCTGTTGATGCTTGCGGCCGGCCTCCCGGCACGGCTGGCGATATATATGGGCCGCGTGCAGTTGGCACGCTACCTGTTCCTGGTGCCGCTGTGCATCGGCGTCGTCAGCGTGCCGTTTTTTACAAATGGCGTAAGAACGCCGTCCCTCGCCAGCATGCCCTTGCTGTTGCTGCTGACGGGCTGGATGCTGGGGCGCCGCGTGATGCGCTGGCTGGCCGTACTCTTCATGATAAGCATGCTGCTGTATTGGTATGCTGAACAGCAGGGCTGGCTGGTATTGGCCGTGCCCTTGCGCACGGCGGACGTGTGGGCATTTGTGTGGATCTCCATCATCGCCTTGGCCAGCATCGTCATCTGGTCCTTGCTCAGCAATTATGAAGCGAATTTCAATGAGGAAATGGATTTGCAGGGCCAGCTTGGCGTGGCCTTGCAGCAGGCCAAATCTGCGAACCAGGAACTGACTTCCGTACTCAAGTTCAACGAGGCGATCCTGTTCAACTCGCCGCTGCCTATCGGCGTGTATGCAGCCGATGGGCGCTGCGTCGCTGCCAACGAGGCCTATGCCGGCTTCACGGGTTCGACGCGTGACGAGCTGCTCGCGCAGAATTTTCACGAGATCGTTGCCTGGCAAGCGTCTGGCTTGTTGGCAAGCTGCCTGAGCGCACTGGCGCATCAAACTGCGCAGCGCCGCGAATGCGCCGTGGTAACTTCGTTTGGCCGGGAGGTCAGCCTGGAGTGCCTGATTTCTCCGACACAGCTTAATGGCCAGGATCATCTGTTGGTGCAGTTTTTCGACCTTACCGAACAGAAGAAGACTGAGCGCCGCCTGCGCGAAGCACTCGCCGAGGCCCAGCGCTTGCGCGAGGCGCTGGACACCGTCCCGTCCTACATCTTCATCAAGGATACCGCCGGCGCTTACACCTATGCCAATCAAGGGGTTTGCGACCTGTTCGGCAGCCCGCTGCGCGAGATAGTCGGCGCCACCGATGAGAAATTTTTTGATCTGGCGGTATCGAATGACCTGAGAATAAATGATCGCCGCGTGCTCGATCAAGGTGAGCGCATTGAAGCCGAGGAGGTGAATGTTGTCGCGGAGACGGGAGAAACACGCTATTACTGGACGGTAAAATCGCCGATCCAGGATGAGTCGGGCAGCATAGTCGGCATGTGCGGCATCTCCACCGATATCACAGAAGTGAAACACACGGAGCAGGAGCTGCAGCGCGCCCGTCTTGCTGCAGAGGCGGCCAATCGTACCAAGTCTGCATTTCTGGCA
>Ga0170475_101682799_pt1 | contig 17988 bp, 14 predicted proteins | sample Soicark_Litter_5_FD_111474 | JGI IMG/M metagenome (GOLD analysis project Ga0170475, IMG submission 111474) | Avena fatua rhizosphere microbial communities from Hopland, California, USA. Combined Assembly of 48 SPs
GCCTGCAGTCCTTGCAGGGCCCGCAGGCCGCGAGCGCACCGGCTGGAGCCGACAGTTCGCCCGCCGGAATGAAGTCAGTGATGATGGCGCCGCCGCCGCCGGTCGTCGAAACCACGCTGACGCCCACTGGCAATGCTGCATCCGCTCCGGCTGTATCGAGTTCTTCCGCGAGTGCGCCGACGAGTTCAATTGCTTCGCCCGACATCGTTGTTCCGATGGCTGCCAATGCGGCCGGTACCGAAAAGGCACGAGCAACGGCCGCCGCGCTGCAAATTCATGCCAAGGAGTCGTCCTGGATCGAGGTTCGCGATGCGCGTGCCAATCTGTTGATCGCCCGAACCGTGCAGGCCGGTGAGACTGTGGCGGTCGACGGCGATGCGCCCTTGCGGCTGAAGATCGGCAACGCTCGGACCACCAAAGTAAGTTATCGCGGCCAGCCTCTCGATCTGGCGGCGAACACACAGAACAACGTGGCCCGGTTCGAATTGAAGTAGGTTTGCAAGATGAATGACTTTCGAAGCCCTCTGGCTGCAGCAGATCTCGCGTTCGATGAGCATGCCTTCATCGAGCACGCGTCGCCCGCAGCGCGGCGCACGAAGCAGGTCGCGGTAGGTTGGGGTTCGCGCATCGTCACCGTGGGCGGCGATGCGCCAGTGCGTGTGCAATCGATGACCAACACCGACACGGTCGACGTCATCGAGACGGCCGTGCAGGTGAAAGAACTTGCCATTGCTGGCTCGGAGATGGTTCGAATCACCGTTAACACGCCTGAGGCCGCGGCCGCTGTGCCGCACATTCGCGAACAACTTGACCGCATGGGCATCGATGTGCCGCTGGTGGGCGACTTCCATTACAACGGGCACCGTCTTTTGACCGACTTCCCGGGCTGTGCCGAGGCGCTGAGCAAGTACCCATCAACCCCGGAAACGTGGGCAAGGGCGACAAGCACGACAGACAGTTCGCGCAGATGGTCGAAGTCGCCGCCAAGTATGACAAGCCGGTTCGCATCGGCGTCAACTGGGGAAGCCTTGACCAAGAACTGCTAGCGCAGATGATGGACGAGAACGGCAAACTCGCTGAGCCGTTCGAGCCGCAACAGATCATGTACCGCGCGATTATCACGTCGGCGCTTCAATCGGCGCGACGCGCCGAAGACGTCGGGCTGCGGGCGGACCAGATCATCCTGTCGTGCAAGATGTCCGGCGTGCAGGACCTCGTGAGCGTGTACCAAGCGCTGGCCAAGCGCTGCGATTACGCGCTGCATCTGGGCTTGACCGAAGCTGGCATGGGTACCAAAGGCACGGTTGCATCCACTGCGGCGCTTGCACTGCTGCTGCAGCAAGGCATCGGCGACACCATTCGAGTGTCGCTCACGCCTCAGCCGGGGGAAGCTCGCACACAAGAGGTGGTTGTGGCGCTGGAGATTCTCCAATCTATGGGCATGCGCGCATTCAATCCGAGCGTTACGGCGTGCCCCGGTTGCGGTCGCACGACGAGCACCACGTTCCAGGAGCTCGCCAAGCAGATCGACGACTACCTGCGCGCGCAAATGCCAGTGTGGAAATCACGCTACCCGGGCGTCGAGAAGATGAAGGTGGCTGTGATGGGGTGCATCGTCAACGGCCCCGGTGAAAGCAAGCACGCGGACATCGGCATCAGCCTGCCGGGCACTGGCGAAGCGCCGGCCGCGCCCGTGTTCATCGACGGCGAGAAGGCATTGACGCTGCGCGGCGAGCGCATTGCGCAGGAGTTCCAAACGCTGGTCGAGGACTATATCGAGAAGCGGTTTGGATAAGAAAACGGTTCCCTTTCTCGCTGGAGAGGGTCAGGGCGAGGGCCTTGGCGGCTGGTCAAGACCTTGAACACTGCAACTCCGTTCACATTACATCAGCCCTTCCCAACGGAGAAGGGCAATACACACAACGACTCAAGCAATGGCTGAAATTCTGCGTGCCGTCAAAGGCATGAATGACATCCTCCCGCCGAGCGTGCCTCGCACTGACAAACTGCCCGACTCCGCGTTGTGGCAATGGTTCGAGACGACCGTTCGTTCGGTGCTAGGCCGCTACGGCTATCAAAACCTGCTCACGCCCATCGTCGAGCCGACGGCGCTGTTCGTGCGCGGCTTGGGCGAGGTGACCGACATCGTCGAGAAGGAGATGTATTCCTTCGTTGACTCGATGAACGGCGACAAGCTCACTCTGCGCCCCGAGGCTACCGCCGGCATTGTGCGCGCAATGATCGAGCACAACGCGCTCTACAACGGCCCGCTGCGCATCTGGACCATGGGACCGATGTTCCGCCACGAAAAGCCGCAAAAGGGTCGCTATCGGCAATTCAACCAGCTCGACGTGGAAGCGATGGGCTTTGCAGGCCCGGACGTCGATGCGGAGATGATCTTGATGGTGCGCACCTTGTGGCGCGAACTCGGGCTCGTCGAAGGCAGGCATGTGCGGCTCGAAATCAACAGCCTCGGCCAGCCACTCGAACGCAAGGCACACCGCGATGCGCTCGTCGCTTACTTCGAGCAGCACAAGGGCGTCCTCGATGTCGATTCGCAGCGCCGATTGACCAGCAATCCGCTTCGCATTCTTGACACCAAGAATCCAGTGATGCAGCCGATGGTCGAAGCCGCGCCCAAGCTAATCGATTTCCTCGGCGAGGCTTCACTGGCCCACTTCAATGCCGTGCGCGCGATCCTCGACGCGGCCGGCCTCGAATACCGCGTCAACACGAGACTCGTGCGCGGCATGGACTATTACAACCTGACGGTCTTCGAGTGGGTCACCGACCAGCTCGGCTCGCAGGGCACCGTCTGCGGTGGCGGACGCTATGACGGACTCATTGAGCAACTGGGCGGCAAGCCCGCGCCTGCGGTGGGGTTCGGCCTGGGCATCGAACGCCTGTTGTTGCTCATCCAGGAACTCGCATTGACGGTTCCGAGCTCCGCGCCGACAGCCTATGCCGTGGTCACTTCGATGGATTCCGCGCCGCAAGTCATGCTCGTGCTCGAGAAGCTTCGCGCGGCGGGTGTGTCGGTGCTGATGCACGCAGGCGGAGGCAGCATGAAATCGCAGTTCAAGCGCGCCGATTCGAGCGGTGCCAGGTATGCACTCATCTTCGGCGGCGACGAACTATCGCGCGGAGAAGCGTCGCTCAAAGACTTGCGCAATCCTGAGACGCCGCAACGCAGTCTGCCGCTGGCGGAGGCCGCCAACTGGGCCGCTGAACTCCTCAACGCATAATCGCGCCTTCCACAGAAAGCCTTTTGTCCATGGCCACCCATCTCGACCTCGAAGAACAAGAGCAGTTAGACCAGATCAAGCATTTCTGGAATCAGTATGGCAACCTGATCACGTGGGTGGTGATCATCGTCCTCGCTGCAAGCTCCGGCTGGATTTTCTGGAATCGGTACCAGGCCGATCAGGCCGCCAAGGCGGGCGCGATGTTTGATGAAATGGACAAGGCCGCGCAGGCCGGCGATGCCGACCGTGCCGCAGCGCTGTTCATCCCGCTGAAAGACCGCTATCCGCGCACCGCGTTTGCGGAGCAGGGCGCGATGACGCTTGCCAAGGTGCAGTTCGACAAGGGCCAGCTCGACAATGCCCGGGCCACGCTCGCGTGGGTGGCAGAGAACGCCAATGAAACCGAATACCAGGCCCTCGCACGCATTCGCCTCGCGGGCATCCTCATGGACCAGAAGAAGTACGACGAAGCGCTCAAGCAACTCGATGGTGCAACCGGCAAGGAATTCGAGGCGCTGGTGGCCGATCGCCGCGGTGACATCCTGATGGCCCAGGGCAAGAAGGACGATGCCAAGGCGGCGTATCTGAAGGCTTGGAAGGACATGGATCCGAAGATCGAATACCGCAGGCTGATCGAGGCCAAGCTGACCGCACTGGGTGCCGCGCCCGAGACTGACAAGCCGGCCGCAGCAGTGCCGGAGTTGGCAAAATGAAGGCCACACGCAAGCTTCTAATGACGGTGTTGGGCGCTTCCCTGGTGGCGGTGCTCGCGGGCTGTGCTGGTGGTCCCGAGAAGCCCAAGCCGACGGCGCTCGAGTCCTTCACGCCGCAACTCAATGGTCGTGTGGTCTGGAATCAGCGCGTCGACAGCGTGAAGTTTCCTCTGTCGGTCGCGGTCAGCCCCGGTGTGTTCACCGTGGCGGGCGATGACGGCACCGTGCTTGCGCTCGAAGCCGATACTGGCCGTGAACTTTGGAAGGGCACCGCCGGCGCGAAGCTCGGTGCAGGGGTCGGCAGCGACGGTCGCTTTACTTCTGTGATCACCCGAGATGGCGATCTGGTGACACTGGAAGCCGGCCGGGTGCTGTGGCGCAGGCCGCTCAACATGCGTGTTACCACCGCGCCGCTCGTGGCAGGTGAGCGTGTGTTCATCCTCGGTGGCGACCGCAGCGTGCAAGCCTTCGATGCGCTGGACGGCAGCAAGCTGTGGGCCGTGCAGCGCCCGACCGATCCGCTCACCCTCGCCCAAGGCGGGGTTGTCGCTGCTTACAAGGACACGCTGCTGGCGGGGCAGGGGTCGCGTCTGGCGGGATTCGATCCGAAGAATGGCGATGTGCGCTGGGAGATCGTGATCGGATCGCCCCGCGGCACCAACGAGGTCGAGCGATTGGCCGATCTGGTGGCGCCGATCGCCCGTGTCGGCGATGTGGTTTGCGTGCGCTCGTTCCAGGCAGCGGTGGGATGTGTGAACGCTGAACGCGGCACTCTCAACTGGAGCAAACCGCTGGGCGGTATCGAAGGGGTCGCCGCCGACGAGCAATTTGCCTACGGTGCCGATGCCACCGACCGCATCACTGCCTGGAAGATGGCGACGGGCGAAGTGGCGTGGCAGTCTGATAAGTTCTTGTACCGTGGCCTCAGCGCACCCTTGGCGACGCCCAAGGCGTTGATCTTCGGCGACGCCGAAGGCGTTGTGCACTTTCTGTCGCGGGACAAGGGCGATACGCTTCTGCGCGTGAATACCGACGGCAGCCCTGTCGCGGCAGCGCCAGTGATCGCTGGTGGCACTTTGCTCGTCGTGACGCGAAATGGAGGTTTGTTTGCCCTTCGCGCCGAATAAGTCTGCAATCCTGAATCGCTCACGATGAAACCAGTCATCGCCATCGTCGGGCGTCCCAACGTCGGCAAATCGACGCTTTTCAATCGCATGACGAAAAGCCGCGACGCGATCGTGGCCGACTTCGCCGGGCTCACTCGCGACCGCCACTACGGTGATGGTCGCCTGGGTGGCCGCGAGTTCATCGTTGTCGACACCGGCGGCTTCGAGCCCGACTGCACGACAGGCATCGTCAAGGAGATGGCCAAGCAGACGCGCCAAGCCGTGGCCGAAGCCGATGCGGTGATCTTCGTCGTAGACGTGCGCGGCGGCATGTCCGCCCAGGACCACGATATTGCGAAGTACTTGCGGACCGTGGGCAAGAAGGTGCTCCTCGCGGTCAACAAGGCCGAAGGTATGCAGGAGTCGCCGCTGCTCGCCGAGTTCTATGAACTGGGCATGGGCGAGCCACATCCGATCTCGTCTGCGCACGGTCAGGGCATTCGAAGCCTCACTGAAGCGGCGCTTGAAGACTTCATCTTTGACGAGGAAGACGAAGGGCCGGAAGAGGGGGCTCCGATCCGCCTGGCTGTCGCGGGCCGGCCGAATGTCGGCAAGAGCACGCTCATCAACACTTGGCTGGGTGAAGAGCGCCTCGTTGCCTTCGACATGCCCGGCACGACTCGTGACGCGATCAGTGTCCCGTTCGAGCGCAACGGACAGAAGTTTCAGCTCATCGACACCGCAGGCCTGCGCCGCAAAGGCAAGGTCTTTGAGGCAATCGAGAAGTTCTCAGTGGTGAAGACGCTGCAGGCCATCGCCGGCGCGAACGTCGTCTTGCTGCTCCTGGACGCTACGCTTGGAGTGAGCGAACAAGATGCACACATCGCCGGCTACGTCCTTGACAGTGGCCGCGCAGTGGTGATCGCCATCAATAAATGGGATGCCGTCGACGACTACCAAAAGCAGCAACTGCAGAGATCAATCGAGCAGCGGCTTTCTTTCCTGAAGTTCGCGCCCATCCTGAACATCTCGGCCATCAAGCGGCAGGGCCTGGGCCCGGTGTGGAAGGCAATTGCCGACGCCCACGCCTCGGCCACCTGCAAGATGTCCACGCCTGTGCTCACCAGGTTGCTGCAAGAGGCGGTGGAGCACCAGGCGCCTAAACGGGCGGGCATGTTCCGACCGAAAATGCGTTATGCGCACCAGGGTGGGATGAGTCCCCCTGTGATCGTGGTGCATGGAAACTCACTGGAACACGTGACCGACTCTTACAAACGATTCCTCGAAGGGCGATTCCGCGAACACTTCAAACTCGTAGGTACCCCCCTGCGCATCGAAATGAAGTCCGGGAAAAATCCTTTTGACGAGAAGAATTCCTGAAGGACTTTCGGATCAAGGGGTTCGACAGAAAGGAACCCTGTGTTAACGTGATCACTCTTGGAACTTTTGAGCATGGACAAGCCCCGGATTTCAGGGTGTACTGTCTGTGTGCATTGAGCCTTCAAACGAAGAAAGGTGTTAATCGTGAGCAATAAGGGCCAACTCCTACAAGACCCCTTTCTCAACCTGCTGCGCAAGGAGCATGTACCGGTCTCGATTTACCTCGTGAACGGCATCAAGCTGCAGGGCCACATCGAATCTTTCGATCAGTACGTGGTGCTCCTGCGAAACACCGTCACACAGATGGTCTACAAACATGCCATCTCCACCGTGGTACCAGGCCGCGCAGTGAACTTCCACGCGGCCGAATCACCGGAACAGACCTGAATACCGTGATGCCTTCGGGTTCTGGGCAGTCTCGACTTTGAGTTCGGCGAATTCAACTCAGGGTCCGGTCGGGCCTCCGCGCGCCATCCTGGTCGTCGTGGACGTGGGTCGTTCCGGTCATTTCGACCCGACGCTGGATGAGCTCGCGCTATTGTGCGAGTCGGCTGGCGACGTGGTCGTGGCCCGTGTCATTGCCAAGCGCAAGGCGCCCGATCCGGCGCTCTTTATCGGCTCGGGCAAGGCCGACTAAATCAAGGCGCTGGTTCTGGGCCATCAAGCTGAGGCTGTGCTCTTCGACCAAGCCCTGTCGCCCGCTCAGCAACGCAATCTCGAGCGCCACCTTGGTGTTGCTGTGGCCGATCTGACCATGCTCATCCTTGAAATCTTTGCGGCCCGTGCGCAGAGCCACGAGGGAAAGCTGCAGGTCGAACTCGCGCAGCTTCAGTACCTTTCGACGCGCCTCGTGCGCCGATGGAGCCATCTGGAGCGTCAACGCGGCGGTATCGGCACACGCGGTGGCCCGGGTGAGGCGCAGATAGAACTCGATCGCCGCATGATTGGCGAGCGCATCAAGGCCGTGAAAGAGCGACTGGTCAAGGTCAAGAAGCAGCGCAGCACGCAGCGTCGTCAGCGCGAGCGCAACCAGACCTTTCGCGTCTCGCTCGTGGGCTATACCAACGCGGGAAAGTCGACGCTGTTCAATGGGCTGGTGAAGGCGCGCAGCTACGCGGCCGATCAGCTTTTTGCCACGCTCGACACGACCACACGCCAGTTCTACCTCGAAGACGTGGGTCGATCGGTGTCGCTGTCAGACACGGTGGGCTTCATTCGCGACCTGCCTCACAAGCTGGTCGAATCCTTCGAGGCCACGCTGCAGGAAGCCGCGGACGCCGACTTGTTGCTGCACGTGGTCGATGCGTCGACGCCCCTTCTGGCCGATCAGATGGCCGAAGTTCAGCGCGTGCTCGCAGACATCGGCGCGGGCGACATTCACCAGGTGCTGGTCTACAACAAGTTCGACAAGCTTGAGGAGACGCAGCGTCCGCGATCTTCGGTCGACGTGCTCGAACTCGACGGCGGCGTTCGCGTGCCACGGGTCTTTGTCAGCGCCTTGACCGGGCAGGGCCTCGATGCGCTCAAGCAGATCATCTCTCAGGCGATCGATGGAACCCTCGCCGAGCGCCTGAGCTTGAATACGGCTGCGGCAGCCTCTTCAAACGACGGCGACGCCTTGGCTGTCGACGTCGAAGGCGATTTGCGTCCTACCGGAACACAACACTCCCACTCATGACCATGAGACGTTCACTCGGTGCCATTGACGGCACGCCCACGAGCGCCGCAGTGCGCCTGACCGGCGCGGTCTGCGCGGCCCGCGCTCTGATCGGCGGTGCGCTGCGTGCTGGCTACGCTCGGCTCTCGCATCGGCATGCGCCTGCAGGCCACATCGATCTCGCCACTGGCGGTCGCGGGGACGGCCCGCCCGACCTCGACGAGCTGTGGCGTGACTTCAACCGCAAACTCAGCGGCCTGTTCGGCGGCAAGGGCGGTGGTCCGCGCGGCAACGGGTCCGGCGGCGACGGGGGCAACAACTTCCAGCCCGACATGAAGAGCGCGGGCATCGGCGTGGGTCTCATCGTGGCAGTTGTCGCGATGATCTGGCTCGGCAGTGGTCTCTTCATCGTGCAGGAAGGCCAGCAGGCCGTGATCACCACCTTCGGAAGGTACACCACCACGGTCAACGCCGGATGGCAGTGGCGCATGCCCTATCCGTTCCAGGCGCATGAAACTGTGCCGGTGACGCAGGTACGTTCCAAAGAGGTTGGTCGCAACACGGTGGTGCCGGCCACCGGGCTGCGCGACTCTTCGATGCTCACGCAAGACGAGAACATCGTCGACATCCGCTTCACCGTGCAATACCGCCTGAAGGATGCACGCGCCTTCCTCTTCGAGAACAAGGATCCGGAAGACGCAGTGGTGCTGGCTGCAGAGTCCGCCATCCGCGAAATCGTCGGCAAGAGCAACATGGACCAGGTGCTCTACGAGCAGCGCGATGCGATTGCCAGCGATCTCGTGAAGTCGGTGCAGCAGCAGCTCGATCGCTTGAACGCCGGCATCATCGTCTCCAATGTCAATGTGCAGAACGTTCAGGCGCCCGAGCAAGTGCAGGCGGCCTTCGACGACGCCTTCAAGGCAGGCGCCGACCGCGAGCGCCTCAAGAACGAAGGTCAGGCCTACGCCAATGACGTGATCCCGAAGGCCCAGGGCACGGCGGCGCGCCTGCGCGAGGAAGCCGAAGGCTACAAGTCTCGCGTCATCGCCCAGGCCGAAGGCGACGCACAGCGTTTCAACCGCGTGCTCGACGAGTACAAGAAGGCGCCGGCCGTCACGCGCGACCGGATGTACATTGATGCCATGCAACAGGTGTACTCGAGCGTCACCAAGGTGTTCGTAGACATCCGCAACACCTCCAACCTGTTGTACCTGCCGCTTGACAAGCTGATGCAGCAGGCGGGTGTGCCCGTGACTGCACCGTCGATCGTGCCTGCCCCTGACTCCGCCAGCCCGCCCGCCGGAACAGTCGACGTGCGTTCGCGCGACAACCAGTGCGGTCGTGACCGCGAAGGCCGCTGAGACCATTGGGGACGAACACAACATGAACCGCATTGGCTTTTACGTTGCAGGCGCGCTGGTCGTGCTTATGATTCTTTTCTCGACACTATTCATCGTGGATCAGCGGCAATTTGCCGTCATCTACTCGCTGGGCGAGATCAAGGAAGTGGTCACCCAGCCAGGGCTCAAATTCAAGCTGCCGCCGCCGTTGCAAAACGTGGTGTTCCTCGATCGGCGAATCCAGACGCTGGACAGCCCGACCGAAACGCGCCCGATCTTCACAGCAGAAAAGAAGAGCCTCGTTATTGACTGGCTTATCAAGTGGCGCATCATCGACGCGCGCCAGTTCATCCGGAACAACACGGCGGACATGCACAACTTGGAAATCCGCCTGAGTCCCATCGTGCAGGCGGCTTTCAATGAGGAAGTCACCAAGCGCACTGTGCGGGCCATGCTGGCCACTGAGCGCGAGAAGGTGATGCAAGACGTGCGCGGGCGTTTGGCTGACGAGGCGAAAGCTTTCGGTATCGAGATCGTTGATGTGCGAATCAAGCGCGTTGACTTCTCGGCCAACATTACCGATTCGATCTATCGTCGCATGGAGTCGGAGCGCAAGCGCGTCGCGAACGAGTTACGTTCGACGGGTGCGGCCGACAGCGAGAAGATTCGTGCCGATGCCGACCGGCAACGCGAAGTGATCGTCGCCGAGGCCTACCGTGATGCCCAGAAGGTGCAAGGTGAGGGCGATGCCAAGGCCTCAGCGCTCTTCGCCGATTCCTTCGGGCGCGACCCGCAATTCGCTGCGTTCTATCGGAGCTTGGGCGCCTACCGTGCGACGTTCCGGACGAAGGCTGACGTGTTGGTCGTCGATCCGAACAGCGAATTCTTCAAGGTCATGCGTGGCAGCGCCGGGCCGGCACCGGCGACAACGCCCGCTGGCAAGAAGTGATCGGGGCTCAGGATCTCCTGATCGGCGCTTTCGCGCTGATGCTCGTCATCGAGGGCCTATTGCCATTTTTCAGTCCTCGCCTGTGGCGAGCCGTATTCGAGCGCGCCACTCGGCTGACCGATTCTCAGCTTCGGTTCCTTGGGTTGTCGAGCATGCTGGCCGGTCTTGCGACGCTCTATGTGTTTTGGCATTGATTCGCGGTTTCTTGCAGCGGTTTGATTTGCGCGGCACCCCGGTACAATGCCGCTTTTAACCCCCCGGTGATTCCCCATGTCGTCTGCTTGGCTCTTGCCCGAGCACATTGCCGATGTCCTGCCCGCGCAGGCTAGACACATCGAAGAGTTGAGGCGAGGGTTGCTCGACGTGGCACGCGCCTACGGTTTCGAGCTGGTGATGCCGCCGCTCTTGGAGCATCTTGAATCGTTGCTGTCGGGTACCGGGCGCGAGCTCGATCTCAAAACCTTCAAGCTGGTCGATCAACTGAGCGGCAGGACGCTCGGCGTTCGCGCAGACACGACGTCCCAGGTGGCACGCATTGACGCCCATCTGCTTAATCGCGAAGGGCTGGCACGCCTTTGTTATTGCGGTCCGGTGCTGCTGACGCGTCCATCGGGTTTGTATGCAACCCGCGAGCCATTGCAGTTCGGCGCCGAGACTTACGGACACGCCGGCCTGGAAGCCGATTTGGAAATTCAGGACCTGGCCCTTGATTGTCTTCGCAGTGCGGGAATCACGAATGTGACCCTCGACCTGGGTCATGCTCGAATCTTGCGCGGACTGCTGGACGGCCTCAAAGTGGATCAGGACCGTGAGGCATCGATCATTGCGGCGCTGGCCGGCAAAGACGCCGTCGGCATTGTCGAGCTCACTGCCGATTTGCCGGAAGCAATTCGCAAGGGCTTCGCGATCCTGCCGCGCCTTTATGGTGGCATGGAGGTACTCGACGTCGCCGAACGCGAACTGCCCGCGCAGCCTTTGGTTCGCGCTGCGATCGCCGACCTGCGCTCACTCGCCGGCCGTGTTCATCAAGCCCACCCGGAAGTCCGTGTAGGGTTCGACCTTGCCGACTTCGGTGGCTATGCCTACTACACCGGTGCACGCTTTGCGATCTACACCGATGGTTGCAGCGACGCCATCGCCCGCGGCGGACGATACGACGAGGTGGGGGCCGCCTTCGGGCGCAACCGCCCTGCGGTGGGCTTCAGTCTTGACTTGAAGGAGTTGGCGGCACTCGTGCCGACACACCGCATGGCAGCCGCCATTCGGGCTCCCTGGGGTGAATCGGATGCCCTGCGATCGGCGGTGCGGCAATTGCGCGAACAAGGAGAAACAGTGGTCTGCATCCTGCCGGGTCACGAGCACGAAGGCCAGGAATTCGACTGCGATCGCGAACTCGTCGCCGCCGGCGACCAGTGGGTGGTGCGCGCGCTTTGACGCGGCGCCATCCCGAACCCAAATTTAGACTCGGAACTTTGAGACAAGACATGCAAGCATCGAAGGCGGAGAATGTTGGCCGCAACGTGGTCGTCGTCGGCACACAATGGGGTGATGAAGGCAAAGGCAAGGTCGTAGACTGGCTGACCGATCATGCGCAAGGCGTGGTGCGCTTCCAGGGTGGTCACAACGCTGGGCACACGCTTGTCATAAAAGGCGTGAAGACGGCGCTGCAGCTTATTCCCTCGGGCATCATGCGCGACGGCGTGGCCTGCTACATAGGTAACGGCGTGGTTGTCGATCCGACTCATCTGCTGGCCGAGATTGAGCGGCTGGAAGGCATCGGCGTCGAAGTGCGTTCGCGCCTGTTCGTCAGCGAATCGTGCCCGCTGATCCTGCCCTTTCACGTGGAAGTGGACAAGGCGCGCGAGGCGCTGCGCGAGACCAGCGGTGCGGGCAAGATTGGCACGACCGGCAAGGGCATCGGCCCGGCCTACGAAGACAAGGTGGCACGTCGTGCATTGCGGGTGCAAGACCTCAAGCATCCAGAGCGCTTTGCGAAGAAGCTGCGTGAGCTGCTTGATCTGCAAAACTTTGCGCTTTCGGGCTATCTGCATTCCAAGCCGGTCGAATTCCAGCCGATCTTCGATCATGCGGTGAAGGTGGCCGAGCAGCTCAAGCCCATGATGGCCGACGTCGGCTACATCTTACACAACGCCAATCGTGCCGGCGCGAACCTCCTCTTCGAGGGTGCGCAGGGCACCTTGCTCGACATCGATCACGGCACTTATCCGTACGTCACGTCGAGCAACTGCGTGGCCGGCAATGCCTCGGCGGGGGCCGGCGTGGGGCCCGACCAACTGCACTACATCCTGGGCATCACCAAGGCGTACACGACGCGCGTGGGCAGCGGCCCGTTCCCGACTGAGCTGCCGATGGACGAGCCCGGTACCGTTGGCAATCACTTGTCGGTGGTGGGGCAGGAGCGTGGCACCGTCACAGGGCGCCCGCGTCGCTGCGGCTGGCTCGATGCTGCATTGCTCAAGCGCTCGATCATCATCAACGGCATTTCGGGTCTGTGCATCACCAAGCTCGATGTGCTCGACGGCTTGAAGGAGATCAAGGTCTGCGTCGGCTATGAGCTCAACGGCAAGCGCATCGATATCCTGCCCCTGGACGCCGACGACATCGTGGCCTGCAAGCCGATCTACGACACCTTCCCTGGTTGGGCGGAGACAACTGCCGGCATCACCGAGTGGGACAAGCTGCCCGTCAACGCCCGCAAGTACCTCGAACGTGTGCAGGAGTTCATTGGCGCACCGGTCGACATGGTGTCGACGGGGCCGGATCGTGACCACACGATCTTGTTGCGACATCCGTACAAGGCCTGAGTTGCATTCGATGCTTCACGGCGAAGATGGCGATCAATTGAAGGAGTCTCGATGCTGACCGATGATGGCAAGCACCTGTATGTGTCGTGGGACGAATACCACATGCTGATCGAGCGCCTCGCGCTCAAGGTCCATGCCTCTGGTTGGGAGTTCGATCAGATTCTGTGTCTCGCCCGTGGCGGCATGCGGCCGGGGGACGTGCTGTCGAGGGTCTTTGACAAGCCCCTGGGCATCATGTCGACGAGCTCATATCGGGCAGAGGCCGGCACCATCCAGGGTCGCCTGGACATGGCGAAGTACATCACGCTGCCCAAGGGTGAACTGGGGGCAGGGTGCTGCTGGTTGATGACCTTGCTGACTCGGGCATCACGCTGCGCGCCGTGGTCGATCGGCTGCGTGGCATGCCGGCGATCAGCGAACTGAAGTCTGCCGTCATCTGGACCAAGGGCGTGTCGACCTATACACCCGACTATTTCGTTGAGTTGCTGCCCACGAGCCCATGGATTCATCAGCCCTTCGAAGAGTACGACGACCTGCGGCCCGCAGGACTCGCAAAGAAGTTTGTGATTTGATCGCTGCGGTCGAGCAATGAGCATCGAAGTGCTGCGTGCGCACTTCGATTGCGAAGGGGCCCCATTGCGAGGTGCTGAAGGGGCGGTGCGAGCGGAATGTAGTTCGATGTCTCGAACTATCGTCTTCGATGCCGTCATGGCATTTCGATTAACCAATAAAAAAGGCCGCATACTTGCGACCTTGTTTATTTCTTGGTGCCCAGGAAGGGACTCGAACCCCCACGGAGTTACCCGCTAGTACCTGAAACTAGTGCGTCTACCAATTCCGCCACCTGGGCATCTCAGGAAGTCTTGGATTCTATCATCAAAAAAACATCATCATTCCAAAATCCCACCCCAAACGTCGGCGCAGAGCTGATGAGTGAAGTGGAGGGCACGGTGCAAGGTCATCGTGACGGACACGGATTCTTGATCCGTGATGATCGGCAACCCGATCTGTACCTTTCGCCGCAAGAAATGCGTGCCGTGCTTCATCGCGATCGAGTGAAGGCCCGCATCATTCGCTACGACCGCAAAGGTCGGCCCGAAGGCCGCATCCTGGAGATTTTGGATCGGCGCAAGGTGCCGATCATCGGACGCCTCTTGAACGAGAACGGCATCTCCTGGTGGCGCCCGAAGACAAGCGCTACGGGCAGGACATCATGGTGCCCAAGAACGCGATCGCGAATGCGACCTCGGGGCAGGTGGTGGCCATCGAACTCACGGAAGCACCTTCGCTGTATTCGCAGCCCATGGGACGCGTGACCGAGGTGCTCGGCGAAATCGACGACCCTGGCATGGAAATCGAAATCGCGGTGCGCAAGTACGAGGTGCCTCATCGATTCACGCCGGAGACGCTCGCGCAATCGGCACAACTGCCCGACAAGATTCGAGCCAACGATCGCAAGCAACGCATCGATCTGACCGACGTGCCGCTCGTCACCATCGACGGCGAAGATGCGCGCGACTTCGATGATGCGGTGTACTGCGAGCCGGCAAAAGTGGGGCGCTCGAAAGGCTGGCGGCTCATCGTTGCCATCGCCGATGTGAGCCACTACGTGAAGCCGGGCGAGCCGATCGATGAAGACGCTTACGAGCGTGCGACGTCAGTGTATTTTCCTCGTCGCGTGATTCCGATGCTTCCTGAGAAGCTTTCCAATGGCTTGTGTTCGTTGAACCCCAACGAAGACCGGCTCTCGATGGTGTGCGACATGCTCGTCACCGCGTCGGGCGACCTGCATGCTTATCAGTTCTACCCTGCTGTGATTTGCTCGCACGCGCGCTTCACCTATACCGAAGTTGCAGCGATCCTGGCGAACACGCGCGGCCCCGAGGCTGCGCGTCGCAAGGACCTCGTGCCTGATTTGCTCAATCTCAACGAGGTGTATCGCGCTTTGCTGAAGGCGCGTACCAAGCGTGGCGCCATCGACTTCGAGACCACCGAAACGCAGATCGTGTGCGACGAGAATGGCCGCATCGAGAAGATCGTGCCGCGCGTTCGCACAGAGGCGCACAAGCTGATCGAAGAAGCCATGCTGGCCGCCAACCTTTGCTCGGCGGATTTCATTGCGCTGTACAAACATCCGTCGCTGTACCGCGTGCACGAAGGGCCCACCCCCGAGAAGAAGACGTTACTGCAGAACTACCTCAAGTCGCTGGGGCTCGGCCTGTCGATCGGCGACGATCCGACGCCGGCTGAGTTCCAGTCCATCGCGAACGCGACCAAGGACCGGCCCGACGCGATGCAGATCCACACCATGCTGCTTCGGTCGATGCAGCAGGCGATCTACACCGCGATCAACAGCGGGCACTTCGGCCTGGCCTATGAGGCCTATACGCACTTCACGAGCCCCATTCGGCGATATCCGGATTTGCTGGTGCATCGCGTGATCAAGGCCTTGCTGCACGGCAAGCGCTATCACCTCAGCACCGGTGAAATTTCAGATGCGCCCAAAGTGCGTAAAGGCGCGAAACCAGCGAAGACAGTGACGACAGAGGGTGACGTGTGGGAGGCCGCGGGCGCGCATTGCAGCGCGAATGAGCGGCGCGCCGACGAAGCATCGCGCGACGTCGAAGCCTGGCTCAAGTGCCGCTTCATGCGCGAGCATCTCGGCGAGGAATATGCAGGAACAGTCACCGCGGTCACGAGCTTCGGTCTCTTCGTCACGCTCGATTCGCTGTATGTCGAAGGGCTTGTGCACATCACCGAACTGGGCGGCGAATATTACCGCTTTGACGAGGTCAAGCAGGAGCTTCGCGGCGAGCGGACAGGTGTTCGCTATGTCGTGGGCGCGCGGGTTCGGGTGCAGGTGAGTCGTGTGGATCTGGACGGCCGCAAGATCGACTTCCGCATGGTGCGTGACACCGACGAGGACGCAGCCTTGATTCGCGCACGGCGCGATCGATTGGTCGGTAAGTCGAACTCGGCCGTGGCAGAACTCGCGGCAGTGAAGGAGGCTGATCGCGCGGTGAAGGCGGCGACGAAGGGCAAGGGGAAGGGGGCTAACGCGAATCCAGTGCGCGCGGCGAAGGCCGCTGCGAGCAAGTCGTCGGCAAAGGTGGCTCGTCGTCGATAAAAACGTCCATTTCGTGGGTTGGGCAAGCGATGCGTGCCATGCGGACCGTCGATCTGACTTGAACGTCGACCGCGGGGGCTCCTTCGACGGGCTCAGCCTCTCAGGATGCACGGATCCTTGTTTTGGATTGCCCTGCGACGCGATTCAGCTGCGGCGCATGGCTTTGATCAAATCGCTTGCGAGGAGCGTCGAACCGCCGAACGCATCTGCTGCTGCCCCATGGGCATATGCAGCGGCGCACGCGATCGCCAGCGGTTCTCGCTTCGATTGCTGGGCCCACAACCCACCGATCCATCCTGCGAGCACGTCCCCGGTCCCCGCAGTGGCCAGCGCGGCATTGCCACTTGAATTGATACGTGGCGTCGCGCCGCGTGCGGCGATGACTGTTCCCGACCCCTTCAACAGCACAACGCATCTGAATCGTTCGGTCAGAGTTTGCGCGGCAGTCAATCGGTCGGCCTGCACCTGTCCCGTATCCGTGCCAAGCAGCCGCGCCGCTTCGAGCGGATGTGGCGTGATGATGGTCGGTCGCCCTCGGTCCGCTCGGGCCCGGAGCAGTGCTTGCAATGACGCGTCGCTCGCAATGGCGTTCAGCGCATCCGCGTCGACCACCAGGCGCGCGCTTGCGCTGAGCAGACGCGGCAGCGGCTCGCGCACTGCATCGCCGCCGCCGCATCCGCAAACGGCGGTGGTGGCCGCGATAACGTCATGGTGGCTTTGCCACCAGTGCGCGCGGAACATGAGTTCGGGACGAAGCACATCGTGCGCTGGGGCTTGCTCGTCCAGCAGGCTGGCGTAGACACGGCCAGCTCCGGCGGCCAGCGCAGCGCGTGCGGCAAGCAATGCCGCGCCAGACATCGATCGTGCGCCACCCACCACGGCGACGTCGCCGAAGCTGCCCTTGTGCTGTGCGTGAGCACGCGGGGTGGCCGCGGCTTGATCTGCGCCGATGAGAAAGGCATCGGGGGAATCATCCTGCAAGCCCACCCCGAGGTCGTCGAACCAGACTTCACCGGCAAGATCGCGGCCGCGCGCAGTGAACAATCCCGGTTTCAGCGTCAGAAGCGACAGCGTGTGGGTCGCTTGCACGGCCGACGCCCCTAGCGGCTGGCCTGTGCCGCAATTCAGGCCTGAAGGAGCGTCGATAGCGAGGGTACGGCCCGAGAGCGCGTTCATACGGGCGATGCACTCGGCAATGGCTCCCTCGGGCGGACGGCTTGCGCCGAGGCCCAACAGCGCGTCGATGATGAGATCCTCGTCATCGAAACCAGTCGGTACATCAAGGGCATCGACGATCGCAATGCCTGCCGCCTGTGCGAGAACGTATGCATCGCGAGCGTCGTCCGGCAATCGAGATGCATCTCCAAGCAGCGTGACCGACACACGCTTTCCCGTGCCCGCGAGGTGCATCGCAGCCTCCAGCCCATCGCCGCCATTGTTCCCCGGCCCAGCGCAAATCCACACCCTCTGCGCATGCGGTGCAATCGCCAGTGCCAACCGTCCCACCGCAAGGCCCGCTCGACGCATGAGCGTGTGCGGGGGCAACGCAGCTGCCGCGCGCCGTTCGATCTCGCGCGTGTTCAGCGCGCCGAACAGCGCGAGTGACCGAGGTGGTGGCAGAACACGTTGCATGATGAAAAGCGTTA
>Ga0170475_127803301_pt1 | contig 17967 bp, 10 predicted proteins | sample Soicark_Litter_5_FD_111474 | JGI IMG/M metagenome (GOLD analysis project Ga0170475, IMG submission 111474) | Avena fatua rhizosphere microbial communities from Hopland, California, USA. Combined Assembly of 48 SPs
GTTCTTTTTGTTGTTGATTCAAGGGGGGTTGCTAGGGGGCCGGCGCGCGGCATTTGCCGTTGCAGCTGCGACCGCGGTGTCTGCTGTTCTTTGTCTAGATGCGCTTTTGACCGTTTTTTCTCACGCCTTTTACTTTTCCTATTATCTTCCTCTTTTGCCGCTTATTGAGCTGGGGTGGTTCCAAGTCCAGTGGCATTTTTTTTTTGACCCCCTCACACTTTTTATGTTTACGCTAATTGCGCTTGTCTCCTTTTTTATCCAAATTTTTGCGAGCGCCTACATGGGCGAAGACGCCAGCCAAGTACGCTTTATGGTCTACCTGTGCTTTTTTATGATCGCTATGCTGTTGTTGGTGGGGGCAGCCAATTTTATGCAGCTTTTTTTTGGCTGGGAACTAGTTGGGCTTGCATCATTTCTTCTTATTAACTTTTGGTTTGCGCGGCAAGATGCCAATGCAGCCGCTTTTAAGGCAATGGCTGTCAACCGCGTTGGGGATTGCTTTCTTATTTTTTCCATGTTCATTTTTGCACGTACCTATAATACTCTGGATTTTGATACAATCTTTTGTCTCGCTTCGACTCACCAGTCTACGGCCACTGCCATTGGATTTTTTTGTCTTATTGTGGGGGCTTTTGCGAAATCAGCTCAGTTTTTTTTCCATTCTTGGCTTCCGGACGCGATGGAGGGGCCCACTCCTGTTTCCGCCCTTCTTCACTCTGCTACAATGGTTACTGCCGGGGTCTTTTTGACATTGCGGTTTATGGATCTACTGGAGCTTTTCCCGCTAGTTCGCTATGTAGTAGTCTTTTTTGGGCTTTTGACGGCCTTTTACGCCATGGCAATCGCGGCCGTCGCTGACGACACGAAACGTGTAACGGCTTACACCACCCTTAACCAGTTGGGGTTCATGTTTTACGGTTGTGGTTCCCTTGCGTTCGCAACTGTCCTTTTTCATCTTCTTGTGCACGGCTTCTACAAATCATTTTCTTTTCTTGCAGCGGCTGTGGAACTACACGACTTCGAGGATGAGCAGGATGGCGAGTCCGATCAACCTGAGCTAGCAAAAACCAATAGCGTTTACGATTTGCTATCGGGGCTGGTTTTTTTCTCCATTAATGCAATTCCCTTTAGTTCGCCTTCAATTTCTAAAGAATTCATGCTGTTGGCAGGTCTAGAAAAAATGCCTGGCTATTTTACTTACCTCGTTACTCTAGTCCTATTTTCAAGTTTTGTGGATGAGGGCCGTGATGATGTTGAGGGAGATTACCACGATGCTACTTTTTATATTGACGAGCTCCACACACCGTCCGCCGTTCCCGCACCTATGTTGGCGGGCTGCGCCGGATTGGCAACTATGTCAATTTTTTCTGCATCGTTTCTTGAAGAAGTTTTCCTAGACTTGGGAGCCTACGGCTCTTCCGCACCGTTCTTTTGGCTAGATACCCGCGGTTCAATTCTTATTTTGCTGCCGTTTCTATCTTTGATGCTCGCCGAGTTTGATGCTGATTCCGTTAAGGCCGCCCCGATTGCCGATTTCTCTAAACAGTCAATCGTCGATCGTGCGGATTCCACTTATCAAGCAATTCTCTTCAATGCGGAACTCTGGTATTACGACGAGTTGGTTTCCCGTTTTAATAGCTTTTTTTATCGCTTTAGTTTTTGGCATACAGCATTCGTCATCGACAAGGGCTTTTTTGAGCAAATTTACGTCGTCATGCCCTTCCGGGCGCTTATCTTTACACAGCGATTTTCCGCACATCTCTATGGCCCGTCCGTTGAGCGGCTTGTAGTAATCGCCATTGTGGCGCTAACATTTGTAACTTTGCTATTTTATAGTACGCTTATTTACCCGACCGGCCTAGTTGTGGCTGTCTTTGCTTACTTCGTGAGCCTTGGGGTACTGGTGAATAAGGGCAGTAAAGATTAGAGTAGTGCGCCGCCCCTGGGGCCCGTCTTCCTAATTTTTCCCCCTTTCCCTTTTTTTAGTGATAAAGTAATTTTTATGGTCTTTAACTACATTTTTCAGCTCATGATGCGCCGTTCTTTCGCATTTTGGCGAGGTATCTTGGCCTTCGGCCGGTTGTTCTATCCTACGTCGCTGGCGCTAGATTGGCGGCCTACTTCTTGGCCGGTGACAGCCCTACCAAATTTTTATCCTCGTGTTGGTGTTTACTACGACTACGCGTTCCGCACCTTTTTGGTCGACTTGGCCCTCAGTCGCCGCCCTTTTATTGGTTTCTCTCCCACCCACCCCTACTATAAACTGGTGGTCGGCGGTTGTCTAACGCTAGTCTGGTGGCTGGGGTCAGGCCACCGCTTTGTTACCACGAATCGGTGCCCGGGTGATTCTTCAGCACAGGACCGCCTGTTGTTGGCACCAGCTAACACGCAGGGGTTTTACGATGTGGTGTCCCCCCTAGCTTTGATGTTTCGCGCATACTACTACGCGCGAATTTTTCGATTCGGGCTCTCGGAGCTGCACTACCGCCTTAATCCAACTTTTTTTCTTTATACACGGTCCCAGGATTTGGATCGTTTCCCTTTTAACGGGGAGCGGCCTCGCTTTAAAGACACCCCTGTTCCGTTCTATCGCCATTTGTCTTACGCCTTTGCACCTGAGGATCAATTTTTTTGTTTTTGGTTCTTTACTATAAGACCTGGCGTGGTCGCCTCCAATGTTTGCTGAATTCGGTCGTTTGTGCTTGGGCCGCCTTGGCACTTGTACCGTTCCATTTTTTTGTCCGTACCCCCCTTTTTTACTTGTCCTACTACTGGGCACGTTTTCAACTTCATTTTTTGCGGGGTGAATCGCATATTGGCGTTTACGACGCGGTAGGCCAATTCATTACAAAGACGCTTTTTTCTCCGTGGGGGGTTTACTGGAATCTTGTTATCGCCCAGACGCCCTCCCTAGTCCATCTTCCCTATTGGAAGACAGGGTGGTGGCGCACGGTTAGTCAGGCTTTTAATGCACGCAGTTTTTTTATCGCTCCACGCCTCCGACTCCCCGGCCTATCAGTTGTCCCCTTCGATCTAACCTTTCGCTGGCTTTCCCAAAATATCCCGGTAGGGGCCCTTTCTTCAACCGGGTACTACCGCGGGCTTTATCAAGCCGCAGACCGCGAACTTGCTTCCTGGGTACGAATCCGGGTTCTAGCGAAAGCGCGATCGATTTCGGCCCCTATCTTGGTTAATCCGCTTCGCCAGCGAAGCGCGGCCCTCACTGCTTCCGTAACTGTTGTTCGCGCGGCGGTTTCGGCTCGACGCTCTTCCGCTTGGATTTTGGAGCGGCTCTATCAGTTTTTCGATAGTCTGGATATTGCACTAAGTACGACACGGACGGAACTTCTGGGTCATAAATTTTTTCATGTTTATCTTCATGGATTTAGTTATCTTTGGACTGAAAACGCACAATCCCCCCGTGCGCTACGTCACCTTTTGGGCCACACGGTTGCCCCTGTTCGTCGAGTTTTGCGCCGTACTCGGGCCATTCTGACCTATATACCCTTTAGCCGGGCTGCTAAGGCTTTTCTTGTACCCCTCTACGTTACAGGATTTTTGATTCTATGGCCATTTGCTCTTCTAGGCCTAAAACCTCTTCCCGTTGTTGTCCATTGGGCCACTCGGTTGTTTAGAATTCTCGAGCGAGTTTTGCTTCGGTTTTTGCGTGTTCTACTTCGCTTTACGCGTTCCATCTACAGCACGGCGGTGCACACTTATCGCTATGTTAGTAGTTGTCTGTTTGCTTGGTATACGGTAATTACAACTCATTTGAAGCGGCTACCTAGTGTTTTGCCCTGGGTCGTTTCTTCTAGCTTCGGAGCCCTTTTTTTGCGTCTTCAGGCTTGGGCGGATGCTCGCCTAGCCTACTACGAGTTTTTTCAGACCAAAGCAATATTCCTGAAGCATCACGGATACGCAATCCTCGACAACTGGGCCCTGGATGATGAGGAGTATGAAGCCGATTTTCAGAACAGCCTAAATTTGTCGCAAATTCCCGACCCTACGACCACTGAGAGTGACTTTGGTTACCACGTTCTCGATGCCGCAGACTCCGCTTTCCCCGTGTCCGAGCTGTATGGCAAGGCTGGGTTGGACGCTGAATGGGGAGATGACGAGTCTTACTTTGACACGGGTAACTTTCATCTTGATTCGAGCGAGCATAGCCCGCATCTTGATCGTATTGTTTCAGCAGACTTCTTTGCTGACGACGCGTATCAAAAGGAAGCAGGTTTTGATGAATTTTTGATATGGAACCTCTTGCTCTTGGACGGAAACGTTTACCGATGGCTCGACCGACGCCCGCTGCTTAGTCGGCCGGGTGCTGAGGCATTTGCCCGTTTTCCTAATCTTTGGGAGCGTATGCCGGAAGACGTCTGGGCATACGATCAGGCGCACTATAGCCCCACTGGTTTTTTGGGAAAACTTGGCTATGATCCCGGCACGACGGAGTTGTCAGCGCATGGTTTCGCCCAACTGACTAGTTTTGCTAACCAGTACCGTAATGACCTTGCTATTTGGGCCGAAAAACAGCCTGGCCGTTCGCTGGCAAATCTTTTTCAAAGCGTTAGTCAGGGCGCCGGCACAGGATTTTTGCCTCCGAACACTTTTTCCAGTCTCCGGCGGCGTGAGTGGGTTGAGTTGACACTTTTCGTTGACTCCCTTACAACCGGTCGACCAAGTGCACTCTCAACTGAGCTAGCTATGCTGGATGCCGCTAAGGTCGCACGGGTTTGGGAGCGTTTTTCCGATCGAGCGCAGAGGTCACCTGAGCTGCTACTTAAGCGCATCGCCGATTCACCCCATCTTCCTAGTGCCTTCTCCAATTACGTGCTATATCCAGGAGCCACACGTCGTATTTCGCTTCCAGTCGTCGACCCCCTTTTTCGGTTTCTTTTGGGGCTAGCTTACAAAGAATCAAAATTTTATCGTCTCTTTTTTTCTATTTTCTCGTGGACGCGGTCGGTCGCGCAGGAAGCGCACCTCCGGTTCCACGGCGATACCCGTATTTTGCGTTTGCTGAGTCTATACTTCGGGGGTTTTTTTGCCACCCCAGGCTTTCGAGGATGAGTTTTCCAGCCTTCCTAAATCTCCTCAGGCAATTTTGGCGGTTGCAACTTATTTCCGTCAATTGGCAGCCGAGGACTTTGAAACTTTCCGCTCCGCTGTCGCGAAACTTCCTGTTGGCAGCCAGCTTCTTAGTATTTTTTTCCTCTCGCTTGCTCGCTCAACGGATGAGGTCTCAACCGCCCCCGAGTCCCCTTCTGGCGCCGTGCCGTTCTCTAACTCTGAGGCTGAACACTACCTGCGGGGGGCGTACGGTTGGCGCTCTAGCGATGTCCCTGATGGTCCTTCGCAGCGAAATCGCATGAACTTCGTAGAGCGCCATCAGATCCCGTCACGTCATCCCCTTGCAGTTTTGCCCTACGCCTTCATCGCTGACTTTTTTGATTTTCTGGCAACTGGTGAGTATACCCCTAAACCAAACTTCTTGGTTTTTTACCGTTTTCGGGATTTTTTGCGCCAGTCTCGCCATACTTATGAAACAATGCAACCGCGGAGTGAAGAGGAGATTGAAAAAGGTCGTACTACCGAAAACCAATTCTTTGGCCGGCCCCAGTATACTCGTCTTACCAAAACCTACGGGTACGTATTTGAGGATGAGATTCGGGAACGGTTGGACCGCGAACGAATAGATACTTGGGATCATCATGGAAACGAGCTTGAACGGCTATTTATGCCCTCCCATGCTCGTTTTTATCGTAATTTGTTGGCCTATCACCGCCGCTTTCAAAACCTCATTAAATTTCGAGGCCGTCGGGCTTATGAGCCGGGAGTGGACATGACTGAGCTCTTTGGATCGGCCGGAGCTAACCCCTTTTTGCGCTTTTTTTCGAAAACTTTTACAAATTTGGCAATTACGGACACGGTTATTCCCCCACAATTTACAAGCACTAACTTTTTCCGTCTTGACTTGGGGTCTACTTTTGAGGATCTAGACTCCGAGCCCGTGGATCTTTACGACGAGCCGATCTCTGTTATTTTCAACACCGCGATGGAAACGGATGAGGACTTCGAGACCCCAAGGATTGAAAAGTACGATTTGGGGGGTCCCTACTCTCCTTTTGCTGGTGCGCTGGGGGACGAAGACGGGGATAACTATGCTGGCAGTTTTTCTTCGAAGTATATTGATAACCGGTTTTACGATGAAATGGCAGCTGAGCTTGAGGAGCCGGGGGATGAATTTCTTGATGTTCACTTTGATTTTAACGATGAAATCGCTGGGACTTGGAATAATGGTCTTGAGGTTGCTTACTTTTTTGAGCGTGAGAGTCAGAGTTTTCTCCTCGAAGTCATGGAGGAGGACGAATGGCAACAAAACCGTTTTGAATTGGCCGACGGGAGTGCTATTCCCCTTGCCCGCCTATTCTTTGGCGGTTTGCCAACTCGAGGGGCGTTTCCGGCCACAGATCCTCGCCTTTTTCTTGGTGCTTTCTCGGAAACGGGCCCGTTGGACACTAGCCTTCACTACGCGGCCAATTTTAGAAAGGCGTCGGCAGCAGCGTTTTCAACAACGCTTGTTCCGCTCTCTTTTGTTGACTCCGCCCAGCAGCGTCCGACGCCTGTGCGCCTACTGGCACGGGCGATGTGTTCCGGCTTTCTTCGCTTTATCACCTACGCATTTTTGCTTCTACGCGACCTTACTTATGGCCCACTGTTGCAAGATTCGATTAATAACCCCCATCTCGCGGGCGCCCGGCTTCATCTTTCAACTTTGGCCCATTATCAGCAGTGGAGCACGATGTATGGGAATAAGTACTATTTTGCAAAATATTCCCAAGCACTAAAGCAGTGGATTGCTGATTTTGAAGCTTACCTTATTCATGATGTGCGTAGCGCGCAGTATCATCGCTTCAGCAATCGGAAGGCTTTTGGTTTGGCTCTGCCCGGCCTTGAGCGCTCGTCCGCGTTTACGCGTTTTGACCAATCCTACCCGTTTAGTTCTTTTCCCTATTTGCCCGATGGCTCCTACTCTGATAATCCCGGGAATGGGCGTTTTCCGTTTTCGGATGAGCTGTATTACAAAGCCTGGCGAGTCGAATATCTTCTTGGCATTGCCCCCGATCGGCGGGACCCCGATACGACCCATGTTCTTCAGCGGGTGGATCGTCTCGGCTGGGATCGCTGGTACGCCGAACCGTTTACGCCCGAAGAGCGGTTTTTCTTCGTACCTAACTTGATGGAGAAGTGGGACCTTTATGAGCGCGCCCGTTTTGCCACTTTTCTTGATTCGGCTGCCGTTGGCCCGCTCGGCCCTGAGCTGTCCGCCATTGAAGACCCGGTTCCCGGCCCTATTATGGGTATCTCCCCCGAACTCGCGAGCCTCGGTACTATGCCCAATTGGGTTACCGAGAATCGAACTCTTCAGTCCGAACCAGTTCCGTATTTTACAACTTTTGATGGACCAATGGATCAAGAGAACTTTTCTGAGTACTTTGAAGGCTCCTTCACGAACGGGGCGGAGGAAAGCTTCCCTCTTGACTTTTCAGGAGGTGGTGACGAGCTTTACCACGAACTTGCGGAATTCGGCGACCCCGAGGATGCGCTGTTGTTTAGTTATGCAACTGATGCAGATTTTAGCACTCACTTTAATGAATTTGTTACGCGAGCTGAAATTTTCGCTGTGGCCGTGCGGGAGCTTTGGTTCCTACTTCACGACTATACAGCCTACGGGTTCGAGCTCTTTTTTCGCTCTTATTTGCTAGGCCCGTTTCACTATTGGGTGGTTTATTCCGAAAAATTTTGGCTTTCTCTCTCACTTCGCGTTGGTTTTTGGATCAACCTTTTGCGTTACTTGTTTAGTATTACCCTATTTTTGGCGGTTTACATTTATCTCTTTGTACTTATCCCCCGTATCTCATACTTTTTTTTGGCGGAATCCAGCAGCACCTCAACTTTGATTATTCTTAATGGCCTCCTTAGTCTATTTTTTGTGCTATTTTTGCCCTACTTTTTTTTTAATCCTGTTTATCGCTACTACCACTCGCTATGGCCTTCCGAGCGGTTTATGGTTGTGATTGTTATTTTGTTGGTCTACTTCGAAAACGTCTTTTACGGCTACCGGCCCCCGGGTGACCGAGTCGAAACATTTTTTAATCACCCTGCCACTTACGATAACTTTAGTTTTTGGCGTGAGTTTAATCTCGACCTACCAGCCCCATCCAAATCAGTAGTGTATGACCGCTTTACGGCGACTTATCACTTTCAGCCTTGGGATCAGCGCGAAAACAATTTTGTTGCTTTCGATATGCAAAGGCAGGGCCTTGATAATCTGCATTCGGACGCGCGCAGCCGTCGTGTTGAGCTTATGGATGAGGTAAAATCGTCCTACAGGGGCGAGGATTATTGGCTTCGTGAACTTTCCCTTTCTCGCGCCGATCTGCCTCATTTTGAGTGGGACCCGGCTTATATCTACTACAATTTGAAAGCCTACCTGCTAAATATTCGTACCGAATTTTTTACGGGGTTTCAGACTCTCCGTGTTTTTGATTCTTCGAAGCAAACCGAAGCTATGATTCCCGCTTATAGTTCTCTTATTACCTTTGAGGACACCGAGAATCAAATTTGGCTTGAGGACTTTGAGGCTCCATCGGAGATTCACATCGCTACAAACCTTAATCAGTTGGCCCCTACGATCGATAGCGCTCTGACAGTGCCTTCGTCCACCTTTTACGGGTCCCCTTCGGATGATGATAGATTTCATCATTTCCCTATTAGTCCGATTAGTGGGGCAGCGTTGGCTGGGGATAACACAGCGCTGTCTCGTTCTGTTTTGCCCTACGACTTCAGACCAACGAGTTATTACCATGAGCCATATTACCAGCAATCCCATATTTTTGCACTTCCAACGTTTGACTACAACGCTGCGGGTCATGCCCCTCGTGGTAGGGCCTCGGTTATTCGTGTCCCAGATTTCACTGATCTAACAATTGATGAAGAAACGGAAGTTGATAACGCAGACCCCGAACTTTTTGATATCGAGTTGCTGGAAAGTTTGGCTTGGGTTTTTGGGGAGTCTACTATCGTAAATCAAAAGACCCAGGAGGAGGGGTTGGAGCTGCCCTATGCGTTGGAGTTTTACGCGCCAGAAGAAGATGGTCTTTTGCATATCCTTCAACCGCAAGCTTACTTTCACCGTCGTCTTCGTGTAGAAACTTTTGATTCGGCCACCCTGACCCTTTTCGACTTGGAAGAAGAGGTGGACCAACCTATTTCCGATGAGATTTATGGTGAGTTTGAAATTGCGGGTATTGCCCCCGAGGAAGAGCCGGAACCTGCTGAGCTCATCTTGCTTGCCCCCGGGGAAGAGGATCCTTATGAAGAAGCAGAGATTCTGTCGGACGTAGGGGTTAATCCCGCTGCCTTCATTGACGGTGCTTCCGAAATTCGTGAGGTGGACTACGCGGCTTTTGCTACGGATGAGGATGGTGCCGATTACGATATCTTTTATTACCACAACGATGTTCGCCTGTACGATTGGGACAACGCTACCCCTATTACTGATATTTATGAAGCATCTTTGCCTGAAGTCGAGGAAATTCTAACGTCGCGTCTGGATCAGCCAGATCTTTTGTACGAGCGTTATTTTAACCTTTACAATCATGGGGATTGGGGGTATCGCCGGGAGTTGCTTAATTCGGCCTATACTGCTCCGGGCCGACTGCCAGATCATCTGGTTCGCCAAGCGCAATACTACCATTTTATGCGTATGCGCGCAGCCGACGCCCACTTTACAGACTTTTATGCTAAAAATCTGCGCGATTTTTTGCTGGCCTTTAAGCCCCGTTCTTCATTTGTTTTCGGTGACATTTACGCCCCCGACTTGCCTTTGCGCCTCCTTAGCCGTCGTTTGTTCGCGCGGCCGGATATCCTTAAAGCTCGATCGCAGTGGATCTATCGTACGCGTAGCTACGCGTACGATAGAAATGGTGAAAACCACCGTTGGGAAACTAGATATGGCTATATGAACCCATTGCCACCCCCGCAGGCGCGTGCAGATTTTTTGGAGTCTTTTCCGTTTCTAAAAATGTATGAGGGGTCCGACAAGTGGAGCTCGCGATTTGTTTTTGACTTGGCAGCCTACTCCGCGGCCCAAGAACTATTGTGGCAGCTTACCTTTCCGCGTCTGCGACTTGTACGGCCGGGCGCCGGGGCCGACCACCTCGAGGTTGCTAATGCCTTGAGCTTGGTTCGTCGTCATGCAAAAGTCTCGGCGCTTTCAAAACGGTTTTCTGACTTTTATACCCACCGTGCCCTCATTCCGGGCGCGCGGCCTGCTGATCTCGTGGCTCATGTGTTGGATTTTGAAGCTACGCTACTCCCCGCCCCTACGGAACTAGGAGGTAGTGTGCTTGATCCAACGTTCGATTTGCTTAGTGAAGAATTTCCGGAACTGGCTTCTTCGCTCCTAAGTGGCTCCGCCTCGCGGATTCCAGCGTATACGCCGTATGCCCTTGGCCATGGTCAGTGGCAAGATAATGTTGCTGTGCCAACCGACCCACTGGAAATTTACGATTTTGAGGATACGCAGCCCCTGTATACCTTTCCAGTTACTACGGCCCGGTCTGATCATCTCCGACATTCATTTCTTTTTGACTCGGATGACGTTTACGCCCCGCTTTATGCTAATTTCGGGTCTAGAGAGTTTCTTCATTTTTTGACTTACCCGCTATTGGATGATGACTATCTTTCGGCCATTGCACGTTACGAACAAGCAATTGGTCCCTACCTGATTGCTCCTGATCAGCTTGAGCGGTGGGTAACAAACCCTATCGAACTTTTTGGATTTGATATGCTTCATTCAACCCCTGGAAATCCCCTCGAGGACGAAGAGCCGGATGAATCCGACGCTGGGTTGCTGGGCTACGTTGATGATATGTCCGTGCGCTGGGACGAATGGTGTGAGGAGGAAATGGATCCCCCTTGGGACATTCAACATTTCGTATACGACCTTTATCCATTGAAACGAGGGGTTTTTGCGGATCGAAATTTGGCTTCGCTGCGTAATCGTGACCGTTCGATTAGTGAAACCGGCGAAACTGACTTCTTTGTCGGATTGCCGAGTACGCTGGTAGGGCGGCGTAAACCCCTGCCGGATGAAACTGTTCCCGACGATGACAAGCTCCGCCGGCCCCGCTCTTCACAGGCCGCCATGGCTCAACTGCCTGTGCTTCTTGATCGACTTTTGGCTATTAGTGACTATACCCGTATTCATTCACTTCATTCGGTTTATTTTTCCGAATACCGGAAGTTGCTTTTGGTAGGCCCGGATGAGCTTGTAGATGGCATTATTCCAATTTCTACGGATGACGAGCGCCCGTTTGACTTTGAAGATATTCAGACAGACGAGTCGGGATTTGTTGTTGACCCGTCTGTTCTTGAGGATTTTTTTGTTGATATTAATGAATTTTACGCCCCATATCTTGGGGTTGGCGAGCTTCTTGACGTCACCGAAGCGCACGTTGAAGAACTTTCCGCTCCGTTGGATGAGTTTGCTGATATTGTGGAGGGTGCTGAGCCCCCTTTGACGCTGGAAGACGTTCTTGAGCTACTGCAGGACGCTTTTGATGAAAAGCGGGGTGCAGACGAGGATGAGGACGAGTTCTCTCAGTCTCCGATCGCGTTTGATAATCTTGATGCGTCCCTAGTCGACGTTTTGCGTGAAGAGCTCGTTATTGTGCCGGAAGGTACCCCTGAGCTTGATGATTTGGAGGATACTACGTCCCTCGACGAGGCCGATGACTCTGAAGAAGGTCAGGAAGAAGAAGAAGAAGAACTGTTGCTTGTAGAGACAGAGCTGGATGGTATTGCTGAGCTCTTGCATGAGGCTGCCGCTCTGGATGAAGCTGAGGATGAAAGTGTTCTTCTTGTCCATCAGCTGACCGACGCCCGTATCAAATCTAAGTCGAGTGGGCCCCTGGACTAGTCCAGGGGCCCACCCCCCCCGTGCCCGTTCGTTTAATTTAATTTCATGACTATTCTTTCTTTTTTTGCTGCCGAGTTGGCGTTTTATAACTTCGTAAATGGCGCGCTTTATTTTCTATTTGGTTGGGTGGTACTTCTTGCAGGTTTGCAAATGGACCATGCATTTTTGTGGCCGACGCTCCTTGCGTTTTTTTGTTTGTATGCGACTTCAGATAAGTTTTCTCTTACACCCGACTTTGAACACCCCGATTTCGCAGCTGAAGTTCCTCGTGCTGTTAAGCCTTACCCCCTGGCGCGCGCCGGTTTTTGGGTTACGGTAGCTATTTTGTATATTTTGACTAAGACCCTCGTAATTGCATTTGGCACGGGCGAGGCATTTATGGAGATTCAAAATACAACCGGAATTACAACCTACTTGTTTGAGGCCGCCTTTATTTCGCGTTGGGGTTTTATGATTCGCAGTACACTTTTTCATGAGTTCAACCTTTGGGCCTGGGATGCGGGGGGTGAAGGTACGTGGTATCTATTCGAGATTTACATGACATTTTTTAACTTTACCTTTTCCGGTCTCTTGCTTAGTGTACTTACCTGCTTTCTCTATACTATTATCCTGTATAGCTCAACGTCGTTTTACACCCGGACTAGTTACTTTTACTTTTTTTATTTTAGTAGTTGTCGCGCTTCTTATTTGTTTTCTCACCGATCACTTTTTCATTTTTTACTTGGCATTTGAGTTTATCCTAATTCCATTTTTTTTTATTGTTGGGCTATGGGGATCCCGCGTTCAGCGACTTGGTGCTGCCATGCGTCTAGTGTTTTTTACAGTTTTGTTTTCTTTGCCCCTTGTAGTTTTTATTTTTACAAATTTTTCGGGGGATTTGTTTTCTTTTCGCTTCGAATGGCTAAATGCTACCCTTATGCCCTTGGGTTATCAGTTTAGTGCCCTATTTTACTTGGCAGCGTTTTTGGCGTTTGCTGTTAAAATTCCGCTTTTTCCAGCCCACGTGTGGCTTCCAGAGGCCCACGGCGAGGCCCCAACCTTTGGATCCGTTCTCTTGGCCGGTATTCTCCTAAAGCTTGGCGGATTTGGCTTCCTGCAAGTTTGTTATCCTCTTTCCGGCGAGCTTTCTATTGATGCATCCGCTACTATGTTTCCACTCGTTTATACAATTAGCGTCCTTACGATCTTGTACAGCAATATTAGTGTTTTTGTTCAAAATGATATTAAAAAAACCATCGCGTATTACTCTATTGGTCATATGGGTTTTGTTACCCTCGGGCTCGTGTCGGGTGCATTTGAGGGTTTTGTTGGTGCTGTTGTTATCATGATTGCTCATGGTCTTAGTGCGGCAGGCCTTTTTTTTGGGGTCGGATACCTGTATGAGCTTAGCCATTCTCGAGCTCTGTTTTTCTACCGGGGCGTTGCAACTATTGCCCCTTTGTTTGCATTCTTCTTTTTTTTGCTAATCTGCGCTAATATGGGATTGCCAGGAACTCTAAACTTTGTTGGTGAACAGCTAGTTCTCGCTTCGCTTGTTAAGTACAGCCCTTTCGCCTTGGTGCTTCCGTTGCTGGGGGTGTTGATGAACGGTATTTCTTCCATTTTGTTTCTAAATCGATTGCTTTTTGGTGAGGTCAACCAGCGGACTGCCCAACATATTGTTGACCTCGGCGCAAGTAATGTAATGGTTTACACACTTGTAGCGGCACCCTTGATTGTGGTGGGGTTTTGCCCCGTCCTGCTCTTGAGTATTTTGACATTGAATTAGCCATGGTAAATACTTTTTTCTTTTTTGGTCTAGCGTTTTTGGGTACGTGTGTTTTTGGTCTTAGTCTTGTGCTTCAATCCTACGGGGTAAAAACCGTCGTCGTATACAGATTGCAAGCTTCTCTTTTTGCGGGGCTCTACCTGTTTACATTTTTGGCTCTTCTTTTTTCGGATGTAGTAATCAGCTCTCCGGAGGGATATGTTTTGCCGAGTGTTCTGCTGACTGCGCTTACAACGACAGCTCTGTTTTTCGTTTTTCAACTATTCTTTATTCTCGGCTATTCGGTTTGGTCGCCCACTGTATTCGGGGGCGAGCGGCTATACACCTACTTTATGGTGTTTCTGGCTTCAATTGGGTCAATTGGTTCTCATGACCCCCTTTGGCTGTTGTTGCTTCTAGAAATTGCAGGTTTTGCCGCTATTGGTCAAATTGGAAGCCAGGGAAGTGCGAACGCCCGTGCCGTCGCTTTTACCTACCTGATTTTTAGTTCACTTGCAACTTTGCTGTATTGCTTTGGTATGGCTTACATTTTGCCGGATTACTTTAGCTTCCTGGTACATATTACCGAGTTTGATCCATTTATGGCAGAGATTGCGGGCCTTATGGTTGGGGCTGCCTTTTTGATTAAACTAGGGCTTGGTCCATTTGCGCGCTATCTCGTCGATGGCCAGACTGTTGCGACTTACCCTGATTTTGCGTTTATGTCAACGGTAGGAAAACTACCTTATCTAATTGCTTTTTATCAGCTAGCACCAATTGTTTTGGGTACGAACGTTCGAATGGCTCTAGCCGTAGTTGTGCTGCTTTTTGCAGCCTACACAGCCATCCTTATGGTTTCTGAGCAGTCGATCCGCCGGTTTTTTGCTTACAGCGGACTCTTTAATACAGCTCTAGGGGTGTTGCTCGTACTATTTTCAGCAGAGTTGGCGGATTTTTTTATGATTTATATGCTTTACTACATTTTTCTTTCCTTGCTTATCTACCTATCATTTAGCTTTTTTGGATTTCCCGAGTCACAAAGCTTTAGCTATCCGGCTCCCGAAGCGCGCACGTTTGAGCAATTGGCTTCGACCCCCAGCGCACCCGGTGCGCCGTTTGCGTTCTGGCTTTCCTTGTTGTTCGGGTCTGGGTTGCCGCCATTCGGAATCTTTGTGGTGAAAGCTCTCGCCCTTGGCTCACTGTTCGACCAGTCGGGGGGATCAACATTTAGCTATAGTTTTGTATTTGGGTTGTTGGCAATTTCCACTATCAATATGGTGGCTTATTTCCGGGCGATGATGGCAGCTCTAACCCTAATGCCTCGTATTCTCAACCTGGTCCGGCCGGATAAAAATTCTCCGATCGTACTACCGCGAGATTTTCGTGATCCACTTTTGCTTTGGGGGGTAGCAATCTTTTATTTTGCAATGTTTGCGCTTTGCGGCGTTTACTACATTCTATTTTGGGCGCTGGGGTTCTACGGTATGTGATCGCTGATAAATGAGTAAGTAAACTCGGTGCATCTTTGGAACTTTTATCACTTAAGTAAGTAGCACGGATTCTTTTCCTCCTAATCAATCTTGCTTTTAATTCTCGGACCGATGCGCAACGATAAATATCTGTATCGCGACTTCGCGGGTTTGGCACGCCCTGTTCGGCGTAAGGGGTTTGCTAACCTAAAAAATCGACTGGTTGTCTCAACTCGTTTTGAAGAGCTTGAATATATCTACTCCTCTGTTGGTAGATGTCTTTCAGTTCGCTCCAGAGGAAAGATGACTAGTTTTCACATTCGAAATATTCGATACGGGGTGGAGCAGCGACTTTTTGTTGCGAATCCGCGTATTATTTTTGAATACTTTTTAAACCGTATAGTAATTGAGTTACGACGGAGGGGGTGGGATTCGAACCCACGAGCGTGTTTGCGCTGCCGATTTAGCAAATCGGTGCCTTAAGCCTCTCAGCCACCCCTCGTTTTTAATTTGAGTGTGTTCTCTACCTGATGCGAAAAAAACAAAAGCTATCTTCCCATACACTCGTTGGTATGGGTTTCCATATTGGGTGCCCCCGTCGTGAATGGTCACCGGCCGCCGAGCGTTATTTGGCGGGGTATCGGCACGGGGTTTCAATTTTTGATCTTGCCCAAACTTCATTTTACACCCGCCGAGCGTCAAAGTTTATTGAACTTGCAGTTGCACGCTACGGCTGCGGATTTTTTTATGGTTATACTGGCCCTGACTACTGGCGAGCAAAAGCCCTTAGTGCTCTGGGACAGGTTGCGAGTACGGAACGTTGGAGCGGGGGTTTTGTTACAAACACGTCTCAGTTTCGTTCCACTATTTTGAACGCACGAAAATTGCCAAACTTTGTGGTTTGCTTCCGTTTCGAGACCCGAAATTACTCGGTTCTTCGCGAAAAACAGCGTCTTAAGTTGCCGCTTGTTTGCCCAATTGACAGTAATTCGGATCCTGCCTTTGCAGAATACCCAATCCCTGCTAGTGCGGCCAATCGTGCAAACGTAGGTTACTTGGGACAACTTTTTAGCCGAGCGGCTTTTGGTGGTTTTATGAAACGTGTGCGCCGTATTGTTTCGATGTCTAAAGCTTTCCGGAAGTGGCGGGCCAATCCGCGTTTGGTCCGTTTTGGCCGGAAACCTAATTATCGATCTCGATGGTTGCGGCGGTCCCGACGCCCCCGCTGGCGCCGACGTCGGTCTTACTAATTTCACTATTTATTGGGAGGAAGCGGAATCGGACCGCTGCAGTAAGCTTTTCAGGCTTATACTCTACCATTGAGCTATCCCCCATTTCGAAGCCTTTCCTAAAGTATATATATTAATTAGTTTATCCGTTTTATTATCCCACCATGGTTAGTTTTAGTAAGTCCCGGTTTCGTCTTCTTAAGCGATACCTTCGGTTCTCGAATTTCGAGATTTATTTTGAAAAGGATAAAACCACGCGCGTGCGATTGGGGTACAAGTTCTACCAGAAAATCTTTCGACGGTACCGACCAAAGCGAACACTTAAAATTAATGTTCGAAAACCTCGTATTGCGATTAAGCGGAAAACGCCGTTTGGGAAAGCCCTTGAAATGAAAAACAAATGGTGTTACCTTTTGGGGGGGATGCATAAATCAAAACTGTCACGTTTTGTTCGACTGAACCGTTCAAAAAGTCGCAGCCATTTGTCAAAACTTGCTGATGCCATCGAAAGTCGTCTCGACGTTCTTACGGCTAAGACCTCCATTTTGCCACAGTGTTGGATGGTTAAGCAGTTTATTAAAAAAGGCTACGTTTACGTGAATGGCCGCTGCGTGCGTCGGGTACACTTTAAAGTTCCACTGAACGCACGTGTTTCCTTTCGTATTCCTCCTGCCTACTTGGCTTGGTTCGTAAAATACTATCGTCGCAAGGCACAATTGCGCCTGTTGTTTTGGCCAACGATCCCTGGGTTTGAGTTTAATCGCTCGACTCTTACCCTAATTAAGTACCGTGAGGTCCACCCGGATATCATCGCGTACCCCTTTGATTTTGACGTGAGTTATTTTTACCGGCTTTACCCTCACTAACTGGTGGTAGCTAGTGGTTGTTGGGAATAGCATAGTGGTAGTGCAAGAGTTTGCAAAACTCTTGGTGGCGGTTCGATTCCGCCTTCCACCTTTTTGGAAGCCCAAAAACGTTGAGGGATTATAGTTACGGGTTTTATTAATGAAGCTAACCCCAGTCGATCTTATGCTTCTCCCGTTACGCTCTATATACTGCTAGTATCTCTGGCGGAACGCTGAGCGTCCCTCATTTTTACATGTGCCCCTGTTAAGCTTGGGCCTGGGTGGAATCGGACCACCGCAACTCGCTTATCAAGCGAGCACTCTACCATTAAGTTACAAGCCCTGTAGTTCAATTTGGATAGAACACCGGATTGCGGATCCGGCAATGAAAGTTCAAGTCTTTCCAGGGCCAATTCCGCCACGCCCACCGCTTCCTCTCTTACTAGGGTGACCAAATCGTCCAAAACATGGCTCGAGGCCCTTTCGTCTACTTGGCTAGGACACTGCCCTTTCACGGCGGAGAAGGGGGTTCGAATCCCCCAAGGGTCATTCTCACCGCGAGGCTAATGGCCTTCTGGCGCCGTTAGCGCGAGCCCCCATCGCCCATGCCGCCAGAAACACTTACTGATTTCACTTTTGATTTTCACGCTGAAAATACCGCCCTTTCCGGCTCGATTATTGCCGTTGCCGA
>Ga0170475_105594078_pt1 | contig 17935 bp, 24 predicted proteins | sample Soicark_Litter_5_FD_111474 | JGI IMG/M metagenome (GOLD analysis project Ga0170475, IMG submission 111474) | Avena fatua rhizosphere microbial communities from Hopland, California, USA. Combined Assembly of 48 SPs
CTCCGTTCAACAATTGTATCAATAGTTTCGAATTTATTGCGCCGCGCGACATAATGAAAAGGGCGACCGAAGCCGCCCTGCCATTTGTTCTGATGCTGGTATCGTTATGCAGCACCTGGCCGATTGATCGTCAGGAAATGACGGACGACCGGCTTTTCGGGTCCGACATGGTAGGTCAGAACCTTGCCCTTCAGGTCGGCGTCGGCATTGGAAACCCGCTTGTGCTGGCGAAGGTGCTCGGCCCAGGATTCCACCATGAACCATTCGACGATCTTTTCCGGATCGGCACTGTCTTCGGTGACACCCCATCCATAGGCTCCGTCGCGGCGCCGTTCCTGGGAGAGTGTATCGAGCGCATGCAGGAAGGCGCTGCGATGCTGCTTCTCGACCTTGTATTCGATCAGGATCAGGACCGGACCACGATCATGGGCAAAAGGGCTCGGCAACGAGCGGCTCGGGCCAATGGTTGGACGGTACCATGTCGGCATCGCCGGCCGGAAGCTTGATACGGTGCATGATGAAGCCTGCCACGAGAAGACCGGCCGCACCGATGAGCAGGGTCGTCTGGATGCCGACCGCCGTACCGATGGCGCCCCAGCCAAGGCTCCACGACCACGCACCCAGTTCGGGAGCACAGCCTGCGCGGCGCCATTCAGTGTCGTCAGCGCGGTGATCCATGCGCCACCAAGGAAGAGAAGCGCAACGATGGCGACGATCTTTGGCGGAGCGAGCGCCGCGGGGCTTGTTGGGCAACAGCGGTGTCGACCATTCGTGGTCCGTCAGTTCGTAGCGACGACGCGTCATCAAATGCGTCCTTATTCGGAAGCCTTGAACAACGACAGGCGATAGACACCAAGCATTTTATGAGTTTACGCCGTACAATCCAATGTTCCCGACGTAAGCCGTGAGGCATGCTCCCTTTTTTCAATTTCGAGGTCAATCGATCCAATTGGCTGCGGGATTTCGGTCTTACGGACAAAGAGACCTGACGTCGTGATGGAAGCCAGCGTGTTCGGTTGCAGCGAAATCGTTTCGACGCCTCTCGTCAGCTGCAGCCTACCTCGCGGTCAGGTCGAGAGCCACGCCTTGTTGGCGATGAGATCGCCAACATTAACATCGGACCAGTTCTCTTGATCCAGCGTGAACTTGGCCTGATTAGTGGTCCGGGCCACATGCCAGTCGTCGTCAGCGGCCTTCGCCGCGTTGGAAAGAAATATGAGTTTATTTAAAACATAACGAAAAACAACGACATGGACCTCCCCTCAAAATTAACGGGGATATGACCACATGCCGCAGTTGAGATTAATTATAGAAACTTCAGCTTGGTGTGAGACCGTACGAAATAGTCCGCTCCGACGTGAGCGTGGTCTTTGAACCTTTAACAGGCTGTTGAAGAAGTCAGTCGCGTTCGCACACGAAGCCGGAATCGTCTCCGTTGTGGATATAGATATGCCCGACAAGGCGTCCAGCGGAGCCAAGTGCTGCCCATCCGCGACCACAGACCGGGTCATTCTCGTCTTGTCTTTCCCACGAGAACTCCGCACAGGCTGATCCACTTCGCGCGCTATACCGGACATCGAGAAAGCCCTTGAGAGCAACGAATGCGATTTCGCCGTCGGCCGTGCCCTGGAATGACAGATGTGCCTCTTCCACGAGATCGAGCGCGTCATTGTCCCAGTTGTCCATCTCGACGATGCGCCAACGACCGGCAAAGGCCCTGGCGAAAGCAGGAACTCTCGCCATCAGCTTGTCTCCGTCATGAGCTTCGGCAGCCGCACAAGATTGTAGGCGGCGGCCGCGAAGGTGAAAGCCCATCCGACGCGGCCGCGCCCGCGCAACTTCGTCTTGTCTTGCTCCGCGACGGTTTTGATCCCGCCGAACGCCTCCGCGATGCGCTTGCCCATGCGCAAGGTGACCCCGTAGCCAGGATGGCGCGTCGTTCGTCCGTCGATAGCCGAGCGGCGACCATTGACGTTCTGCGCGACATGCGGGTTCACCTTCATCGACCGAAGATCTTCGACGACGTCCTTTGTGTCATGGGCCCTGTCGGCACCCAGCGTGATCGCTTTCGTCCGCCCGGTGAAGGGCCCGATCATGTGCGGCGACGCTACCCGTTCAGCATAACCGCTGGCCTCTGTTAGTCGCGCATCGACCAGCAGGCCATGGCGGTTTTCCATCAGTCCGTGCCCCATGAAGCACATCTTGGCCTCCTTGCCTTTGCCTGTCCTATAAAGCTTTGCATCTGGATCAGCCGTTGAAGCATGCGTCTCGTTCGAACGCCTTTCGCCATGAAAGTCTGCTTCCACATTCCGACCGCCGCCATCCGATGGTCCGCCCGAGCCATTCCTCGGCTTGAAGCTCTTGATCGACGCCCAGGCTTCGATCAGCGTGCCATCGACGTAGAAGTGGTCCGTTGATGGTAGCCACTCTACCTTGGGCGGCGAAAGGGTCGTACCCAAGAGCGGCGATGTCGCCTTTCAGCAACCGGTCGCGGTTCTTTGAAAAGAACCGAATGGTTCCGAGCTGGATCGTCAAAGCCAATCTCCACAAACCAGCTGAACACAAGGTCGTATTCCAGCCGTTCCATCAAAAGCCGCTTCGAACGGCTTGAATGGAAGGCTCGCAGAAGCATGGAGCGCAGAAGCTGATCAGGCGCGATCGATGGCCGTCCGATTGATGAATAGAGCCCCGCGAACTCCCGCTCCTGCGAAACGAGCGTGTCGTTCACGATCTGCCGGATTGCACGCAGAGAATGATTTTTACGAACCCGATCCTCCAGATCGACATAGCTGAAGAGTTGACCTGTCCTCGCATTGCCGCCGCGCATCCATCAACTCCAAATAGCCATACCGAGAGTGAATCACGACAAGAGCATATATGCCAGCGCCTTTCTCAACAGCCTGCCAGTTTTCTACTCGGCGACTCATTGCAACTAGCGTCGAGGCTACGCGGAGCGTCGCTTATTCAGCCATCGCAAGACACGTATCTCTTCATCGTCCAGCCAAGTGAGTAGTCGGATGCTCCTCGTTTTCAACTTGAAAATGTCCTTCAACTGGCCCGCTTCGAAATCTTGAAAAACCGCGGGGTGTATGTAGGAGGAGCGGCACACGGACCGAGTGTTTACAAGCTTGGCGGCCACGTGATCGATCGCTTCGTTCACCTGACGAGCCAGCGCTCGGTTGGTGGTAGCCTTCTCCACACCGGCGAGGGCCTCAACCGCCATGCATGTCGCGCCCCAGGTTCGAAATTGTCGGGAGGTGAAATCCTCGCCAGCGACTTCCTTGATGTATGCATTCACGTCGTTGGACGATATCTGCCGACAACCTCCATCGTCGCAAACGTACTGGAAGAGATGCTGGCCGGGTAGTTCCTGTAGTTTCCGCACGACATTGGCGATCCGTCGGTCGCTATGAGCTAAATTCCATTCCTTTCCCGATTTCCCCTTGAACCGAAACCTCACGCTGCCTCCTTCAACGTTGACGTGGCGGTTTCTAAGCGTCGTCAGCCCGAACGACCTGTTCGTCTCGGCATAGGCGGCGTTGCCGACCCGAATATACAGGTTGTCGAGCATCCAAACGACCGTCGCGAGCGCTTTATCCATGTTGAGTTTTCGCGAACGCAGGTCAGTGTCAACCCTTTCGCGAAGATCCGGCAAACGGTTGGCAAACGCCGCAAGTCGCTCAAATTTCGCCTTTCCACGCTCCGCGTGCCAATCTGGATGGTAGCGATACTGGCGACGTCCTCGTGCGTCGGTGCCAACCGCCTGCAGGTGAGAGAATGGGTTAGTCGAGATGACGACATTGGTGTAGGCCGGGGGTATCGCCAGCGCGTTAAGGCGAGCCACTTCCGAACCCTCGGTGACCCTACGACCATCGGGTCCGTAGTATCGAAATCCTCTTTCGCCCTGTCGGCGGGTTATCCCGGTTTCAAGTCCCGCAATATAGACTAGACCGGAGGACAGTTTCGCCTCGGCTACCGTGGTATCGATTTTGGTTATTACGGTGTCCATTCCGCTAAAACTCAAATCTGATAGCTAGGTTCCCTACGACCTCCGTCAGGACGAGATCATTGCGGACATGCAGTTTTCGTTGGCATCTCACACGGGATCCGCCGTTATCTCTGTTGGGACACTGTGTGCCATGGCAGGGGAGGGTCATATTGAATGACGCCGCGGATCAAACCCATATTGTTCGCTAGAACATAATCTCAGTGGCCGAAGTCGGCCTTACCGAACTCTCCCGCGCCGGGCGTTGCGCCCAAGACCAAGGACCTCGTCACCGAGGCGGCTAGCCGCACATGTTCCAGATTCAAGCGAGCAAGCTTGCTCTCAAGCGTTCGCGAGATGCGTCGACCAAGAGCTTTCCTCAGCAGATGATCACCGATCCTGCGAAAACCACGGAAGAATGTTGGCCCGCGCGTCATGCGCAATCGGTGAATCCCGAGGCAAGATTAGGCCGGAACCAAAGCGTTCGTTGCACATTCTATGGCCGTAAACAGCCGGATTGAATTCGGTGTCGTGCATCGCCTTCAATCATACAGGACACCTCCACTTCCCACGCCCACGAGATACGATCATGGATGAGAACAGAAACGATTGGACCGCAACTCGAGCTTATTCCCTCTGGGAGCAGGCAGGACGTCCCTTCGGCCAGGACGAAAGACATTGGGCGCAAGCCGTACTTGAGAGAGACCTCCTTGAACGTACCCGCGCTTCGAGCGATGGCGCTGAGGTAATTTCTCGCGCGCGGCAAAACGAGCGTTCTGGTCATGGTGCGAAACATAGTATTCTAATTGTGGAGGATGAGCCGCAGCTCCGCTATAGCTTCGTCGATTTTTTTGACGAAGCTGGACATAAGACGTTTGAAGCAGGCAATGCCGACGAAGCATTGGTGCACCTCAGGAACAACGAGATCAACACCCTCTTCACGGACGTCGACATGCCTGGGAGCCTGGACGGCCTTGGTTTGGCGGCAACGGTTCGATCTAACTGGCCAAGCATCAAGATAATCGTGACGTCGGGTCTTATCACACTCGCGCATTATGATGAGGAGCTCGGCGTCTCGTTTCTCGCGAAACCCACCTCGGCTTTCGAATTGCTCGAGTTGATCGCCACGAACACCCAAAAGGCATAGGTCAGTGCATTCGGGTCTGGGGGGATGCTCCGATGGAGCGCTCCTCCGGATGACAAGGTTGGTTTTGTCGATCCCCCCAAGCTTCCCATGAATCCGTCCGGTAGCAGACAGGAACAAACGTCTCGCGGCCAAGTTAGCTTTCGTCTCCCATCGAAGGCGCGGCTAAACCAGCAACTTGCATGCAGGGAGAGAACAAACCAACGGAGGATATCATGGCAACGACCAAGACACTCGATGACCTTTTTCTCGATACACTCAAGGACATCTATTTCGCGGAGAAGCAAATCCTGAAGGCTCTGCCAAAAATGGCCCGTGCCGCGCAATCCGAGGAAGGCAAGACCGGATTTCTTCAGCACCGCGACGAGACGCAAGGACAAATCGATCGGCTCGAGCAAATTTTCGACCTCCTGGGGAAATCTGCCCGTGGAAAGACCTGCGAAGCGATTCAGGGCATACTGGCCGAGGGCGAGGAGATCATTGATGAGTTCAAGGGCTCACCGGCGCTCGATGCCGGCCTGATTTCATCGGCGCAGGCCGTCGAACATTATGAAATTGCCCGTTATGGCACCTTGATCGCATGGGCAAAACAGCTCGGTCTAAAAGAAGCTGTCCCGCTGTTGGAAGCCACACTGGCCGAGGAAGAGGCAACGGATCGGAAGTTGACGCAGCTTGCTGAATCACGGGCCAACGCGCCTGCCAAGGGCAAGGCTGCTTGACACCATAAAGCGGAAGTACGAGGGGGCCGCCGGCAAGGCGGCCTCTTCGCAGTTGTCTGATTTTACCAAGGGACATCAACATGGCCAAACGCCCAGCGAAATCCGCATCCATCTCCCCTGATGGGACGATCCATATCAACGACCAGCAGCTTCACCGAGGCGATGGAGGTGAACTCCATCAGTTCGCCGAGCAAGGACAGGATATCCTCACCACATCGCAGGGCGGGCCGGTCGCCGACGATCAAAATTCGCTCCGCATAGGTCCACGCGGGCCACTTCTAGTGGACGATTTCCATTTCCGTGAGAAGATTTTCCACTTCGATCATGAGCGTATTCCCGAGCGTGTCGTTCATGCTCGTGGCTACGGTGCGCACGGCTTCTTTGAGACGTATGAATCTCTGTCGGACATCACGCGCGCGGATGTATTTCAACGCGCGGGCGAGAAAACGCCCGTATTTGTTCGGTTTTCAACGGTGGCCGGCAACAAGGGCTCCTCGGATCTCGCGCGCGACGTCCGCGGCTTCGCGGTCAAGATGTATACGAAGGAAGGCAACTGGGATCTCGTCGGTAACAATATTCCCGTCTTTTTCATTCAAGATGCCATTAAGTTTCCCGACCTTGTCCATGCCGCTAAGCAAGAACCGGACCGAGCGTTCCCTCAAGCCCAGACCGCTCACGATAATTTCTGGGATTTCATTAGCTTAACCCCAGAGAGCATGCACATGGTCATGTGGATTATGTCAGATAGGACGATCCCCCGATCGCTCCGTTTCATGGAAGGTTTTGGGGTTCACACCTTCCGTTTCGTGAACGCCGAGGATAAATCCACATTCGTCAAGTTCCACTGGAAACCGAAACTGGGCCTGCAATCGACTTCGCTTGGAACGAGGCCGTTAAGATCAACGGCGCGGATCCTGACTTTCATCGCCGCGATCTTTGGAACTCAATCCAATCTGGCAACTTCCCGGAATGGGAGCTCGCGGTTCAGCTGTTTGATCAGGACTTCGCCGACCGGATCGACTTCGACGTGCTGGATCCGACAAAAATCATTCCGGAGGAAGTGTTGCCAGTGCGTCCGATCGGCCGGCTGGTGCTCGATCGCATGCCAGACAACTTTTTCGCCGAGACCGAGCAGGTTGCTTTCATGACCCAGAATGTCCCCCCTGGGATCGATTTCAGCAACGATCCGCTACTGCAAGGCCGGAACTTTTCCTACCTCGACACCCAGCTCAAACGCCTCGGAGGACCGAACTTCACTCATCTTCCGATCAATGCGCCTAAGTGTCCCATGCATAATTTCCAGCAGGACGGGCATATGGCCATGCGCAACCCCGTCGGCCGCGCCAACTACCAACCGAACTCGCATGGCGAGGGACCGCGAGAATCGCCCACTCGCGGTTATCGGCATCTAGCCGCCGAGGAACAGGGACAGAAGGTGCGGGCGCGTCCAGAAAGCTTTGCTGATCACTACAGCCAAGCAAGGCAATTCTTTATTAGCCAGACCGGCGCGGAACAGCGTCACATCGCCTCGGCGTTGACATTTGAGTTGAGCAAGGTCGAAATTCCAGCGATCCGAGAGAGAATGGTTTCGCACCTTCTGAACATCGATGAGACGCTGGCGACCACGGTCGCGCAAAAGCTGGGCCTCCAGTCGATGCCGGAGCCCGCTGACGCGGCGATGCCGACCCGCCAAGATCTGGACGCCTCTCCGGCCCTTAGTATCGTCGAACGAGGCCCAAAACGCTTCGAGGGGCGCAAGCTTGGCATTCTCGTTACCGACGGCGTCGATCGAAAGCTCCTTATCGCGCTGACCAAGGCGATTGCCGCCGAAAAAGCTAATGTCGAGCTGATCGCGCCCAAGGTGAGCGGGGTGACCGCGGACGATGGGAGCTTCATCGCGGCCAATCATATGATCGACGGAGGGCCTTCGGTCCTGTTCGACGCGGTTGTCCTTTTGACGTCCCATCAAGCCATCGACGATCTCGTCAAGGAAGCCACCGCCCGCGACTTCGTCGCGGACGCCTTCCAGCACTGCAAGTATATAGGCTTTCACCAGTCCGCCATGCCGCTCCTAGGGAAAGCGGGAGTTGCAGATCAGCTCGACGAAGGGACGATTGAACTGACAGCCAGCAAGGCCATTGCCGCGTTTGTCGAGGAACTCGGCAAGCTACGTGTATGGGGTCGCGAACCCTCGCTCAAACTTGGGCAGGCTTCACCGCCACTCGCATGAGGCAAAGCGGGCGCGGGAAAAACCCGCGCCCTCTCATGGGCCAACAGGAACCCATTATCATTTTGAACTCCTGCATCCGCCAAAATGCATCGTCATCCAGCTTGCGTAACAAACTTGTCTGTTTGGCAACCCCAGACGCCGACCGTGCCGGTAGGCATGAAGGTTTATCGGTGAGTTCGAGAACGACCGCTCAGATTGCAACAAATCCACCGGCGACCCGCTATCTCTCGGTGATACATTGACGCCCTTCAATCTCAATTCATTAAGCAACACACGCGCCGCTAACTCTTGGGAACGATCACTCAAGTTCGACGTTACTCGGTCGCAACACTTAATTTAATGGGAGATTTCATCATGGGTCGCGGCATTCTACTTTGGCTTCTCGGCGTACCATTGCCGATCATCATCCTTCTTGCGTTATTCATGCGATAGGAGGCAACGATGTCTCTATCGGATGTGCAAGAAGCCGTTCCTGTCGAATCCTCAAAGTCAGCTGTGTCCTGGGGCCCTATCCTCGGTGGTGCCTTCGCGGCCGTCGGCACCACGCTAATTCTCTTACTACTTGGGTCAGGCGTTGGCCTGACCATGGTTTCGCCTTGGTCGGGAGAAAGTAGCTCCGCGGCAGCGGTTGGTGTAACCGCCGCAATCTGGCTCGTTGTCGTCCAGTGGCTTTCCTCGGCTCTCGGCGGCTATCTTACAGGACGACTGCGCACCAAGTGGACGGCTGCCCATACCGACGAAGTTTTCTTCCGCGATACGGCCCACGGTTTTATCAGTTGGGCCGTGGCGACCGTGTTCGTGGTCGGCTTTTTGACATCATCCCTAACGTCTCTTGCCGGCGCGGGGGCAAGTGCCGCCGGTGCGGCGGCGACCGCGGCCGGTGCCGCGGGAACGGCCGCCGCGTCATCTTCAGCATCCGCGACGGATCTCTCCACTTCCTATTTCACCGATGCCCTCTTGCGCCCGGAGCGCGTCAGCGCGAATGCGTCGAGCGACGATGGAGCCGCTTCGGCGGAGGTCTCACGTATCCTCTTGAACGACGCGGCAAAGGGCGAGGTGCCTGACGGTGACAAAGCGTACATCGCGAGCATAGTCACGGCACGTACCGGGTTGACCGAGGCGGACGCCCGGGCACGCGTTGACACGATATTGAAGCAAATTGACGACGCCAAGGTTGCAACGCAAGCCGCCGCGGACAAAACGCGAAAGGCTGCCGCAACCACGGCATTGGTAGGGTCGATCTCCCTCCTCATTGGCGCCTTTATTTCGAGTGCCGCCGCCGCCTTTGGAGGGAGGCAGCGCGATGAGGAAGAAGACATCTTACTAACGGGTCGAGGACCGCTCGTGTAATGGAGATTCAAGACGCCCCACGGTGGCTCGACATGTGGGGCGTTTTGTCGATGGCACGTTTGATGAACCCCACCATGCATCCCAGCAATGCTTGTTCCGGATGCGAACCGGCAAACGCCAGACGGCCGGGCTTTAAGTGGATTTCTCTGCGGAAACAAACAATGGCGACCTCGGCCCAGGAGGTAGCTACAAAATCGACAAGACGGTGAGCGAAGTTTCGGCATCGGATTTCGATGGCCTGATCATCCCTGGGGGCACGGTAGGTGCCGAAACTAAGGGGAAACGCGCAAATGGTGCCCTTTGTACGAGATGTAATCAACGGGTCCAAGCCAGTGGGGGTCATCTTGCCACGGTCCTTGGCTTTTGGCCGAAGCCAATGTCCTCAATGGGCGGACGGTGACGTCGTATGCGTCCATTCGCACCGATATCGAAAACGCGGGTGGCACATGGATTGACCAGGAGGTAGTGATCGACCAGGGCCTGGTGACAAGCCGCAAGCCGCATGACCTACCAGCATTTTGCGCGAAGATTATCGAGCAATTCGATGAAGGAAAGCATCCCGGGCAGGTTTATCGAGCTTAGTTGACGAACCGTATCCACTCACCTCGCCGGTTTGTCTCTCTCTGATCAAGGACGAGCTTTGAGGTCGAAGTCCGGTTCCGCGATCGGCTAGCCTCGCAACGCCAAGAATCCGTCTGTCACGGGTTCAGCGGAAGCGCACACTCCCTAGGAACTTCCACGATCATTGGCCGTTAACCTGTCAATTTGGAGATAAATGAATGGCAAACACCAACAACCTCGACAACGTCTGGGATCTCGCCGAGAAGATCGGCTTCTGCATGTTGACGACCCGAATATCACACGAACTTCGCGCACGCCCGATGGCCGCGCATCCCGAGCGTTTGGAAAACGCGTTTTATTTTCTCACTGACGTGGACGGACACAAGGATGAAGAGATTGCGCGTAACCCGCATGTCTGTCTAGCGTTCGCCGATAGCAAGGGGCAAAAGTACGTGTCGATATCAGGATCGGCGGAGGTGAGCAATGACCGCGAACGCATTAAGGAACTATGGTCCACGCCCGCCAAGGCATGGTGGGATAGCCCCGAGGACCCATCCATTCGCGTTCTTAAGGTCACACCTTCATTCGCTGAATATTGGAGCAGCCCCGGTACGATCGTGAGTTATATGAAGATGGCGGCCGCCGCCTTGGGCAGCGCTAAGCCTGACATGGGTAACAATGAAAAAGTCGATATGTAATGAGGGAGCGCGTTAAGACTCCTCGCCGGCGTCCCAGAGCATCGCTTTTCGAGACGAAACACGTGAAGCGCCGCAACGGCAGAATCAACCGAACGCTGACCTATGGCGCGCGAAAGGTGTGACCCCGAACCTCACGCGCCGCTCACCTTTAGGCGAGATGGAGAAATTCAACATCTTTTTAGCGGCTAAGCCCCATAGCGAAAAGACCGCGCTTGAGGGTGGGATGGCACGGGAGCTTACGGTAGCGTGGATCGGGGACGTGACGCAGGCGGACCCCGCCACCATCGAACACCGGCGTTCCCCGATTCGACCATCGCGCGGTGGACGCGGTTTGGAAGCTTGCATTACGAAAGCGCGGGGTCGACTTTCATTTGGACGCGAAGTTTGTACGCTAACGAACAAAGTTGGAACCATAAGTCCCAACCAACGTTTTCGCGGTTTCAAGCTATCGAGGTCGAAATGATCGCCAATATGCATCCCAGCGACCTTGGCCTATTATACGAGGTGTTGCGGGACGCTGCTGAACTGGTGACGGAGCCATGTGAAACCACGCCAAAGGCGAACGTCGCGGCTAATTTGCTGATACAGCTGATCCAGCGCAGGGTATGCCACCTCGAGCGAACATATCGTCCTTATGGCAAATTGAACGAGATTGCCCTGATGGAAATCGCCCTCCCGCGAGGGTCGGTTTTAAAGATAAGTCCGCCCACTGCCTTCGAATGGCCGGGAACATAGTCAGTAACCGTCTCAGCCGCTTCCACCAGTTTAGGCTCTTCAAATACCTCTCCCCTTACCGTTACCTGCGAGGCGGTCTGGCTCGAACGATTTTGGATTTCGAATAGGACTTGAAACCCATTACTTCGTGCCTCCACTTGAAGAACGGACACGCCGAGGTCTGGGGAAGTGTCGCGATCCATCAATGCGTCCCTACCAATCCAGATCAGAACCGCCAGGATGACCAAGGCGGATAGGGTTCCGGTTGTCCACTCAATCCAATGAGGCTCGTTAGTCTCAATATTTGCGTGACCGGTGTTTTTCGTCATTTAGGCCTCTAGAGTATCAGGCGGGCGGCCGCCGCGCCAATCGCACCAGGAAAACTCAAGATAACGATCATCATCAACGCTTGCGTGGCCCCTACGTCGTCGGTGCGATGAAACGTCCAGAGGCAAAACGCGCTAATCATTCCAGCGATGACGTAGCCTGGAATCGTGAAGCGCACGAGGGCATGCCAGCTCGGTGTTCCCTCGGCAAGGTCATGACTTCCTCGGAATGAAAGTGTGTAAACAAATCCGTGCATGAGCGCGACGGAAGCTACTATCAAGAGAAGGGCATGCCATGGCGTCATCTTGTAAGACAGAAGGATCATCTCCTCAGTCGGCGCGACATTCAGGCTCAGGAAAAGTTCTCCAATAGCCATGAGAAACAGTTCGCCAGCATAGCTAGTCTCCCGGTCGCGCAGCGGATCGCCACTATCGGGATCGCCCTGTTGAGATTGCCCTCCCAACTGACTGCGTCCGAGCATCGCGCCAATGCTGGCTGGGACCGATTGCACAGCGATCATGCCGATGATTTCGTGAGGCGCCTGATCGGAGGTTACAACACCGATCGCCACGAGAATGAGGCCGCTCGCGAATATGCCAAGACAATAGGCAATGCTTGCATCCCTCATCGCTTCAAGCCACGTTGTGGTCTGTTCGAAACCGACGCGGTCCGATAAGACGATAAGCAAAGGAATATTGAGGACCATGAGGATCAATAACCTTGTTCGGTCCATGTAGAACCCAAGCTCCCACATCTCCATGGTCATTAGCATGGGTAAAGCGAACAGAAGCGCGCCGGCGATTCCTCTTGCAATGCCGGCAAGAAACTTGCCCAGGTCGAAATCCTTCGCAGTTGAACGTGGAGCCAGAGCGTTATTCATGATATTAAGTTCCACCGTCCAAACGCCGACGCGGCCCCTTTAAGGAAGAGGGCGGCCACGGTTGACAGTCGCGTTGGCCTCGGGAGCGCGAGAGCAGCGGAAAGCAGCGCGGTCATTGACATCAACGTTGCCATCTTCATTGTCCCTGTCACGCGTGGAAGATGATGCTCAAACACTAGCGACGAAGCTCGTGCCACCCCACTCGCAGATCGGCGACGGATGGCGACTTTACCCGCCGATAACGGGCTTCGACAAGATTATAGATACCGAAGGCCGCTAGACCGATTGCCACGAGAAGGTAAAGCACGCGGCCAAAAGGCAGTTGCCTAATCCAATTCAGCGCGTCGCTCATGCTGCCTGCCCGACTGGCATCAACTGTCACGGCGGCATAGCAGAAAAATATGCCCACGATGGCAAAAACCACGCCGCGAGATATGAGCCCATATACGCAAATCAAGATCAAGGGCCGATTCTCTCCAAGATCAAGATAACGCTCAAATCGCCGCGAGATGCCCTTCGCCGCCGTTGCGACGCCTCCAATGAGAAACCCCACGCCGATCGCGCCCGCTAGGTAGCGGCCAAAAGGCTGAGACATCGCCCACGCCGCCAAACTATCTTCCCCACCGCCATGGCTCGACCCCATCCCTACCACACTCTGAAACGCGTAGGCCGCCAAACCTAGGTAAGTGCCTGCGCTGCCAAAAAGAGCGGCACGGACCAGATAGCTTTTGAAGCTAGCGTCGTGGCCATCCGCGTTCGCCAAGGACTGCGCGAGGCGCCACGCCACGAAGCCAAGAAGACCAAGGGCAATCAATGTGAGCCAGATTGTCCCCAACCATTGGCCAAGGAGCACATCCAGCGCCGACTTTGTGTCAGCCTGTCGGCCGCCGAAACTCGAAAATGTAGCCAGTCCAGCGACTAGCAGGAATACGATACCCCTTGCACCGTATCCAGATCGAGCCAACCAAGCAAATCCCGTATGTTTCATCGACTGTTCTCCCGCGCCTTGAAGAACGTGTGGGCCAGCGCTTAGGTTCCGCGTCAGCAGTCCACGGCGCAAACGCATCAGGCCACAATGGCCTCCCAAAATGTTTCATGTTTCACGTCAACACGCGTGGAACTGTTTAACGACTACCCAGCTCTGAACATCGGCTCGTTTCGCCGTTAGGGTTTTGGGAAATGGCGAACCGAGAGACGGATGGCTAAACATTTTTAACGTCGTCGGAACTCCGACGGCGTTACCGGCGTTGAACCGACGTATATCTTTCGACTAGAGGTTTAACACCATGAGTACTTTGCTGATTATTGTCATCCTTTTGGTATTGCTCGGAGGCGGCGGGGGCTACTACGCTCACGGGCGGTACGGGGGCCGAGGCTTGGGCGGCGTCCTGGGTTTAGTCGTCCTCGTGCTGATCATCCTATGGCTGTTCGGCACGCTGCACGGCGGTGCCGCACCACCTGTCTAAGCCCTTGTGGCAGTCGACGGACCCGCGCCTCTCGCGCGGGTCCCAGATCAATGAAAATAGCATTTACGGGACACGGCGCCAATCAATACCCTTGCAAAGGAGCCCTGCTAGGACGCAGCCCTTGGTGGTCATCCTGTCGCCCCGTACCGTCACCGTGAGCTTGTAAGTCATATCACGCTGCGGATCGAAGGCCGTGCCGGTATAAACACCATCGACTCCAGGCTTGATGGACATGACCAACTTGTCTCCTTCCTTTTCCTTCGGAGTTCCTGGCCTGATCCACGTGTTGGTGGCGCATATTTCCGATCCGCACGAACCAATTCTAACCTTGGCGTTTCCGTCTCCTCGCGCCCATTGGCCATCGATTTCGGCGGCGTTGGCCTGAACGATCACGCAGAAGGTCAACGTGATCGCGGCGACTATCCTTGCACTCATGTTCGGATCCTTATCTCGGGTTGATATCGATACGAGAGGTAGTGGTGAACGGTTTCATCAAGCCTTGCAGATCCGAAAAATTTATCCGGACGGTCTAAACCGAGGAAGCATGACGTCCGTAAACAAAGACGTCGACGCGCTCGGGTAGGCCAATGAGTATTTTCCTTCTAGTCTCGGTTGCTATCTGGCTATCGCTGGCCATGGCCGGCGCGTGGGCGATACAGCGCAGCAGCGGACAAAGTGGGTGGATCGATACAATATGGTCGGCCGCCGTGGGTGTCGGAGGCGTGGTCGCTGCCTCGTTCGCCGGTGGTGACTTCAACCGCCGTGTCGCCCTCTTGATCGTGATCTGCGCCTGGTCACTAAGGCTCGCAAGCCATATCGGCTCGCGCACCACAGGTGGTGGCGAAGATCCTCGCTATGCGAAATTCATCGAAGACTGGGGCGACGGCGCAGCCTGGCGGCTGTTCGTCTTCCTGCAGATACAGGCATTGGCCGCGTTCGTCCTCGTCCTGGCCGTCTATCTCGCCGCAGCCAATGACCGGCCGTTTCCAGGCGCCATCGACGCTCTGGCCATGCTGCTCGCCATCGTCGCGCTGGGCGGCGAAGCCCTGTCCGACGTCCAGCTCGCCCGCTTCCGAAAGACGCCCGAGGCAAAGACGGAAGTCTGTGAGGTCGGGCTCTGGCGGTACTCGCGCCATCCAAACTACTTCTTCGAGTGGCTTTTCTGGTGTTGCTGGCCGCTGTTTGCGTCGACTGGATCGATATGGAACTGGCTGTCCTTGCTCGCGCCACTGATGATGTACTGGCTGCTGGTTCACGTCTCCGGCGTTCCACCTCTCGAAGAGCACATGCTGCGCTCGCGCGGCGACAAATTCCGTGCCCTGCAACGCCGGGTCAACGCCTTCTTCCCAAGTCCTCGCAAATCCACCCTTCCAGGAGATCAACAATGAACATGCTGGCATTCGCCATCAACACTGCCGAGCGCGCGCCGCTTACTGACGCAATGACACTGGCAGGCATCGATTTTCTCTGCGCGCGCACCAAGCGCAAGCTCGCGACAACGACGGCGGATACCGAACGCGACTTCGTCCAGCTCATGGACCGCTTCCCGGTGGCAACCCACACCGATGAGGCCAATCGCCAGCACTATGAGGTGCCGGCCGACTTCTTCGCGGTAGCGCTTGGCCCGCAGCGCAAATACTCCTGCTGCCTTTATCCGACGCCCGATACGACGCTCGCGGAAGCGGAATTCCTGGCGCTCGCCGACACTGTCGCGAATGCTGCGATCGAAGACGGCATGACGATCCTGGAGCTCGGCTGTGGTTGGGGCTCGCTTTCGCTTTATCTTGCGCGGCGCTTTCCTAATTCGCGCATCACAAGCGTCTCGAACTCGGCCTCGCAGCGCGCCCATATTCTTGACCTCGCACGGCGGGAAGGTCTGGCAAACCTTGACGTCATCACCGCCGACATGAACCACTTCACCACGGAGGCGAAATTCGACCGTGTCGTCTCCGTGGAAATGTTCGAGCACATGTCCAACTGGCGCACGCTTCTCGAACGTATCCGCAGTTGGGTGAAGCCTGATGGCAGACTGTTCCTGCATGTCTTCACCCACAAGGATCGCTCCTACAGGTTCGATCCCAACGACCCGTCCGATTGGATTGCCCAGCACTTCTTTACCGGTGGGATCATGCCGGCGCACGACCTGCCGCATCGGTTCGGCGATCTGTTCAAGGTGGAGCAGGAATGGCGTTGGTCGGGAACGCACTATCGGCGGACGGCACTCGACTGGCTGGCGAATTTTGACCGCGACATCAATCGCATCCGGCCAATCCTTGCAAAGGTGTATGGCAGGGATGCACCCCTCTGGATTCGCCGTTGGCGGCTGTTTTTCCTGTCGACTGCAGGCCTGTTCGGGCATGATAAGGGTGATGTCTGGGGTGTCGGCCACTATCTGCTGGCGCCGAACACATAATGTCTGAAGCAGCCAAACAGCTCGACCCAATCACCCAGGCGACCGTGACGATTGTCTGGGTCATCGTGCTGAACAAGCCCTTTTATCCTGTCTACGTCTGGTATCTGGTCGGCAATGGCGTGGCGGCATCGCTTGGCACATTGCTCTCAGCGCCCCTCTTCCTGGCGATCCCGTTCGTAGCCAGGCGATCTTCACTGGCGGCGCGGATCGCGCTGCCGCTGATCGGCACGTTCGACACCTTGTTTGAGACGAAACTCTTCGGTTCCGCTTCGGGCACGGAATTGTACTTCGCCGCCTGCATCATGCTCGTCGCGCTGTCTTTCCAAGCACACGAAAAGTGGTGGCAGCGCGGCATGGCCGTGCTTGTCTTTGCCGTGTTCGTCTTCTCGCGCAATTTCATCGGTGCACCGCTGCATGTCTGGACTGCACCCGAACTCGCGACCCTCTTCAACCTGAATGCGTTCGCCGTCGCCAGCCTGTTGGCGTTTATAGCCCTTCGCTATGCGGGGATATCAGACCAACCGATCAAACGACAACGAAAGGGAGCTTAGTATGCATAAGATTTCTCGCTGGTGTTTTGCCGCGGCACTCGCGTTGATGTCGTTATCAAGCCCAGCCCTTTCAGCCTCAGCAGAGCCGCAGCCCGTCGCGGTTGGCATGGACCACTATCGTGGAACATGGCTTGAGATTGGCCGCCGGCCCATGTGGCTGACCGACGGCTGCGTTGCGGGCTACTCGACCTACAAGCCTGGAAAAGCGCCAGGCGAGATCCAGGTGGAAGACGGTTGCCGCGTCGGCACCCCTGGCGGACGACTGAAGACCGTCGATGGCGATGGAAGGATCCTCGACCTCGGGCACGGCAATGCCAAGATGCGGGTACGCTACCCCTTCTTCATTACATTCAACTATTGGGTCCTTTACAAATCCCCCGACAAGGCGTGGTTCATCAGTGCCGATCCAAAGATGCAAAACCTCTGGATCTACGCGCGCGCCGTGCCATCGAAAGGAAAACTGAAGGTGATGATCCGCAAGGCGAGCCAACTCGGCTATGATGTCAGAAAGCTTGAGTTTCCCGCGCAGTCTGGGCCTTGATGGTGGCGAATCTCGACAAGCTCGGATCTTCCGGACTCAAATAACGGAGCGGCGAACCAGCTGAGGGAACAGCGGCCCCGCCGCCAGTTCATGGCGATGCGCAGGCAGTCAGAACAACTGGGCTGCCTGTTCGTTGCCCGATCGCGTGCTAGAGCCTCGGGCGATTAATGTGCAACGCATCCGGCCTGGCGGAAATAGTTCCAGCACTCTTGCGGCGTGAATAGGTCGCAAACCTTTCCGACGGCTTTCCAGAGATCGTCATAAGTCCGTGCTTTCATTTTTCGCAAGAGTGCCTTGAGCTTCGAAAAGGCCATTTCAATCGGATTGTTGTCTGGCGAATATCGCGGCAGGAAGAG